>WNFD01003261.1_pt1 | contig 16279 bp, 13 predicted proteins | sample 5400491 | NCBI WGS metagenome assembly WNFD01 (sample SAMN13153343, study PRJNA577476) | soil metagenome | isolation source: 120 cm saprolite under Douglas fir tree site 2 hole 2 replicate 2 | place: USA:California | collected 2015-04-18 | reverse complement strand
CGCTCGCCACGATCCCGACGTTCGTTTCTCTGTCGCGGCCTCTGTATCACGTATCTTCACAGAATTGTCTTCGCTCACATGGTCATGATGATTTCGTTCCTGTCTTCGGCAAGTGGGAGCATGTCGTCAAGGGATATCATTTCTGGAATGTTACCGCGAAAGATTTGCGGCCCGTGACGTTTGGACGGGCGTTGAGTCAAGCGATTGACGGCCCAAAGAAATTTGATCTCAATGATGTATCCGAAGACGCTTACACAGGTGTCGCGGGCGAGACGCTGCTCGAAAGCCACGAGTGCAAGAGTTATACGATGAACGCTGAACCGAATGAGGATCACGAGGCGACGTTTCTACCGGGAGACTTCAACCCGGAAGATATTCGCTTGCTCATTCCGAAGAGACAGATCGAAGCGTTCTTCCTTTATGAAGTCCGACAGGCGTATTCGATTGATCCGTGCAATCGAATTGAGTTGGCGAAACGACTGCGAGAAACATGGAAGCAGAAGATGTTCATCAGTCCGGCAACTTCGATTGATGGCACGTACATGGATGTCCGACATCATGTCGATCCAAGTGTCACCCGGAAACTCCGCACCGTGACCAACCGAGTGCTTGACCGTTACTCATGGATTTTTGAGACTGCTTGAAGTTACCCGATATAAAGCTGCCCGAATGACACCTTGAGAAGCCTCCTCCTGTAAGTCGTGCCTGAGCAATCACTTACAAAGAATTGGTGTAATTGGGACTAGATATGAGGGGTATTACACATATGGCACCAACTGAAAGACACGACCAATTAGAAAGAACCAAACCCGCGACGTTTACTTGTATCGTCGGGATCGCTGCCGCGTACGAGCGTCTCTGGGATGTCCTAGACGATAACCCTCAGGACACAGAGTTTGTCGCGATGATGCTCAGCATCTTGCATTCAGCCAGCATCATTCCGCGAATGGAAAATTTGTAACGCCCAACACGCAACAGCAATAAGGGCACGGGCCGCTCTTTGCCGAGTGGCCCAATTATTTTGGAAGAAGAGATGAATAAGAATGACGTCACAAATGAAGTCGCCTTTGGCTTGTGGATGTGTGAAGGAGATAGAAGTCGCATGTCGGGAGAAATGGGTCAAGAGGTCGGAGTCAAATTCAAATACGGAGGAAAATGCCAGCACGAGGGCAGTTCAAGTTAACAGTTAGAGCACGGCAAGTTTTTGGAAGATTATGCGTCATACGAAATCTGAGGCGGTATCGAAAAGCAGATGGTGATATCCGGTATCGGGTATTGTGCCAGTGCTCATGCGGACGAAAGACAAGAGTCAGTAAGTTCGAGCTACTCCGGAGAGAAACAGAATCATGTGGCTGCCTATCACGAGAGTTGCTCGCTAAACGCAACCAAGAGAATCCACCGACGAAGACACACGGAGCGACAAGCAAGTCGGCCAGTCCCGCGTTGAGGCGTACGTTCTCAAGCTGGAAGGCTGCGAAGGCCCGGACGACCAATCCAAACGGGAAAGATCATCACTTGTATTACGACCGTGGCATCAAGATGTGCCGACGTTGGTTCAATTCGTTCGCGGCATTCCTGAAAGACATGGGAGAACGGCCCGAATCGATGACACTCGACCGAAAGAATCCTGACAAGGACTACACAAAGTCGAATTGCAGATGGGCAGATGCTACGACTCAGACGAATAACCGGAGAAAGCAGCGTTATGTGAAACGGCCGACTTTAAGAATGCCTTTGGTGTGGGAGTCTAACCGCACGCCACTGGTCACGACGGTGACCGACAGCGGTGCCAGCGACCAACTGCTGGAGAAAAGAGGATATATGAAATATATGACGGAAGAAACAATGAACGAACTCAAGCAGACAGAGAAGGCTTACGACGCCGCTATTGCTGCCGCGACAAATGAAACACACAAAGCAGGGCTTGAAAAACTCAAAGGCTTCATCTCTGATGCGATTGACCACGAATTATTCGACAGAGCGGAAGGACGAGACTGCCAAATCAAATACGTATCCGGTGACAGCGACGTAGGTATGCCGTGCGGCAAGCCTGCCGTCGCTAGTTGCGGTGACTGCGGATCTGCGATCTGTTCTGATTGCCAGCAGGAGTGCTGCGGGGATTCATTCTGCGGTCAGTGCTATGAGTACCACGAACGACTTCCTGTGTGAGGAAGCCTGCTCAGTACGAACGCCATCCCTATCGTCTGCCAGAGGTGCCCATGACAAGAAACACGACCTGCAAACGGTGCTGGTAACGGTAAGGACTTCCCGTGCTGAGCATGGAAAGCCAACTCACTAAACACATCCTTCCCCGATTTGGTTCCCTGCCCTTGGACGCCGTCGATGAAACGGTCGTGCAAGAGTTTGTAGCCGATCTGAAGAGGGCCACACTTCAGATGAGGAAGCCGAACGGTGACCCCATCAAGACGTACAAGCTGAGCCGGAAAACGATCCTCAATATCGTTGGCGTGGTAAAGCTGGTTCTCGGGAAAAAGGTTTGGATGACGTGGGAGTTGGACTTGGGTAATCCCGAAGATCCACAACAACGCTATTTCACAGAAGAACAGTTGAGAACGATCATCGAAGGGGCAGAAGGCCAATACCGCGTCCTATTCGCATTGCTGGCCGGCACCGGTATGCGAATCGGAGAGGCATCTGGTCTTCATGTCGCTGATTTGGATCTAGACAACTGTGTGATCTACGTTCGCCGTGGCGTCTGGAATGGGCAGGAACTGTCCCCAAAGACCAAGAACGCAATCAGGGAGATTGACATTGATCCCGGCCTTGCTGAGCTCTTGGGGCATCATGTCAGGGACAAGAAAGCTGGCCGTGTTTTTGAAGCACGGAACGGCTCTCCAATCTCAGGTAACAACATCCTGAAGCGTGTGCAGCATCCACTTCTGAAGCGGCTGGGAATCCCGAAAGCTGGGCTGCATGCCTTCCGGCATTCTCGGGTCACCATGCTGCGAAAAAACGGCACGCCGGAGGATTTGCAGAAGCAGTGGATTGGGCATTCCTCTTTGCGAACAACAAACAGGTATTCACACACTCATCAGGAACTTGAATACCGGCGTCTAGATGCAAGCAAAGTGGGGCTTAATCTCGTTGTTGGACCCAATGGACCCAATTTGGGGATTCAGAAACGACGAAACGAAGAACAACTTCCTGAAGACCGAGACGCCAAAAGCGACGTCGCATCAGGTCTTCATTGCTCACGGCGGCAACAGCCTCGTTGACGAGCAGTACCTCTTTGAAGATGTGAAAGACGCACGATGGTTCTGGAAGCAAGGGTTATAAGACCAGACTCTATCTCGACAACGAGAACAACCCAATCCCCTATGACCGCATGACGCTGTGGATTGACGGGCGGGAAGTGGCAACTCGATGACACTCATAGTGACGAACAGCGAACCCGATGAAACGCCCGCAGAATGTGCCGTCCCTCCGAATGGCTATCTCTATCAGGCCCGAAGCGGACGCTCGAATGATTCAAGAAGGTGTCGCGGACATCCGGCGACTCAAATACTGAGCACGACTGCACGACTGGCAGCACGACTGCAAGACCATAGGAAAATTAGAATGACGCAACCGCAAAAGAACCTTACTGATTATCTCGCCGTCGCTACGGAATGGCATCGTCGTGGATTTTTTACGACGCCCGTCAAGCCGATGGCGAAGCATCCCCGCTTCAACGACTGGACGAAGCACCCGGCCAAGAATCTTTCAACCGCTACTCAGAACGCTTACGACTACCCCAACGATGATGTCGGACTGGTTTCGACACGCGGAGTCGGACGACCCTTTTGGATTGACATCGACCACCACTCCGTCGAAGACCGGATCTGTCGAGCGACAGGCCATCGGCTCCCGCGAACGTTGACGACATCGAGCAGACCTAAGACCGCTCCCTGGAAGAAGCATCTCTGTTATCGCCAGACAGCATACTCGGTCGCTCAGTGGCGAACTGAAATGTCAGGCATCAGAGACTTCTCCGTGCCGGAGGGAAGCGACGGCAAAATCCCCAATCTCTTCGATGTCAAGGGTGTCGGTGGTGGTGGGTTTGTCGTCGCGGCGGGTTGTTGTCGCCAGACTGTGACGCCTGACGGGATCATTGACGAGCAGTACACAGTGACCGACGACGCTCCGATTCTCGATGTCCCCGATTGGTTGGTCGATTGGGTCATCGCCCAGTATCGCAAGTTCCGCTCCGAGGATGCTGTCCGTCGTGCTGCTGAAGCAGACCTCAATCGGATCATGAAAGCCGCTCTCACGAAGGCTGAGACTGAGCGACGTGTCATGGAGTTCGAGTATGACCCGACCAAGGGGGTCCTGTCGCTTGATGCTAAGGGCGGAGCACTCGTCCCGAAAGAATACCGCAACGGATTCTTCAAGAGCCTTGGCGGGGAGTTAGCGACACGCGGGATTCCGAAAGCAGTGACCGAACGGATGCTTCAGGTCGCCGCTGAGGTATGTGAACCTTTTAGCGGCGGTGATGGTGAACGAGACAAGGCGATTCAGAGCGTCGTCAATCGCCTGCGGGTCGGGAATCTCTGGCTCGGACGAGCACAGATTCGTAACGCAGAACCGAGTTCACTGGTCAATCAAGACCCGAGTTCACTGGTGAGTTCACTGGCAAAACCGGCGACTCGGTTGTCCATCTTACGCCATGCGGCCAAAGGGCTTCCCTGGGGTTCAGGTGATTTACCAAGTCATCTTGTCAATTCTCGGCTCCGTGATGCTATGTCACAGGCCCATCTTGACTGCGGCACCGAAGTGGACTGGAAGAAAGCCGTCTCGACCGCCCTCAAAGGAATTGGAGCGAAGTCACGCAAGTTTCGCTCACCCAGTGGTCGGCTCATCTGGGCGTGGACGCTCATGAACAAACAACCCCAACCCGAAGACCAAGAGCAACCCCAAGCAGTACACAGTAATGTAGTGAACTTCACTGGTGAAAATAAGGACTTAGCGGCTTTCGGGTCGGATTGACTGGAAATGTTAGGTCCTTACGAGTAGGACGTACACGACAAGGCAGGCAAAGGAGCCCGTCGCCGATGCGTGCAGCCGAGAGACTGCAGATTCACGCTAAGGCGTTATTGGCAGGCCAAAAGTAGAATACGGTGCCCATCAAGGCAGGGACGATCCCTTCCGTTGAAACTGAAGGCCAGACACGTGAACCGGGGCTCGAACCACAGTCCGACAGCAGTATGCGGCAGTTGCCGCGGAAGTAAATCCACTTAGGAGGTATATGCAGTCATGTAATCCCCAAAACAGTACGGCAGAACCAATGTCGCTGCCGGACAGAATCGAGCGAATCGGCCGTGCTTTGACAGCAGACGAACTCGCCAGCATGTTGACCGTCTCGAGAATCACGATTTTCAAGCAGGCGAAGGCAGGCAGGATTCCGTCGTTCCGCATCGGCACTTGTGTACGGTTTGACCCGAAGACGGTTGCACAATGGCTGCGAAAGATGTGAAGTGAGCGGCGATTCTTCGTGGGATCCGGAATTCGCCGCAGAACGCCGACGCCAGGGCTTTAGTCACCCAAAGCTATCTGCTGATTCTGCAGGCTATAACCCGGAATTCCTGTCCGATTTTGTCCTCTTTTTTAATTGGAGCCAAAATGGAGCCAAGGTGTACAAATCTGAGCCTGCCGAGATTTGCCTCAAATCGCTGGCGGCTTCAGGGTTAGCCGGCACTGGCACTAACCGAGCGCAGACAAAACTGCAAAGGCTCCTCGATCGCAATGCAAATCGGAGCGGGCAGATCGAGTTTTAGCCGCTCCATCGATGAGCCAGGTGACTATCCACAACGAAAACTGCTCGCTGTGCCCACTTCAAGAGCTGCCAATCAGTACCCCAGTCCCGAAGACCAAGGCGCCTCCCAGCGCCACCTGCGTTGCGGCCGATATGATCGGTGTCTCCATATAACGATGTCGAACCCAGGTAATGATAGCGAGTTCAACCAGGACGACGAAGAAAGCTATCGTCATTGCCGCGTGGAATCTCGGGATCAGGAAAGGCAGCGTATGGCCGATCCCACCGAGAGCTGTCATGGCGCCGCAGACCAATCCTCGGACCCAAGGGTGGCCACGCCCCGTGAGGCTGCCGTCGTCAGACAGTGCCTCGGCGAAACCCATGCTGATTCCTGCACCTAGCGACGCGGCCAATCCGACAAGAAACGCATCCCAGGAGTTTCGAGTTGCAAGAGCAGCCGCGAACACTGGGGCCAGCGTCGATACCGAGCCATCCATGAGCCCCGCAAGACCCGGTTGTACGATCTGCAAAACAAAGAGTCGTCGCCGGGCCCTATCTTCATCTTCCTTGACCTTTGGGCGCAGCTTTTCTTCGGTCAACTCCTGCGCCCGGTCCTCGTGCGCGCGCTCCTCTTGAGCCAGGTCATCGAGCAGTTGGCGGACACTGGCATCTTGAGCCCGCATCGCGGCCTTTTCATAAAATCGACGGGTTTCGACTTCGATTGCGCTGGCCTGCCTCCGGACCGCATCGAGCCCGAGTGGCCGCACCAGCCACACCGGCTTCCGCGGCACAAAACCCTTCACGTCCTGCCTGCGAATCAACGGAATGTGCTCACCGAACTTCTGCCGATACAGCTCGATAAGTCTTCGACGGTGACCCGATTCATCACCGCGCATGGCGTCAAACACTGAAGCCGAGGCAGGGAAATCCTGTTTGAGCCCTTCGGCGAAATCGGCATAAACGCGCTCGTCCTCTTCTTCAAGAGAAATCGCCAGAGCCAGAATCTCGCGCTCCGAAAGAGTGTTGAAGTTCTTCATAATTACAGATCCTCTTAATAAGTCTGTGGTACGCACAATCCGATGTAGCGGCAATCCGCGTAGCGCATGATGCATCGCTCTCGAATCTCGCTCTCCACAAAGAACAGATGACACTGCTACTCGTTCTGGCAGCGCGGCAACACGACCTGCAATGTTCTGCGCTGGAGTGTGGCCCCAGCCATTACCGGATCGATATCAAAAGGAAGGTCGACAATCCGCATGACCTTTCTGCTCTTACGATGGGTGTCTTCTGGGCGATCTGAATCTGGGTGCACACCGCAGATGACCGCTCGTCGATGCCCAACGACCACTTCCAAGTCTTTCGCATCATCATGCACTTGTCGCCCTCAGTCGCTGTCAGCCAGTCCCGTTCTTCATTCTTCATTCCAGCCTCAGCGACAGCTCGTATTGACGCAATCTCGGAATCCATCGAGACCATAAGCTTTCGATCTCCGCTAGCCGCTGCCGGGCCTCTTCGCTGAGGTGCTGCGCTTCCTCAATCGTCCGCCGGATTAGGCTGGACCGTGCTCGCAATGCTGCTGTCAGCAATTAGAAGCCATAGAGCACTCTCAGAAACGCTTATCGAACCCTTCACGAACCCTGCAGCCGTACCTTGCCACGAAACATGCGGTACACAAAAACGAAGTAGCCGAAAGCGAGGCATATCCCCAATCCCCACCAAATGAAACCCACCCGTAACGCATATTCGCCTGTTGCGGAATTGTAGATGGTAATGTCGCGTGCCGTGTCGCCGCTCGCTGGCAGCAGGCTGGGGTAGAGCGCCGCAGCCACTCCAGCCAACATAGCTACGATATATGCGCACGAACTCAAGAAGGCGGCCTTCTCCTTCGCTAGCCGTTCGAAGACCCACATGGCGGCGAGGCTCACGGCAACCGCCAGCGGAATCACGTAGGCCAGCGGATGTTCGCTGAAGTTACGCATCGTCCGCGGACGCACGGCAGCCGTGACGGGCACACCAAACGCGGTTAGCACGATCAGCAACGGCACCAATCGGCGGGCAAGATTGCGCGACTTTTCGTTCACCGGTCCTCCCGTCTTGAGGGCCACGTAAAGCGCCCCGTGGACTACTAGAGCGACAAGGGTAAGAACCCCCGCGCCACAGGTGTACCAGTCGAGAATGCCGGTATTGGCACCAGTCCGGAAGTTTGTCCACAGTGGCTCAAAGAAAAAATGGTCCGCTCCCAAAGGGACGCCACGCACGACGTTGCCGAGCGCCGCGCCGAAGAAGATCGCCAGCAACCCGCTCGATATCGCAAAGAAGCCGTCGAACAGCGACTTCCACACATCATTTTCGATATGCGTGCGAAATTCGATTCCAATGCCGCGCAACACTAGCAACCACAAAACTATGTTGAGCGGCAAGTAGAAGCCGCTGAAGCTCGAAGCATAGAGCAAGGGAAAGGCGAAATAGAGGGTTCCAGCGGCGGCGATCAGCCACACTTCATTGCCGTCCCAGACTGGACCGATGCTGCGAATCACGGTCAGACGTTCTTCTTCGGTGCGTGCAATAAGCATGTGCAATACACCCGCGCCAAGGTCGAAGCCGTCGAGCACGGCATAAGCTGTGATCATGCCAGCGACGAGCACAAACCAAAGCGGTTCCATTGCACATCTCCTAAGTCGTTGTGATTGGGGCGCCCGAGCGCACGTCGCCGGGAGCGGCTAACGCCGGACCTTGCCCGATCTCTCGCTGTATGAGGAACAGAAATAGAATCCCTAGCACCAGGTAGAGTCCCATGTAGCCCAGCAGTGTGAACATACTGTTGCCGGCAATGACGTTGGTGGAATATCCCTGGTTGGTGCGTAGCAGCCCATAAACCAGCCACGGCTGGCGTCCGACCTCCGCGGTAAGCCATCCGGCGGTGTTGGCGATGTAGGGGAACGGCACGCAGAGCAGGATGATCCAAAGCATCCACCGGCTTGTGTATAGCTTTCTACGCCACAGCAGAAAGGCAGCAATCGCCATCACGGCGACGAAAATTGTACCCAGTCCGACCATCACGTGATAGCTGAAGTAAAGCAGCGGGATGTTGGTCGGCCACTGGTCCTTGGGGAATGCATTTAACCCTTGGACCTCGGCGGTGGTCGTCCCGTAGATAAGAAAGCTCAACACCTTGTTGGCGATGATGGGATTGTCGATCCGCTGATGTTCCTCATCCGGTTGACCAAGAATAACGATCGGAGCGCCAGTTTGTGACTTGAACAGCCCTTCCATGGCTGCCGTGGTCACCGGTTGATTGCGCGCCATGTACTTGCCATGCAGATCGCCGCTAGGAAAGACCTGCCAGAGAGAGGCGGCGATTCCGGCGACAACTCCCACCCGGAGAAAGATGCGGCCATGCTCCACGAACTTTTGCAGCAGCAGATAAAATGCCCCCACACCCGCCATCACGAATGCCCCAGTGATCACGGCTCCGCTCATGTTGTGCGCGTACTGAATCAGCGCCCACGGGTTGGTCAGCAATCCCCAGAAGCTCGAAACGCTGAAGCTTCCATCGCGCAGGCGAGTGTATGCCACAGGGTGCTGCATCCACGCATCGGTCACGATGATGAAGAATCCCGACAGCCATGACCCAAGGAACACCAGGAAGCCAGCCCACCAGTGTCCCCATCTTCCCAGGCGCTTTTCGCCGTACAGAAACAGCCCCAGGAACGCCGACTCCAGAAAAAAAGAGAATGTGCCTTCCATGGCCAACGGCTGCCCAATAACGCCTCCGGCAAGGCGCGAAAACTGCGCCCAATTGGTGCCAAACTGAAATTCCATGGGAATGCCGGTGACTACACCCAGCGCGAAGTTGATGCCGAAGATCTTCGTCCAGAAGCGCGCCGATTCATTGTAGGTTTCGTTGCCAGTGCGGATGGCGAGCGTCTTGAGCACGACGATCAGCGGCGCCAGACCCATCGTCAGTTGTGGGAATAAGTAATGAAAGGTGATAGTGAAGGCAAAATGAATGCGGTGGAGAAACAATGCGTCGTTCACGTTTGCTCCAAACCTGCGATTGTGAGTTGATCGCAGAGCTCCACGCTTCTCAGCCGAAATTTCCTTTTTGATTTCAAAAACTCTTCCTAGTTCATACGCGTCTCGCCTGCTCTGTGTGCACGTAGGCGGCCATCGTTCCACAGCAGTCTGAAATTGATACTCATAAACGTGCACGGAGCCGTGTGTTTTCCCACTTCTCTGATCCTGGAATTGTGGCGCTATCGCGACTTTCGGGACAAATCTCCGGTGAACGGTCTATTCGGAAGTAATCTTAGTGTCGACGCCTCGGAAGTAAGGTGTGCGAGCCACCCGATGGACCCTTATCTTGGAGTGACCCCGGGCGGACGGAGTGTCGAAACAAGGACGCAAGCTTCAGATTGGGACGCAAGCGTATCGCGAACTCATTGCGATCATAGCCGTCCTACTTTTCCTGCATTCAATCACTTGCCGCGATCTGATGACCGCCTTCTCGGAGGCACTGACAATCTCCGGTCCGGCAGTGCGCTTTATCGGCGTTTCAGTGCTGGGGCGCCTCTTCGGGAACGCCAGCACCATCCCCATCTCGGTCGCCAGCCTGGTCATGAACCTGATCCAGGTCCCGGCGACGTTCTTACTCCTGTCATCGGGTACGGCGCAAGAAAACAAAGCATCAAACGAAAGCAGCCTTCGCCCCACGCGCGTCTCATCACGGGTTGCGCCAGCCGGTGCTATGGGCGGCGGCATGATCTCGATCGCGTACTGAAGAATCGCTGCCGCGGAATTCGGTTCGGTCAGGGACATAAACGCGCCCATGGTCGGAACCGAGAACACGGTGCTGAAGCGTTCGCAGCTGAAGCGTTCACCGGCAGGTTATGCCATACGCAAATGCGCCGTGAAACAAGCACGTCAGGGAACTCGCGGCACAGCGCGATCCAGGTTGTTAGCAAGATCTGCCTTTGGAAAGTGCAGAGCCTCGTCGCGATCTGCTGGAGTTAGCGTGATCCGAATGCATTTAGAGGCGGGTTGATTGCTCTTGGCGGCAACACTGCGGATTGGGACCAAAACATTGGTCTCCGGATAGTATGCGGCAGCGCTTCGGCGGGCAATCGCATATGGGACGACCGCAAAGCGGGGTGCCTTGCGCAGCTCTCCTTCAAAGTGACTGCATATGTCCACGATTTGACCGGCCTGGAGATTTCTTGCCTCCATATCAAGCGGGTTCAGGAAGAGCACCCGGCGACCATCAAAAACGCCCCGATAGCGGTCATTTAGTCCGTAGATCGTGGAATTGTACTGATCGTGGCTGCGAATCGTTGTCAAAAGAAACTCGTCAGGCTTCAGGTCATGCTTGAGGATTGGGCAAACGCTTAGCTTCGCCTTACCGGAGCTTGTTTTGAAAATGCGCTGCTTCGCTGCATTCGGCAGATAGAAGAATTTCTCCTTGGCAAGTCGCGCGTTGAAGTTCTCGAATCCCGGAATTACCCTGGAAATCGCATCCCGGATCAAGTTGTAATCCGCCGCGAAGCCGAGCCAATTTGTGGTCGTTCTAGACCTTAAAGTAGTATTCGCCAGATTCGCAATGATCGCTACGTCGCTCAGCAGGTCCGGTGAAGCGGGTCGAAAGAAGCCTTGAGAAGGATTGATAATGCCCATTGAATCTTCGACCGTGAGGAACTGCTTACCTGTCGCCTGTATGTCTTCCTCGCTCCGCCCCAGACAAGGCAGGATTAAGGCTCGCTCCCCCGTGATCAGGTGCGAGCGATTTAGCTTCGTCGAGACGTGAGCCGTAAGCTTGCAGCGCTGCATAGCGTGCGCGCTATAGACCGTATCAGGTACGTTCGAAAGGAAATTGCCGCTGATCGCAAAAAACACCTTGATGTCTCCATCGAACATCGCATGCAGACTCTCAACGGTGTCATACCCCGACTTCCAGGGTGGTTCAAAGTTGAACTCTTTCCCAAGCGCATCCAGAAAAGGCTTCGGCGGACGCTCCCACACACCCATTGTGCGGTCACCCTGAACATTCGAGTGTCCACGCACACATACGGTGCCTGCTCCGGGGCGGCCTATGTGCCCGCCAACGAGCAGAAGATTTACGATCATCGAAACATTGTCGACGCCGTTGCGCTGCTGTGTAACCCCTGTGCACCACGCGCATATGGTCTTCTTCGAGGCCGCGTACAAATCGGCGGCGACACGCAGCTGATTTCGAGTCAGCCCGCTGTTTTCCCCAATTTCTTCCCAGCTTGTAGCTTCTAGGTCGGCCAACAGTGCTTCGAAGCCTTCGGTGAAGGATTGAATAAACTCACGGTCAATCGCCGAGATCTGTCCCGCTCGCTCGCGCTCGAACAGGTCTTTCAGAATGCCTTTGACTGCCGCTAAATCTCCATTGACGCGCACGGGAAGATACAGATCGGCAAGGGCCTGGCCTTTACCCAGCAGCGCAAAGGGCAACTCCAAAGGATTCGGGTAATCCTGGGGGTTAGGATTAATTACCCTCATCATGCTGACTTCAGGCAGAGGGTTGACCGCGATGATCTTGGCACCATGGTCCTTGGCCTTCTGCAGCGAGGTCAACATTCGCGGATGATTTGTCCCAGGGTTGTTTCCAAAGATGAAGATGAGGTCGGTGCTCTCCATATCTTCTACCGTGGCTGTACCCTTGCCGACGCCGAGCGTCTCCACCATCGCAACTCCCGACGACTCGTGGCACATATTCGAGCAATCCGGAAGATTGTTGGTTCCGAACTGCCGCGCGAACAACTGCAGAAGAAAGGCCGGTTCATTGGTCGTCTTGCCTGATGTGTAGAAGCAGGCTTGGTTCGGCGAATCCAGACGATTCAGCTCCTCCGCGATCATCTTAAAGGCCTCTGGCCATGTGATCGGCTGATAGTGCGTCGCGTTCGCGTGCCGTACCATTGGCGAAGTCAGACGCCCTTGCTGATTGAGCCAGTAATCGGATTTTGCAGCCAGACCCGCTATTGAATACTTGGCGAAGAAGTCCGGCCCGATGCGCTTTTTTGTAGACTCGTCAGACACAGCCTTGGCCCCGTTCTCGCAAAACTCAAAAATCTTTCGCTTCTTGTCAGGACTCGGCCATGCGCAGCTCTGGCAGTCGAAACCAGTTACCTGGTTGATCTTCAAAAAAGCTTCAGACGATCGAATCGGACCCATTTCGCCAATGCCGTAGAGCATGGTATTCCAGATGGCAGCAATGCCAGCAGCTTCTTCAGAAGCATGCCCGACCCTGAGCTTGCCCAAATCCGTTGGGTTTTGCGCTTGTATAGAGATCGAGTCGTTCGGATCTAGCTCCACAGCGGGAACGGCGCGAGTGTCGGTCGCAGTCTGCGAGCGTAGGTCCAGCTTGACGCGGTAGTGCCCGTCTCTGCACTGCTCGTCCCCCTCGATTACGCCGTCTGACGTTTTCATGGCTCCTCCCCTTCTGCCTGCGATCGTTAGCTCGCGATCGCGAGTGTATCGCGCGGCTTCCTTTTTCCGCCACACCACAGCCACGATCAGTGGGTCCAATTCCGACGTACACTTCAGCGAAGGATGAAAGGCCACATGAGAGGTAGGACCTGTCTTCGACACCAGCAGCACAATCGCCACCGCATTCCGCTCGCCTCAGTGAACCGGTCAATCGGTATTGCTGCTCACAAGCTTGCCACAGCATTCCGGCTTTTCGGGCAAACTCGACTTTTCCCATCCGCCGCCGAGGGCCTGGATCAGCAACACCGTGCTTGCCATGCGCCGTCCGAGGATATTTACCGCTGTAACCTGATCCGCGAGCGCGGCGCTTTGCGCGGTGATGACCTCGAGGTAGGTTGTGACGCCCCCTTTGTAACGTGTGACGGAAAGGTCCAGCGAGCGCTGTGCTGCCACCACTGCTTCATCCTGAACGTTGGCCTCATTCTCCAGAATTCTCGCCGCCGCAAGACTGTCTTCTACCTGTTGGAATCCAGTCAGCACGTTCTCACGATAGGCAGCCACTTGAAAGTCATAAGCCGCACGGGCCTGGTCGGTGAAGGCACGGCGTCTTCCCCCATCGAAGACGGTCCCCACGGCAGACAGTCCAACCGACCACAGGCCGCTCGGTCCGTTGAGCAAGGTCGTGATGGTTGAGCTCTCAAATCCCCCTGAGGCGACCAGACTGATGACCGGGTAGTACGCCGACTTCGCGACTCCGATCTGGGCATTGGCGGACGCGACCCGCCGCTCCGCCGCCGCGATATCAGGGCGCCTCTCCAATAGGTCGGAGGGCACGCTGACAGGAATACGCGGAGGCGGTGCGGTGAGAGGCAGCGGGGGAAGGCTAAACTCCGCAGGAGGTTTGCCAATAAGAATTGCAACTGCGTGTTCGAATTGCGCTCGGAGCACGCCCACATCGATCGCTGCTGCGCGGGTAGTTTGCAGTTGAGTCTTCGCCTGCTCAACATCCACTTCTGAAGCAATTCCTCCCTCGAACCGGCTCTGATTCAACTCCAGGGCCTGCTCGTATTGCTTTACCGTGGAATTCAGAAGCTGTTCCTGGGCGTCGAGGCTGCGAGCCTGGAAGTAGTCAATGGCCAGGTCTGCGTGCATGCTCAGACTGACCGTCGCAAGGTCTGCCGCACTGGCTTGCGCCTGTTCTCGATAGGACTCCACGTTTTTTCGAACTCGGCCCCAGACGTCGGCTTGGTACGAAACATCGACCGGTAGCGTAAAGTCGTTGTAGGTGATGCCATCAAAGATGGAACTCGGGGGCGGGCGGTGAGCCGAGACTCGCGTCCGAGTTGCCGATAGCCCGGCGGTCACAGTCGGATAATAGTCAGCCCGGTTGTAGCGTAGAGCGGCTCGAGCCTGGCGGAACTGTGCCTCCGCGGCCTTCAGGTTCTGATTCGATACGTTCACCTGAGCCTCTAACGCATCAAGCTGCGGATCTTGGAAGATCTTCCACCACTCACCGCCAAGATTCTGGTCGTTGGGTTGGGCCGCCTTCCAGTCCCCTACCTCTTTATAGGCGGGAGGAGCTTGTACCACCGGAGGGTGATACTTTGGTCCCACCGCGCATCCAGCGAACGGGAGCACGGCCATCGCGAACAAAACCAACGGCCAAGGTGCTCGCCGCATGTTCTCGAGCGAAATCATCTTTCCTGGGCGTTTCACTTGATATCCCCCGGCAATGTTGCCTGAACAATTTGGACTTGCTGTCCGGAAACGAGTGAGTCGGGCGGGTTGATAATGACTTGGTCGGCCGGCTGGAGGCCAGAGACGACCTCAATCTGATTTCCGAAATCGCGCCCCGGAGTCACGGCAGACAGCACGACCTTCCCGTCTTTGACAACGCCGACACGTAGACCCTCCGAGCGAAATAGCAGAGCATTGACTGGAAGGAGCAAGGTGGATGCCTGCGTTGCGACTTTCAAGTGGACCTCTGCGTAAGAGCCCGTGAGCAGCGTGCCGGTGGGATTGTCCACTTCAATTTCGATCAGCAACGTCCGGGTTGTCATGTTGATGGCTTCGGCGGTGCGCACCAGCTTTCCCTGAAACTTGCGTCCCGGAAACTCAGCCAGACTGAGATCTGCCGTCATACCGACTTTGATCCCTTGCGAGTATTCCTCCGGGACGTTTACATAAACCCGCAACTTGCCGGGTTGCGAGATGTGAAAGAGATCGGTTTTCGCAGTGCCACTGCTACCGGAATTGATAAGGTCGCCAATATCGGTGTTTCGGGCGGTGACGACTCCGTCGAACGGAGCGTAGATCTTCTCGAAAGACTGCAGTGCCTGGAGTTGCTTGACGTTTGCCTGATTGGCGTCCACGATTGCCTTGTTGGCGTTGTAGGTGCCGACAGCGTTATCGGCGTCCTGCTGAGCCACAGCATTCTTCGTCAGCAACCCCTGGTAGCGGTTCTTGGTAATTTCGGCAAGCGTGAGATTCGCTTTTGCGGTGTTCAGGTTGCTGAGCGATTGCTGCAGCTGCTGGTCGACTTCCGGAGTGTCGATAACAGCAAGCAGTTGGCCTTGCTTGACGTGCGCTCCAATGTCGAAGTACCACTTCTTCAGATACCCACTTGTGCGTGAATAGATCGGTGAAGTAATGAACGGTTGTACATTTCCGGGAAGGATGATCTCCTCGGCGGGCGTTGTTTGTTTTGGTGACACCACCGACACTGCGGGCAGAGCCATTCGCGAGGTCATTGCATCTAGGGTCGTGCGGGCTTTGACGCGGGACCAGATGCCCGACACCAGGAGGGCGGCAGTCACGATCAAGGCAATCGCCAGGCCCAGCCATCGTTTGCGCGGACGCTTCTCTGCTCCCACATCATTCAATGGGAGGGATTGCCCGGCGGTTTGTCTTATAGCTTCAGTTTGAGGCAACATATTTAAACTCCACACGGTTTGGGTCTAGTGCTGCTGTTCCGTTTGCGCCGGATGCCGGCGTGAACCCTGCAGAACACTGAAAAATGCCGGGACAAAGAAGAGCGTCGAGACTGTCGCGAAGATCAATCCACCGATGACCGCCCGGCCC
>WNFD01004045.1_pt1 | contig 16280 bp, 16 predicted proteins | sample 5400491 | NCBI WGS metagenome assembly WNFD01 (sample SAMN13153343, study PRJNA577476) | soil metagenome | isolation source: 120 cm saprolite under Douglas fir tree site 2 hole 2 replicate 2 | place: USA:California | collected 2015-04-18 | reverse complement strand
TAATTCAGAAGTGGTACCTGGCCGTAAGCTGTATCTGGCGGGGGGGATTCGCCGCGTTGGGACGGCCGAAGACTGGCGATGTGAGGGTGCCCACATAATTCTTGTAATTCGTATGGTTGAAGGCATTGAAAGCGTCAATGCCGAACTCCAACTGGGAGACACGGCCCTCCTTGTTTTCCAAACCAAGTCCCGATAACCCACTTACCCGATTTCTGCCCGCGGGCACAGTATTTCCTCTCGGGCCGGGGTCTGAGTCGTCATGTTTGCGGATAAGGAACCGCTTGGCAAGGTGAAAGTCCACGCTGGCGTAACCAGGCCCAATGCCAGTATTGCGATCGACGCCGGCTGGGCGGGCCACAGGCACGGTATCTCCATAATTGAGATAGCCCGTGACGATGTTGTAGGGCATTCCTGAGTTAACGCTCACAACCGTTCCCGCACGAAAGCCCCAATGAAAGCGATACGTGGCAATCAGGTTGAGGCGTTGGCGGCGGTCATAGTCTGAACGGCCATATTCCGGGCGAAGGTCATAGTTGTTGGCGGGGAGGGAAGCATAGCTGCTCGTGTCGTCCAAGCTTCTCGAATAAACATACTGGCCGAGCAGGTTCAATCGTTTTTTCAGTTCGGTTTGCAAGGAAGCCGTGAGGCTATGACTGCGGGACCTACCCGTGGATTCGAATTGATTGATATCGGTGAAATTAGGGTTGGGAATTATACCGAATACAGCCAATGGTGCATTGATGTTTCGCGTGCGGTAAAGCTCCAGGCCGCGCACCATGGTGTAATCGATCGTCAGGAAGTTCCGGCCTCTGCCCAGCTTGCGTTCGACGCCGAGGCTTGCCTGCATCAGATAGGGTGTCCGGATGGCTGGAGCAAGCCGCAGAAGACTCGGAGGCGGCGGCGAGGCCGGGTCGAACGGAACCGGGTAACCCGGATTCATGACGATCACCTGATTGCCTTGTGTCCCGTCGTACAGGGCTGCCTCGTGCATCATGATGTCCGGTTGACGGTCGTAAAAAATCCCGAACCCGCCGCGCAACACGGTGGGACCTTGCCCGGGAGCGTAGGCGAAAGCCAGGCGTGGCGCAATGTTCTTCCGGTAGTCCACGTTGGACTGCCACTCGTAGCGCACACCGAGCGACAGTGAGAAGGACGGACGGACCTGTACTTCGTCCTGAACGAACGCGAAGTACTCATTTTGCGTGAAAGAAACCCGGGGATTTCCTTCGTTCCTCGTGTAGAGCTCTGGTTGCCCCGCGACATAGTCAGCCAGGCTCGCGAAAGTGAAAGTCCCGCCAAAGTTCGAAGTGTCCGTGAGAGTGAAAGAGCGGGGGCGCGCTCCCCCACCGAAGGTGATCGTGTGCCGCCCCCAGACCGTTGTGGCAACATCCTGAACCGATGCTGTTTTTTCTTCCAGCCGTGAATTGAACTGTGCTCCTCCGGAATTAAATGCCCCCAGCACAATAACTGCCGGCTGGTTCGAAATGCTGGTGGTTTGCTGCGGCTCATCTTTGTAGCTGAAACGCAGGTCGTTGAGAAAATGCGGAGAAAGAATCGCTCGTTCGAATACCTTTACTTCACTTTCGTGAATGGAAAAATCGGTTGCCCGCTCCGGAAGATCAAAGCTGCGGATCCCCTGATTCTCTTGCCCTTTGTTTTTGAATTTATAGATGAGCGTCAGGGTGTGATTGGAGCTCAGGTCGAACTCAAGGCGGCCGAAAAGCCGCGTGTTATGTTCCGGAACGTCCACGTTGTCAACTACCAGGCCGGTTGGTGTGTGCGCGTGAACAACGCTGTTGTCGTCGCTCGTAAAATAACGGCCTGCCACGAGAAGGCGCACCCGCTGGCCCAAAGGCCCGTCGAGTTCAGCCTCGGCGATTTCGCGCTGTGACGGAGGTTTCGTTTGCGCGAAGGCATTGCGGGCATCAAAGATGGAGTTTCTTGCAAGAAAGGTGATGTTGCCGTGAAAGTCCCGCCGATCGCCTTTTCGCGTGAAGATTTCGATGCGGCCGCGCCCGGGCCGGGCGAACTCGGCTGAATAGGGGCTTTTGTTCACCAGGATTCTTTTGATGCTGGTGAGAGGCACTTCCAGCGCGCTGGATTCCACTCCGTCAACCAGAATCATTGGGCCCATTGTGCCCGTGGCAGCCGGGCTCACAAAGAGGGACGGCACGGCAAGAGGATCCGCCTCTTTCGATGGGAGGCCTTCCATCCAGTGGCGGTCTAACTCCACGGTGTCAACATTCTGGGAAGCCACCGGAACGCTGATGTCATTTGCGGAAACCCTGACACTTTGGACCTCCGAAGCGACTCGCAACGACACCCGGATCTGGGCGGTGCTTCGTTCCGTTATGCTGACCGGCATCTCTTCTGTTTTGAAACCTGTCTGAGCGACGATGAGCGTATAGTCGCCAACAGCGATCCCCTGGAATCGGAAGAAACCCTCTTCATCGGAACCGGTGGAGGCTTCCTGGTTGGTGGCCAGCTTGCGAAGCGTGATGCTTGCTCCAACGATGGCTTGATGGGATGGATCTTCCACCGCGCCGGTCAGCGATCCCTTATTTTGCGCACCAGTAAGAGTTGGCAGAAGCAGGCTGCAAGCAGCCAGAACGAATGCCGCCAAGGCAAAATCGGAGTGCTGCGGAAGACATCCGCAAAATAAACGCCCCGAAGAGCGAAGGAGATTCTTCGATTTCAAGACTGCACCAAGCATTCCGACCGCTTTCTGGTTGCGTAATACTCGCGATACCAATTCACAAATTTCGGCAACCCTTCTTCAATTGGAGTCTTGGGCTGGAATCCCGTAGCCTCGTATAAGTCGTCCATTTCGGCATAAGTGGAAACGACATCGCCGGGCTGCATTGGAAGAAACTTTTTGCGCGCCTCGATGCCGAGAGCGCGTTCCATGATCTCGATAAACTTGAGCAAGTCGACGGGCCGATGGTTCCCCAGGTTGTAGATTTTGTAGCGCGCATTGCTCAGAATTGCCCCGGCGCTGTCTTGTTGCATGCTGCGCTGCGGGGGAGAGTCCAGCACGCGCAGGATCGCTTCCACGATATCGTCGATATAGGTGAAATCCCGCCTCATGTCGCCGAAGTTGTAAATCTCGATGGGCTGATCGCGAAGGATCGCGTCGGTAAACTTGAAATAGCCCATGTCCGGACGGCCCCAAGGCCCGTATACAGTGAAGAACCGTAGACCTGTTACGGGCATGCCATAGAGGTGGCTATAGGAGTGGGCAATCAATTCGTTGGATTTCTTGGTCGCCGCGTACAGAGAGACAGGGTGGTCTACGCGGTCATTTTCCGAGAACGGGACCTTTGCGTTGGCTCCATAGACAGAACTCGAAGAGGCGAATACGAAGTGGCGCAAACCTGTAATCCGTACGCAGGCTTCCATCAGATTCACGAAGCCCACGAGATTGCTGTTCACATACGCCAGCGGATTTTCGAGGGAGTAACGCACACCCGCCTGGGCTGCTAGATTTACGACCGCTTCCGGGTTGAAGCTGGTGACGCAAGATCGAAGATTGTCTCCGTCGGCTAAATCCAAATGTTCGAAAAAGAATCGCGATGTTTGCGGAAGCTGCGCCAAACGATCCTTTTTCAAATTCACATCGTAATAGTCGTTGAGATTATCTATCCCAAGGACCTGGCAACCCTCCTCCAGCAGGCGCTTCGATAAATGAAAGCCGATGAAACCCGCCGCGCCGGTAACCAAAACTTTCATGCCTGCACCTCCGCCAGACTGAGAATTGGTTTCAGCATGTTCAGTGCCTGCAACACAGGAGGCGTCCCGTTTCCCGGGCAATGGACGGGCGTGATTTGAAAAGGGCGCAGGTCCAAAGATTCCGCCGCTTCCAGTGAGATGTCCAGTTGCCGCCGAAGCACACTTCGCAAGGCGAGTTGTGGGCCGAGAATGGCTATTTGGCAAAGCTGGCCAGCGGAGCAATGTTGAAGCGCATGATCCACGGCCGCGCCTGCATCTGTAATCTCGGAAAACATCTGGCATGAATCGGAGCGACTGCTCAGGAATTGATTCGCAGCGCTGCGAGCTGCAGCACCGACAGCAAGCAACTGGTCGATGACGACCCCTTCCAGGCCAGAAGCGAGATACCGTACTGCTTCAGGATTTGGTTCCTCGACAGAGATGAGAAGGAGACGTACTCCTCGATGCCCTTCCTTGAGCTTCGGAAGGCGTTGGCCAAGGTGGGCCGTGTCATTCAGAAGCTCTAATCTCGCTGGCGCGGAACCATTCACAAAGAGAATCCGACTGATGCCACAGTTCGATTGCTGGAAGCTATGGAAGTGCTCCGGGCCGAGGCCGAGGGCTAACGTGATTAGCGCGCGGATCGTTCCACCGTGTGACACGAGCAGGATGGATTTTCCGTTGTGCTTCGTGAGCAGATCGTTCCAAAACGAACGTGCCCGATCGTAGAGGTTGCGAACAGGGTATTGCACCTCGTCCTCGGCCAGCCACATATGAAACTCTTGCGGGCGGAGCCGCCAGGTACCGTATTGTTCAGGAAAGTAGCGCGATATCTTTTCGAAATGCAGGCCTTCCCAGTTGTAAAGGCCGATCTCTCGCAGGCGGTCATCGGTTTCAAATGTGACTCTTTGCCCCCGCGCGCGAACGATCTTCAGAACTTCGTCGGCAGTATGGGCTGCGCGCCCCAGCGGGCTACTGATGATCGTCTGAATTCCTTCTGCAGCCAGTCGCTCTCCGCTGAGGCAAGCAGTCTCGCGCCCGCGTGCCGTCAATTCAGGCTCGTCGCAGGATCCCTGGCAGCGGTGTTCGACATTGAAAGTGCTCTCACCGTGCCGCAGAAACCAAACGCAAGTTTCAGACAAGGCAGGCACAGGCCACCTCTCCGTGCACTTCGCACCGTTTCCGGCGATGCACCATTGCGGCATACTCGCCGTTCAGCAACATCAGGCGCTCATGTGTACCGGATTCCACGATTTGTCCCTCCGAGAGAAACAAGACGAGATCCGCGTCTTGGGTTGCATGGAGGTCATGCGTTATCAAAAGCGTCGTCGAGTTTTTACTGAGGCGATCGAGCGCGGCTGAGACTTCCTGTTCGTTCTTGCGGTCCAACCCTGTTGTGGCCTCGTCCAGAATTATGATGGGAGCTTTGCGAATGGCAGCACGCGCAATGGCGATGCGCTGGCGTTGGCCGCCGGACAACGTCGCGCCCCGCTCGCCGAGCACCGTGTGGTACCGCTTCGGCATTTGCATAATGAAGTCGTCAGCATTGGCGATTCGCGCGGCTTGAATCACTTCCTGAGGAACACAAGCGTTCTTGCCTAAGGCAATGTTCTCCTGAATGCTCAGGGCAAAGAGCGGACTCTCCTGCATGACGATGCTGATCTGCGAACGGAGTGACTCCAAAGTGTAAGAACGGATGTCCCTGCCATCAATCAGGATTCTTCCCTCGCTGGGATCATGGAGGCGCAGCAAGAGGCTCGAGATCGTGGACTTACCGCTACCCGAAGGGCCGGTGAGTACTGCCTTTTGCCCCGGTTTGATCTCAAAACTTACATTCCGAAGTGCATTCCTCCCCGGTTCGTATTCAAACAAAACGTTTTCAAAAACGATATGCCCTCGGAAGTGAGGTGCGACCGTGGAAGCGGGGCTGTCTTGGATCTCAATCGGAACGGCAAGGAGATTCAATATGCGCTCGCCCGAAACGAGCGCTCGCGCAATTTGCCCCAAGTATTTGGCGAGTTGCCGGATTGGCTTAAAGCCTGTCCTCAGATAGGTGGTGAAGACGATGAGGTCGCCCGGAGTGAGCCGTTCGTTGAGCACATTGCGGACGCCAAACCACAGGACCAGCGCGGTGGTTGAGGTAGCCAGCAGATCGATCAGGCGTTCGAGCCCTGCAGTTAGGCGCTGCGCCTGGTTTCCTGCATGGAAGCTTCCGCGATTCGCCGCGGAGAAAACAGTCAAAAATCGCGGCTGCAGGGACAAGGCTTGCACGATCCGAATGGATCCGAGAGCTTCCGCCGTTGCTGATGCCACGGAACCTTCCCGGCGACGCTGCTCGCGCGAAACCTCTTTGATACGCGCCATGAGACGGTCCACGGCAAAGAAGAACACCGGAAACCCAAGAGCCACGATGCAGCCGAGCTTCCAGTTCATCCACAACATCACTCCAACCATCGCGGTGAGCGTCAGGACATTGACCAGAAACGGCAGAAGGGAAGAGACCGTGACTTCACGCATGCGGTCCACGTCGTAAGTCACACGAGTAATGAGGTCCCCGGTTCGGTGGCGGCCGTGAAAAGAAAGCGACAAGTTGGCGAGGTGTCCGAAGAGTTTTGCCCGAATCTCCGAGAGGATATGGGAAGCGGCAACGCTCATCGTCACTGTACTTATGTACTCAAAAGTCGCAGCTAGGCCCGTTATCGCCACCATGGCCAAGGTAAAGAAGGCGACCTGCCCCTCAGGTGACCAGCCCTGGAGAAAGTGCGCCGACATCTTGTATTTGTTCTTAAAGAAAACGTTATAAATGAATTTCAGCGGCCACGGTTCGAGTAACCGCAACACCACGCCGGCGAGCACTGTGATGGAGGAGATCCAGATCAAACGCCGCTCATGCGCGATCTCCGAGCGGAACGCGCCGATCAGCGCGAACCATCCCGCTACGGTACGCGGCGATGTTCTCTTCGAGCGCGTCATCTTTCTCCGTATTCCGAGACCGCCAAATCGTTCCGCTTTCGTGCGAATTGCCTGGATTCCGCGGAATCAAGAACCAAAGCAAGGATTTCGTAAACGTGTTTCGCGCTGGCCTGACGCGTGAAGTTTTTCAGCACAGTTTGCCGCCCGCTGCGCGCCAACTCATTCCGTAGGCCCGGAGTAGTGATCAGGAGTTGCATGGCATCTGCCAGAGCCGAGGCGTTGCGTTGCTCCACAATCAAGCCGTTCTTTCGATGTTCGATGAGCTCACATACGCCCTCGACATCGGTGGAAACTACGGGAACACCCGAAACCATAGCCTCGAAGAGGACGTTGGGAATGCCGTCCCGATCGCCATTTTCCAGAACCAGGCATGGAAGCGTGAACAGGTTTGCCTGGGGATACAGATCCGCCAACTGATCCTGAGTCATCTTGCCCGGCAGGGACACTTCGTCTTGCAGGCCCAGGCTGGAGATCATTTCCCTTAATTTGTTTTCCAGCGGTCCATAGCCCACAATCTGGCACTGAAAGGCGACGCCGCGATTCACGAGAATCCGGCACGCCTGAATGAGGTATTCCAGCCCCTTCTTTTCACAAAGACGCGCCACAGTCAGAATGAGAGGAATTGCTGTGTTCCGCACAGAATCTTCATCAATTGCACGGAACCGGCTGACATCAATGCCGTGGTGCGCCAGGTGTACTGGCGTTCCTTGTTCGGCGAGTTCCGCCAAATACCGATGGTTGAACGCAGTACAGGTCAACACGCATTCCGCTTTTTTGATTTTTCTTGCCATTTCGGCCGGGGGAGTTAGATAGACGTCCTTGGCGTGACCCGTAAAGCTGTAGCGAATGCCGGTGAGGCACTGAACAATCTCCGCCACAGTTGTCGGCAGGTTCGCGAAGTGGGCATGCAAATGGGTAATTTTGCGCCACCGGAGTGTCCATGCAAGATAGCCCGCCTGCAAGAAATCTTTGAGTCGCGGATCGTTGCCGGAACCAAAATGAAATCGTGCTGCCGCAAAATACCGTCGCGGCGCAGTGAACAGAAACATTAGTTGGGCGAATAACAGCAGGGCCAGGCCCGGGGGCAGAAGAGGCCGAACAAACGATGGAATGTATGTAACGGACCCTTTGACCTTGGCCACGTCTGGATGTACCGGCTCAGCTCCGGGTGGTTGCTTCCGCAGGGAGAAGATCTCCAGTTCCATACCCAGATCTTCGATACCAAGAATTTCATTCAGAATGAACGTCTCCGAAAGACGCGGAAACGTCTTCACCAGAAAAGCGATGCGGTGGCGTGGCTTCACCATTCACTCCCCGCCGGAGCGAGCATCTCCGACACCGCTGCCACGCCGTAATCGCGGACGGCAGTTGATACCTGTTTTTGCAAAATCTCGGTGATGCGCGGAAGCGCACCCAAGTCAATGCACGCGGGGACTGGGACTCTGCTCTGAGCCAATTGCAGCTCATCTTCGAGCGCACTCTCCAGAGTTTGCGATGTAAGGTCACCGGGAAGAATCATTCGAAACGCGCCGAGTCCGGCTAGGCGCTCGGCACGTATTTTCTGTTCCTCGACGGGTTTGACGCGGGGAACCACGATGGATCTTTTCCCAAGCGTCAGCAGTTCGCAGATAGTGTTGTAGCCGGCCATCGAGATGACGACGTCGGCCGCATTCATATAGCTGAGGAGGTCATCCGTGAACTCAATGACCCGCAAACCCTCCTGAGAATCCGCTGCACCGCGGATGGCCTGCTTGTGTTCGCTGCTGAGTTCGGGGCCCGTAACGAGCAACGTTTTGACGGGGATCCTGTTTGCCAGGTTGCGTGTGGCATCCAGTGCAGCACAGAGCAGCTCGTACCCGTCTTGACCGCCGCCCGTGGTAACCAGAACCAGGCGCTCATCCAACGCGATGCCAAGCTCTTTGCGCACTTCAGCGAGGGAGCGTCCAGGAGGCTGGCGTTGGACATACCCACAGTGATGAACCTTATCCCGGAAGCCTTGCGGAAATTGATATTCCTCGCAGACATCAAAAATGCCTTGATTTCCAAGAACGACAATCTCGTCGTAATACCACTGAAGGATGTTGTAATAGCCGTGCCGCTTCCACTCGTCGATCGTAACTCTCGATGAGTCCAGTATGTCCCGGAGCACCAGGTGCATTCGTGTATTGGCCAAACTGCATTTGATGTATCGGAGGCTCGGCTCCAGCTCGCCTGCGAGACCATCGGGCTTTTTATCCACGAATACGACATCGGGGCGATAGCTCATAACCGTGGAGAGAATGAGCTCTCTCCGCAAGCAAATAATGGCGCTCACATCCAGGTCCAGAAAACGGACGCCAAGTTCCCCCAATTCCGTGCGCTTTAGGCAGGGCAACTTGATGTAATCGATGCCCGGCTCCACTCGGAAACTTTGCAGCATGGGGGATCCGCTCACAATCAGGATCGACAGGTCCGGAATGGAAGCGTGCAAGTGCTTGCATATCGCCAGCATTCGCCGGATGTTTCCCAGCCCGAACGTATCGTGTGAATAGACCATGAGCCGCATGAGATTCCCCTATCCAGCGTTCTCGGTTTTCAAGGAGCTAACGCTCTGCCGTTCTGTGTCGCAGTTGCCGTGTGACCAGCACCGGGTTTCGGAAGCGTCAATCGACCGCTTGCGCTTCGCCGCCAGATGTTTCTTCAGAAGGCCGGCGGTATTGACCGCTCCCTCGCAATTCAACGTCAGCGATGTTGGCGGCTTGCTTACGGCCATTTCGAGTTTGCGGGCCAATTGGTCTGGCGCCAGTTGTTCCGTCCGAATCACGTCGACGACCCCTGCCTTCTCCAGTCCTTCCGCACGGACGATCTGTTCCTGGTCTCCGTTCGATGTGACCGGATAGACCAAGGCGCGCACTCCACTCGACAGCACATCCATCACGGTGTTGTAACCCGCCATGCTGACAGATAACTCCGAGTTTCTGAGCACTGCGGCCAGATCTGGCGTATAGGGGGAAAATTTCACATTGGTCGATTCACTCGCCAGACTTTGCAGGCGGCGGTAAGTTTCTTCCGGCATCAAGGGGCCTGCGAACACATGGAATTCATGAGGGATCCGGCTTTGCAGAAGCTTTGCCGCGCGCAGCACGTTCTCCAGAAGCATTTGGCCCGTGAGATATTGGCCGCTGCCGATGCTCACCGTGATCATGGGCTGTCCGTGGCTGGCCGGCGCTGAACGGCGCGCAGCAGCCGAGTTGTGCTGGGCGGGTTGCTTTACATAGCCCGTGTACGCCACAGGGCAGCGCAAGTCGTTGGTGCGCGAAAAGGTCTCATCCAACTTGAGGAAAGTGTCATCTCCGTGGACCAAAACTAGGTCATAAAAACGATTCACCAGATTGCAAACTGTCCGCTCGTATTCCTCTTGGTCCTTCCTTGCCACCAAAATGTCCCGGACGCTCGATGCCATCAGCGGCCTGCGGCTGCGCATCCACGCACGTTCCAGCAACGGAAGCAGCTCAAAACGAAACTGTTTGCGCCCAAAGGGGAATAGTTCGGTGACGATCGCATCCGGATCGAATTCAGCAAAAGCATCCAACAGCATCGCAGTGCGAAGCGTCTTCGTTTCGTCCAGACTTCGCGAGGAATCGCACACTTGAAGATGCGAAAAATCGGGACTCGTTTTCAGAGGTGGAAGCTGCAGAACTTTGACATTTTCATGTTCAGGGAATCGAAATCCCTCTGGCCTCTCTCCGCCAGAAACGAAGAGAACCTGCGAATCGCTGGAAAGTGCATGCACGATCGCAGCGCTGCGAACAAGGTGTCCGATGCCGAGAACGTGCTGGCAATAGAATAGGATTCGATCCGTCAAAACGCCTCCGCCGAAGAAACACGCGCGAAATTGTCGTCACAGCCGGGGACCATTGATGGGAAATATCTATGCCCAGAGCAATTACCCTTGCCGTTCCATAAGGCAACTGCAAGGCCAAGCTGCTTTCGGTGTGCAGGGTAGTGATAACTCGAACGTTTGGACCAACTTGTTTCGGCTGTAATGGACGTTGCACTGCGCTGGTTTTTCTTACAGGTTCTCCCAATTGTGTAGGTCCCACACAACGTGTAACGCAAACTTCCACCAGGAGAGGAGGGGTTTGCGTGCGCATCGCGACACGGGATCGTGGCGATCTGTAGCCCCGTGATTCCAGGAACGTGCTGACAATAGAAAAGGATTCGATCCGTCACAACGCCTCCGTCGAGACACAATTCTCCCGAGCTTTCGGAATGGGGAGCACACTCAGAGGGCGAACTAAGGGGCTTGGGTGGCCCTTTCTTCGATAGCTGAGTGAGGGTAGGTTGCCGCCCCGACCCTTGAGCGGCATCTCAGCAACACTATCTTGAGTGGACTCTAACAATGCAACCTTTTGCAGGCAAGTGAAAATTTCGTTTCTTTCCCATCGATGTTTTAGAACGACGGTACAGGTGAGGTCCTGTTCGAACGGACAGCGCAAACCGTCCTTCCGGTTGCCCATGTGCTATCCCAGCGGTGACAGATTCCCGGGCCCAGAGGCGATGGGACTCAATGCGGTATGTGATAGCTACTGGCCCCACCCGCGAAGCCGCGCTGCCAGGCCGCTGGTCTGGCCGGCAAGCGCAAACGAACTGACCATGGTAGTGGTAAGCGACGCGACCGCGCGCGAGCGGAAGCCCTCGCGTTCGTTACCCATGAGCTTCGCACTCCTCTCGTCTCGATCCAGGGTTTTGCCGAATACTTACTTCGCTATTCGAAGGGAGCGCGCGCGCGACGAAGTGGCGGCAACGATCTTTCAGGAGTTTGGCCGAAAGCTGCTACATCAGAATCAGGCGGTACACTGCGCGCGTCCCTTCGAGTAAGAACCGAATGGGCTCTCTATTTCACCCAACATCTCTCTCAAAACACCGAGGAGTTCGCTACTTTTCATGGTCTGATCGGCTCTGGACTTCGCAGCTCTACTAAGCAGTTCGTCCAAGGTGGAGAGATACGTTGACGGAAATCCACCATCTACAAAATCCAGTGCTGTACACGCGCCAGCGTCGAGCATATTCCACGTATCTTTGCCCGTAACGGTACCCGTCAGTTTAATGCCTGCCACGGCGACCTCTTGCTTGCGGAGACCCATTATTAGACTCATGACCGTATGTGTTTTCCCGGCATCCATGGAGGTGCCGCAGACCACGACAACGTTCGGGCGTTTGGGTTGTGTCAGTGGGGCCAGGGCGAAGTCCCGGAGATTAAGGGAAGAACCGTTGACGTCTCCGAGTGCGCTCAACAAGCGGAGCTTGCTGGGCTCGGGTGCTTTTGCATGCTTGCTTTCCACCAAACCGCAGAGACCGCCCATGGAGAGCAAGTCGCAGCAATCTCCATTTGCGCGTGCGTACCCTTCGAACTGCAGGGTTGCGTAGCGGTTTCCGAATACCACCGCGAGAAGGTCTCCTTCATGCAATGTGCATCGGCGGCCGTTCGCCAGTTCGAGAGTCGCGTTCTTGCCGATTTTCTCGAGTCTCGCGAGCACGATGTCGCCGGCCTGCGAAGAACCGGGGCAAGGCAGCAGAGTGGCTATGCACGCACGAGGTACCCAGCGCAACGCGTAAGACACTCGCAGGTTCCTCCTCATCTCATCTGTCAAAAAAATGCTCATGAATGAAATCTCCAGAAAAATTGACTGCCTCTGTTACCGGCGGTTCAACAATTCACGAGAAGGAATGGCAATTGGTTGGCCAAAGAACGTACGACGTAAGTCGTTCAAATTGCATACTCAGGCTCCCTTCCCGTAATCACGAGTGGAAGGTCATAACTCATCTCTGTGTTGCTTCGACGCGAGTCTTGATACCGGTTGCATTCGAGGCCCGGAAAGCCTTTGCTAAAGGGAAAAGTGCCGACAATTGTCCCCTGCTGCGTGACCGGCGTCGTGCGCGTGACCGCAGCAGTGAGTGTCGCTCCCAGTGCCACCGGCATCGCCGCCTTAGCCAGGCCAAAGTCGAGCAGCTTCGCGCCCGAAGCCGTCAGCATGATGTTGCCGGGCTTCAGGTCGCGATGAACGATGCCCTGGCGATGGGCCCTATCGAGCGCGTCGGCGATTTCCACGCCATACTTGAGCACTTGCGCTAGCGGCAACGAACCTTTTTCCAGTCGCTTCCCGAGTGTCTCCCCTTCGAGGTACTCCATAACCAGGAAGTCGGTTCCGTCTTGATGGCCGACATCATGCAGGACGCAGATGTGCGGATGGTTCAAGCTGGAGATGGTTTTCGCTTCCCGTTCAAATCGCTGCTTGCGAGCGGGATCCGAAGAGAGGTGCGCGGGAAGAATCTTGATGGCGACGGTCCGGTCGAGCCGCGTATCCCGCGCTCGATACACTTCGCCCATCCCGCCCGCACCCAACGGTGCAACGATCTCATAAGGCCCCAGTTTTGCACCCGAAGCCAGCGTCATGGTTGGCTGTGATTATAACCTTGCGGAACCTTCGCACGATATTCAGCCTCAAGTGGACGCGCTACATTCACAGAAATCCGCACGATTTCTGGCGCATTGTCGCTAGCCTTGAACTCGATGGTCCGTCTGCGCGGGACGTCATTTCAATAAGCCAATATGGGTCTCGACAGAGCCTTTCCACGCGTCTCTACTGAAACACACGCACGGCCGGGGCGAATCAGCCGAAGAGGAATCGCCATGAAGTTCACTGCTTTCTTGCTTGATCAATGGCTTCAGCAACACGGCGGAGCGGAATTCAATCTCGGTGGCAGCACGGGCCCACGGTGGACTCCTCGCCAGTTGCTGGCGCTCGCTGAAGACAGCTCGGCCGAAAGGATTTTGGATCTCGACCTAGACTACACACCGACGCCTGGCTCAACGAGCCTTCGCGAAGCGATCGCCAAGATGGAAGGAGTGTCGGCCGAAGAAGTCATAGTCTTCGCGGGGTCAGCCGAGGCGTTGTTCCACATCTTCTATCTTGCCGCGCAGCCCGGCGCAAACGTTGTCGTTCCGTTTCCGTGTTTTCCTTCCCACCAGGTTGTTCCCGAATCCCTTGGATTCGAGATTCGACGTTATCACCTGTCCCGCGATAATTCCTACCGCATTGATCTGGATGAGGTGAAGAGCCTAGCCGACCGGAAAACGAAAATCCTAGTGGTGAACTCACCGCACAATCCCACTGGGGCAACGTTGAGCGACGATCAGATGCGACGGCTTCACGATTTTTGTGTCGAGCACGGAATTCAGTTCGTCTCCGACGAAGTTTTTCACCCGATCTATCACGGCCCCGAAACCGATTCCGCCGCGCGTCTTTCGTGTGCCACGGTGGTTGGGGATTTCTCGAAGGCGCTCTCGCTTCCGGGATTGCGCCTCGGGTGGATTGTCGAACGCGATCGCGACCGCCGTCGCGGGTATCTGAATGCGCGTGAATACCTCACCGTTTCCAATACGCCTATGGGAGAGTTTCTCGGCGAAATCGCCATACGCCATCACGATCAAGTGCTCGCGCAGACCCGCAAGGTGACAAGCACCAACCTCGCTTTACTCGAAAGCGTTATTGCGAAACATGCGGACGTCCTCGACTGGGTGCGCCCACAAGGAGGCATGACCGGATTCGCGCGCCTTGTGACGGGCGGCAACGCCCGCCTCTTCTGCGAGGCAGCGTTGGAGCGCGGGTTGCTCCTCGCCCCGGGCGATTGCTGGGGCATTCCGGACCACTTTCGAATTGGGTTTGGAGTGGGGCGCGAATGGTATCCCCGTGCAATGGGCCACTTATCGGAGCTCCTCCGAGCATGGTGTCGCGCAGCACAGACAAGCATTGCCTAACCTACCTCTGGAGTATCGCGCCGAAAGGAAATTTCAGTTTAGACTGCCACCGAGAGGACGGCAGTCAGGCAGAAACCGAGTGCTCCATGTCCCAACAAGCAAACAAAAATCTGGTAGCGCGATACGCGCGGCGTTTTGCAATTATATGCGGAGAGTGCAAGGTGCGTTTCCGGATTTTTGCAACGAGATCGACGAGATGATCGCCGAAAGGAATCGCGTCTTCACGCGGCTCACTTACACCGGAACGCATCGCGGAGAGATTTTCGGCGTGGCGCCCACGGGGAGAAAAGTCAGTTACGCCGGCGCGGCCTTCTATCGGATTGAGAATGGCCAGGTTGCCCAAGGCTGGGTCCTCGGCGATCTCACTGGCCTGCTTGCCCAGTTGGGGCACGAATGCTGCCTTAAACCGCAGGCGTCGTTTTTGTTTAAATGATGTGGGCTAGTTCGCCGGGAGTGAGGAGACGGTTTCGATCGGATGACGAGCAAACCGGAAACTAGCCAGGCAGCAGCATGTGCTCGACTTCGGTTCGGAAGGAAACGACCAACCCTCCGATATCTTCAACAATCACCCTACAAATCGGATGGTTGCAGTGTTCGCGGAAGTTGCTGACAGAAAACAAATTTTGGTTGCGGAGGCTTAATTTGAACCGGCGAATTCCGATAGACGACCTCCTGGTTTGCATCCAGACGTTCGAAGGAACTTTTGATAACGCAAGTTCTGGCATCAAGGAATTTGGAACAGCAGTTGGTACGCCGCAGGAAGGAGGTTTTTCGCAGGGCCCGGTCTGCGTCTATATACTTATCAGTTATCTTATATTACATTTTAAGTAAATGGTCGGGGCGAAAGGATTTGAACCTTCGACCTCCTGGTCCCGAACCAAGTATCTAAATCCCATAAACGCTTTGTCTGGCGTCGCTTACGGGACTCGAAACGTTATTTCCCCCCTCTTAGTTGTCCGTAACTTGTCCGTAGATTTATCGGTGATACTCCGCGCACGGTGAAAATGCCCGAATGCTTGCTACAAGAACAGAGCATTCGGTTAACAGCCGTGAATTCAATTTCATCACAAGTTGCCGGAGCCGAGCTAAATCGAGGGAACTCAGTAAGTTCTAATCAAATCGGGTCAGTTAGATTTTCCTTCTCTTTTCTTTTTTTATTCGCTTTTTGTAATTTTTCTCGCCGTTCATATGACACCTACATGACACTGGCAGAGCCTTCGGGTAAAGACCGAACGGCTGGCATCGCGTGATCGGAGGTGGCAACTTTGGCTGTCGACTTTTCAAGCCTGCGGAAGTGGCAGTATTCACTTCTCGAGAAGCGGGTTTGAGGGCATGGTACGGAACCCAGCATTGTGGGCACTTCGTATGAGTCTCTGTTTTGCCGTTTGACGCCCTTTGTCAACTCGAGGATACGTTTGGTAGTGATGTCATTTGAAAGGTTTCGCGAGGAATTCTAGCCCACGGATGGAACAAGATTTGTCTTTGGTGTAGGAGCGAGCTATGAGTCGACCTCTTACTACTTGCTCGTTCTTTCTGAATCTTCGAAAACCACGTCGGTGTATGCGTTGCGATCCTCGAAACACAAATTCACCGCTCGTGCATGCGAGCGCGTTCGATGGATCACACCCGCTGGGATTGTGAATACCTCTCCAGGCTTCAGACGAAATGTACGACCGTCCGCGAGATCTATTTCCAGATCGCCTTCCACGACCAGGAAACACTCATCGGAACGCGGATGCTGATGCCAGCGAAATTCTCCCTGCATCACCGCCAATCGCACGCAATGATTGTTAATGTT
>WNFD01004090.1_pt1 | contig 16284 bp, 14 predicted proteins | sample 5400491 | NCBI WGS metagenome assembly WNFD01 (sample SAMN13153343, study PRJNA577476) | soil metagenome | isolation source: 120 cm saprolite under Douglas fir tree site 2 hole 2 replicate 2 | place: USA:California | collected 2015-04-18 | reverse complement strand
AAGACAAGATCGTCAAGTTTCCGGACAAGACCACGCACCAGCTCTTCCTGGAACCGGAAGGCCTGAACACGCATGAGATTTATGTCAACGGCATGAGCACCTCCCTGCCGATTGACGTGCAGCTTGCCATCGTCAAGTCGATTCCGGGCCTTGAAAACGCGGAGATGCTGCGCCCCGGCTACGCCATTGAGTATGACTCAATTGATCCAACGGAGCTCGAGCGCACGCTCGAAGTGAAGAAGATCAATCATCTTTTTCTTGCCGGACAGATCAACGGCACTTCCGGCTATGAAGAAGCCGCCTGCCAGGGCTTGATGGCCGGAATCAACGCGGCGCTTCAGGTCAAAGGTGAGCCGCCACTGATCCTTGATCGAACAGAGGCGTACACGGCCATCCTTATCGACGATCTCATCAGCAAAGGGACGAACGAGCCTTACCGCATGTTTACTTCGCGGGCGGAGTTCCGTCTGCACCTGCGCATTGACAATGCTGATCGCCGGCTTACGCATTATGGCCGCCGCATTGGCTTGATCAATGATGAAGCGTGGACGGATTTCACGGCCAAGCAGGCGCGTGCGGTAAAGCTGGCGGCGTTTCTGGCGAACACGCGCGTTACGGCCGAGGTACTGGAGAAAGTCAGCCGGGCACAGCAGCAGCGGGTAGCGTCGTCGTCGGTGCTTGCGGAATCAGCATCGGACGAGAGCGTTGAGATTTCGACCAAAGATGCCGTGGTGAACAATGGCAATCTCAATGGCGCGATTGGTTCGCCGTTGACGCAATTGCTGAAGCGTCCGGAAATAGTGATTGAAGATTTTGCAGGGCTGATTGCGGAAGGCTATACGGAATTTTTCGCGGAGATTGCAGGCGGCGCGGCCGAGGGCGGCCACGCTCCACGTGTACTTTCCGCTGCGGCGCGCAACGAAATGAAGACCGTGGAAACAGAAATCAAATACGCCGGCTATCTCGACCAGCAGCGCAAGTCGATCGACCGTCTGAAGAAGGCCGAACAGCGCCTGATTCCCGACTGGTTCGACTACGGCAAGGTCAGCGGCCTTTCTCGCGAGATGAATGAAAAGCTGCAACGTGTCCGTCCGCGAACGCTGGGCCATGCCTCGCGCATCCCCGGGGTAACGCCGGCGGCTGTGAGCCTGATCAATGTGTATATCGAGATTCAAGGGAAATCGAATTTGGCCGCTGATTCACGCAGATAAACGCTGATCAGACTTCGCGCCTTGAATTGAATCTATTCGCGTTCATTCGCGGCCAGGTTTGATCTGCGTTTGTCTGCGTCCATCTGCGGCAAAATCACAACGGTATATTCCCATGCTTCTTCGGCGGGTTCTTGTCCCGCTTGGTCTGAAGCATTTCCAACGCATCAATGATGCGTTTGCGCGTATCGCGAGGCTGAATCACGCCATCGACGTAGCCGCGTTCGGCGGCAATATAAGGGTTGGCAAAGCGGGTGCGGAATTCGTCAATCTTTTCCTGTCTTGCCTTGGCCAGGATTTCAGCACGCTCGGCTTCGGTCTTGCCTACAGAAGCCACGTTATCCAGCTCGCGCTTATAGACGATGTTGACCGCGCCTTCCGGTCCCATCACGGCAATCTCCGCCGTGGGCCATGCGTAATTCACGTCTGTGCGGATGTGCTTGGTCTTGGGCACGGTGGCTTCAGCAAAAGCGTAGAGCAGCTTGGCGCCATGACGAATGATGCCGCCGTATTCCTGCTGCGTGCCGGGCAAAAACCCCGGCACATCTTCAAAGGTGATCAGCGGAATATTGAACGCATCACAGAAGCGCACAAAGCGCGCGCCTTTCACGGAAGCATTGATGTCCAGCACTCCGGCCAGAAACGCCGGCTGGTTGGCCACAATGCCCACTGGTCGCCCATTCATCCGGGCAAAGCCGACGAGAATATTTTTCGCGTAGTGTTCATGCACTTCGAAGAAGTATCGGTCATCCACCACGCGATGGATCACATCCTTGATGTCATAAGGCTGGTTCGATTCTGCCGGTACCGTGGTATCCAGCTCCGCATCGGCACGGTCAATGGGGTCGGTGCAGTCACGTCGCGGCGGGTCGTCAAGATTATTGGACGGAATAAAGCTGAACAGTTCGCGAATCATGGACAGGCACTCGGCATCATCGTGGGCCATAAAGTGGGCCACGCCGGATGTTTCGTTGTGCGTCATGGCGCCGCCGAGCTGCTCCTTGGTCACGTCTTCATGCGTCACGGTCTTGATCACGTCCGGGCCGGTCACGAACATGTAAGCCGTCTTGTCCACCATCAACACGAAATCCGTAATCGCCGGTGAGTACACGGCGCCGCCGGCGCATGGGCCCATGATGGCCGAAATCTGGGGAATCACGCCGCTGGACAGCGTATTGCGCAAAAAAATATCCGCATAGCCTGCGAGTGACATCACGCCTTCCTGTATGCGCGCGCCGCCGGAATCATTCAGCCCGATCACGGGCGCGCCCACCTTCATGGCCATGTCCATGATCTTTACGATCTTGGCGGCGTTGGCTTCTGACAGCGACCCGCCAAATACGGTGAAGTCCTGAGCAAAAACAAATACCAGGCGGCCTTCAATCTTTCCATAGCCGGTGACAAAGCCGTCGCCATAGACCTTCTGCTCGGCATCGCCCATGCCAAAGTCGGTACAGCGATGCGTGATCATCTTGTCGAATTCCTCAAAGCTGTTTTCATCCAGCAGGAATGCGATCCGCTCACGGGCAGACATCTTGCCTTCTTTGTGCTGCCGCTCCTGGCGGGCCTTGCCGCCTCCGGCTTCCGCCAATTCATCCCGACGCTTCAGTTCTGCGAGCTTCTGTTCCAGGTCCATGGCAGAGAATTATAGCTGCGGGCAGGGGCCGCTGCGTGATGGCAGTCACTTGCACCGGCAGACTTGCATGTTGGCATAATGCAAGTCAGTTGGGATACTCTCATCAAGCCATGACGCAAGCGACGAGCGCGAGAAAAGATGCAGCCTTTCTCACCGGGGCCGATGCACGCCGCATGGAAGCCGCTGAGGAGTACGGTGCCCTGGGTTATACCCAGGCCGTGCAGGCGCTGCATCCGGAATGGAATTCCACATGGGAGGAGTTCGCTGGCGGACACATTGTTTTTGTTGCCCGGCACTCCATGGTCGGCCGTGCCCATGGCCTTGGCTTTGCCGGACCCATCACCGCGCAGGACATCGAACACATCGAGCAGTTTTATTTCAGCCGCGAGTATGACGCGCAGGTGGATGTCTGCCCGTACGCACATCCGTCATTGTTTGAGTCGCTCAACCAGCGCGGCTTTCAGGTGGCCGAGTTCAATCAGACGCTGGCTCGCTGGATTCAGCCAGAGGAATGCTTTTCTAGTCTATCTCTCGATGGCATCGAAATCCGTGCAGTCAAATCTGAAGAAGCGGCGGCATGGTCGCGCATGCTGGCCCATGTCTTCCTGGGCGATCATGCTCCGCAGTATGAGAGCTTCTTTGCACCCTGGGCTTCGGGCGCTCATCCACTCATTTTGGCAGCGTTTGCCGATGGTAAGATGATAGCCGGCGCTGGTGGCTTGATTGTCCCTGAGCACAAGATGGCTGGGTTCTTTGGCGCGGCAACTTTGTTCGAGTACCGCGCCCGAGGCATACAGGCAGCCTTCACGCAGGAGCGGCTGCGGATTACCCAACAGGCAGGATGTGATCTGGCCGTGACCCTGACCATGCCGGGCACAACATCACAGCGGAACGCGGAACGGGCCGGCTTTCGCACGGCTTATACCAAGGTGGTGGTGAGCAAGAAACATCCCACGAGTGCTGATAGTGCGCCGCCGCTGGTTAACTACTCGGAATAGAACGGATGGCCGGCCCAACGGGCTCAAAACGTTCACTGTGGCGAGTTTTCTTTCCTTCTTATTTTCTTTTTTGTTCGGGGACCGCCGAGACTAAGCTTGTTGGCAACACTTCTCCCCTTTACTGGGAAAGGACAAGGAGAGCCACCATGGCATTCTGTTCAAAATGCGGCACACAGATAACCGAAGGCTCCGGCTTTTGTCCGGCTTGCGGGACAGCGGTGGGCAATGTGACGGATAATAGGGCTATGACTACCAGTCGGACATCAGGCATGCAGAGCAATGTAGCTGCAGTGCTCAGCTACGTGGTGATCATTGCTATCGTGTTCTTGTTCGTAGAGCCGTTTAAGAACGATAAGTTCGTTCGCTTCCACGCTTTTCAATCGATTTTTTACTGGATCGCGGTGATTGTGATCTTGCTCTTCATCGGCATGTTGTTCCCTCTGAGTGTCTGGATCGTGGTTTACTGGCCTTTGCGGCTGCTCAGCTTCATTGGCATGATTTTTTTGATGTACAAGGCCTACAACAACGAGAAATACAAGCTGCCTTTCATCGGCGATCTGGCCGAAAAACAGGTCTGAATCCGGCCGGGCCTGCCCTGAAACGAAGGCATTCCGATTTGACTCTCTGTTGCAGGGTAGGCTAGCCTCAATAGCTGGTCTGCTGGCGTTGTCCTCAGTGGCTGGTGCCATCTTCGTCTCTGAACTTGTCTGGCCTCAATACACATGAAACTTCTGCGTAAACGTATTACTTTGCATGCACTTGCCCTCTGGCTGATAGTGTGCCTGAGTGTCTGCGGTCAGGACCTGAGCGGGCAGGGCTTTCGCCCGGTCCACGCCAAGAAAGCCATGGTGGTGAGCGTGCACGTGGAGGCCTCAAAAGTTGGAGCGACCGTCATGCGCCGGGGCGGCAACGCCGTGGATGCTGCCGTGGCAACTGGCTTCGCGCTGGCGGTGGTGCATCCCGCGGCGGGAAACATCGGTGGTGGCGGATTCATGCTGGTGCGGCTCGACAGCGGCGAAGTTCATTTTCTGGATTATCGCGAGAAGGCCCCCAAAGCCGCATCACGCGACATGTATCTGGACGCGCAGGGAAACATCATCCCCAACGCCAGTCTGATCGGCTACAAAGCAATCGGCGTGCCGGGTTCAGTGGCAGGTTTGGTGTATGCCCAGAAGCATTGGGGCACGCTGCCGCTCAAAGTGGTCATGGCGCCGGCGATCCGTCTGGCTGCTGAAGGTGTGCGGCTCACGTACGAAGAAGCGCAGTCCATGCATGATGATGACCTGGCTAAGTTTCCTGACTCCAAACGGATCTTTCAGAGAGATGGTCGCCATTACGAAGCGGGAGAGATTTTTCGTCAGCCCGAATTGGCGCGAACACTTACTCGCATCGCAGCCAATCCCAATGACTTCTACAAAGGCGCCATGGCGCACGAGCTGGCGGCAGAAATGCAGCGCGGCGGCGGCCTGATTACCGCGCAGGACATGGCTGAGTACGAAGTAAAAGAGCGCCAGCCCATCCGCGGAACTTATCGCGGGTATGAGGTGATCAGCGCGCCTCCGCCCAGCTCCGGCGGCATCAGCATGCTTGAGTCACTCAACATTCTGGAAGGCTACGATGTGGGCTCGATGGGCAGCCGCTCCGCTGATTCCATCCACATCACAACGGAGGCTTTTCGACGTGCGTTCTATGATCGTGCCGAGTTCCTGGGCGACCCCGACTTCAACCAGCTTCCCGTGGCCCAACTGATTGACAAGAAGTATGCCACCGCCTGGCGCCAGTCACTGGACATGATGCGCGCTACGGACAGCAAAGACATGCACCGGCCATCAGGGTTCGGCGAACTTGACCGACAGGCCGCTGAGCACTCTCCCTATCAAGGCCCGGAGCACGGAAACACCACGCATTATTCGGTGATCGATCCCAAGGGCAATGCCGTTTCTGTGACCACCACTCTGAATGACGGCTTTGGGTCGGCCGTGACGGCTGGCAAACTCGGTTTTCTTTTAAACGATGAGATGGATGACTTCACCTCCAAGCCGGGCGTGCCCAACGGCTATGGGCTGATTCAGGGTGAAGCCAACGCCATCGCTCCGGGGAAGAGGCCACTGAGCGCCATGGCGCCGACCATCGTGACCAAAGACGGGAAATTAATGATGGTGCTGGGTTCACCCGGCGGTCCGCGAATTATTACCACCGTCGCAAACATTCTCATGGGCGTGATCGATTACGGTCTGGACATACAGCAGGCGGTGAACGCGCCGCGCTTTCATCATCAATGGGAGCCGGACGAAATCGATATTGAGAAGGCCGGCATCTCACCGGACACCATCAACCTTTTGCAGGCACGCGGACACAAGGTGCGCCAGCAGAGCTATTGGAGTGATGGTGAGTGCATCGCCGTGGATTCCAAAACGGGCGAACTGCTGGGCGCCGCCGATGGACGCAATGGTGGAAAGGCGGTTGGTTACTGATGCTTCGCGCAATGTCCACGCACGTTTATATCAAGCAGCGCCTGCATCCGGGGCTGCTGGATACCATGAAGCGCGGTGGTGCTCAGGCCATAGAAATTTTTGCCGCCACCGGTCACTTCAACTACACCGACCGGGAACACATCAAGGAACTGGGCAACTGGTTCAAGGCTGAAGGCGTGGAACTGCACTCCATGCACTCCCCCATTTATATGAGCAATGACTTTCGCTCCGGCGGGCGGCCTTTGAACATTGTGGACATGGACAAGCCGACGCGCATTGAAGCCATGGATGAAATCAAGCGCGCAGCGGAAGTCGCGGAGTATATTCCGTTTCGTTTTCTGATTCAGCATATCGGCAAGACGGACGAGTATGACGATCCGCGCAAATTTGAATCGGCCCTGAGCTCCGTGGAACATCTGCGGGCGTTTTGCCGGCAGCTTGGTGTGACCTTGTTGCTGGAGAACACGCCCAACGATCTGGCTACGCCGGAAAAGCTGAAAGAGCTGCTCAAGGCATTGCACTATCCTGACCTGGGAATCTGTTTTGATTTTGGACATGCGCACATGGTGAGTGCGGTGCATCAGGCCTTTGGTGTGCTGGAAGACCGCATACGCTCCAGCCACGTGCATGATAATAAGCGCGACCGCGACGCGCATCTGTGGCCCGGTGAGGGCACCATTGACTGGAGTTACGCCATGCAGGCGCTGAGTGCCGCCCCGCAGGTCCCGGCGATGGTCCTGGAAATTGAAGGCGTTGAAGGTCAGGACGTGGCCGCCAAGATGGCTGAAACGTATAGAAAGCTGGAAGAAGCGGCAGTGGCGGCTGATTGATGATGGATGGCGCCGTAACAAGCCGTGAAAAGCCACGCACTTGAAGACCAGATTGAAGACTGAGACTAAATAACAAATGACGGACTCGACACAGGCACCTATTACTACGATTGCGGAAGTTGGCCGCCATGATGGCCAGAGCGTAACCATCCGCGGCTGGCTGTATAACAAGCGCGAGAGCGGCAAGCTGATCTTTCCGATTTTCCGCGACGGCACGGGCGTGATTCAGGGCGTTGCCCCCAAGAACCAGGTCACACCGGAAGTTTTTGACACGCTCAAGAACCTGACCGACGAATCCAGCGTGATCGTCGTCGGCAAGGTGCGGGCTGACAAGCGCGCACCCGGCGGATATGAGTTGGACGTGAATGATGTGAAAGTCATTCAGCGCGTGCCTGAAGATGAACCGTTTCCTATCGCACGCAAAGAACATGGTCCGGATTTCCTGATGGAGCACCGGCACCTGTGGGTCCGGACGCCGAGACAAACTTCAATTCTGCGCATTCGCGCGGAGATCATCCGAGCAGCCCGCAATTTTTTTGATGACCGTGGTTTCACCCTGACTGATCCGCCGATTCTTACGCCTGCCGCCTGTGAAGGTACCAGCACTCTGTTTCCGGTGAAGTACTTTGATGACGACGCATTCCTCACGCAGTCTGGCCAGCTTTACATTGAAGCCACCGCCATGGCGCTAGGCAAGGTCTATTCCTTTGGGCCAACGTTCCGCGCGGAAAAATCCAAGACGCGCCGCCACCTCACCGAGTTCTGGATGGTCGAGCCGGAAGTTGCTTATGCCGAGCTCAATGACATCATGGACCTTGCGGAGAACTTCATCAGCCACATTGTGCAGAGCGTGATCAAGAACCGCCGCGCTGATCTGGAGGCCACCGGTCGCGATATCTCCAAGCTGGAAAAGATCACGCCGCCGTTCCCGCGCATCAGCTATGACGATGCCGTAAAGCTGCTTCAGGAAGGCCACAGCAAGGGCCAGGTGGAAGCAAAATTCGAATGGGGCGGTGATTTCGGCTCGCCGGACGAAACCTACATCTCATCGCAATTCGAGAAGCCGGTGATGGTGCATCGCTATCCGGCGAAGGTGAAGGCCTTTTACATGGAACCTGATCCCGAGCGTCCTGATCTGGCATTGTGCGTGGATGTGCTGGCGCCCGAAGGTTATGGCGAAATCATCGGCGGATCGCAGCGCATTGGCGACTATGAATTGCTGCGCAAGCGAATCCATGATCATGATCTGCCGGAAGAGTCCTTCAAGTGGTATCTGGACCTGCGCAAGTACGGCGGCGTGCCGCATGCCGGATTTGGCATGGGCATTGAGCGCGCCGTGGCTTGGATATGCGGACTGGATCACGTACGTGAAACCATTCCATTCGCACGTACTCTCACCCGCATCTACCCCTAAGAGAAGAGAATGTAAGAGTAAGAGAAGAGAATTATGACACCGGAAACAGTAACTCCTCCCGCGACCAAAAATGATCAGGCGAATCGGCCGGTGGTCGCAGACAATATTGTGCCTAAACGAATCAGGATTCTGGGCGTTCCTCTGGATTTAGGCCAATCACGCCGTGGCGTCGACATGGGGCCGTCCGCCGTACGTGTGGCTGGACTTGAAGCCCGGCTGGAAGCGCTGGGCCATATTGTGGAAGATGGCGGCAATGTTGCCGTGGCTTTCCCAGAGCAGAAGAAGGAAGGCGATCCGCACGCCAAATATCTCAAAGAGATTGCCTCCACGTGCACCAAGCACGCGGAGATGGTGGTGAAGACCCTGGAAGCAGGAAAGTTCCCGCTCACCCTGGGCGGCGACCACTCTGTTGCGGCCGGCACGGTAGCGGGTGTGGCGGAATTTTTTCGCCAGCAGCGGCGCGTGCAGGAAAACAAGATTGGCTTGATATGGATTGATGCGCACGCTGACATCAACACGCCGGAGACCTCTCCGAGCGGTAACGTGCATGGCATGCCGCTGGCGGCCATTATGGGTTTGGGACCTGCCGATCTTTCCAATATCTATGACTTTTCTCCCAAGGTGCATCCGGAAAACTGCGTGCTGGTGGGCGTGCGCGATATTGATGTGAAGGAAAAGGAGAACATCAAGGCGACCGGCATTGAGGTCTATACCATGCGAGACATCGATGAACGCGGCATGCGCACAGTGATTGAAGAAGCGTTGCGCATCGCCGGACGCGGCACCGCCGGCTACCACGTCTCGCTGGATATGGATTGGATCGATCCGGAAGACGCTCCTGGGGTGGGAACGCCTGTGCGTGGGGGCGCAAGCTATCGTGAAGCGCACCTGGCCATGGAGATCATCTCCGATCACGGCCGCATGGTGAGCTTTGAGATCGTCGAGGTGAATCCGGTGATCGACGAGCATAATCGGACAGCGGATTTGGCGGTCGAGCTGACGCTTTCGGCGTTTGGGAAGAAGATCCTCTAACACGTTCTCGCCCGGAGTGAGCTCATCTGAGACTCATTTCAGGCTCATTTCATTTCTCCATAACGCTTGTTTTAAAGTAATCACGATGAGTAAAACCAAGGTCGGAGTTCTCTTCGGTGGCCGCAGTGGTGAGCATGAAGTCTCACTGCTCTCCGCGGCATCAGTTCTCAAAGCCATTAATAAAGAAAAGTATGAAGTGGTGCCCATCGGCATCAGCAAAGAAGGGCGATGGCTGACCTCGGCCCACGCCGAGCGTCTGCTGGAAGGAAATGCAAGCGAGGAAGACGGTTCGCACAGCCAGCTTCGTGCCGGCGATCCCGCAGCCACTTCTTCGGCCGCTGTGTTGGCCAAAGGCGACTCGGTCATTGTGCCGCCGGTCCCGCAATCGCACGGCATGATGCCGTTTGAGAGCGCGGCCAAAGCCGGCGAGCCAAGTATTCAGGTGGATGTGATCTTCCCGGTGCTGCATGGCACGTTCGGCGAAGACGGCACCATTCAAGGCCTGTTCGAGCTGGCGGACATTCCTTACGTTGGCGCGGGAGTGCTTGGATCTTCCACAGGCATGGACAAAGATGTGATGAAGAAGCTCTTTGCCGCTGCCGGCCTGCCCATCGTCAAGCATGTCACGGTGCTGCGTCCGCAATGGGAGAAGGAACCAAAGAAGGTCATCAAAGAGATCGAAGACAAACTGAAATACCCGGTTTTCGTGAAGCCCGCGAATCTTGGGTCTTCCGTGGGAATTTCCAAGGCACGTAATCGCAAAGAACTCCCCGCAGCCATGGATGAGGCCGCGCGCTATGACCGCAAGGTCGTGATCGAACAGGGTGTGGGAGGAAGCAAGAACAAGGCCCGCGAACTTGAGTGCTCCGTGCTGGGCAACGACGACCCCAAAGCTTCCATTGTGGGTGAGATTGTTCCCGCCACTGAGTTCTATGACTACAACGCCAAATACATTGACGCAGGCTCGCAACTGGTGATTCCCGCCAAGCTCAGCAAAAAACTTGCCAAGTCCGTGCAAGAGATGGCGATCAAGGCGTTCCAGGCAGTGGATTGTTCCGGGCTGGCGCGGGTTGATTTCTTAATGGATCCTAAGTCAGAGAAATTATTTTTGAATGAAATTAACACCATGCCCGGCTTTACCTCCATTAGCATGTATCCAAAACTATGGGCTGCCAGCGGACTGGGCTATTCAGATTTAATTGATCGCCTGATCCAGTTGGCTTTTGAGCGCTACGAGGAAAAGAAGCGGAACCGCTACACCAAAGCTTAGTTTCTCTCGCGGGCAGCCCGTCAGATTTATCGCCCTTTCAGGAATGCCTATGAAATTCTTGCAGGTGGGCCCGGCGGTAAACATCTTTGTGGTTCTGCTATTCGCGATCTGCATATCGGTCGCCGCTCCCGCCTGCAGCCAGACTGCAACCATTCAAACGGCGACGATTGAAGGCATCGTCATTGACGCGCAGAATAGCCGGGCCATTCCCTGGGCGAACGTGGTGGTTCGCAATTCGAAGCGGGTCGGCGACGCCCGCTCGTTCATCGCCGACGGCAGCGGACACTTTCTTGCGACCAACGTCATGCCTGGTTCCTACACTCTGGTAGCTGACCATCCCAGTTACTTTGCCAATCCACATAAACGCTCATTTCAGCCGACGGTGGAAGTCTCCGCTGGGCAGGAACTGGAAAATGTTGTGTTGCGGCTTTTACCTACGGCGGTTGTTACCGGGCAGATTGTGGATGAAAAGAGTAATCCCCTGATGCACGTGGAAGTGAAACTTCTGGCACGCACGTTCAACCGAGGACGGATGCGGCTTGCGGTGCTCGGCATGGGTATCACCGACGATCGCGGCGAGTATCGCCTATATGGCATTCAGCCCGGCGATTACTACGTCCTGGCGGAGATCAATCCCAAACTGCGCGCCAAGAATATTGAGCTCATCGCTACCAGCGGACTGGTTGGCGTATTGGAACGCAGCAACGTTTCCGATCCCATGGCAGGCGCTGTGCCCGAGCAGCCGATCACTTACGCGCCTTCGTTTTATCCGGGGACTAGTGACTTCCTTCAGGCGCAGGCGTTGCCCGTAACCGCGGGAGAACTGGTGCACGTGAATTTTGTCTGCTATAGCGCGCGTAGCGTGAGCATCACGGGAGTGGTTGTGAATGGCGTGACTGGCGAGCCCGCAAAGAACGCGTCAGTCTCCGCTTATTGGACAGACGTGCTGGGTGAAGCTGCCGGAAAACCTGCGCAGGCCAAGGCTGACGGAAGCTTTGAGATCAACGATCTTGCCCCTGGCCGCTACACACTGCGTTCGTCTTACAGCGACGAAGCGGGCGGCTATAGTGACCAACGGCAAGTCGAGGTTGGAGTTCATGGGCTGGAAAATGTTTTGCTGCCGGTGGAGCGTGAATCTGCTATTGATGGGCAAATTGTTTTGAGTGCCGATGACCCGGAATTCAAAATGAAGAGCGTTGCCTTGAATTTCACTCCGGCCGGCGCCAGCGGAGATTTTCGTGTGGTTGCCAAAGCGCCAAAGATGGACTTTCAAGGCAGCTTGCGGCCCGGTGAGCACTACCGTGTAAGCACCGCAAATCTGGCTGCTGATTATTACCTGAAGGCGGTGCGCATCTCTGGAAGCGATCTTGACCTGAACAATGTCACCGCCGCAGGACCGCACGAAAAAGTTGAGATTGTTCTCAGCCGTAATGGCGGGCACATTGAGGGAACAGTTTTCAATCAAGCCGATGAGATGGTCTCAGGCTACGTGTTGCTGGTGCCCGAAGAAGCCAACCGCAACAATTCTGATCTGTTCCGCAGAACACGTTCGGACGGTAAAGGTAAATTCGTGTTGCGTGGCGTGCCTCCAGGTTCTTACAAGTTGATCGCGTTTGAGGGTTTCGATCCCGAAGAGCTGATCAACTATCCCGACCGGCTGAAGGAAATTGAAGATCGTGGCGAGAGCATGAGCGTCAGCGAAAGCGGAAAGTACAGTCCCGTGTTGAAGCTGGTCAGCCCGGAGTAAAAACCAGGCTTACCACGGATTCACGCGGATGATCGCGGATCAAAAACCCAGAAGAAAAAATTAAAGGCTTACCGCTGATAACACTGATGACACTGATTTTCACTGATGCTACTGATCTCTAAAAGCAAGTCGACCGCGGATTTTGCGCGGATGATCGCGGATCAAGAAAAGCACCAACAAAGGCGTTCATGAAGAAACCTCCAGCCCTGCCTTCTCTGATCACTGGAAATCAGTAGAGATCAGTGAAAATCAGCGGTAAGGTTCCTGGTTTCTGATCCGCGATCATCCGCGTTCATCCGCGGTAAGTCTGCTTTTTAATCAGCTTCTGCGAAATTGCAGATCGGCTTCGCTTCCACGGTCAATGCCCAGAAGATTGCTGCCGCGTTCGCGCAGGTCTCTGGTCCGGTCCGTAACGCCGTTCACAGTCCGGCGATAGCCGCGGCTGATGGCGTTACGCACATCCTCTCCATTCACGGGAGAGAACAGCAAAGCTACGGCCGCGCCCACAGCGGCGCCGATCAACAGGAAAGTAATCGCCGTTCCCACGGCGGACTGGTCCCTCTCCAATACAATTTCACCAATTTCACCGGTATAGCCGCCAAATTTCCTGTAGTCGTTCATGCACACACTCCTTTGATCTTTCAAGTCCTGGTGTCAAACAAATGAAGCCTCGCATGCGTAAAGTCACTAGCTGGCCTTGCGTTTTGATTTGCTGCGGGCGTTTGTGCGTCCCGTTGAGCGCATAGTTGTGACCTTGCTCTGCCTCTTGTTTTCATCGGCACGGGAGCGATTGCTGATGCCCTGGCTCTTGGCCTGAGGCCTGGCGTTCTTCTCGGCCGCTTTGTTGGATGACCGCAGGTTTGAGGCTTTGGAGTCCGACTTTCCTTCCGACGCCCTGGTGCCTGATCCAGTACCGGACGTTCTTCCCCTGGCCGCCCCGCCCGCTTTATTAGGCGACTCCTGCTGGTTCGATCTTGCGCGGGCTTCCTCCACGGTGGAGCTGACGACGTCAGACGGCTCTTCGCCCTCAAACTGTTGCGTTTCACTGGCGACGGTCTGCTGGCTGCGCGACCAGTTTCGCAATCGTCCTGCCAGCGAACTTGACGACCGTGATCCGCCCAGTTGCCGCCCTGCATGTTCGCGTTCTCTGCCGGCATTCTCTTCCGCTATGTCTTCGCTTGGCGATTGTCCGGTGACACCGAAGGTTGACTCCACACCGCCACTCCATGACGTGGTTCCGCGATTTCCAGCTTCAGCAGCGCTGGCTGCCACCCTGGTCTCGCGCTCACTCTCTTCATCCGTGGGGCCGGTCTCACGCACTCCTTCTGATATATCTTCCAACGCCGCGGCTGCTTCATCTTCTTCTGACTTCACGGCAATGTCACCCAGGGAGATCATGCCTACGATGATGGCGTCTTCCACCACGGGCAGACGGCGGATCTGGTGCCGGGCCATCAGTTCGGCGGCTTCTTCCAGGGCGGCTCCAGGATGGATGGTGTGAAGCTGTTCGCTGATAATGTCTTCGGCCGTGCATTCATTCGGGTCTTCGCCTTCGGCAATGCCGCGGACCACGATGTCGCGATCGGTGATGATGCCGGCTAGTTTTTCGTCTTCATCCACAATGGGAATCGCTCCCACATTCTCGTCGCGCATTCTAGTTGCGATCTCGGCAAGTGTAGTTTCCAGGGTGGCGGTGGCCAATCCCTCTGACGTCATGATGTCGCTGACTTTCATTGCACGTCTCCTTTTATCTTTTATTAAATGCCAAATCTGTGGATCCAGAGCTGGTTATGTAGGGCTGGCGGCAGCGGGAGGCTGCCGCATACTTAGAAAAGCGGCAAGGGGCGAATGTTGTATTTAAATCGCACTTAAATCTAAAGACAGTGCTGAAAATGTTTTCCGCCATAAGAGCGGCGGAACTGCCTGAAAATGGTAAAATCTGGGGTTCGTCTTCGCTGTTTGTCGCCTGCCGGGAGTGGCTGCTTCAGGGCTCAGTCCAGTGGACGGCGTCCACGGGCTTTCCGCCCAAAGGCAGCGCAAGACAAGAAGACCAGACAAGACTCACCAGCAAAAGTTCACAATCTCAGGAGAGAGTTCAGCCAATGGCAATTCCAGCAACACAGATGCGTCCGGGGATGATCATCAAGCACAACAATGACCTGCATACGGTCTTCAGCGTGGAACATCGCACGCCGGGAAACCTGCGCGCCTTCATCCAGGCCAAGCTGCGCAATATCCGCACCAACGCAATGTTTGAGCACCGCTTCCGCTCCAGTGATCCAATCGACAAAATCAGTGTCGACGAAGTCGCCATGGAATTCCTTTACCAGGATGGCGACGACTTCTACTTCATGAACACGGAGAACTACGAGCAGCTCAACCTGAAGCGTGACATTCTGGGCGATGCCGTGGAATATCTCACGCCGAATCTTCAGATCAGAGTCGAGTTTTACGACAATAAGCCGGTCGGCATTGAACTGCCGCAGACCGTGATCCTGACCATTGTTGAGACGGAGCCAGGATTGAAGTCGGCAACGGCGTCCAGCGTAACCAAGCCGGCCAAGACTGAAACCGGACTGGTGGTCCAGGTGCCTCCTTTCATCAATGAGGGCGAAAAGATCAAAGTTGATACCGCGGAAGGGGCATACCTATCGCGAGCGTAGTTGAGTGTCTCTGATCACGCAAATTGATTTGCCATTTTTATCCGCGACCATCCGCGTTCATCGTTGATCCGCGGTAAGTCTGCTTTGAACGAAAAGAATGATTGCGAAAACTTACTATGTCCGCGGACGCGTCCAGGGTGTCGGCTTCCGCTGGTTTGTTGACCATGAGGCACGGCTGCTGGGCCTGAGCGGCTGGGTCCGCAACAACGTGGATGGCAGCGTAGAAGTGCTGGCCATGGGCACCGAGGAGCAACACGCGGCGCTTCTGAGTAAACTGCGGAAGGGCCCGCGGGCCGCGCGCGTGGATGAAGTGCAGCAAGCCCCGGCGCAGCCGATCGCAGGGCTGACAACGTTTCGAATCGAAGGAGCATGGTAGAGCCAATGCCTGTGAATTGCGACCACCTGAAGCAACTTATCCGTGAAGTGCCGGATTTCCCCAAGAAGGGAATTCTCTTTTATGACATCACCACGCTCCTTAAGGACAAGCTCGGCTTTGCCACGCTGATTGACGCGCTCTCCGAGCACTACCTCAATGAAAAGATTGACACCGTGCTGGCCATTGAGGCGCGCGGCTTCATCTTTGGACCGGCGCTGGCTTATCGCTTGAATGCCGGCTTTGTTCCCATCCGCAAACCGGGCAAGCTGCCGGCTGAAACCGTGCGCTGGACCTATGACCTGGAATACGGACAGGACACGCTGGAGATCCACAAAGACGCCATCCAGCCGGGCCAGCGAGTGATCATCGTGGACGACCTTCTTGCCACAGGTGGTACCGCCAACGCCTGCGCCAACCTCGCCAAGTCTCTGGGCGCCGAGATCGCGGGCATGGGCTTTGTGGTGGAGCTCGATTTCCTCAACGGTCGCGAAAAGTTCAATGGGACGGAAGTGTTCTCGCTGCTGCATTACGACAAGTAGTTAGCGAGCTCATCACTTCCGCCGTACCAGGTAACAAAATTCAAAACATGGTTGACAAAGGTCGACATTGTGTTCCTGAGCGTGTACTATTTTGACC
>WNFD01007414.1_pt1 | contig 16285 bp, 14 predicted proteins | sample 5400491 | NCBI WGS metagenome assembly WNFD01 (sample SAMN13153343, study PRJNA577476) | soil metagenome | isolation source: 120 cm saprolite under Douglas fir tree site 2 hole 2 replicate 2 | place: USA:California | collected 2015-04-18 | reverse complement strand
CTCATCCACGACGCCATCGTGACCGTCGGGTACTTCGTGGTGACGCGCCACGAGTTCAACCTGACCTCGGTGACGGTGATCCTCACCGTCGTCGGCTACTCGGTGAACGACACCATCGTCATCTACGACCGCATCCGCGAGAACGCGAAGAAGCTCAAAGGCCTGCCGCTGCGCGATCTGATCAACCGCAGCATCAACGAGATGCTCGGGCGCACCATCCTCACCTCCGGCGCCACCGCGCTGTCGCTCGTCGGGCTCATCGTCTACGGGGTCGGCACCATCCAGGACTTCGCCCTCGCCATGCTGGTCGGCATCATCTCGGGCACGTACTCCACCTGGTACATCGCCAGCCCCATGACCATCTGGCTCGAGGAGCACATGGCGCACCGGAAGGCGATCGAGGCCGCCAAGCCCAAGGTCAAGCCCGCGCCGAAGCCGCCGCAGCAGGCCGCGGCGAGATGAGCGCGGCTCAGCTCCTCCGCCTCGGGGACAGCTCGACGACCTGGATCGACCACCAGTTCAGGCCGAGGCGGAGCCGACCTGCCCGATGTACCGGTCGATGCGCTCGCGGAACTGATCGTCCGCGTCGAGGAACTGCACGCCGATCCCCGGCACGATGCCCTGCTGCTCGGCTTCCTCCGGGGTCACGCGGTGCATGACGAGGCCGGTGGTGGTCGCCGGCGCGCCGCCGTCGGGCAGCTCGAGCTGCACCGTGATCACCTCGTCGACCTGGGGAGGCGTACCGGTCTGGATGAACACGCCGCCCCGGCTGATGTTCTGCGCGTGCTCGCGGACGAACTCCCGAGCGGTGCGGAAGTGGACGGTGAACTGCGTGTGGAAGCGCTGGAAGCCGCGCGGCGCCCGCAGCTCGCGCGCGCGGCGGGCCTTCTCCGCCACCAGCGCGGTGATGCGCTCGCGCGCCGCGACGTCGATGGCCGTGAACTGCACCCAGAATCCCGCCGGGACGGGCCGGTCCCGCGCCGAGGCCGCGACCACGCCGACTGCCACCTCGGGCTTGGGATTGCCGGGCAGGTAGAGCGCGAGCGAGACGCGGGCGCCGACACGCGGAGGGACGAGGGAGCGCACCGCGATTCCTTCGCCGGAGAGGCCGCGCGAGGTCGTCTGGATGGCGGCCCCCTCCGAGACATAGCGCACCGGGAAAACCATGGGCGCCGCTTCCATCCGCGCTCCTTTCCAACCCCTTCTATTTCATATGGCATCTCGCGGGCGCGTGCTGCTTTTGTCCCTCGCCGCGCAGGTTGGCGGGGTCCGTGCATGTGTGCGTCAGGCCTGCACCGGCCGGCGCCCGGCGGGCTGGAGGTCCGGCCCGGGGGCAACGCGGCGTCGCGCCGGTGCGGGCGATACGTGAGTCGTTTCGCGACGTGACGCGATCGGCTCGGAATCGAGCCCGCACCGGCCAGGAGCCTGGCCATCGGGAGCGCGGAAGTGTGCGTGCCGATCGTGTCCCTTCTGGGAAAAGCGCAGCGCCGCCCTAGGGGGCGGCGACTGGTGTGCGCGGACGGTGCATGCGGGCGCCGCCGGCGTGCCCGCCACCCACAGCGGTGTCGGACCCCCGTGCTAGACCGCTCGCATGCGCTGGTCACCGGGAGAGGCGGCGACGGCCGCCGGAGCGGAGCAGGGCAGCCGTCTCGCGGCCGAGCTGGGCCTCCTGCCCGCGGTGGGACGAGCGCTCTGGGCGCGCGGCCTGCGCGACGCCGAGGCCGCGCAGCGATTCCTCGAGCCACGGCTCGAGCAGCTGCCCGACCCGTTCGGGCTGAAGGGCATCGACGCGGCGGTCGCGCGCGTCCAGCGCGCGCTCGAGGCGCGCGAGGCGATCTGCGTCTACGGCGACTACGACGTCGACGGAGTGACCAGCACCGCGCTGCTCGTCTCCGTGCTGCGGAAGCTCGCGTCCTGCGCTCCGGGTGGCGGCGCGCCCGCGCGCATCGAGTACTACGTCCCCAACCGGCTGATCGAAGGCTACGGCCTCAACCTCGAGGCGATGAAGAAGCTCGCCGGCCGCGGGACGCGCCTCGTGGTGAGCGCCGACTGCGGCGTCACCGCCGTGGCGGAGATCGAAGGCGCGGCGCAGCTCGGCCTCGACGTCGTGGTCATCGACCATCACACCTCCGCGCAGACGGCGGAGGCGCTCCCGCGCGCAGTGGCCATCCTCAACCCGCACCAGCCGGGCTGCCTGTTCCCGGGGCGCGAGCTGGCCGCGGTCGGGGTCGCCTTCCACCTGCTGCTCGCGTTGCGCAGGCGGCTGCGCGAGGCGGGGTGGTTCGCCGGCCGGACCGAGCCGAACCTGCGCGAGCAGCTCGATCTCGTGGCGCTCGGCACCATCGCCGACGTGGTGCCGCTCACCGGACCCAACCGCGTGCTGGTCCACTTCGGGCTGCGCGAGCTGGCGCGCGGCGCGCGCCCGGGCGTTTTGGCGTTGAAGTCGGTCGCGCAGATCACGGGCGAGGTGAGCTGCGGCGACGTCGGCTTCAAGCTCGGGCCGCGGCTGAACGCCGCCGGGCGGCTTTCGGACGCGTCGGTCGGCGTGCGGCTGCTGCTGACGGAAGATCTCGCGGAGGCCCGCGAGCTGGCCGAGCAGCTCGATCGGGCCAACGCCGAGCGCCAGGAGCTGCAGGCGCGCATCGCGGACGAGGCGGTGGGCAAGGCGCAGGAGCTGGGCGATCGGCGCGCGCTGGTCGTGTCCTCGCCCGGCTGGCACGTGGGCGTCGTGGGCATCGTCGCGAGCCGCCTGGTCGAGCGGTTCCACCGCCCCGCGCTGGTGCTGTGCGAGGACGAGGGCGGCACGGCCAAGGGGTCGGGGCGCAGCATCGAGGGGTTCCACCTCTACGACGCGCTGGCCCGCTGCGCCGCGCACCTCACGCGGTTCGGCGGGCACCGCCACGCCGCGGGGGTCACCTTGCCCACCTCGGGGGTGCACCAGCTCGCCGACGCGCTCGAGACGGTGGCGCGCGAGCGGCTGCTTCCCGAGCAGCTCGAGCCCCGCCTGCGCATCGACTCGACGCTGCGCCCGGAGGAGATCGGCCGGGGGCTCGCCGAGCAGCTCCGGCGGCTGGCGCCGTTCGGCGCCGGGAACCCCGAGCCGGTCTTCGCCTGCGAGCCGCTGGAAGCGCTGGAGGTGCGCACTCTTCCCGATCGGCGCGCCGGAGGACCGGGGCACCTCAAGCTGCGGCTCGCCGCGCCGGCGCCGGCCGGCTGGTCGCCGCGCGTGTCCGACTCGCCCGGCGGCGCCCCGGTCGACGCCATCGCTTTCGGCATGGGCGGGGCGCCCATCGCGCGGGGCGCGCGGGTGCGGGCCGCCTTCCAGATCGGCCTGGACAGCTACTTCGGCGAGGAGCGGGTCCAGCTCAAGGTGAAGGACCTCGCCACCTGAGCGAGGGCCGCGCACGCCGCGCTTCGGGACTCAACGACGAACGCGGAGACGCGGAGACGCGGAGATTCTTTTCAAACGAAACCCTCCGCGCCTCTGCGTCTCCGCGTTGATCTTTTCGTCCTGATCACGGGCGGAGCGGACGAAGCGGCAAGGGCCGCAGCCGGGCGGACCGCGCCGCTTCGACAATGTGGCCAGGGCGTCCTTCAAGCGAGGCCCCACCTCACCTTGCCCTGCGTGAAGAGCGCGCCGGCGCGGGCGGCCTCCTGCATGCGGATTCGCTCGGCCGCGCGCTCGAACTCGTGCTTGCACCTGTCCGAGCAGAAGAAGTAGCGGCGCTTCTTGTACTCACTGCTCGGCACGCCCTCGCCGCTCTCGACGCGCAAGCCGCAGATGGGGTCGTACGCCTTCCCCGAAACCTTCTTCCCCTCGCCCGAATTCACCGCCGCCCCCCGGGATCGCCCGTGTTCGGTTGTGCAACCGAGGCGCCGCCCCGCTTGGGTTGCCGGGCGCGGTGCGCCATCGGCTTCCTCCCCTGGGTACGGGCCTTCCCACCGCGGGTCGCCGTCCGTTCCCGGCTGGCCGGCGTCCTGACCACGCGGGGCGCCTGCCCGGCACGTCCGGACACACCGCGCGTGTCGGAAATGATTTGCGCCGGACGCGTCCGGGCGGCCGCCTGGGGCGCATTCTCCTCCTGCGCGCGCAGGTGGGCCTGCGCCCGCAGCAGGAGCCCGGCTCCGAGCAGCAGCGCACAGGTGGTCTGCGCGGAGAGGAACAGGCGTCCCATGCCGGCAGGGATGTGCAACGGAGGCGCCAAAGCGTTCGCCGCGGCCGCTCGCCCGCCCGCCCGGATGCCTCGCAAGGGGCGGCGAATCGTGCTACCGAACGCCCCGCACCGCACCCCGGAGGACCTGGAACTTGGCCGAATTCATCCGCGACCTGAAGCGCACGCATTCCTGCGGCGAGCTGACTGCCCGGGACATCGGCCGCGAGGTGGTGCTGTTCGGCTGGGTGCACAACCGGCGCGACCACGGCGGAGCGGTGTTCATCGACCTGCGCGACCGCGCCGGCCTCACGCAGGTGGTCTTCGAGGAGGACGCCGGCAAGGAGCTGCAGGAGCTCGCCCACGAGCTGCGCCTCGAGTACTGCATCGGCGTGCGCGGCAAGGTGGTCTCGCGGGGCGCGAACGTGAACCCCAAGCTCCCCACCGGCGAGGTGGAGGTGCACGTCGCGCAGGCCCAGATCTTCAACCGCAGCGAGACCCCGCCGTTCCTCATCGAGGACCGCATCGACACGGCGGAGGAGAAGCGGCTCCACTACCGCTACCTCGACCTCCGCCGGCCGGCGGTGCAGCGCCCGCTGCTCTTGCGCTCGCGAACTTCCTCGTCCCGGCGCGCCTCCAGCCCGGCAAGTTCTATGCGCTGGCGGAGAGCCCGCAGCTGTTCAAGCAGCTCTTCATGGTGGCGGGGTTCGACCGGTACTTCCAGATCGTGAAGTGCTTCCGCGACGAGGACCCGAGGCTCGACCGCCAGCCCGAGTTCACCCAGATCGACCTGGAGATGTCCTTCGTCTCGCAGGACGACGTGTTCACGGTGGTGGAGGAGCTGGTGACCGCGCTGTGGCGCGAGGTCCTCGGGGTCGAGATCGCCCGCCCGTTCCCGCGCATGCCGTACGAGCAGTCGATGCGCGAGTACGGCAACGACAAGCCCGACCTGCGCTTCGGGATGAAGCACGTCGATCTCACCAGGCTCGTCGCCGACCACCGCGGCGCCGGCGTGCCGATGTGGTCGAGCTTCGCGCAGCCCTCGCCCGGGCAGATCGTCAAGGCGATGGTGGTGCCGGCGAGCGCCGGGCTCTCGCGCACCGAGACCGACAAGCTGGAGGAGATCGCCAAGGGGATGGGCGCCAAGGGACTGGCGCGCGCCAAGGTGGACGAGCAAGGCAACTGGACGCAGAGCCCGCTGGCGAAATCGGTGACCCCGGAGGCGCGGGCGGCGATCAACGCCGCGGTGGGAGGAGGCCCAGGTCCACACCGTGCTGGCGAACCTCCGCCTGCACCTGGGCAAGAAGCTGGGGCTGATCCCCGAGCACGGCCCGCGCGACGCCAAGGACCCGGCGAGCTGGAACCTCCTCTGGGTGGTGAACCCTCCGCTGTTCGAGTACGACGAGGAGCAGAAGAAGTACGTGGCCGCGCACCACGCCTTCACCCGCCCGCGCGACGAGGATTTGCAGTACCTCGACTCGGACCCGGGGCGCGTCTTGTGCCACCGCTACGACCTGGTGCTGAACGGGTTCGAGATCGGCGGGGGATCGATCCGGCTGCACGACCCGGTCGTGCAGCAGAAGGTATTCGCCGCGATGGGCATCGGGCCGCAGGAAGCGGAGCAGAAGTTCGGCTTCCTGCTGCAGGCGCTCCGCTTCGGCGCTCCGCCCCACGGCGGGATCGCCCTGGGCATGGACCGCCTCTCGATGCTGCTGTCGGGCTCGGAGAGCCTGCGGGACGTGATCCCCTTCCCGAAAACCCAGAAGGGCACCGATCTCATGACCGACGCCCCCGGCGACGCCGACCTCAAGCAGTTGCAAGAGCTCCACATCGCCTCAACAGCCAAGAAACAGGACTAAGAGATCAACGCGGAGACGCGGAGATTTTCTGGGTTCGCCGAATTCGAGCGCGGAAGACCGATCGTGTAGAGAAAACTTGAACTCCGCGTCTCCGCGCCTCCGCGTTCTGCTTTTTGCCCGCTGCGGCCGGAGTCAGGCGGCGGCTTGGGAGGAGGTTTGGGAGAGGAGCCAGGAGCGGGCGTCGGACCAGAGGGTGTCGCGGAAGCGCTGGTGGAAGAAGCCGAAGTGGCCGATGGAGCGGGCGCCGATCGAGGCGGGCTCCACGTAGAGCAGCTCGCGCGACGCCGCCGGGTAGAAGGCGAGCAGGGCCTGGACCGCGGTGCGCGGCGCGTACGAGTCGTCGGCCAGCGCGTAGGCGCGCAGCCGGCCGGTGAAGCCCGCGTACCCGCGCGCCCCATCCTTGCGGCGCGCGTAGCTCAGCACATAGTCGGGGTCGCGCCCCCAGGTGGCCCACTCCAGGGCGACGCCAGGCGGGACGTCCTCGCCGCCTCCCGTGAGCCGCTTCAGCGGCAGGTATCCCAGGGCGCGCGTCAGCGCGGGGAACAGCGCCGTCCAGCAGAAGAGCATCCGCAGCCGCCCGGCCCCGCGCCAGTTGCCCCAGTAGCCGCTCTGCGCGCCCACCGCGAGCACCGCGCACACCTGGTTCGGCTCCGGCACCAGCCCGAAGAGCTGCCCGCCCGCGCTGTGTCCGACGAGCAGAAGAGGAATGCCGGGGTGCCGCTCGCGCAGGAACCGGAGCGCGCCGGCCAGGTCCTGCTCGCCCCAGGCGTGCATGGTCGCATCCGACTGGCGCAGCGGACCCCGGAGCGAGCCGCCGATGCCCCGGTAGTCGAATCGCAGCACGGCGAGGCTGCCTTCAGCGAGGTAGTCGGCGAACGGACCGTAGAACCCGCGCGGTACCCCCATCGCGGACCCGATCAGCACCGCCCCGCGCGGCGCTCCCTGGGGCTCGGTCAGGGTGCCCGCGAGGGGCAAGTGGTCGAGGGCGGGGATGATCACGTCCATGCGCTCGTTCTAGCGTGTTTTCTGGAATGCCGCAGCGCGACAAGAACTCCTTGCGCCCACCCCGGGCGCCTGCGAGGATCCAAACCGTGCACAGCTACGACCTGCTCGTCATCGGCGGCGGGGTGAACGGCACCGGGATCGCCCGCGACGCCGCCATGCGCGGGCTGCGCACCATGCTGGTCGAGAAGAAGGACTTCGCCGCGGGGTCCTCGGGCGCGAACAGCGGCATGATCCACGGCGGCATCCGCTACCTGATCGACGACCCGCAGGTGACGCGCCTCGCCTGCCTCGACAGCGGCTACATCCAGCGCATCGCGCCGCATCTCTTGTTCCGCATCCCCTTCCTCTACCCGGTGCTGCTGGAGCGCCCCGGCGAGCCGACCCTGATGGACCGCGCGTTCCTGTACGGGGCGGAGTGCTACTTCGAGGCCTACGACCGGTACCAGCCGCTCAAGAACGGCAAGGCGCACACGCGCCTGACCGACGGCGAGCTGCACGAGTTGGAGCCCGGGATCGTCCCGGGGACGCTCGGCGCGGTCACCATGGACGAGTACGGGATCGACCCGTTCCGGCTGTGCACGCTGAACGCGCGCAGCGCCGCCGCCTACGGCGCGGCGGTGCGCAACCACACGCAGGTGATGCGGCTGCTCCGCGATGGCCCGGCGGTCGTCGGCGCCGAGCTGAAGGACCTGCGCACCGGCCGCGCCGAGGAGGTGCGCGCGCGCTGCGTCTTCAACGCCGGCGGGCCGTGGGCGCCGAAGATCGCCGCCCTGGCGGGCGTAGAGGTGAAGATCCGGCCGAGCAAGGGCGTGCACGTCACCCTCGACCGCCGCCTCTCCAACTACGGGATCATCTGCAAGGCGGTCGACGGCCGCGACGTGTTCGTCATGCCGCACGAGGACTCGTCGATCGTCGGGACCACCGACGACGATTTCTACGGCGACCCGGACGACCTCTCCGTCACGCGCGACGAGGTGGAGTACCTGCTGCAGGCGGTGGAGCACACCTTCCCGGCGGTGCGGCAGGCGCGCGTGCTGCGCGCCTGGGCCGGCATCCGGCCGACCCTCTACGCGTACGGGCCGCTCGAGGATGCGCTCTCGCGGGACCACCGGATCCACGACCACGAGAAGGACGGCGCGCCCGGCTTCTTCACCATCGTCGGGGGCAAGCTGGCCAGCTTCCGCGCCATGGCCCAGGAGGCGGTGGACGCGGTGGCGCGCAAGCTGGGGAACTCGGCGGCGTGCACCACCCACCAGGTGGCGCTGCCCGGCGGCGAGGCGCCGGCGCCGGAGGCCCAAGAGCTCTCCCGCAAGCACGGCGTCCCGGCGTTCGCCGCGGCGCGCATCTCGTACCGCCACGGGGCGGAGGCGGAGCGGGTGCTGCGCGCGGCGGAGGACGAGCCGGACCTGCGTGCCGTGGCCTGCTCGTGCGAGGGAGTCACCTTCGCGGAGCTGGCGTTCTCGCTGCGCGAGGAGTTCGCCGAGTCGCTCGCCGACCTGCGCCGGCGGTGCCGGCTCGCGATGGGCGTGTGCCAGGGGACCCGCTGCGCCGGTCCCGCCGCCGCCCTGGTCGCCGACGAGCGGCAGCTCTCCTCGGAGGCCGCGCTCGCCGACCTCACCGCGCTGCTCGACGAGCGCTGGAAGGGGAATCGGGCCGTGCTCGCCGGAGAAGGCCTGGCGCAAGCCGAGCTGGTGCAAGGGACCTACTACACGACCGGCGGCCTGCGCCGGGGCGGAGGCAGGCCGTGGCGCTGACCACCGACGTGGTGGTGGTCGGAGGGGGCCTGGCGGGCGCCTGCGCGGCCCTGGCGGCCCGCGAGGCCGGGGCCGACGTGCTGCTGGTGGCGCGCGCGCCGGGCGCCACGGCCATGTCCAGCGGAGCGATCGACTTCGCCGGCGCCGACGACGACGCGCCCATCGGCGAGGCGGCGCGCAAGCTCGCGCGCGCCGCGCCGGGCCATCCCTACGCTCTCCTCGGCGACGGGCTCGTCCCGGCCATCGACGATGCGCTGGCGTTCTTGCAGCGCCACCTCTCCGCGCTGGGCCTTTCGGGCGCGCGGACCGCGGCGGATCGCAACCTGTGGCTCGCGACGCCGCTGGGCCGCGCCAAGCCCGCCGCGCTCGCGCAGGGCGGCATCGCCGCGGGCGATCTGCGCAACCTGGCCGCGCGGGAAGCGCGGCTGGGGGTGGTCGCGCTGGCCGGCGCGCAGGCCATCGAGGCGCGCCTCGTCGCGAAGGGCCTCACTCCGCTGCTCGCGCCGCTCTGCGAGGCGGTGGTGGTCGCGCCCGACTTCTACCGGCAGCGCGGCGACGCGCTGCGGACGCTGCCGGAGATCGCGCAGGACCTCGATCGCCCCGGCCGCCGCGCGGCGCTGGGAGCGTCGCTGGGCCGCGCGGCGGCGCAGGCGCACGCGACCCACCTCCTGCTCCCCACCCTCGGGCTCCAAGACCCGGTGGCCGCCCGCGCCGAGTTGGAGCGCGCCACGGGCGTCCCCGTCCTGGAGCTGCTCGGCGCGCCGCCCAGCGTCCCCGGCCTGCGGCTGCAGCGTGCGCTGCAGGCCGCCCTCGAGAAGTCGGGCGTGCGATCGGTGGCCGCGATCGCGGAGCGCAGCTCGGACGGCCAGGTGCAGATCGTGCGGGGAGTCGAGTGCGAGCCGGTCCGCGCCGGGTCGGTGGTGCTGGCCAGCGGCCGGTTCCTGGGCGGCGGGATCCGCTGCGAGGCCGACGGCCGGCTGCGCGAGACCGTGTTCGATCTGCCGGCGCGCGCCGCCGGCCGCGACGCGTTGGCCGCGCTCCCCAACGAGCGCCTCTTCGCCGAGCGCGCCGCCGGGCCGCACCCCGGGCTGGCGGCGGGAGTGGAGGCGGATTCCGAGCTGCGCTCCGGAGCCGCGTTCGTCTGCGGCGCGGTGCTGGGCGGCTTCGATCCCGCGCGCGACGAAGGGGGCCTGGGAGTCTGCGCCGTCACCGGCCTGGTCGCCGGCCGCCGCGCGGCCCGCGCCGCGGGCAAGGCGGGCGCGAGCGCTCCGGCCGGGGTGGTGCGCCCGTGAAGCGCGTCCTCGCGCTCCTGCTCCTCGGACTCCGCGCGCTGGTGCTCCACCCCCTCGCGCAGCTCTTCACCCCGCCGGAGCGGAAAGGGAAGCGGCGCTTCCTCGCGAACTACGCCCCCGAGGCGCTGGTGCCGATGAGCGCCGGGGACCGCGCCGAGCTGCCGAGCTTCTCCGGGTGCGTGAACTGCGGGCTGTGCGACGCCGTCTGCCCGCTCGTCGGGCGCGGGGAGCTGCAGGACTGGCGCGGGCCGAGCCTCTTCGCCATCGCCTACTCGCGCGCGACGCCCGAGCTGCCCCACCTGCGCGCGGTGATCGCCACGCTCGACGACTGCGGGGTCTGCCACGCCTGCCAGGACGTGTGCCCGCGCGCGGTGCCCCTGCTCGCCATCTTCGCGTTTACCCGGCGCAAGCTCGCGGAGGTGGACGCGGCGCGCGCGCCGGCCGCCGAGCTGCCCCCCGCCGACGAGCGGGTCGCGGCCGCGCAGCCCGGGCTCGGGACGTGACCGGGCCGCTGCGAGGAGCGGGACCGCGGGGCAGGGCGCTCGAGCGCGATCTGACCGCGCTGCTCGGCGCGGGAGCCGCCTCCTGCGAGCCGGCCGACCTGTGGGCCATGTCCCGGGACTGCTGGCCGCGCGCGCTCCTGTGGACGAAGGCCGGCGTCGCTCCGCACCCACCCGACGTCGTCGTCTGGCCGGCCTCGGCGGCGGAGGTCGCGCGGGTGGTGCGGTTCGCCGCCGAGCGGCGGGTCGCGGTGGTGCCGTTCGGCGCGGGCAGCGGGGTGTGCGGCGGCGCCGTGCCGGTGAAGGGCGGAATCGCGCTCGACCTGAAGCGGCTGTCCGGTCCTCCTTGCATCGACCTGCCCGCGCGCGCCGTGGACGTCGAGGCCGGGATGAATGGACAGCGCCTCGAGGAGCTGCTCGGCGGGGCGGGCGCCACGCTGGGCCACTTTCCCTCCAGCATCTACTGCTCGACAGTCGGGGGATGGCTGGCGGCGCGCAGCGCGGGCCAGCTCTCGTCGCGCTACGGCAAGATCGAGGACATGGTGCTGGCGCTCGAGGCGGTGGACGGCACGGGGGAGATCCTGCGGACCCAGGACGTCCCGTGCGCCGGGCCGGACCTCGTGCAGCTCCTGGTCGGCAGCGAGGGCACCCTGGCGGTCCTCACCAAGGCCCGGCTGCGCTGCTGGCCTTCGCCGACCGCGCGGTGGATGCGCGGGCTCCGCTTCGGCTCCGTCCAGGCGGGCATGGCGGGCCTGCGCGCGCTCATGCGATCGGGGCTGCGGCCCGCCGTCGCGCGTCTCTACGATCCGCTCGACACGTTGCTGGCCGGCCGCGGAGGCGGCGACGCGCACGTCCAGGTCCCCGAGCCGCTGCGCTGGGTGGTGGAGGGCGCCCAGGCCGAGGCGCTGAGGCTCGCCTTGCGCGCGCCCGTCCTGCTCAACCGCCTGGTCGACGCGCTGCCGGGGTCCTCGCTCCTGCTCCTCGGATTCGAGGGAGACGGCCCGTTCGCCTCCTCCGACGCGCGCGAGGAGGGCGAGCTGGCCCTGCGGCTGCTCGCGGCGGAAGGCGCGGAGGACCTGGGCCCCGCGCCGGGGGAGAAATGGCTGGCCAACCGGTACAAGATCAGCTACCGGCAGTCGCCGCTCTTCTCGGCCGGCGCGTTCGTGGACACCATGGAGGTGGCCACCACCTGGGACCGGCTCGACCCGCTCTACGGCGCCGTCCGCCACGCGGTCGCTCCGCACGCCTTCGTCATGGCGCACTTCTCCCACGCCTACCTGGAGGGGTGCTCGATCTACTTCACGTTCGTCGGGCTGGCCGGCGCCCCGGCGGGGGCGAGCGACGCGGACGACCTCGAGCAGGCCGAGGCGCGCTACGACGCGTGCTGGAACGCGGGGCTCTCGGCCGCATGCGATGCGGGCGCGACGCTGAGCCACCACCACGGCATCGGCCTGCACAAGCAGGTCTTCCTCCCCCGCGAGCACGGCGAAGGGATGCGCCAGCTGCGGGCGCTCAAGCAGGCCTTCGATCCGCACGGGATCCTCAACCCGGGAAAGCTCCTGCTGTGAACGGGCTCCGCGACGATCTCTCGGCGACGGGATCGGCGGTGGTGGCCGAGGGAGAAGGGCTGCGCGTCACCCCGCCCAGCGTCGCGGCGCTGGGCAGGGCAGTCGCGGTGCTGCGCGGGCACCTCCTGCCGGTGCGTGTGCGCGGGAACGGCGACGCTCCGGTGGAGGCCCCCCCGGGTGGGGCGCTCCTGGAGCTGACCGCGCTGGACCGCATCGCCTCGGTGGACGGAGCGACCGGCATCGCGCGGGTGGAGGCCGGCTGCAGCGTTGCCGCGCTGGAGACGGCGGCCCGCCGCGCGGGAGCGACCCTCGGGCCCCTGTTGCCTTCGGTGCGCGCCGGGTCGGTGGGCGCCTGGCTCGCGGGACCGACCCGCGGCGAGCGCGCCGTCCCCGGTGCCCGGCGCGAGACCGCCGCCCTGTCCGTGTCCGCGGTGCTGGCGGACGGGCGGCTCGCCGAGAGCCGCGCCGCGCCGCGCTCGGCGACCGGGCCGGACCTGGATCACCTGGCGCTCGGGGGCTCCGGCCGGCTGTGCGTGATCGCGGCTGCCTGGGTCCGGCTCTTCCCGGCCGCGCCGCCGGCGTACGCCGCCTGGCGCGCGCCGGACCTCCCGGCCGCGGTGAGGATGGTGGAGCGGCTGTGCGGCGACCGCCTGGCGCCGGCCCGCGGGATGCTCCGGATGCACGAGGGGGCCGCTCTGGTCGCGCTGTCGTGGGAAGGACCCGAGGCGGCGCGCCTCTTGCGCGACCGCTCGGTGCGCGCGCTCGGCGAGCCGCTCGCCGTCGACGCGGGACCGGAGGTGCGCGCGCCCGCCTCGTCGCGCGCCGTCGAGGTGGACGCGCGGTGGGACGCGATTGCCGCGTTCGCCGGCCACCCCGGCGCGGCGGAGCTCGCCCTCTACGGGATGCACGCGGGCGGCGCGTTCGCGGTGCTGTCGCTGGGCGCGGAGGGCGTCGAGCAGTGCGCCGGCGCCGCGCGCGCGCCTGGGGCGCGCTTGATCGCGCCGCGGCGGCTGCGTGACGCGGGGCCCTCGTGGGAGGAGATGGGAGCGGGAGCGGCGTGGGGCCGGCTGGTCGCCGCGCTCGGCGCCGAGGAGCGGCCGTGACGGGCCTGACGCGCGCGCTCGAGCTGTGCCTGTTCTGCCCGAAGATGTGCCGCTTCGCGTGTCCGGTTTCGGAGGCCACCTCGCGCGAGGCGTTCACGCCGTGGGGGAAGGTCTCGCTGGCGGCGCTCGCGGGGCGCGCGCCGGACGAGTCGGCCGCGCTCGCCTTCGGCGCCTGCACCGGGTGCCTGCGCTGCCAGACGTACTGCGCGCACGCGAACGACGTGCCGGAGCTGCTCTATGCGGCGCGGGCGGGAGCGGTGAGGGCGGGGTCGGCGCCGCGAGCGTGGGCGGAGGTGGCGAGGAGGATGAGCACGGAGGGGCACGCGGAGGAGGTGGACGTGAGGGGCGTGCTCCGGAGGATTGCGGAGGAGGTTGCGACGGCGACAGCGACTCCGACAGCGACGGCGACACCGACAGCGACTCCCTCACGGACGGTTGCTGCGACACGGCTCCGCGCGGTGGCCGGGGCGGTCACGGCCTTGCTGCGACCTGCAGTGCAGCCTGGGATGGGGAGGCCGATGTTGTTTGCGGGGTGCGATGCGCTGGCGGCGGGAGGGAAGGTGGTGAGAGAGGCGATCGCGGTGGCGCGGGTCGCAGGGGCTCCGCTCGGGTTGACGCCGGAGGGGGCGCTGTGCTGCGGGCTCAAGCTGGTGGAGGCGGGACATCCGGAGATGTTCGCGGCGCATGCCGCGCGCGTGCGCATGGCGCTCCTGGGCGGCTCGCGCAGGCCGGCCCCGGTACATCTTGTGACGCTCTCGCCGGCCTGCGCGCGCGCGATTCGCGAGCGCTGGCCGGCGTTGCCCGACGGCAGCCGGGTCGAGCACGTCACCACCTACCTGTCCCGGGCCCTGGCCGCGCGGCCCGACGTGCGCGAGCGTCCGCCGCTGCCGGAGTCGGCCGCGTACCACGACCCTTGCGAGCTGGCCCGGGGCCTCTCCGAGCTGACCGCGCCGCGGGCGCTCCTGGCCGCCGCCGTCGAGGAGGTGCGCGAGCCGCTCCGCTGCGGCGCCGACGCTGCCTGCTGCGGGGCCAACGGCCTGCTGCCGCGCACGCTGCCCGCCGTCGCCGCGGCCATCGCGGAGGACCGCCGGGAGGAGCTGGAGAGGTGCGGCGCGCCCGCGGTCACGGCCAGCCCCGGCTGCGCGGCCGCCCTGGGGGCCGAGGACGTGGTCAGCGTGCTCGCCCGCTGGCTGGGGGTCGCGGTAGAACACCCGCCGTGAAGCCGTTCCTGATCGTCAACCCACGCGCGGCGAACGGCGCGACGGGGCGCCACTTCGACGACATCTCCGCCGCGGTCCGCGCGGCGATCGGCGAGCACGGGCACGCCTTCACCGAACGGCCGATGCACGCCTGCGACCTGGCCCGGCGCGCGCTTCGCGAGGGTGCGGACCTCGTGATCGCGGTGGGAGGAGACGGCACCATCAACGAGGTCGTGAACGGGTTCTTCGAGGAGCCGCGCCACGGCGAGCCGCCGCGCCCGGTCCGCCCCGGGGCGGCGCTCGGCATCCTGCCGCGCGGCACCGGCGGCGACTTGCGCCGCACCGTGGGCCTCGACAGCGACCTGCGGTCCTGCGCGCCCCGCCTCAAGGGCGACGGCCGGCCGATCGACGTCGGACGCATCGACTTCGTCGACGCCAAGGGCCAGCCCGCCGCCCGCTACTTCATCAACGTCGCAGAGGCCGGCGTGGGGTCGGACGTGGTCCGCATCGCGAACGCGAGCAGCAAGGTGCTCGGGGGCAAGCTCACCTTCGCGCTCGCCTCGCTGCGGGCGCTGGCGAGTTGGAGGGACGTCCCCGTCCGCTGGTCGCTCGACGGCGGACCGTTCGAGGAGGGCGGGGTGACCACCTTCGCCGTCGCGAACGGCCGCTGCTTCGGCGGCGGCATGGTGGTGGCCCCCGGGGCGCTGCTCGACGACGGGCTCTTCCACGTGACGATCTGGAGCGGCTTTTCGCTCTCCGACTTCGTGCTGCGCAGTGGGGCGATGTACGACGGATCGCACGTGAAGCTCAAAGGTACGCGCACCGCGACGGCGCGTTCGGTGCGGCTGGAGCCGGCGCGGGACGCGAGAGGGCCGATCCACGTCGAGGCGGACGGGGAGCTGATCGGGCGACTTCCTGCCACATTCACCGTCGTCCCCGGAGCGGTGCGGCTGGTCTCCTGACCGTTGGCCTCGCGGCGCGCCGGCCTTATGCTGGCCGGATGCTGCTCCTCCTGATCGCGCTCGTCGCCGCCGCGCAGGTCCCGCCGCGGGACGCCGCCGCGCTGTCCGCCGAGGACCAGGTGCGCGACATCTGCGCGGCCCTGAAGGAACAGGGCGGCGAGCCCGGGCCGGGCGTCTCGCAACCGCGCTCGCGCGCGCAGGCGCTGTCGCGGACCTACCAGGTGCAGGTGCCGCCGAACGGGTTCGGGCTGGGGAGGTACCGCGAGGCCGAGCAGGAGCTCGAGCTCGACGGCGACCGCGCGCTGCGGGCGCTCGACGGCGCGCTCACGCTCGATCTCGCTGGCGTCGACGACGTCGCCTTCCGCGCCTCGGCGACCCAGGTGAAGCAATGGACGGCTGCGAAGAAGGAAGGAAAGCTCACCTTGACGGTGTACTTCCACCCCTCGGGCGAGCGCTGCGCCGGGAACGCGGCGGCGCGCATCTTCCGCATGGAGGGGTACCCGCTCTGGTGGCAGCTCGAGGCCGACGCCGCCCCTGTTGCCGCCGCCGACGAGGAGGGGCTCCCGGTCGACAAGCCGGGCACGGCCCGCACCTTCCGCGTCGACAAGGTCCTGCTGGACACCGAGATGCCGCGCCCCGACGCCGGGAAGGATCGCCTCGCGGCGGTCCAGGGCGCGCTGGACCGCTGCGCCCAGGCCGCCCGCCGCCGCGGCTCGCTGGTGGTCAGCTTCGGCGTGCAGGACGGCCACGTCCGCAATCCACAAGTCATCATGGACGCGGCGCGCGACGAGGACACCGCCCGCTGCGTGTCCCACGCCCTCTCCGGCGCCGCGATCGCCGGCGCCGACCCTGCCGCCAGCCGCGGCACCGCCTCCCTCGCCATCCAGTAGCC
>WNFD01008229.1_pt1 | contig 16288 bp, 15 predicted proteins | sample 5400491 | NCBI WGS metagenome assembly WNFD01 (sample SAMN13153343, study PRJNA577476) | soil metagenome | isolation source: 120 cm saprolite under Douglas fir tree site 2 hole 2 replicate 2 | place: USA:California | collected 2015-04-18 | reverse complement strand
TGGCCGTGGTCTGCTTTCCCGAGAAGGCTGATCTGGAAATTCTCGAGCGGATTCTTGCCGGCGGACTGTCCAAGATGGTTGAGGCTGGATGCACCGTGATCGGTGGTCACAGCATTCGCGATGAAGAGACGAAGTTTGGTTATGCCGTCACCGGCCTGATCGATCCACGCAAGATTCTGGCCAACAAGGGCGCCAAGCCAGGGGATTCTCTCGTGCTTACGAAGGCGCTCGGCACAGGCGTGATCTCCACCGCCATCAAGAAGGGGGTGGCCGAACGTGCGTGGGTTGACGCCGCGATCCAGTCGATGACCACCCTCAACAAGCGGGCGGCTGAACTGATCAGTGACGGAGAATTTGGTGTCCACGCCATGACCGATGTGACGGGATTCGGTTTAATCGGCCATGCCCGCGAATTGGCTTTCGCGTCTGACGTAGCCCTGCGTTTGTACCTGAGTAAAATTCCCCTGATAGAAGGTGCGATCCAGTGTGTCCGCAACGGACACATCCCGGGCGGGCTCACGAACAATCGCGACTTTGCCGAATGTCAGGTTCAGTATGACGAAGGCATTTCCGAGGATGTCAAGGCTCTGCTCTTCGATCCCCAAACCGCGGGCGGCCTGCTGGTTTCGACAACAGATGGCTCGCGCTTGAGTGAAGCCTTAAACACAGCGGGGATTCCCGCCGCCCAAGTCGGCGCGGTGTTGCCGAACTCGAAACCTCGTATTCAAATAACGCGCTAGCTCGGTCGGCCAGGAATTCCTCGTAACCGTGCTCGGGATCCGGACATCTGTCAGAGTAGGATTCTCTTCATTTCGAGGTTCTTTCATCGCAGAGGAGCAATCATGCAATTTCGCCAACTAGGAAGTAGCGGTGGTGGTCTGAAAGTCTCTGCTCTCGGCTTGGGCTGTATGGGCATGTCAGAATTCTACGGGCCCGGTGACGACAATGAATCGATCGCCACCATTCAGCGTGCTCTTGAACTCGGCATCGATTTCCTCGATACAGCCGACATTTACGGCCCATACACGAACGAGGAACTCGTTGGCCGCGCCATCAAAGGCAAACGCGACAAAGTTGTGCTGGCAACGAAATTCGGAATCGTCCGTGATCCCAAGACCCCCAATCTCCGCGCCGTGAACGGCAAACCCGACTATGTTCGCCAGTCCTGCGAAGGCAGCCTCCGGCGGCTGGGCGTGGAGACGATCGATCTGTATTACCAACATCGCGTCGACCCCAACACGCCGATCGAAGAAACCGTCGGAGCTATGGCGCAGCTCATAAAAGAAGGGAAGATTCGCCATGTCGGGCTGTCTGAAGCCGGGCCGCAGACTCTACGCCGCGCTGTTAAGATTCATCCCATCACTGCGCTGCAAACGGAATATTCCCTCTGGACGCGCGATCCGGAAGAACAGATCCTGCCCACGTGTCGTGAGCTAGGCATCGGTTTTGTCGCCTACAGTCCTCTCGGACGCGGTTTTCTGACTGGGCAGTTCCGGCGCTTCGATGATCTTCCCGCTGACGATTACCGTCGCAATTCACCGCGTTTTCAGGGTGAGAACTTCCAGAAGAATCTCGATCTGGTTCGCCGAGTGGAAGAGATTGCCAGAGAGAAAGGCTGTAAGCCATCTGAACTCGCGCTGGCCTGGGTGCTGGCACAGGGCCGAGATATTGTGCCCATCCCTGGCACCAAGCGCCGTAGGTACCTGGAGGAAAACCTGGGTGCACTCGACCTAAAACTTACCGCAGATGACCTACGCCGGATTGACGAAGTCTTCCCCAACGGCGCGGCCGCAGGACTGCGCTATCCCGAGCAAATGATGAAGGCCCTGAATGGATGAATTCTGGTGCGAGGGAATGTGGGACAAAACTAAGGGTGGCCTCAAAAGGCCGCCCTTAATGAGAATCGAATAAGTGCCTTTATGCCGTTGCCGGTCGCTCGCCACCTTTGGCTCGTCCCGGCTGAAGATCAGGCTTGATCACCTGCTGCACGCCGCCATCGTCGGACTTCGCCGCAACGGGCTTGGCTGGCAATTCCTGGCCGTCAATCAGCATCTTGATTTCTACTGCATCCAGGACTTCGCGCTCAATTAAGGCTTGCGCGATCTTGGTCAGCACCTCGCGATTCTCAGACAGAATCTTCTTCGCGGTGTCATAACCTTCGATCACCAGCTTGCGCACTTCCTGGTCGATCTGTATGGCGGTAGCTTCGCTGTAGTCCCGGTGCTGAGCAATCTCGCGTCCCAAGAAGATCTGTTCTTCCTTCTTGCCGAAGGTCAGCGGACCGAGTTGACTCATGCCCCACTCGCAGACCATCTTACGTGCCAATTCTGTGGCGCGCTCGATATCGTTGCCCGCGCCCGCGCTCATCTGTTCGAGGAACAGCTCCTCAGCCAAACGACCACCCATCAAGATGGCAATCCGCGTCTCCAGGTAATTCTTGTAGTAGTTGTGCCGGTCGTCGACGGGCAACTGCTGCGTCAGGCCCAGCGCCATGCCGCGGGGAATAATCGTTACCTTGTGCACCGGGTCCGAGTGCGGCAGTTTGGCTGCCACCAAGGCGTGACCCGCCTCGTGATAAGCAGTATTCTTTTTTTCTTCGTCGGACAGCAGCAGCGACTTGCGCTCTGCCCCCATCATGACCTTGTCCTTGGCCACTTCGAAGTCAAACATGAGCACGGCCTTGCGGTTCTGCCGCGCAGCCGCGAGTGCCGCCTCATTCACCATGTTGGCCAGGTCTGCGCCAGAAAATCCTGGAGTGCCGCGAGCCAAGACGAAAAGCTCCACATCCTCAGCCAGAGGAATCTTGCGGGTGTGCACGCGCAGAATCTCTTCCCGGCCGCGCACATCCGGGTAACTAACGACTACGCGCCGGTCAAAGCGCCCCGGACGCAGCAGTGCCGGGTCGAGCACGTCAGGACGATTGGTCGCCGCCATGAGAATGACGCCTTCATTCGATTCGAAACCGTCCATTTCCACCAGCAACTGGTTCAGCGTCTGCTCGCGCTCATCGTGGCCACCGCCCAAGCCCGCGCCGCGATGGCGTCCTACCGCGTCAATTTCGTCAATGAATATGATGCAGGGGGCATTTTTCTTGCCCTGTTCGAACAGATCACGCACCCGGCTCGCGCCTACCCCGACGAACATTTCCACAAAGTCAGAGCCGGAAATCGAGAAGAATGGAACGTTGGCTTCGCCTGCAACCGCCCGAGCCAACAGGGTTTTACCTGTGCCCGGGGGTCCAACCAGCAAAACTCCCTTGGGAATCCGCCCACCCAGTTTCTGGAACTTCTGCGCCTCGCGCAAGAACTCGATGATCTCCCTTAGTTCTTCTTTGGCCTCATCCACGCCAGCCACGTCCTTGAACGTAACCTTTTTCTGCTGCATAGAAAGGAGGCGCGCCCGGCTCTTGCCGAAAGAGAGGGCTTTATTACCGCCCGTCTGCATCTGCCGGATCATGAAGAACCACAACGCTCCCAGAAGGAGGAGCGGAGCCCAAGTGCCCAACAACTGGAGGGGCCAACTGCCGTTGTTGATATTACTTGCCGCTGACTTCCTGGCCGAGGATAGTGACTTCCTTAACGTTCCCCTGGTCCACGTCACTCAGGAACTGGCTGAAATTCACAATCTTGTCCTTCTGCCCGTCGCGGCCCATCTTGATGACCTGCCACAACAGCAGAGCGGAAATCCCTATTACCAGCCAAAACACCACCGTTTTTACTGTTGAATTCACTAAAAACTCCTATTCCATCCCGAGAAAAGGCAGAAAGTGCCGGCACATCATCAAAGTATCGAACACCCCAAATTACATGCCCTTGGTTAATTAGATGCCCTTGCCAGACTTTGGATAGTCGAAATTCCCTAGATCCCTTATTCTACATTTTCTCTGAGGAAAATGGGTGCCGAAGTTTCGGTGACTTAAGTCACGGGAAACAGTTTAGTTTGCCGCTAGATAGGAGAGGTTGCGATTGGTCTGCTCAGCCGCTCCCAGGCCGTACCGCAAGTCATTCATCAAGAATTCGCTGGTAAGTCCGGAATGAACCAGGCCCTCGACCAGCAGGATGTGGTGTCCGCGTATATCCGGTTCGTGACTGAAAAAGATCTCCAGGATTTCTCCCGCGTTGTTGCCCTGCTGCTTGCTGTACTTCGGCTTGATGAACTGGCACACCACGGGCACATCCAAAGCCCTCATCAGATCAGCCATGAACATGAATGAATTCTCAAGCACCGCCAGCGCCTGGATCGTGTTTCCCTTGTAGTCGTCTGAAATCTGACGCCCCAATTCCTTAACGCGCTTCTGGATGTGTTCTGTGCTGATTACCTGGCGTAGGGACTGGATTCTTGAACCATTCATGGAACTGGCGCTCCTTCCGCTCACCTGGAACCTAGCTTATGGTATTGGTTGGCCCTCCGCCAAGGGCGTTTCCCGGATGAGAAGCGCCTGGCCGCCGGGCTTCGCCCGAAGGCCAGCAGGTGCCGGAAACCCTCGCACCCACACGATTTCGTCCCCATTCACCACTACTGGCCAAACTCTGCGGTCAAGCACAGGGATCTGGCGCTCCTGTAAGAGTTCCTTGATTTTCTTGGGCGACTTCGTATGGGCTGGCCAGAAACGATCGCCCGGACGCCAGTTCCGCACCGCCAATCGTGACGGCAACGTGTCTGGATCGAGAAGTTGCACGGGGTTCAATCCCGACGTTTCCCATTCCGGCTTAAGGCGCAGTGCTTCTACAACCGTGCCTGTTTCCGGGACTAGCGCTCGTCCGGGCAAGGGAAGTGGGTATTCGTAGTCCCTGGGGATTCGTTCCTCCGCGCGCAGGTCGGGCGTAGTGAAAACCAGATCCTCAGGCTGTTTGGCTACTTTCCATCCCAATGGCAATGACAATGTTCCGCCGGAGCCGGTCTGGTCCCCCGCGAAGCGCAGGATTTCCTCAATATGTTTGAACTCGAGGGGGATGCCGGCGCGGTCCCCAATCGCCTTCACGACTCTGCGTTGCACTGCCGCCGGCTCGGTAAGAAGCCATGCCCGGCTTACGTAAGCATTCATGACTACGGGGCCGGGCTCTTGCAACCTCCGTATCAACTCAGGATTCGCTGGCGTGATCTGAACCAGCGATTGTGAACCGCTCGATCCGGGAAGGATTCCGCGAGCCCATGGCGGCTCTGACCATTGCACCGCAGTCCCGAACCATCCCGAAATTTCGTTTTCCCAATAATCTTCCTCTCCCCGTGCAATTTCAGCTAACTCGGACAGTCCCTCAGCCACGGCGGGATTAAATTCCCGCTCCAGCAGTGGAAGCACCAGCTTCCGCATGCGATTCCGGGTGAACCTGGCATCGGCGTTGGTGGAGTCTTCGCGCCATGATTGTCCAAGGCTGTTCAGGTATTGCTCTAGTTCGCAGCGTCGAATCCCCAGCAAGGGACGGATAATCTCCCGGGAGACTTCAGCCGCGAGATCTTCCACGGCAACGCGCGGGTGGATCCCGCCGAGCCCACGGAACCCCGAGCCGCGAATCAACCGCATGAGAACCGTCTCAGCCTGATCGTCGAGAGTGTGGCCGGTTGCGATCTTGTCAAGCTTCGGCGGATTCTCTTCATCATCTGAATCCTCGCCCAGAAGGTGCCGAAAGAAGCCGTATCGAAATTCCCGTGCGGCCGTCTCCACGCTGATTCGTTCCTTAGCAGCTTGAGCGGCGACGTCATCGTAGTCGGAGTAAAACTCGAGGCCGTGCTCCCGGGCCAGGTTCGTGACAAACTCCTGGTCCGTATCGGATTCCTCCCCTCGCAGCTTGTGGTTGAAATGGACGACCGAGAGGACAGTACCTAACTGGCGGCGCAATTCGAGCAGCAGCCGCAAGAGCGCGACGGAATCGATTCCCCCCGAGACAGCAACTCCGACGCGATCTCCGGCCCGGAGGAAGTCTTGCCGACGGATTTGTCCCAATAACTGCTCGGCCAATTCGTGCACAGCACCATGGTACAACCAAGTCAATGGGAATCGGCCGCTACGGATCCAACTGGCGGATCTGTCAGTCCAGCGCTCCGGTATCCCTGTGCGAACGCGAAAGGTGAAGCTGGATGCTCCCATGCAATACGATGAGCGCGCGAACGGCAGCGAAATCGAAGGCGAAGTCGGCGAGAATTTTGAGGTGTCGCTTCCTGAGACTCGAACCGCTGGCAACCGCTGGGTGATAAAGAGACAGCCGTACCTGCCTGCCGGTTGTTGGAAGAGTTGGCCCAGCCGAACTCAGGCGGCGTGGGCGGTGCCGGACACCATGTTTGGCGGTTCCCCGCTGTAGCCCCCGGGACCGGCAAAATCGAATTGCTACCTTCGTGCCTGGGAGGATTCTGAAGAGCCGTCGCGGACCTTCGTGATCACGATGCGCGTCCGGTCATGAGCACTACCATTTTTGCACTTGATTCAGTGCTCTTTTTCGCACTCCACTGAGGGGCCGCCTGCGGCTTTGCCTGTCGGCGTTTGAACCATCCGAATGCTCCAGAAGTCGTCCGAGAGAGTGGCCTCCAGAGAGTACTGGTAGGGCAGCGTGAAGTGGCTTGTTAGACCCCATGCGTCGCTCCAGGAATTGCGCACAATGAGCCATTGCTTTTGGTCGTCGTGGCCTACGGCCACAACAGCATGACCTTGCGGCAACGGCCTCGCCTGGTCGGGGCATGGAGCACGATTCCAGACGCAAACGAGGCGACGATTTTCCCCGCGTTTGTCATGTGAGCACCGTGCGCACGACAGATTTAAGGGCTGCTATAGCCCCGGACTTTTCTCGGTAATCAACGTCCTGATCTTCTCAACGAACTCCGTCGCCGCCATGTCCTCGGTCTTTTCCTTGCCTCTGGTGCGGACGTTCACCGTGCCCGCCTCAGCTTCCTTGTCGCCGACCACCAGCAAAAATGGCACTTTTTGCATGGCGTGCTCGCGAATCTTGGCATTCATCTTTTCATTGCGGGCATCGACCTCCACGCGAACCCCGGCATCTTTCAGTTGGGATGCAATCTGGCTCGCGTATTCGGCGTGCCGCTCACTGATCGGAATCATCACCGCCTGCACGGGAGACAGCCACACCGGAAATGCTCCGGCGTAATGCTCGATCAGAACGCCAAAGAAACGTTCCACCGATCCATATAGGGCGCGGTGCACCATCACGGGCTGCTTGCGCGAACCGTCCTCGGCGACATATTCCAACCCGAAACGTTGCGGCAGGTTGAAGTCGAACTGTACGGTCGAGAGCTGCCACAACCGTCCGATGGCGTCCACCAGCTTGATGTCAATCTTGGGCCCGTAGAAAGCTGCCTCGCCCGGGATGGTCTTGTACTCAATCTTGCGGCCCTTTAGCACCTTCTCCAGCGATTGCGTGGCATGAACCCACTGCTCTTCGCTGCCCACAAAATTCTTGCGGTCCTCCGGATTCCAGGTCGAAAGCTCGGTCTGGAATTTGTCGAAGCCAAAGTCCTTTAGCACATCCAGCGCAAAGTCCAAACAATTTGCAATTTCGTCTTCGACCTGCTCGGGAGTGCAGAAGATATGCGCATCATCCTGGGTAAACCCGCGTACGCGAAACAGACCGTGCATGACGCCCGAACGCTCGTAACGGTAGACCGTTCCCAGCTCACCCAGCCGCACGGGCAGGTCGCGATACGACTTCAGCGAGTCTTTGTAAATCAGGATGTGGCCTGGGCAATTCATCGGCTTCAGCCGGTATTCAGCGTCGTCGAGTTCCATGGCGTCGAACATATTCTGCGAGTAGTAGCCCTCATGGCCCGAGGTAAAGAACAACTGCCGCCGCGCCACATGCGGGGTGTAAACCAGCGAATAACCTCGCTTCAGGTACTCCTCGCGCATCCAGTCTTCCATCTCCTTGCGAATGATCCCGCCCTTGGGATGCCAGAAAATCAGCCCCGGCCCGGCCAGCTCCTGAATCGAAAACAGATCGAGTTGCTGCCCCAGAACCCGATGGTCGCGCTTCTTGGCCTCCTCCAGCTGCCGCAGGTAGTCGTCGAGCTCCTTCTTCGAGAAAAACGAGGTCCCGTAAATCCGTTGCAACTGCGGATTTTTCTCATCTCCCAGCCAATACGCGCCCGCGATGTTAAACAGTTTGAATGCCTTGATCTTGCCGGTTGACGGAATATGCGGACCGCGGCAGAAGTCGGTGAACTTCCCGGTGCGATAAATCGAAATCTTTTCATCGGGCTTGGTGAACTGATCGATGAAATGGCACTTCATGAAGTCGCCTTCCTTCTTGAACGCCGCCAGTCCCTGTTCGCGAGGCAGGAACTCGCGAGCATACGGGATGTTCTGCTGCACCAGTTCCTGCATCTTCTTCTCGATCTTTTCTAGGTCTTCAGGAGTGAATGGAGTCGGCCGGTAAAAGTCGTAAAAGAATCCGCTTTCGGTGGGCGGGCCGTGTCCCAGCTTGGTTTCCGGAAAGAGTTCGAGAACCGCCGCAGCCAGTAGATGCGCGGACGAATGCCGGTAAACTTCGAGGGCCTCAGGGTCTTTGTCAGTAAGAAGACGGAGATCGGTATCTTTTTCCAGTGGCTTGCTGAGATCGATAAGATCGCCGTTGGTTTTCGCGACCAGCGCTGCATCCGCCAACCGCGGGCTGATCGACTTCGCCACATCGAGCGCGGTAGTGCCTTTTGAAACTTCCTTCACGCTCCCGTCGGGGAGCTTCACATGAATGCTCTCTGCCATATCCTGGAACCTGCACTTGGATTGAATCTTTGAGTCTATTAAAGGGCTTCGGGAGGGTCAAACCGAGGTTCAGGTTTAGTGAAAGCGGAGGGAGGGGATTACGCTCGCCCGCCCTCCACTTTGGATGTCCGGTCTTACATCGCCACGTCCTTGATGTGGGTTGCGATATACCAAGTATTTCCGAAGGCATCCTTGACGGCCGCGGTCCGGTCACCGTAGGACTGGTCGGCGGGCACTTGCAGCGAACTTGCCCCGGCGGCGAGCGCGGTCCGGTACAAGCCGTCAACATTGGGGACGTAAAGATAGAACATTGTCGGCATCGGCGCATATTTTCCGTGGGCCTCGCCCATCTCCACCACCGAATCCCCGACACGAATTTCCGCATGGTGCACCACCCCGTCAGGCGATGCGTACTTCGCCAATTCCTGCGCCCCGAACGCGCGCTTGAGGAAGCTGATGACCGGCTCCGCGCGTAGCGGATGCATGTACACATTCACGTTGTTCAAACCTTTCGGAACGTGGCTCTTCCCTTTGTGTGTCGCGATGTACCAATAGTTCCCGGCTGGGTCTTGCACGCTGCCCGACCGCTCGCCGTACTCCTGATCCCGAGGCTCATCGATGGAAGTTGCCCCCGCCGCCAGAGCCTTATGGTAGGCGGCATCCGCGTCCTCCACGTACATGTGCAGTGCGTGGCGGTTCGGGGTTGAGCGGAACTCGCGCCCGGAAATGCCGCCACCGATCATCAGCATGGAATCCCCGATGCGCGCTTGCGCGTGCAGCCCGCCCGCCGATCCAACCGTCCGGAAAGTCTCCTCGGCGCTGAACGCTTGTTTGACAAATTCCAGCAGTCCGGGGCCATCTGAGGCGATCAGGTAAGGCGTCACGGTGCGGAAGCCGCGCGGAATCGGATTCACCGCCGGTTTCTCGCTCGCCCTATCCCCTTTCATCATCGCATCCATGCGCCGGTACATCTCCTCGACCGACATCTCTTCTTTCACCGTGGATACAGACCACAAATATCCGAAAGGATCCTGAACCGTTCCTTCGCGCCGTCCGTAAAAATGATCCGTAATTGGAATCACGATCGTGGCGCCGGCGCCAATGGCATGGGAGACAAAATCGTCCACGTCAGGAACATTCAGCGCCATCATGACGGGTGAATTCCCTAGCGTCTCTGGACTGAAACGGCCGCCTTCCGGCCACTCTTCGGCGAGCATAACGACTGAGCTTCCAATCGAGATTTCGGCGTGCGCAATTTTCCCGCCAGCCGCGAAGCGCATAGTTTCTTGTGCGCCGAAAGCACTCTTATAGAACTCAATGGCCTTGGCGGCATCTTTAAAAGTCAACCTCGGGACGGCAGCGGGACGAACGTTTGCAATGGGTTCGGCTACAGTGGACATCGTTTTTCTCCCTTCCAATAGTTCGGATTTAAGCCGTGTCTTGAATTCTTCACGCGGCAAGTCGCGCAAGTCAGCCGCGATGCGCACCAGCGGCTCGACGCTTGCCTCTACCTTGGGAGGCTTGCCGTCTGACCGCGCGAGCAAAGCGTCCACGGAGTGGTTCAGTTGCTCGATCTTGTTTGCGTCGTTGTCTCGCGGATTCAGAGAGCGCTTAGGCATTGGCACCCTCCATTCGCGTCCGCAGGGTGGTGAGCGCTCGAAATTGCAATTGCTTCACCGCACCCTCGGTCTTGCGGATCTCCTGCGCTACTTCCTTAATACTTTTCTGCTCGACGAAGCGCAACACCACAACCCGCCTCTGTTCCACCGGCAAGGTCTCGACTAGACGAAAGAGTGTGGCGCGCCGTTCAACTTCTTCAATCTCGACCGGACTGACGTGCGCCAATTCGATCTGTTCGGGCTCATCGTCGATTGGCTCCCGGCCGGTGCGCTGCCAGCGATCGGAGATCAGATTGGCCGCGATTCGGAACAGCCATGCTGCAAACGGAATTCCGCGCCACTCGAATCGCTTCAGGTTAGCCAAGGCGTGGTGAAACACCTCAGAGGTCAAATCTTCCGTTTCAGCGCGGTTTTCCACCCGGCGCACGATGTACGCATACACGCGCTCGAAGTTGTTCTGATAAAGCTCGGCAAAACGTGCGGGATCCTTCTGTGCCGCCTCGATCAGAAGCCGCTCGTCCGCTTCTTTCTTCAGAGCCTTCAACCAGTTCTCCGCGGGGTCTTACACTTAAGGTAACGGTCGGGAGGGAAGAGAAGTTACGGTGGGATTTTACAAGATTCCGTCTGCGCGGAGAGGGCCTGCCACGGTGCGCCAATTCTGAGGTGAAATGCCTGCCTATCAGGGGCCCAAGGATTCGGTTACCTTAAGGTGCGGGGATCAGCAAAGAGAAGATTCTCGATTTACACATATTCTGCACTCTCCGCTGTCACGCGGCTTGCCCGCGAACTGGCGACCGTATAGCTGGCGCTGGCACACCCGACGTCTCGCGATGGTCCATTCCCTTCAGGCGACACGTTCAGGGGAGCGAGGCTCGTCGCTCGCAGGCACGGGCCGGGCATTGGCCGCTTCCAGCCGAATGCGGTTGACTCGCTGCGTTTCCTGAACGAGTTCGTCGGTGGCGTCGGGGCCTTCTCCTGCCATCACCGACCCCGCAGCCAAGGCAAAGCGCAACGCGTCCGCCTGGTCGTCGAAATAAAGGATTACTTTCCGGGCCATGTCACTTCTCCCCTGAGTACAAACTTTCGAGTAGCAACTCCAAGCTACGACGAGTAGGCGCAAACTAATACTTACGACGATTGTCGATGAGTCGCGCTTACGATTGAAGTGTTTTTCTTGGTTCTCGCGTCCGCGTTAGTACATCATCATCCTGGGCGGACTGGAACTGATTAGGGCAGAAGGGCGGATACGGTCGGCCCGAGCAGACGATTTTCGAACTTTTCTGCCTTGGGGGCAGAGCCACGCCAGTCGGACCCGACCGGATTGCTGGTGTAATGATGTTTCACCAACCTTACGAGCGCAGTGTTTTCGGCGCTTCGGGCGAAATCCAGAAGTCCATGTGACCAACAAGGCAGTTGAACGAAATCGAAGGCTCCTTCAACGTCGGGCAGGTCCGATAATTAGCATGGGCGTCTTGTCCGTGCCATTTGAAGCGCTCGACCGTTTGCTCCAGTTCAAAGGTCTTGCGGAAAGCGAACTCGTGGTTTTGCGAATCGGTGCGGTCAAGGCCTACCAGCGAGAAGCCCTGGGCGAGAAGGATCACCGCGAGATGCAGGTTGCGAGTGCGGGAGTAGCGGTCGTCGTTGCCACGGAATGCCCTCGAAAGTCTGTTCATGAATCTCATTGAATTTTTTGTCAGTGTTTCTGAATTTCGACCTTTTGCTTAAGGCTAAGAGCGGGTGAAGACCAGGAATAGCAAGCAAATGTTTGTGAGTACGAGACGTAGGTTGCGCCCGCGCAACGCATTGCACGCTTTGCTTGGTGGAATACGTCATATGCTTCTGCATACGGAGCCGGAAAAAGCAAGGCGTTCGGTCGAACCCCGATTTGATCCTACTCCGCCACACGAAGCTGTACGCTATAGAACGAGGGAAAGCCGACAGCCCCCTTATAGCCACATGAAGGGCATGCTCTTTTGCTATGATAAACGTATGAAAGGATTTGCCCCAATTGTAATCCTAGTCATTTTGGCTGGAGTTTTAGTTGCCGGTGCGGTTTTTTATTATGTCGCTAACGTCGTGCCGAGACCCCACAATGACCTTACCGAGATCGGCTATACTCAAAACAGTAGTACGGCATCCATCCCGCCCCCCACTCCTCCTGCTGTCCCAGTTACAATGACCCTTTCATCACTCGATCCTCCAAGCGGTCCCGTTGGTACCAAAGTGACAATCGTTGGTTCTGGGTTTTCTTCCGAGGGCAATGTTATTCATTTTGCCAGTGGCGGCAATCCCAGTGTTAGTTCTATCGACGGGACTCATCTTACATTCCAAGTGCCAAGAACCGCGGGGCCGTGCGATTTCCGAGGCAATTTTTGTATGGCGCCGGATCAACTCATAAAACCGGGTTCGTATTCCGTTTACGTGAGCAATGCTAACGGTAGGAGTAACGCCTTGGTGTTCAAGGTCACGGCTAGTTTGGTTTCTCCCAGGTAGATCGTCAAATCGTCGAGTATCCTGATCGGGTTCCCTGCCCGATTATTCAACGCAATATCTTAACCGAAAATCCAGCTCCAACGCGGGAGTCGTAGCAAGACGTTACAGTTCTATATTAGTTCGCTTAACGTACTCGCACAGGGAGAAGGTTCTGCGCGCAACCGTTTCGTCTCACGAAGAAACCGGCTCGGCCACATCGTCCCGGGCGCTCATGTATTGTGATCGAACTCGATCATCGGTTCGTACTTGGCAGGATCATTCTGCTTGAGCGACAAGAGGCAGAACACGTGGCCGACCGTGTTTTTCATGATTCGCTTCATTTCTGTTGCGTGATGTGCGAGTACTCGGCCTTGCTCCAGCACATGTTGGACATAGTTTGCCGGCGTGTGACGTTTTCAATAGGGCCGTTGCGGAAGGCGAGGACCACAATAGCTTTGGTTCCCCGGGCCAGTTGAGAGGATGCGGCCTTATTGATGGATTTGTATTTTCGTCGGCAATTTAAATAAGGGACATAAGAGCCAACGGGTAATTGTTTGTTCGCCTGCAGCAATCCTCCAGTTTCGGTTTGGCTTCTGTTCGTATTCTTGCAAAGAAGTGCGCCGTACCAGTTACCGGAGCGGAATCTCCGCATCAGTTTCGCTGCGACGTGGTGTTTCTGAGTCCGCTGATTACTTTCCGGCGCTGCGGCTTGCTTTCTTGACCAGGGTGGAAGCTTGCTTTGCGTCCTCCGCCGTTTCGAATCCAACCACTGCCGAGTACTTCTTACCAATTACTTGCGCCACGAAAAATGTGGGATTGATTTTGGCATGGGCGATGGTTGCGCGATCCATATCCGAGACTCGGCCCTCGTAGTGTCCCGAGATCAGTTATTTCCATCGGTTCTTGTAGGTTGCTGCGAGCCCCTGCTGGGAACTGATTCTTCCCGACATTATCACTGCAAGTCTTTCCCAGGATGCATCTGATTTCTAATCCGAGATCAGGGCTGCGGTGGGCAGGGCTGGCAATCGCCCTGCCCATTCGCAACCTGTTTCTTCGTCTTGCCTATTGGGCGGCAGGAGTTGAGTATCCGTTTTTACCAATTCTGGTTCCCCAGTTGCCGCTGGACTCGGAAAACTGCCCGGCAAACCAGAACTCTGGGAACGGCGCGATTGACGACCCAAAGGGGGAAGCGGCCGTGTAGTCACCCCAGCGGTTCCTCGTTACGTATCGTAGCACTGGTGATCGACCCGGAAGTATTCAGATACGGATGGACCTGCCAATAAATCCACCCGTCCGCCGCGTTGCCGGTGAAGTTCGCCGAAGTGGCGGCGGCATACAAATCGCCCCCACTCCAAGTGACGCCGCCGGAGATACCAACGAAGCCTGTGTTGATCGCGCAGGTCGTGCCGCTAGCGGCGCCCGGCTGTGCCGCGGTAAAGGGTTGAGCGTAGTTGTTCGCGGTACTGATCACCTTCCCGGTGAGCGAGGCGCCGGAGCCGATTCCGTGGTGGATTGCCCATACCACAAGCCCGTTACAAGGGGAAGAAATGGACGAGCAACCGGCATTAAAGTCTTTCGTGTTGATCAGAAACTCGGAGTCCGGCTGGTCACCCCTGTTCATAACGTTTGCTGGCTGGACGTGGTCCTGAGTGGAACCACCCACGTTGAGGTTGAAGAAAATATTGAACGAAAAGCCCGCGCCGGCGTAAATTGGCGTCTTGGGGAGGATCCAAACGACGTCGTCGACGAAGAACCCACTACTGTTGAATCTATCGAAGCTGACGTAGATGCCGCCTTTTGAGTCGCCAATCTCCTTGACGGTCTGCCCCAGCATGGGGAAGTCCGCGCCTCCAGCAAGGCCACCTGAGTTACCCGAAATCGCGTAGATGTTCCAGCCTAGTGTCGGATTCGAACTCTGGCTGGCAGACACCAGTATGTTGTTGGCGCTGAAATCCTCAGCCACAACAATAAAGCGGCCGTTCAACCAATCGTAGAGGGCCCGAGGGTCACTGACATTGTCGCCCGCCGGCGCGCCAAAGAACGCGTTCAGGGACTTGGGGAAGCCCGAAAACGGAATTCCGGATGGGCTGAAAACGGTGATGCAGGAATTGATCACCTGCACCTCGTAAGACCCGCTGGTTGCTAGTGCGTGGTCGGAGGGGATGAAGAAGCCGCAAGCGGCCTCGTCCTCCCCCAAGAACGATGTGTTTGTCCCAGGGGTAGTCTTCACTCCGGTGGCAGCGTCAGGAACCGGAGAGGGATTACCCGTAACACCGGTTGGCGGGACTCCGGTTCGCGTAAGGTTGAAATCAGGACCCCTCAGGGGGATTGCAACGGGGAGCCTTGCTGGCGCCGTGAACTGCGGGAGATCGCCTAATACCACCTGATGGGCCGATTCTGCGGTGCCTTGACTTAACTGAGCACTTGCCTCCGCCCCTGGGCCTTCTTGGGCCATCATTGTCCAGAAGGTAAGCGCAAGCAGCGGGAGCGCTACCACGGCCCATACGAGCTTCCGCGGTCGCGTCTTTCTCGGTTGCGTGCTGGTTGTCTGAAGAATCTTAGACTTACTGGTTGTTTTCATTTTGTTCCTCCATGCGTAGTCTGATTTTCTGTCCGGACCAGCAGTCTTGCGCAACTCGCTGCGACTCTGGCATTCCTGGGCCCTGCTTCAATGGCGTGGGGGTGCACGAGAATGACAAATTGACTGCATCGCACAAACACCCGTTTGCGATGTGCGGGGCCGATGGGTTCCCTTCGGACAGTTCGATCAGCCTAGGAGACCAAAGAAAGATCGCTGAACAACGCGAAGTGTTGAGAGCGGCTGGGTCTCCCAAGCCGGCGCGGATTGTATTCCCACAGACATTACGAAGTCAATGGAAAAGTCGGCTGAAAGTTGGTTATCCGCGAAAACCGGCCCCCTTGGGCTTATGGACCGCGCGGATCCTCTGAGTGCAGGCCGCGCCATCCCCGGCTATGCGGCGCACCTGTTCCCACGCGCAGAGGAGGCCGAAACGAGGAGAATAGGAATGCGAGCGCGGGTCAACACCAGGTGCGCGATCAAGACACACATACCGTGAAGACGAAATCGAGTCTGGGGCCGTCGGGCTTTGCGAACTCGTCCCAACTCTTGCTCAGACGAAGTAAGTGCGCTTCATAGGAACCTTCCGTCGCACTCTTGGGTAGAAAAAGGCCCGGGCCAGCTGCCGATTAGGGGGAAGTGAGTTTCAGGGCATCTTGGTTGCTGCAATTGCAAACCGGCGCGATGTGGCGCGGCCTTTCTTCTTGCCTTCGATTGAGCACTCGCCTATGATTTGCGGGCTGGAGCGAGTTGCTGGTAAGTCATTGAAAGATTAGTTGGTCGGGACGGGCAGATTTGAACTGCCGACCCCTCGCACCCCAAGCGAGTGCTCTACCAGGCTGAGCCACGTCCCGACGGAAGGAGACCAACTGTATTTTCCAACGGCAGACGCCAAACCGATGAAAAACAGCGGTA
>WNFD01003258.1_pt1 | contig 16288 bp, 17 predicted proteins | sample 5400491 | NCBI WGS metagenome assembly WNFD01 (sample SAMN13153343, study PRJNA577476) | soil metagenome | isolation source: 120 cm saprolite under Douglas fir tree site 2 hole 2 replicate 2 | place: USA:California | collected 2015-04-18 | reverse complement strand
TCTGATCATCAGTGGACTTTCTCGACCTGCAGGAGGTCGAGCTCGACGGGCGTCTCGCGCCCGAAAGCGCGGGTGAGGCAGGCCTCCCCCGCGGGACCCCCTCCGTGGGCAACGTTGCCTGGAGGCGTTTGAATTGTGCTTTGGAGACGGCCGGAATGAATCCGGCCTACCGCTCCACTCTGGGTTCTGATCATCAGTGGACTTTCTCGACCTGCAGGAGGTCGAGCTCGACGGGCGTCTCGCGCCCGAACATGTTGACCAGCACCTTCAGCTTGCCCTTCTCCGGGTTGATCTCGTCGACCTTGCCGTGGAAGTCCGTGAATGGGCCGTCCACCACCCGCACCGACTCGCCGACCTGGAACTCGACCCGGATCTTCGGGGCCTCTTGCTTCATCTGCTTCTGGATCGCCCGAACCTCTTTTTCCTGGAGGGGCACCGGGCTGTTCGCCGAGCCGACGAAGCTCGTCACGCCAGGGGTGTTGCGCACCACGAACCACGACTCGTTCGACATCTTCATCCGGACCAGGATGTAGCCCGGGAAGATCCGCTTCTGCACGTGGCGGCGCTTGCCGTCCTTGATCTCGATCTCGTCCTCCATCGGGACGAGCACCTGGAGGATCTTGTCCTGCATGTCCATGGACTCGATCCTCTTCTCGAGGTTCTTCTTGACCTTCTCTTCATGCCCCGAGTAGGCGTGGACGACGTACCACTGGGCCTCGTCCTCGGGTGTGGTCTGCGTCCTCTCTACCGCCATCAGTGGACCCCGTTGTTGTAGAGGGTCCGCTTGGCGACCTCGCCCAGCAGGTAGTCCGTGCCGCCGATGAAGATCCCGAGGATGATCACGGTGACGATCACGACCAGCGTGTAGCGGTAGAGCTCGCCCGGGGTCGGCCAGACGACCTTCCGCAGCTCGTCATAGACGTCGCGCAGGAACTGGCCGATGCCCGGCTGCTGGGCCCTCGGCTCTTCGCGCTTCCGTGCTGTTACCGCCATGTCCTGGTTACTTCGTCTCCCTGTGGAGTGTGTGCTTGTGGTCCCACTTGCAGTACTTGCTGAGCTCGATCCGGTCGGGATCGTTCTTCTTGTTCTTCACAGTGGTGTAATTCCGCCTTTTGCAGACGGTGCAGGCGAGGGTGATGATCTCTTCCATGGTTGTCTCTTTGCTTGGAGAAAGAAAAAAGCCTAGGTTTCCTAGGCGTTGTCAATAGTAGCAGAGCAATCGCCGGGCCCCTCCTCCGGCGGCCTGCTTTCCCGGGCGGAACCCCGCGCGCTGCTCCTGGTCCAGCGCTGGTGGCTCCGGGGAGGCCTCTTCCTTCTTCCTTTCGCCTATTCGTTCGACACCTACGACTCGTACGTCCTGCCGAAGCTCCTGTTTGCCCGCCTCGTCGTGCTCGGGCTGCTTGGATTTCTGCTGGCCATTGCCCTGACGCGCGGCCGGCTAGAGATCAAACGAACCCGGCTGGACCTGCCCTTGCTGCTCTTCCTCGTCTCGGCCGCGATCTCCACTGCGCTCGCGTACAACGTCAACACCGCGATCTTCGGTACCTACTCGCGCTACGACGGCCTTCTCACCACTATGACCTATGTCGCCCTCTTCTGGCTCGCCGTCCAGGCCCTCGACGGCGCAGGCGACGCCCGCGCGATGCTGCGAGTGCTCCTGGCGAGCGGGTACGTGTTCGCGCTCGTGGCGATCATCCAGGCGATCGGCGACGCCGCCTCTTTGCGCGCCGGCCACCCGGCGTGGGCCACGATAGGCAACTCCAACGTCGCGGGCGCATTTCTCGCCATGACGGCGCCGCTTGCCGTCTTCGAGCTGGCCGGCGCCACGACATGGAGCGGCCGGCTCCTGGCGCTGAACCTGCTGCTGGCGATCGGCGTCGCGCTCGCGCTGACGCTCAGCAGGAGCGCTTGGCTCGGTGTCGCCGCCGCCGGAATCGTCCTGGTCGCCGGTTGGCGCAGGCGGCTGCCCCGCGTCGCCGTGGCAGCGGCCATGGTCGTCACCGCCGCCGCGCTGCTGCTGGCCGGTCTCCAACCAGGCCTGTCCGGCCAGGAGCACGTCGTCGGACAGCGCTTCGCCAGCATCCTGAATCCCGCGGACCTTGGATCTAGGCCCCACATCTGGCGGGATAGCGTTCCGATGATCGCCAGCCGTCCACTGTTCGGCTACGGCCCCGACAACTTCGGCCTCGTGTACCCCTTTTTCCAGACCGGCAAGTGGGAGACCTCGAACGGGGTCGAGGTCCAGATCGACAAGGCGCACGCCGAGACGCTGCAGGTCGCGGCGACGCAGGGACTGCTCGGACTGCTGGCCTACCTCGCGATCCTGGTCGCTCTCGTCAGGTCGTTCTGGCGGAGCAAGCGCGACGAGCTCCAGGTCGCGGCGTTCGCCGTCGTCGTCGCGTATCAGGTTTCGCTCCAGCTGAACTTCACAGCGCTCGGCGCGGCGTTTCCGTACTGGATCGCGGTGGCTGCCGCGGTCACCCTGTGGGACAACCCGACCGCGCGCCTGGCAGCCACGCCGCGGAGCAAACCCAAGGTGCGAGCGACTGCGGGTGTATCGGCGATCGCCATTGCCGCCTTGGCGGCCGGCGTCGTCGTTCTGCCCTACATCGCGGACACCAGGCTGCGCGACGCGGTGGGCGCTGACTTCGGCGGCCGTGGCGACGCCGCTCGCGCGGCTGCCACCCAGGCGAGCGCGCTGGTGCCCTACGAAAGCGTCTACCAGGTGGAGATCGGAAACCTCGCTTTCGAGCGGGGGCTGTGGGCGGAGGCCAGGCCCGCCTACCTCTCGGCCGATCGGCTCGGCACGTACAACCCTCGGGTCCTGCGCAACCTGGCGCTCGCCGACCGCAACCTTGGACTCAGTGCCGAAGCCCTGGCGGCCGCCCGCCGGGCGCTGGCTCTCGACCGCTTCGACCCGGCCAACCAGGCGCTCGTCGACCAATTGCTTGTCGGTAGCCCGTAACCGGATCACACTGGCGCACGATTCACAGCCATGAGGTCGGCGCTCCACATGCTGGTCGGCGTAGTCAGCACCGCTCGGTTCCGGCAGATCGTCGCGGTGGTCGCGGTGACCCTCATCTCTCTGGCGATCATCGGCACGGCCGCGGTGACGCTGACGTCGGCCGGCTGTGGCGTTGCACGCTCAGTCGGGTTGACCCACGTCGGGGGCCGCTGCGTGACGGCGCAACCCGTCGCCGGGTTGACAAGCCCATCCCCCACGCGGTCGCGGCCCACGGCCGGAAGCCCAACCGCGACGAACCAGCCCGCCCCACCTCCCGCTTCCAACTACCCGCCATACACTCCTCCCGCTTCCCAGTACCCCCCTTTCAACCCTCCCGGCTCCGGCTATCCGCCGCAGGGCAACATGGGCTCTGGTTACCCGTTCTATCCCCCGACGTCGGCCCAGCCTCAGCTTGGCCTGACCTGCTCGCTTCCTGTCTATGCGGGCCCGCCCGGAAGCGGAGGGTTCATCACGTTTCCAGGCGGCAGTTTCGTGGCTGATCCCAGGAGCGCCGTCACCCTCCCTACGCCGGCTGGCGCATCGCCCACTCCGCCCGGCTACGGCCCCGGCTACTCGGGCCTCACCTACAGTCGCGCGGCGTCCCGCTGGCTGCCGGTGCAGTACCGGTGGGTTTCGCAGGATGGCTCGCATTACGCCTTCACTTCCGGCGGCTCGATCTATGCCGTCACCATTGCCAGTGGAGCGGTGACCGAGCTCGGGGAGGGCAAGAGCTGGGCCATCGTCGACGTGCACAACGAGGGCGTGTATGCGGGCGTCCCGAATGCCGCCGGTCTCTGGCTCCTGCCCTACGCTGGGGCGCCCCGGCAGATCACCTCGTCGGGATTCTGGCAAGCGGTTGGGCAGGGGTACGCGTACGGGACGGCGACGTCGGCGGTGCCACAGGGGGCAGCGAACACCATCGTCATGCTCGACCTCCAGCTTGGAACAAGGGGCGACGTGTTCAGCGTGCCAGGGCAGCAGAGCCAGGTGACCGGATTTGACAAGTCAGGCACGCCGATCGTCAACAGCAACGGACCTTCAGGCCAGACCCTCTGGCTCCTCCTGGGAGGCTTCACGCCCGCCCCAACCTTGATCGCGAACTCGACTAACGGCGGATTCGTCTCGCAATCGACGCCGATCGCCGACAACAACGGGATCTGGTTCGCAGGCTATTCGTATCCAGGAGGCAATGCGATCGTCCTGGCGGCCAACTCGACGCTCTATGGAATGTCGACGCTGGGAGCGCAGCTCGCCGGCGGCTGCAGCTGATGGCCCTGTAAGCGTCGAACCGGATCAAATAACCCAGGACGGCCGAGTGGCGCTGTCCTTTTATGCAAGCAAGGTACGGGTCAGGGTGTCGGCCAGCCAGGCGACGTAGCGCTCGCGGGACCAACCACGCTCGGTCCTCAGCAGCCGGTTGACCTCCGGCCCGGCGAGCGTCCATACGATCGCCGCAGCCTCTTCCTCGCTGATGCCGGCCCGGAATGGCCCATTGGCCACGAGCCACGAGACGAACCGCCGCATGTTGTCGTACCGAAAACCATGCATGCGAGCCCGGAAGGCGGCGATCTCGGGGTCGACCGCAGCCGCGCTGCGGATGATGTCGTCGACAGGAACCGCGCGCTCCTGGATCTGGGCGACGTCGGCGGCAAAGGCGGCGATCTGCCTCTTCTGGGAGGGCTCGGCGCGAACCTGCTGCGGGCCCGCCCGATCCAGCAGCGCGACCGGCAGCTCGTCCCCGCCCACCCGGACGTCCAGGAGCTTGTGCAGCAGCCCTGCCTTGGTCCCAAACGCGGCGTAGACGGTATCGGTCGCCACTCCCGCCTCCGACGCGATGACCTCCATGGTCGTGGCCGCATAGCCGCGCTGGGTGAACAGCCGCTGCGCCGTGTCCAGGATGCGCGCCCGGGTCTGGCTCGCCTGCGCCTGCCTCAGCGTCGAGGTGTACGGGCGTTTCGCCTTGACTCGCGGCATGTGTTCAGTCTAGACTCCCGGTATTGATCCTAGTCTACCTCGGTTTAATTTGGAGATGGCAATGCACGACAACGAGCAGCTGTATCGGCGCCTCATCGACGAGGTATTCAACCAGGGACGGATGGAGGTCGCGGACGAGCTGATGGCTCCGCATGCCGTCGAGCGCCAGCGAGGAGGAATGGGCGACGGCCCAGACGGCGTCAAGCGGACTGCCTCAGTGCTTCGCTCCGCCTTCCCCAACTTCTCCCTCACCATCGAGGACCTGGTCGTCGACGGTGACAAGGTGTGGGCCCGCCAGCGTGGGGGCGGCACCAACACCGGTTCCTTCTTCGGTCACCCGCCAACGGGGAAGACCTCGTACATCGAGGTCTTCGACGTCGTCCGGTTCGAGGATGGGCTGATGGTCGAGCACTGGGGCGTGCCCGACCAGCTCGGGATGCTGGCGGCGCTCGGGTTGGTAGTGCTTCCCGGTCGCCCGGCACCCGCGGCGGTCTGACCTGACGGCCCGGTCCATCGTGGACCGGGCCATATCATTCGACCGATGCCCGCCTCCACCATCGCCGTGCTCCACGGCGATCAGACCGGCGAAGAGCTGCTCCGCGAAGCGCTCCGTCTTCTCGACCCGTCCGTCATCGGCTTCAGGGTCGAGACCCGCGACTTCGACCTCTCCCTGGAGGAGCGGCGCGGGTCGCGCAACCAGTGCGTGCTCGACGCCGCCGAGGCCCTGCGACAGCTCGGTTATGGGGTCAAGGCCGCCACGATCACCCCTGAGGGCTCGGGCGACGTCGGCAGCCCGAACGCCATCCTTCGCAAGCAGATCGACGGCCGGATCATCGTGCGCACCGGCCGGCGCATCCCCGGCGTCCGCCCCCTGGCCGGCGTCCACTCGCCGATCTCGGTGATCAGGATGGCGGTCGACGACGCATACGGCGCCCGCGAGTGGCGCGAGGGCCACGACCTCGACGAGTGGGCATTCCGGACCGAGAAGATCAGCCGCCGCACCTGCCGGATCGTGGCCGATTTCGCGTTCCGGCACGCCGAGCGCATCGAGGCGAAGGTGTTCGGCGGGCCGAAGTTCACGGTCAGCCCGGTGTACGAGGGGATGTTCAAGGAGGAGCTCGACGCGGCCGCCGCCCGGCATCCCGGCGTCCGATACGAGCCGCAGCTGATCGACGCCACGTACGCCCTGCTCCTGGCCACCACCGGTGAGGCCCTGGTCATCCCGGCGCTGAACCGCGACGGCGACACGCTGTCCGACCTTGTCATGCAGATGTTCGGCACCATCGCGGGCGCCGAGTCGACGCTGCTCGCCTTCGACGACGACGGCGCGGTGAAAGTCGCGATGACCGAGGCGCCGCACGGCACCGCGCCGGCCCTCGAGGGCAAAAACGTGGCCAACCCGATGGCGATGATCCTGGCGGTGGCCTCGCTGCTGGGCTACATGAAGGGCGACCCGCCGCACCGAGCCTCCCGCGCGATCTACGAAGCGGCGCTGGAGGCCGTCTCGGACGGTGTGCGGACCGCCGACCTCGGAGGGCAGGCGTCGACGACCGAGTTCACGGCCGAGGTTGTGCGCCGGGTCAAGACCAAAGTCGACGTCTGGAGCGCGCTGGCCGACATCGAGCGTTGAGGTACCTGGCCCTCGGCGACTCGTACACGATCGGCACCGGCGCCTCCGACCCATCGAAGAGCTGGCCGTCGATCATCGCTTCGCGTCTAGGCGCCGAGCTGACCAACCCCGCGGTCAACGGTTACATGACGCTCGACCTGATCCTTCACGAACTCCCGTACCTGGAGCGCCTCAAGCCTGACCTGGTTTCGATCCTGATCGGCGTGAACGACCTCGTCCAGGGCCGCACCCGCGAGCAGTACAGAGACTCGCTCGTCCATATCTATGACGCTGTTCTGACCCTCGAGGTGCGTCCGCGCACGGCCGCCATCTCGATCCCGACGTGGTCTTACGTCCCCGCGGCTGAAGACTTCGGCGGCCGGGACCGCGTGGAAAGGCTGACCGCCGTGTTCAACGGCGTGGCGCGCCAAGAAGCGCTGGAGCGCGGCTTCACGTGGATTGACCTCACCGAGGCGAGTACGTCGGGCGTAGGGACCGTAGGCTGGATCGCCTCGGACGACCTCCATCCCGGCGACCCGCAGTACGCAGCGTGGGCAGAAGCAATCTGGTCTTCCCCATTTATGGGGAAGTACCCGGCGGAGCCGGGCGATGGGGCCGGTTGAGATTCGCCTAGACCGTGATCCTCTTGAACGACTCCGCGTACTTATAGCCGCCCCGCTTCCCCACATCCCGGTGCCGCTTGCGCATGAACTTCTCGAAGTCCCACGTCCGGCCCGGCTTCGCGATCTGGCTCTTGTGCTTCTTCAAAGCCTCGATCTTGCGATCGAGCGTGGGCGTGATGTCGACCAGGTAGTCGCCGGTGGTCCAGAACGGGATCCAGACCTCCTTCACCTCATGCGGCTCGAATCCCTGCTTGAGCAGCGACCGAAATGCGCGCGGGTTGCGCGAGTCCGGATACACGGCCGCCATCGTCGCCTCGCCCACCGCCAGGTGGTCGGGGTGCGAGCCGCCCATCGGCGCGTCGAGCACCCGCCCCGGGATGTGCGTGATCACAAGCTCCGGCTTGTGCTTGCGGATCATCCGGACGATGTCGCGGCGCAGCTTGAGGTCGGGCGCCAGGTGGCCGTCCTTGTAGCCGAGGAACTCCACCTTCTTCACACCCAGGACCCTGGCCGCCGCGCGCTGCTCCTTCTCCCGGATCGCGACGAGCTCCGAATCCTTCTGGGTCGGGTCCTCGCCGCCCTGCGAACCGTCGGTCACGATGACGTACACGACCTCCGCACCGCTGTCCACCAGCCGGGCGATCGAGCCGCCCGCGCCGAAGTCGGGGTCGTCCGGGTGCGCTGAGACGACGAGCACCTTTTGAAACTTGGGAAGTCTGCCGTTGCTCCGCGAAGTCGCCACGACTGAAGACGATAGAAGCTAGCGCTTCGCCTTTGCAGGGGCGCTGAGCGAGACCAGCGGCACCGCCACCTGGACCGGCGCCCACAGCGCCACCAGCTGCTCCGGTGTGAGGCGGGTGCGCACCGCCATCACGCGCCCGCCGAACGCGGCGGTCTTGACGGCGGCCCATCCCCCGCTCCCGGCCAGCCGCATCGGGACGGTCACCACCGCGGACAGGGCCGCCGCCTCCTCGGCGGGCCGAGCGGTTCCGTCCGCGACCGCGCGCGCCAGCACGTTCGACAGCTCGTCATCGATCTGCCATGGCTTGGCCAGAACCGCGCACTGCATTGCGCCGAGCCTTCCGATCGCGGTGACGTAACGCGAGACCATCGCGCCGAGGGACCGTGGGTTCGTCACCGGGATGGCCGACGCGAACGGCGCGTAGGATGCGGCGAATTTGATCGGCGTCAGGTGCTGGTGCTGGACGAGCGCCGACACCGCGTGCCACGCCGCGACGGCCTCGTCATCGGAGCGACCGCCGAAGAAGTCGATCAGCGCGGCGCCCGCGTTGACCAGCGGGGCGACCGCCTCCTCGTTCGCCTCGGGCGCGGCCGCGGCAATCCGCTGCCAGTCTGCGTTCTTCAGGCCGGCGACGCTGTGGGCGAAGCCACCCCCGTTCAGGTCCCCGAACGCGATCGCGGGTTCGAACGGAGCCAGCATCTTGCGCACGTCTTCGAGGTTGAGACGGGCGTGCGACTCGATCGCGAAGCCGGCCCGCTCGACGGCGGCGAACACGCGGCAGCGCATGAACATGTCAAGCTCGCGCGCCCCTTCGATGGCCGCCAGGATCGACCGCACCACGCCGGCCGGCTCGAGGCTCCCCTCGCGCGTCACGCTGGCGACGAGCTTTCTCCGGTCGATCACGCGCAGCCACTGGATCGGCGACAGCTCGGCGACGCCCTTGATGAACCCGGCGACCTCCGCGTGATTCGCCCCGTAGATCGCGGGCTCCACGGGCCTGCTCGCAGCGGCGCGGCTCCGCGGAGGGCGCGTGATCGTCTTGATCGCGCTGTCCACCGCCGCGCGTACCCGCTCCACCGCGGGCACCGGCTCGACCTCGTCCAGCGACGCGAGCGGCACTGTGGCCTGCAGTGGCGCCCACAGCTCGACGATCTCCTGCGCGGTCAGGTCGCCCATCGCGCCGAGCACGCGACCACCGTGCACCACGGTCCGCACGGCGGACCACCCCTCATCGCCGGTCACGTGATTCGGGATCCTCCCCAGCGCCGAAAGGGCCACGGCCTCCTCGCTCTTGACCTGCCTGTTCTTCGCGACCGCCTGCAGCAGAGCTCGCGACGCGGTGGGTTCGATGCGCCAGCGCTTCGCGAGCAGGACGAGCTGGTCTCTGGTCAGGTCCTGGATCCGGGCGATGAAGCGGCGCGTCTTCGGGTCCAGGACGTCGGCGCCGGCGAGCGGGATGAACGCGGCAAACGGGGCGTAGTGGACCGCGAACTTCAGCGCCGGCAGCTGTGACCGCATCACGAGGGCGGTCATCGCCTGCCACGCCGCGACCTGCTTCTCCTCGCTCCTTTTCGCCAGCGTGTCGAACAGGACCTCGCCCGCGCGGGCGATCGGCTCCGAGATCGTCCTCTCGCTGCTGGTGATCGCGGCCTGGATCGAGCGCGTCGAGTCAGACGAGCCCGCACCCTCTTTGCTGACCGAGGTGACAAGGCGTCGCGCCGCGAGGACCTGGCGCCACTGCCAGGGCGTCAGCTGGGAGGCCGCGACGATGAACGCCTCGACCTCGGCCGTGTGCGGCCCGAAGCGGTGAGCGGCATTGTCGTTGGCCTGCTGGATCCGGCCCAGCAGACCGTGGGAGGCGGGCGCCACGGGGCTCATTTTCACCCCCTGGGTTCAAACAGTCTCGACTTTAAGCAGGTTCGTCTGGCCGGGCCGGCCGACCGGAACTCCGGCCACCACGACCACCCGGTCGCCGGGCCGTACCATGCCGCTCGCGAGGGCGGCGTCGGTGGCGTTGGAGATCATCTGGTCGGTGTCCTTGCCCGGGCTGACCTGGAGCGGGACGACGCCCGAGTACAGGGCCGTCCGCCGCAGCACCTCGAGGTGAGGGCTGGCGGCGATCACGGGCATCGGGGGTCTCGCCTTGCTGCAGCGCAGCGCGGTCGTGCCGGACTCGGTGAACGCGATGATGACCTTGGCGTGAAGCTCCGCCGCGGTGGAGGCGGCGGCGTGGGCGATGGCGCTTCCTACCTGGCCCGGCTCCCGCCAGATCTGGCGCGCCCGCTCGAACGCCGGGTGCTTCTGCGCGGCCAGGCAGATTCGGGCCATCGCCCGCACGGCCTCGACGGGGTGAGCTCCGATCGAGGTTTCCTGGGACAGCATCACCGCGTCGGTGCCGTCCCAGATCGCGTTGGCCACATCCGATGCCTCGGCCCGGGTCGGGCGGTTGGACGTGACCATCGACTCCAGCATCTCGGTCGCGGTGATGACCGGCACGCCCGCCCGGTTGGCCCGGTCGATGATGTCCTTCTGGACCGCGGGCAGGTCGCCCAGCTTCAGCTCCACCCCGAGGTCGCCGCGAGCGACCATCACCGCGTCGGCGACCTCGAGGATCTCGTCCAGATTGCGGATCGCTTCGAGCTTCTCGAGCTTGGCGATCACCGGGATGCTGCTGTTCATGCCGGTCATGTGCCGCTGGCACATCAGGACGTCCTCCGGGCGCCGGACGAAGGACAGCGCGAGGTAGTCGACCCCGAGCTCGACCGCCAGCTTGAGGTCCTCGAGGTCCTTCGCGGTCAGCGCCGGAAGCGGTAGCGGCCGGCCCGGAACGCTGACGCCCTTGCGCTCGCCCAGGAGTCCGCCGCGGATGACCGCCGCCTCGGCTCGGCCGTCCTCGACGCTCCTGACCGACAGCTCGATGCGGCCGTCGTCGAGCAGCACGCGGTCACCGGGCCGCAGCGCCTGCACGAGCTCGACATGACTGACGGTTATGTCCTCCTCCCCATTTATGGGGAGGTGGCGCGCAGCGCCGGAGGGGCTGGGAGTGGGGGCAGCTTGTCCTTCCCATTCATGGGGAGGTGTCGGCGAAGCCGACGGAGGGGCTGCAACGATCCCGATCCGCCGTCCCCTGACCAATCGCTTGAACGACGCGCCGTCGAGCGCGCCCGTCCGGATCTTCGGCCCCTGCAGGTCTCCGAGCAGTGCGATCGGGCGACCCACGTCCTCCGCCGCCTCCCTCACCGCGGCTGCGGCGTTGCGGTGGGTCTCGGCGTCGCCATGCGAGAAGTTGAAACGCGCCACGTCCATCCCCGCCTGCACCATCGCGCGCAGGACATGCGGCGACGAGCTCGAAGGCCCGATGGTGCAGACGATGCGGGTGCGCCTGACCAGGCTCACTGGTAACGCTTCACCCGGCGCGTCATGTCCTTCTCGGCTTCGATCACCTGGCGCTCCAGCTCGAGCGCGCTGATCACCGCTCCGCCCATCCCCCGTACGAGGTCGCGCTGGAAGCGGTCGGAGGTCGCGACGGTGATCACGTCGCCTGAGCCGTTCGCCTCGTAGGCGATGCGCTCGATCGCGTGGTCCGCGGAATGTCCCTTGCGAGTGAAGACCACGCGCACCCCGTCCACCGTCTCCTCCGAGTTCGCCATGGCGGCGGAATGATGCGCGTCGAACACGACCGTGACCGACTGGCCGGTGACCATGCCGAGCACGGCCAGGCGCTCGACCAGCTGCTCGCGAGCCGCCTCCAGCGAAGCGTCGGACAGCAGCCGTTTCAGCGACGGCCACGCGTGGACGACGTTGTAGCCGTCGACGATCAGCCTCTCCATCGCGGCTAGAAGAACCGCATGTTGAGCTGGCCGATGACGATCAGCGTCGGGTTGATGTTGACCTGCCCCGCCAGCTGGAGCACGGTCTGGAAGAAAGCGCTCCGCACGGGACCGACGAACCACAGCACGATGAACACGCCATAGATCGCGACCGTGCTGTACCGCATCGCGGTGTGCTGCACCGAGTAAGGCAGCCAGGGCCGGATCACGCCGAAACCGTCGAGGCCAGGGACCGGCAGCAGGTTCAGGACGACCGCCAGGATCATGAAAAAGCCGAGCAGTGCCAGCGCCGCGAAGAAGTTGGCGTTGGCGTTGGTGATCCATGCCGATGACGCGGCGATCGAAAACGCGGCGGCTATGAGGAGGGCGCAGAGCAGCGTCCCGAGCGGGCCCGCGAGGGCGACCGCAGAGCTCCAGGCACGCGTGCGCAGCGCGGAATGGTTGATGTACACCGCGCCGCCTGGCAACGCGATCCCGCCCAGCAGCAGGAACACGATCGGCAGGATCAGGCTCATCAGCAGGTTCTGGTAGCGGAGCGGGTTCAGCGAGAGGTAGCCGGCTCCAACCACAGATCGATCACCACCCAGGTAGGCGACGAACGCATGCCCGAACTCGTGGATGCACAGCGACGTGACCCATCCTCCGGTGACGAAGACCAGCGTGAAGAGCGGCACCGACCGGGGCACGAGGTCGATCCAGAGGGCGGCGCCCGACGCGGCGGTGACCCCGACGGTGCCCAGGAAGAACGGGCTCACGCTGAGCACGCCTTTCAGCGACGGCCACGGCCGCCGGCGCAGCGACTTCTCGCGGCGCACCTGGTCGCGCGGCGGTGGTGCGCCAGTCGGAGGCGCGGCCTGGCTCAGGGCCTGGAGGTGGCGGCGCAGGTCGTAGAGGGTCAGCCCCGCCTTCATCAGCGGCGCAGACGTCGTCGGCGAGTCCGAGTAGAGCATCACGAGCAGCAGGTGGATCGAGTCCACCTGGTAGTGGCCCAGCACCTGGGCTTCTCGGTTCGCGTTGACGAGCAGCTGCCGCAGCGGAAGCGGCGGGGCCGAGCTGCCGTTGGCCGGCAGGAGTGCCGCGATCGCCTTCGGGTCGAAGCCCATCTCCTGGATCTCGCGGTCGGCAAGGCTACGCGGCAGCTCGAGCGTCGCGTTGAGCACGTCAGCGGGGGCAACCTGCAGCGAGCCGCGCTTCGACGCGAGGTCCGCGGCTCGCTCGAGGATCTCGCGGGCGTCGCGCGTCAGCGCGATATCGGCCGACGCTAGCTGCAGATCGGTGATGGCGTCAGGCATCAGGCCGTTCCAGTCTAGGAACCCGCTGCCGCATGACCTCGTAGAGCAGGGCCGCGGCAGCCGCCGAAGCGTTGAAGCTGGCCACGTGACCGAGCACGGGCAGCCTCACCCGGGCGTCACACCGCTCCTTGACCAGCCGGTGCACGCCGGGCCCCTCGCCCCCGACCACGATGCACACAGGCTGCGTGAAGTCGAAGTCCCAGGCGGGCATCTCGCCGCGGGGGTCGAGCGCGACGCACCAGATGCCGGCCCGCTTCACCTCCACGATCGCCGACGGCAGGCCCGAGACCTTCGCGATGGGCAAAAGCTCGCTCGCGCCCGAGCTCGCTTTGACCGCGGCCGGAGAAACCGGCGCGCTGCGGTGCTCGGGAAGGATCGCGCCGTCAGCGCCGGCGACCTCCGCGCTGCGCAGGATGGCGCCGAGATTCTGCGGGTCCAGGATCGAATCGAGCGCGACCAGGAGCGACGGGTTCGTCTTCAGCAGCTGGTCGAGGGTCCAGTCGCGACGCGGCTTCAGCTCGGCGGCGACGCCCTGGTTGACTCCGGGCGCCATCGCGTCGAGGCGATCCTTCGGCACCTCCTCGACGGGTGCGAGGCGCGCGAGCTCGTCCAGGCGCGGGTCGTGGCCGAGGCCCGCCGCGCGGTACGCCTTGACGACGCGGCCGGCCCGCGCTGCCTCGAGAACCGCGTTCCTCCCGTGGATGAGCTGTTTCAAACTAGGGGCATGGTTGCAGACTTCATGGCCCAGGCACGGGAAGCGCTCGGGGGCGGCGTGACCGAGGAGCGCCTGCGCAAGGTCGGACAGATGCTCGCCGATGCGTCGCGACAGCCCGGCTTCGTCGACGAGGCCGAGATGCGGAGCCTGCATGGAGGCGACTCGTCCTTCACCATCCTGCAGCAGGACCCGGACGGGTTGATGTTGATGCTGGCCCGCTTCTCCCACATCGAGGAGACGCCGGTCCATGACCACAACTCATGGGGAATCGCGTGCGTGATCAGGGGCCTGGACCGCTATCGCCACTGGGAGATAGGCGATGACGGTCGAGTGCGGATCCTCTACGAGAAGGACCTCGGACCAGGTGAGTTCGTCACCTGGCTCGACCCACCGCGAGACATCCACAGTCAGAAGGGTGTCGGCGAACCGGCGTTGGAGCTGGTCCTCTTCGGCAAGGATGTGATGACGATTCCACGCAACTACTACAACCCCGAGACCGGAGAGGTCAGGAGCGCCCTGCCTCAGTAGGCACGCGTCTCCACCGGACCCCGTCCTTAGAGTCCTCAAGCGCGATGCCGCGCTCCCGCAGGTCTCCGCGGATCCTGTCCGCACGCGCGAAGTCACGCGCCTTGCGTGCAGCCTCGCGCTCGGCGATCAGCCGCTCGACCTCGGCCGCGAGTCCGGGCTCTTCGGCGCGCATCAGATCGAGGTGCTGGTCGACGTCGTCGAGGAGCTGGAGCAGCGCGGACTTGTTGCCCAGGCCCATGCGGTCCGCATCCAGCGCCGCGTTCGCCTCGCGGATCAGCTCGAAGACGAGGCCCATTCCCTGCGGCAGGTTCAGGTCGTCGTCCAGCGCCTCGCGGTAGCCTGCGCGCACCTTCTCGATCTTCTGCGCAAGTTCCGCGTCTTCCGAGCCGGCCGGCGCCGTGCGGTTCACGCGTTCGGCGAACTCGCGCAGACGCCGCACCTGCTCCGCGGCGGCGTGCAGCGCCTCGGGGCTGAGGCGCACGCGCGCTCGGTAATGCGCGTTGGCGATGAGGAAGAAGCGGATCGCGAATGGATCGTGCCCGGCCTCGACCAGGTCGCGCAGCGTGGTGAACCCGCCCGCGCTCTTCGACATCTTTTCCCCGGTCCCGTCGGTGAGATGCTCGGAGTGCAGCCAGACGCGCGACAAGGTCTTGTGGTTGGCGGCCTCCGACTGCGCGATCTCGTTCTCGTGATGCGGGAACATCAGGTCGACCCCTCCCGCGTGGATGTCGAGCGTCTCGCCGAGGTAGCGCTTGCTCATCGCGGAGCACTCGATGTGCCAGCCTGGACGGCCGCGCCCAAACGGGGCGTCCCACGCGGCGCCGATCTTCTCGTCGCCCGGCTGCGCTTTCTTCCACAGGGCGAAATCGCTCACGTTCTCCTTGTCGTACTTGTCGCTCGCCACGCGCGCCCCGGCCTTGAGCCCCGCGCGGTCGAGGTGCGAGAGTGCGCCGTACTTCTGGAAGCTCGCGATCCGGTAGTAGACGTCGCCGTCCGCGACGTATGCGTTCCCGTTCGCGATCAGGGTCGCGATCATGTCGACCATCTCCGGGATGTGCTCGGTCGCGCGCGGGTAGTGCTCGACCCGCTCCGCGCGAAGCGTCGCCATGTCCTCGAAGAAAGCCTCGGCGAAAGGCGCGGTGTACTCGCCGATCGTGGTGCTCGCGTGCATGGCCTGGTCGAGGATGCGGTCGTCGATGTCGGTGAGGTTCATCACATGCGTGACGCGGTAGCCGGACACGCGGAGGTGGCGGCGCACGATGTCGTAGAAGAGGAAGGCGCGCAGGTTGCCCACGTGCGCGAAGTTCCAGACCGTCGGTCCGCAGGTGTACATCCGAACGTGGCCTTGTTCGAGCGGCTCGAACGGTTCTTTCGAGCCGGTGAGCGTGTTGTGGAGGCGAAGCGTCACGCCGTTAGTCTCGCGTAAACGGGAGAAAGGGCCGTGAAGGGGGCGACTGAGATTCGCCAGGCGACCCCCTTGGCTGGTCTGGCTGAACTATTTTGCATGTAAATTTACTTGACTCTCAGTACGTTTGTTCGTACGATTTGAACGTGCTCGAGCTCTCTCCCCGCCAGGTGGATGTCGCCTACGAGATGGTCGGTATCAGGCAGGCCATCGACGAGCTCGAGCTTCAGTTCTCCCGCCTGGCCGCCGAGTTCGACCAGGGTGACTACTGGGACCAGGAGGGCTCCAACAGCTCCATCGACTGGATCCGCTTCAACTGCCACATGACCTCGAATGCAGCCGGGGCGAGGATCGCGGTGGGCGAGAACCTGGCTCGGATGGCGGAGAGCGCCCAGGCCATGCAGTCAGGCGAGATCGGCTTCACCCACCTGACCTCGATGGCGCGGACGGCCAATGCCGTCGGCAAGGCCTTCGACGAGAAGAAGCTGCTCGAGCTGGCGCGGGAGAGCTCGCCCGGCAAGTTCCACTACCGGTGCCTGCACTACCGGCACTCGGTCCAGCCCAAG
>WNFD01008008.1_pt1 | contig 16290 bp, 13 predicted proteins | sample 5400491 | NCBI WGS metagenome assembly WNFD01 (sample SAMN13153343, study PRJNA577476) | soil metagenome | isolation source: 120 cm saprolite under Douglas fir tree site 2 hole 2 replicate 2 | place: USA:California | collected 2015-04-18 | reverse complement strand
GAGCGCGAGCCCCCGCGCCGCCGCAGCCGCGCCCTCACGTAGGCCGTCACCCGCCGGACCGCTGGTGAACGGGTTGCCCCACAGGCTCAGCGCGAGCCCCCAGTACGCCATCGCGCAGCTCGAGTCGGCCGCGGCCACGCCGCGGAACGCGCGCGGGCCTTCCTCCCACCAGAACGAATGCAACAGCGCCATCGCACGCTCGAAACGTTGCTGCACCTCGGGTCGGCACGATGTGGGAAACACGACGCGCCCGAGGTGCTCGGCGCGGTGCGCATGATCCACTTGGGTGACGAGCGGACGGGCGAGGATGAAGGACAAGGCGACCGCGGCCGCGATCGGTAAGGCGAGGCGCATCACGCACTCCTGCGGGTAAAGAACAGTCTGATGTTGACTAATGTGCCAGGTCCCCTGCGGTCCGCTCGGAGAGGCCGACGGTGCAAGGGAGCCTCGGCACCAAAGATACTGAGCGTCGATCGGCTTTACGAACCGGCGCGCCGCCACACCGCCCGTGAACGGGCGCGATCAGGGCCGGACTGGCCCCACGAGCGGGGACGGGGTTTCGAGGCGCGCCCAGCAGTACCCCCGCCCGTCGGTCGCGATCCCGCACGCGACCGATGTCGGCCCGAACAGCGACAGCGCGACCGCCCGCCCCGGCCCGACCCCCAACGAGCGGAACACGAGACTCCCGGCCACTGGAGTCGGGACGGTCACGCCACCACCCCAGCAATACGCGCCGCCGGCGGGCGTCAGGGCGCAGGTTCGCTGCGCCGCGTCAAGTGACGTCAACGACACGTTCCTGGCGACGGACGCCGGGAGGGTATGCGGAAGAGAGTCCTGCGCGCCGATGCCTAGCTGGCCGGTGTCGTTGTGCCCCCAACAGAACGCGGCGCCCGCGCTCGTGAGCCCGCAGGTGAAGTCCGCGCCCGCGACGATGGACGCGAGCGGCGGCGCGTCGTGCACGGGCATCGGCTGCTCGCGCGACACCGTCGAGCTGTCGCCGAGCTGCCCCCAGGTGTTGTCGCCCCAGCAGTATGCCGTCCCGTCGGCGGTGAGCGCGCACGTGTGTGCGCCGCCAGCGGTGATGGCGGCGAACCGCGGCGCCCCGGTGACCGGTAGCGGGGTGTCGCTGCAGGGATAGTCGTGACTGATCTCGCCGTTGTAACAGGTGGAGCGGGTCGAGGCGGTGCCCAGTTGCCCGTCGTCGTCCGCGCCCCAGCACCACGCCGCACCGTCCACGGCGACACCACAGGTGTGCTCGTTGCCGGCGTTGTAGGCATCGCGCCGTCCGGGGCTGAGCGATCGGAACCGGAGCCCGCCGGGCACGACCGCAGGGTCGCTGCCTCCCCAGCAGTACCCCTGGGCGTCGGTCGTTATCCCGCACGCGACCGCGCTGCCCGCGGCGAGCGATGCGAATGTCGCGCTCGTTGCCACCAGCCGGGGCGTGTTAGGCCCGAACCCGGTGTCGGGGGTGCTGAACCAGAGACTGCCCCAGCAATAGGCGGCGCCCGAGTCGCTCAGCGCGCACCGGCCGCCCGGACCGCCGCGGCCGAGGGGAACGTATGCGCTACCAACTCGAATCGTCGCGGCGCCCTTGACGCCGCCCGCTTCCGCCGTGACGACGGCGCTGCCTCGGCCAACGGCGCGGACGAGCCCACCGGACACGGTCACGATGCCCGTGTTGGACGAGAGCCAGTTGAACGACGCGCCGACCTGGGACTCGCTGCAGAACTCGAAGTCGCAGTGCTGGGTCGTCGCGCCCGCGTTGAGCCGCACTGTATCCCCGGCCACGAGGACGTACGCTGCCGGGGTCACGTAAACGGCGTAGATCCCGGGGCCGTGCGTGGGGCCGCCGGTAAAGTCGGGTGCGAACGGCAAGTTGCACGCGGCGAGCGCGCAGGCCGCCACGGCGCAACGCGCTAAGTCTCTGGTGGCACTCTTGGCCATGGTGCCGTCCGGTGACGTGGTGCCCGACACTACGCACCGGCGCTCAAGCCGCGGTCAAGCCAGCGGCTGACGTCTCGGCTCCGACCACGAGCGCGAGCACCCCTGCGACGCCGCCAAGTCCCGCCGCGCCGCCAGACTGCCGGTCGGCCGTTGCCCAACCCGGTGACACGCCAGCCTTTACCTCCGCGATGCTCAGCCGAGACGAGGCGAGCGTTACCTCACACGTTCCCGCCCCCTCTTCAATGTGGTCCTGTGCACCCCCGTTCGGCGAGTATGCCGACTCTGTGGACAACACTGCGGCGAGGGCATCATGACCCGGATACCCAGACCCGACAGCGTCCTCCTGAACCTGACAGCCGCAGGTGATCGCCGCGCTTGGGAAGAACTGCGCGGCCGGCACTCACTCCCGCTCTACGCGCACGTGTTCGCTCTTGTGGGTGAGCGGAGCGCCACCGAGCAGGTCGTAACAAAGACGTTTGAGCAAGCGTGGTGCACAGCGGGCCAGTACGACCTCTCGGAGGACGTCAACGCCACGGCCTGGCTGCTGCGGCTCGCTCGCGGTCTGCTGGCGCGCCCCGCCTCGACGCCGCACGCGTAGTCTTTGCGGTCGAACTGATACGTCAACTCGGTTTCTTGATGTTAGTGCGGCGCCATCCGAACGCCCAGCACAGCGGTGCGGGAGTTACCCGGTCGGTCGAACGCCGTCTGATAGCTCGTGTTGAGCACGTTGTCGATCCGCGCGTATAGGGTCAACGCCTGGCTGCGATGCCACTGCGCGACCAGTTCCAGGAGCGCGTAGGGGTCGACCGGAACGCGCTGGCCGGAGAACCTTTCGGTGAACACCGTCTGCTTCCCCACTAGGGTCACGCGCGCCACGGCCGTCACGGCCTCGGAGAGGTCCGCCGTGACGTGTGCGGTTCCCGTTACGCTCGGCACCGCGGGTAGCGACCCCCCGACCGGATAACCGGTCGAGTCGAGACCGCGATTGTCGAGCACTTCCGTCTTCACCCAACTCACGCTCGCTCCCGTGCGCCACCGCTCGGACCACCAGCGCTCGACCTCGGCCTCGACACCGAGTGCTTGCGTGCGGCCGAGGTTCTTATTCGTCTGTTTCGAGCCCGTGTCGGCCGGGACCGTTTGGATCAAGTCGTTGTAGCGCTGGTGGAAGTAGCCGACCGCGATCGTCAGCGCACGCCGCGCCGCGGTGACAGTGGCGCCGATCTCCCAGCTCACGCCGCTCTCGGGCTTGAGGCCCGGGTTCGGAATGGTCGCCGGAGTGGAGAGGAATTGTTGATCGACGTTCGGGGCCTTGAAAGCTCGCCCAGCGGCCAGGCGCAGAGCGAGTCGGTCCGGCACAACCTCGACCACAATGCTCGCACGGGGCAACAGCTCGGCGGCCAGTCCCTGAAACTTGTCCCACCGGGCGCCCGCGAGCGCCGAGAGCCGCGTGCCCAGCCGCCCTTGCAGCTCGGTGAATACGGCTGCGTTCGCCCGACCGAAGTCGCTGTGGTCGGGACCGAAATCCCCCCCCTGGCTGTTCGCCTCCGCTTCTCGCTGCCACTGGGCGCCATAGGAAAGCGCGAGTCGCTGTCCCGAGTGCCCGAGCGGCACCTCGTGGCTCGCGACGTATTCGAGGCCGGGGCGAAGCAACGTGCTCCGGAAGCTGAAGTTGTAGTTGAAGACGAAAAATGGATACAACGCCGCGTTGAGCGAGCTGTCCTTCGCATCCTCGTAGACGAACTCGTCCCACAGCAGACTCGCGGTGAGGCGATGATGCCAGGTGGGCGTGACGGCGAGATCGGTGCTCAGCGACCCGAGCCACCGGTAATGGCGATCGCGCTGGTTGGGATCGAGCGGCACACGCGTGACCCCCGGATCCCGCACGGGGAGGTTCGTTTGGATGGCCATGTAGCGCGCGGTCGCGCTCAGCGTCCATCGCTCCGCCGGTCTCGCATCCAGCCGCAGGGACCAGGCACTACTGAGCAGATCATTTGGGAGGGCGTAGATGCCCCGGTTGTACGCCAGCCCGAAGCCGCTCGAGTATCGCAGCCGTCCGTTCCCGCCGGCGACCATGAACTCGGACCGGGTCTGACCGCCGCGCTCGGTCGCGCCTCCGCCTTCTGCGAGGAACTCGAAGCGCGTCGGGCCAGGCTCCCCCTGCCGTGTGACGAACTGGACCGCGCCGGCCATGGCGGACGACCCCCATAGCGCGCTCAGCGGGCCGCGGGCGAGCTCGACCCGCTCGACATTCGTGAGCAGCAGACCGTCGATGTCGTTGAAGCCGCCGCTGATGTTGATCGCCACGCCGTCAAACATCATCTGTGTGAAGGGTTCGTCACCACCGCGCAGATGCAGCGTGGTCGGGCCGCCGGGTCCGGTGGCCTCGTCGATCGAGACCCCCGGCAGGACGGTGAGCGCCCGGGCCGCATACGGCGTGGGCTCGGCGGCAAGGTCCCGGCGGTCGAGGAGCGAGATCGCGAACCCGACCTCCGGTTGCGAAGCGGGCACGCGGCTAGCGGTGACGACTACCGGGGGGAAAGCATAGGGACGGAGCGTGTCGCGCGGGGTCGAATCCGACGGCGGTGGCTGCTGCGCGCCGAGCGCGACCGGGCCGGCGAGGAGCGCGAGGAGCCCGACTGAAGTACCACGACCAGCACGGAGCATGAGGCCGTCTCCGCGAAGCAGACGTTGCGGATTTCGGCGGCAGATCCCAACGTGGCTACGAGCCCGCGCGCCCCAAAACATACCCGACGGAGTTCGCCCGATGGCAGTCCCGGAACGTCAGCAACTGGTGAAGGTGATGTCTTTCGTGGCGGGCAACCTCATGTTCGCTACCGGGCTCATCTTCCACGCGTTCTTGTACAATTTCTATCTGGAAGCGCTGCACCTCTCAGCCCAGGTGATGGGCCACGCCGCAGCGGCGCTGACTGGCGGGGGTCTGGTGGTGCTGTTGCCCGCGGGAGCCCTGGGGGACCGCCTCGGACCTAGGGCTGTCGTCGTAACTGCAGCGGCCGTGGTAGCGATCGGGCTTGCCCTGGGCGCGGTGGCTACCACGCCAGTCGCGATCTACACCGCGGCGGCGGTCGCCGGCGCAGGCAGTGGCATGTGGCGCGTCGTGACGGCACCGATCTTAATGGAGCTCACCGAGCCGCGGGTGCGCGCGCGCGTGTTCGCTTGGAACGTCGGCCTGCTCGTGGCCTGGGGTGGACTGGGCACGGCGATCGCCGGGGCCACGTCCCAGTGGCTCGAGGTCCGCTATGGCCTCGAACGGCTCCTGGCGGTGCGGGCCGCGCTCGTGTTGGGAGCGATCGGGAGCGCCGCGAGCCTGTTGCTGTTCCAAGCACTGCGCCTGTCGGCCGGGCCCACGCCCGTCGGCGTCGCGGCCGCGGGCCCGCCGCGGGCCGGGGGAGACCCGGTCGGATGGCGTGACGTGATGCCGCTGATCGCGCTCGTGGCCGTCTGGATGGTGGGCCCCGCCCTGGCGGCCCCGTTCTTCAACATCTTCTTCTCACGGGAGCACGGGCTTTCGATCGCGCGTACGGGGTTCATTTTCGCCGGCGCCAGCATGGCCTGGGCTCTCGCAGTGTTTGCGAGCGGCGAGGTCGCGGTTCGCGTTGGAGTGCGCCGCTTGCTCGTCGCTGCCTTGCTGTTTTTCGCACCCGCGATGTGGGGCCTCTCCACGGCCGGGACCGTCGAGCTCGCCATCGTGCTGTATCTCCTTCAAGGCCTGATCGCGCCGGTGACCAACCCCCTGATCGACCAATGGCTGCTGGGACAGACGCCGCGTGAGCGGATGAGCGCCGTTTCGAGTTGGCGTCAAGTCGCCGCCGATGCGAGCGCGATGGTAGGCGCGAGCGTCGGCGGCCGCCTGCTCGTGAGCGGCGCTTTCGACGCTCTGTTCCTCGTCGCTGGTACAGTCGGGCTGGTGGGCGCCCTGGGTCTGATCGTGGCGGCCCAGAGAAGCGCGACCGCGCGTTAGCGTCGGCGGCGGGCCACGAGGCGGTGGAGAATGCCCCGGACGCGCCGCCACTGGACCGCGAGGGCCGCTCGCGGTGAGACCAGCCGGTCGCCCTCGCGGGGCCACGCCACCTCGGCCAGAGCCCCGACGAGCTCGGGTAACGAGGCAACCCAGACGTACCGCTCGCCCCGTGGGTAGGGATGGAGGCGCTGCGCCGACCCTGGTGTGGTATCGTAGACGAGGCGGCGCAGCCGCGGCGGCGCTGCCGCTGCCACCTGCTCCAGGATCGGCGGATCGACAGTGCCGGGTGCCAGGCGCTCCACCAGGTGCAGCGCGGGGAATGCGAACCGGGCTGCTCTCGCGCGGTGAACCAATTCGCTAAACGCACGCCAAGACTCCGGGCGGCCGGCAAAGTCGCGTTGAATCACCAGGACCAGCTCGACGAGGCGCAGGAGCGTAATCGAGTAGAAATGGCCGGACGCGTGGACCGCCAAGTACGCGAGGAGCCGGGGCTGCGGCAGGATGCGGACGGGTCGGGAGAACTCGTTCCACACCTCTCCCGCCGTCGGCTCCAGACTGTCGAGTCCCGTTGTCAGGCCTTGGAACAGCCTCCGATCGAGCGACACATGGAGGTCGAGAGACCACGGGTTATCGGCGTGCGCGAGCGCGAGCGACCGGAACGTCCCGGCGTTGGGGGGAGTCCAATGAGAACGCCACGCCTCAGCCCTAGACCCTTCCACGAACCCGAGATCACGCAGCACGGCCTCTGCAGCTCGCCCCTGAGCTGGCATGACGAGCAAGTCGATGTCCGTCGCGGGGCGGGTGCCCGGCTCGGGGAAATAGCGATACCCGGTGTGGCTGCCCTTCAGCACGAACACTTCAATGCCACGCTCGGCAAGCGGCACCAGCACGTGCTCCAGCTCGAGGCGGAGGCGGGCGGCGCGGCGCCGCCCGTGCTCTAAGTGGGTAGCGAGTTGACCGGCGACCGGTGGGTCAGCGGCGATGCGGCCCATGCTGCACCAGTATCCGAGCAACGGACCGATCCCGGCGGCTGAGGCGGCGACCCCGAGTGCACGAGCGTCCGCCTCGGGGGGAAGCCGAAGCGGGACGGGGCTGGGCCCGCCCGCCAGCACCGCCGCGACGACGCGGGCCACCTCCGTTTGCGCCGCCCGGAACGCCGAGGCCGTCACTTCGGGCCACAAGTCTCGCGCATCGAGCGTGGCAGCGTAGCGCGCGAGCCGCGCATTGATTTCGTCCGGTTGTTCCCGATCGAGCATGCTAGCCCAGGCCGCCTGGCGCGGGTAAGATCGGGTTTCGATGAGTGAGCCTCTCCAGTTTGACCGGCCCCAGAATCCGCTCTACCAGGGAGTGGCGCTGCGTCACGTGGTCGACCTGCCCGTCCTGGGCATACCCGTCCGCTTTGCATCGAACAGCGCTGCCGCGCTCGCCGTCGTCGAGGACGCCTTCGGCCGCTGGCGGGCGCTCGACGCCCACCCCGAACTGATCGCCTCGGAGGGCGCGCAGGTGCGGTTGATCGTTCACGAGGGGCTCGAAGGAAGCGGTCCGCACGCGCCGGTGACCGTCCGCATGCCGGATACCGATCGCGTCATCGTGCACACGCCCGGCAGTATCGGGATTGCTGATTGCGCGCGTCGGGAGGCGACGGCGTACATCACTCCAGCGCTGCTGCTCGCCCACCAGGCGCAGGTGCGCTACAGCATGATCGAGGGTCTGACCCTCACGCTGGTGACAGCGCGTGACCGCTATCCCGTGCATGCGGCGGCGATCATGCGTGGGCCGGTCGCCTTGCTCCTTGCCGGACCGCCGGGCAGCGGCAAGAGCACATTGGCGTATCAAGCGTTCCGCCATGGGCTGCGCGTGCTCTCGGATGACGCCGCATATATCCAACTTAAGCCGACGTTTCGCTTGTGGGGGATGCTCGGGCCCGTGCACCTGCTCCCGGCCACTCGCGCGCATTTCCCGGAGCTCGCCGGACAAACTCCCGCGTGGTTGGCCAACGGCAACGAGAAATTCATGCTGCCGATTGCTGGCGAATGGACCGGGCCCCCGGTCGCGTCCAGGGCGGGCGTCTGCTTGCTCGAGCGCAAGGGCGGGGCGGCATCCTGCGCGCGGGCGTCGTCAGCCGAGGTGCACGCGTCGCTCGAAGCGGGGTTGGGCGTCAGCCGTGTGCGGTTCGGCGACGCGCTGCATGACGCCCTGGCGCGGCTGGCGGGTCGCGGCGGTTGGCGCCTGTCGCTCTCTGCCGATCCCGCGGACGCGCTGCCCTTCGTTGACGACATGCTGACCGAACTCACACGCGAGGCGTGAGTCCGCGGCCTGCCGGGTTCTGACCGGTGTGCTCGATGCGGACGTACAGCCGGCCCGCTGACTGAGTGCCGGCCTCGACCGGGTGACGCAAACGCTGCCCCACGTGCTGATGCCGGCGCACGACCGCTTTGTAGTCGACGATCGCAAGGGCGGAGCGGAGACCGCTAGCCTGGGCGACATCAGATAGTGGAGTGGAGCAGCGTGCCAGCCAAGAGGATGACGAACCACAGCACGAGGCTTGCGACCGACGTCCGCCGGAACCGACCCCAGCCGGCGGCGATGCCTGCTCGGAGCGCGTTTTCCGCTCGCATCCGTAGGTAGCCATTCCCGAGTAACAGGGCGATGAGCCCCATCTTGGTCCAGAACACAACCGAGGTCGCAACGCCGTCAAGCCTCGCGAACATCATCAGCAGGCCGCTCGCGAAAATGAGGGCGAGGCCTGACACCACCCAGCGGTGCACGCTGGCGAGGCGGGCCAGCTCTTGGGGCCAGTCTGGCGTCGCGGGCGAGAGCCGGAGCGACGCGCGATCGGCCGCGACAGCGACGCCGCCCCCCACCAGGATGCCGACGAGATGGACATAGGTCAGGGTGGCGCTCACGGGCGCGTGGCCGTAGAGGTGTGCCCACCGCGCGAGGAGCTGCGATACTGCCGTCGATGCCACCATGGAGCCGGCCTCCTGAAGGGTTCGGGAGTAGCATCTCCCGACGTGCTAGACCACCGGTGCTCCGTGAAAATTCCTGCAGCAACGGCTTCGTGGCGACCGCAATCCGTTCCCGCCGTCCGGCGGACGACAGCGCGCACGCGGTGAGCAAGCAGTGAGGGAGCAGCAGAAGTCGGGCAAGAACCGCAGAACTGCGTAAGGCTCTCAGATCAACTTCGCTCCCGGCAGCGGTTCGCCCCGGCGACCCCGAGGGCGGACGCACCCACGGCGAGCGTGGTCAGAATCGCACTCGCGGGCACGTTCACGGCGTCCTGGTACGCCCGCTCCGAGCAGCGGACACTTGGCGTCACTGGTGGGGGCTGACTTAACCTTGTGTCCGGCCCGCCACCGGATAATCACTGTATGATCACTGTGTTGGGCACCAGGGAATGCAGCGCAAGGCTGCTTTCTCAATGATCACGAGTGCCGCGACTCCGAGTGCCGTCAGGACTAGGCCCGCAACGTCGAACATCTGCGCTTGCGCATGGTCGATCGCCCCCAAGGGCACGCCCACTCGTTCAAGCGAATCCGCTGATGCCCCGGGCTTCGTTCGGAGTCCCGTCAGACTGTCGCGTGTGATCACGGGACCCCGGACGATGAGGGTATCGCCGCTGCGGAGCACCACGCGCATCGTCTGCGTGCTGTCGGCTGTGTTAAATCGCTCGGGCTGCAGCGATTGTGTCTTCCACGTCATGCAGGCGCTCAGGAACGCGCCGCCCGCAACAACCGCGACGACTCGCACGCGGCCGGTGTATTTCCTGAACAGCGTCATTCCCCACCTCCTCGACTGTTGACGGCGGCGGTCGGTGCGGAGATGCACCGACCGCTTTCGTCGATCCCCCGCACTGATAGTCTCTCCACCTCCCATCAAGCGGCGGTCAAGCCAGCGCCCGTGACGCCTCACCCGCTGCGTCGCCTCGCTTCGGCCTCTGTGGGAGACGTCGAGCGCCCGACACACAAGGCGCACGGGACTGGAGTCACGCTGGGCTGGGGTTACGGCGCGCCTCGCGCACCTCCTGAGCGACGTACCCCACCGCTCGCTTGTTGGGAAGTCCCGCTCTTGCGTGAGCCTGTTAACCTCCCGCGGCTGCGGCGGACTCCTCCTCTGGCGGGGGCTGGTGGCCGCAGCCGGGGGACGCCACTGCCGCGCTCCCGACCAGGACCGCAATTCCCGATCACTCGCACCCCTGATTTGCCACGGGAGAAGGTCCACCCAACGGTCCCGAACCTCCGTCTGGCGAGTGACCGGGGGCAGGCGGGTGGTGCGGCAGCCAGGGCGCGGGGGTGGCTGGGCACGGTTCGGAGCATCACTTCGAGGGGAGGAACAGGGGAGGTCCGACGAGAGTCCGCGGTGAGCCTTCCGACCTAGCGACCGGGCGGCTGATCCGTGCCTGGAGAAACCCAGGGCCTATCGTCGACTCGCGCGGACGAGATACCTAGCACCGAGCCAGAGGCCGCTCCCGGACTGGAGCGCGCCGAGAAGCGCGAGGCCCAAGGGAGGGCGCACGGCCCGGACAAAGAGGCGCCGCCGCTCGGCAGGCTGTCAAGTGCGGGCAGACTGCGCGGCGGGGCGAGCTAAGATCACCGAGCCGCGATTCATGACACACATCCGAAGGTTACGTCGGATTCGTGATCCCTACTCCTTACTCTGTAGCAACTTTTCCTCCCCAATCAATGCAACCAGGGCAGCGAGCCGCTCATTCATCTCGAGGATGCCGAGTCCAATCGCGGCCATCGCTAAGATGAAGACCATAACTATGGCATCCGCAAGGAGGGTGAAATCTCCCTTTCCCTGATGGACATCCACCACGACGTTGAACAACTCGGCAGCGCTCGCCAGCATGACAAACAGCCTCGTCCACTGGATCGCCCCCGTACGTCTGCCACGTTTGACCTGCTGTAATAGTTTTCTCCTGCTCTCCGAATCGGCGTCCATTGTGCGCTCTCCGTTGATGGTGGCGTCCAGACTTGCGGTTGCACGGGTGATCCTCCGCCAGACATGGAGGACGGACGCCGGAGCGTCAGGGCGACCCAGGCGACGAAGCAGGTCACGCCGACCATGGCCGAGATGGCTCCCGCGCTCTGGAGACGTTGACTCCGCACTTCGCGAGGAGAGGCGTCGGCAGCGATTCGCGCGCGCTGTCGCCGCAGAACCGTGAGCACCGCCGTCCAAGTGGCGATCAGGAGGCCGAAGTCGAGGATGAGCGGGCGCAATCTCATAGAGGCTCCCGTCGCTGTTCAATAGGTCCTGAGGGGTGGGCCGATCGGTGCCGGCGCCTTGCCCCCCCTGCTCTTCGCGCAGCGCATCTACACGCTGATCCTGGGCGCGGAGCTCGGCGGCGTGCCCCGCGCCCGCGCCGTGCTCGGCGCCTCGCTCAAGAGACGCCGGTACAACGCGATGAGCTCGGTGAAGGTGCGGTCCCAGCCGTAGCTCGCCACCGCCGCGGCACGCGCCCGCGCCCCGAGCGCGCGGAGATCGAGCGCGGCAAGCTCATGCACGGCCCGGGCGCAATCGGCGGCGTCTCCCACCTGGTAGGTGCGGCCCCAGTCGGCCCCGAACAGCAGCCGGCCGATCCCCCCCGCCGCCACACCCACCACTGGGAGCCCGCTCGCCATCGCCTCGAGCGCCGCGAGCCCAAACGTCTCGTACGGACAGGGGGCGAAAAACAGATCAGCGCTCGCGTAGGCCCGCGCTAGGCGCCCCCGATCCGCCTCGAACGGCAGCACGCGCAGCATACCGGGTCGCTCGCGCGCCAGGCGCTCGAGCCGGGGCCGCAGGTGCCCTTCCCCGATCACCACGAGTCGCAACCCTAGACTCGCGTGGACCTGGGGCAGCGCATCGAGCACCACGTTCAGGCCTTTCTCAGCCGAGAGCCGGCCCGCGTACAGCGCCACCGGCTGCCCGGGCCACGCCCCCGTCTCCTCTTGCCAGGCGGGATCTCGCCACGCGGGACGAAAGAGTACCGTATCCACACCGAGCGGCACGACCGCCGTGCGCGCCACCCCGAAGCCAGTCAAGTTCATGGGGCTCGCCGCCACCGCCAACGCGAAGTTGCGGTGCGCGGCGCTCAAGTAACTGGCGAGGGACCGGTCGAGCGCGCTGCGGACGAGCCGCGGCGCTCGGGCCGCGTACAGCCGGGGGTTCTCGTGCACGAATGCCACGAGCCTGCTGGGGAAGCGCGCCCGCCGCGCCGCACGCCGGGCGAGCCAGGGTGCCGTGTAGGGGCTCCCCACTTCGATCACGTCCGGCCGCTCGAGCCGCACGATCTCGGCGAGCTTGTTGCGGGCGATGAGGAAGTGGTATCCGGGACTCGCGGGCACCGCGGGGCCGCGCACGAAATACACGCGCGAGCGCTGCCAGACGTCGACGTGATCGCGGTCCCCCGGGAGGACGATGGCGTGCTCTAAGTCACCTTGGCGAGCGACCCAACGCGCTTTCTCGGTCAGGTAGGTGCGCACACCCCCGCCCCAGGGGGAGTAGAACTCCGTGATGTCGAGGAGCCTCACACCGCGACGGCGAGAGGGCGGTCTGCCTGGCGGACGCCTTGGAGGATGATGCGCTCGTAATGACCGAGCAGCTGCCGGTTCACATCGGGCCAACGGTACGCGGCCGCCGTGACAAGGGCCCCGGCCGCCAAGCGGGCGCGATCGGCGGGGCGCTCCAAGAGCATGCGAACCTGCTCGGCGAACACGGCGGGTTGGTCGGCCGGGGCGAGCAGGCCGTTGACGTTGGGGGTGACGAGCTCGCCCACCGCCCCACCGCCGACGGCGACGACGGGAAGCCCCGAGGCGAATGCCTCGAGGACCACGTTCCCGAACGTCTCGGCGGTCGAGGGGAACACGAACACATCGGCACTCGCATACCAGCGGGCGAGCTCCGCACCCTCGATGTGCCCCGTGAAGTGCGCTTCCGGCAGGCGCCGCGCGAGCTTGCGGCGCATCGGGCCCTGGCCCACGATGACGAGCTTGAAGGGCGTGCCCCCGCGGTGCAGCAGCTCGATCGCCGCGATCAGGTAGTTGAGGTTCTTCTCGCGCCCGAGGCGACCCACGTAGAGCACGATCGGCACGCCGTCGGTGCCGATCTCGGTGCGGAGCGCGGCGCTCCGGAACGCGGGCGAGAAGACAGCGCTGTCGACGCCGCGGCGCCACAGGCCGACGTTCTGGATGCCGTATTCGGAGAGCTTCGCGGCCTGATGGCGCGACGGCACCAGCGTCGCGGCGCACTGCCCGTAGAAGCGTCGCGCCAAGAAGCGCGCCAACCCGTCCGCGTAGCGAAGCCAATAGAACTCGAGCAGGCCGACGAAATCGGTGTGGAAGCTCGCGAGCACCGGGATGCCCCGGCGCCGGGCGTAGCGCAAGCCATAGAGACCGAGGAAGCTCGGCGTGACGACGTGTATCAGATCGGGGGCGAAGCGGTCGAGCACCCGATCGAGCCGGCGTCGCACCGGCAGGCCAAGGCGATAGTAAGGATAGAGGGGAAACGGCACTGAGGGCACGACGTGGACCCGGTCGTACCATGCGAGCCGCGGGTCCGGGTGGACCGCCGACAGGAATTGGAACTCGACCCGGGCGTCCGTGAGCGTGGTCACAAGCTCGGACAGGGTACGCGTGACGCCGTCCCATACGGGCGGCACCGAGTCGCTGCAGAAGGCGATCCGCATCTTGGCAATCTTAATCAACCGGGTGGCGCAAAGCGATAGAGTCAGCCACATTAGGCGCGCATGCGCGCCCTCCTACGACCCCACGCCGCAGACAATCGTCACGCTCAAGCCGGCCATCGCGCCGCCGCGCGACAACTGAGCAGAGATCGATGCGGGTTTTCCGTGCTACGGACGTGCGCGCTCGCATTCGGCATTGCCGCACCCTCCGCCGTCCACGCCCAACGAATGGCCACGGCGGTCATGCCGACGAGCCCTGCGGAGCTGCCCGCAGCGAGCTTCGGATCGCTCGGGACCCCTACGGCCCCTACGATGACTGCTGGAGTTGCGATGCAGCGACTCCTTGTCCCGGCGAAACCCGCACCCCCGGCCCTGGCCCAGGCCGATTCGCTCATCGCCAGCGACACACACGCGCAGACGGGTGCGCTCATCGGCGGTTTCGTGGGCGCGGTCGGTGGCGCACTGGCCTTTGCGCACTTTACCCATCGGGCGGGCGCCACCAATAGCACTACCGGGACGGTGGGGGGGGCCGTCGTGGGCGCAGGGCTGATCGGCACCCTCGGGGCACTCGTCGGATTGGTGATCGGCTCGTCTATTCACGAGTAGGGCCGCTGCGAGGCCCAGGCAAGACACGTAACAGCACGCCCTAACACTCTGCGAAGGGCCTCCTCCCAGCCAAACTGATGGTGCTCACCGCCGGTGAGCCGCACATAGGCTGGTAGGGTGGCCAGCACCTGGAGCCTCTGACCCTAGTCCACGACCACGATTGCGCGGCGCGCGCGCACCGTTATGGAGTGGGGCCTTCCGTGTGCGTGCGGAACGTCAGCCCGATCGAGCCCACGAAGTGGGTCGCACTGGCGCCGGTCACGTGGCCCTCGTTGCGTACGAAGTGGACGCCGCCGTTCGCAACGAGGCCGACGCGGGCCCGTTGCCAACTGCCGCCCAGTGCGAGTCGGACCGTCCGCGAGACGACGCCTTGGAAGATCACCGGGGTGGTTGGCCACATAACTATGGGAGGATACGTCAGGCGAGGGTCTCCTTCGCCTTGACGCAGCACGGTGAGTTCGGGCTCGAGCAGCAGACCGGAGCGTGCGACGATGCCGAGCTTCGCGGTCGCCTGGTCGTAGTCGTTGAAGTTCCGCCCAGTGCCGAGCGAGTGAAACAACGGCACTCGCAGCAGATCAAATTCGCGGTACGTGAAGTTCGCGACCTGGGTGTAGAACAGCGTCCAAGCCGTACCACCGAAGCCGCCCTTCGCACCGGCCGTGAACCCATAGGCCGTGGGCTTCAACTCATCAATTGTTCCTCTTTGGACGTGGATGTCGCCCAGCAGGAACTGGCCGAACAAGGTGACGGCCCCGCGCCGTTCAACGTCCGTCCCGAAAAAGCTCTTGACGTCGGCGGTCCCCCGGTAACTGCGCACCAGGTAGGCGACGTTCAGCACGTTGAGATACCACGGGTCGAACTGGCGGCCGGCGCCCTGCCACACGGTCCCCTCCCACGCGGCGAAAGTCCAGCGGCCGCGGGGATGCACATAGAGCCGGTGCTGCACCATGTACCGATTGACCGGGACGCCGGCCGAGTCAGTGCCGGGATCGAGCTCGGTCGCAATGGCCTGCAGCTGCACACTCGGGGGGCCGACTGTGATCGCGAAGTGGTCGAGGTTGTAGGGGTTGCTCGAGAGCAGCAGTCCCTGGACCCCGCTCGGACCCCAGTTGCGATCTAGGATTCCGAAGAAGACTTCGGCGTAGCGCCACTGGCCATCGAGATAGGCTTCCGTGACCCGAAGACCGTTTCCGCGCGTGTCATACCAGTCTGGGTCGAAGCGGAGCCGGTTGTCATAAGACGGATGCGTCACGGCGATTCCATGGCCGAACTGCAGCTGGAGCGCCAGGCTGGCGTTCGCGAATAGGCGATTCGGGCCGTACGGCCGCACAGGGACCCCGCGCCCCTGTTCGAGCGGGTCTCGGAGCACATAGGTCGCGGCGGCGATCCCGAGGTCGGCGTCCGCGCGATACCTGGGACCCCGCACCCGCGGGCGGAATTCCTGCAGCAGCAGTCGGACCGTCGCGAAGCTCGCGTCGTTCACCGTAAAGGTGTCGATGGATTCGAGCGCCTGGACCAGGTCCGCCTGTCTGAGAGGCCGAGTGAGCGGCGTCGGGTCGGTCAGGACGCCGCTGGCGATCAGCTGCTCGACGTACGGCATCGCCCAATGCTGCAAGGGGACATAGGGCGACGCCTGCTGCGCGCCGAGGGGTGCCGTAACCAGGGCCAACAGAACGAGGGCGCGCATGTGGCGGCCAATTTGTAGCTGGCGGGCAGGTCTGACAAGCCAGCCCGGCGCGCTGCCGGATACCACCGCACGGGGGCAGGACGTGCACGCGATCGCGCCACGTGAGACGCCGGTCCGGTTCACCCATCGAGATGAACTGGACTCCACCCGGACGTCCCCGAGCGCGGTGGCGACCCCGGGTGCCGTCCGCGTGACCGTCCCATAGGGGCGGCCCCGAGCAGCGGCAGCATGGCCATCCGCACGGCACAGCCTCAATCAAACGGGTGGCGTAGTGCGATAGACCCGGCGACATTCAGCCTCCATGCGCCCCCATGTATCTTCGGTGTTGACTGGAGTGCCGGCTCTCGTCTCCGCCCCAAGACGCCTCGCCCCTGCGTGCCGCTGCAACGCTGGACGATGACTCCTCGA
>WNFD01003252.1_pt1 | contig 16294 bp, 11 predicted proteins | sample 5400491 | NCBI WGS metagenome assembly WNFD01 (sample SAMN13153343, study PRJNA577476) | soil metagenome | isolation source: 120 cm saprolite under Douglas fir tree site 2 hole 2 replicate 2 | place: USA:California | collected 2015-04-18 | reverse complement strand
CGGAGTGGTTTTGCGATCCGAATCGAGCTCGAAATTCGACCCACCCCGGCGCGGGGGTCGTGTCCTAGCGGGCATGTTTGCAGACCGTTTCGGATCGGACTTGGGCGGCTAAATCGCCGTCACGACAATGACTGCGCCCGGCGCCGTATCGTCACCGAGCCTTCGATCCCCGATGGTCAGAACCTGCCCCTGAAGGGATCTTGCCGGTTACTGCTTGAGCAGCAGGAATTTGATTGATGTGCCTCGCAACAGTGTGACTTTGCTCACGGGAACGGCCGTTATCGGCGCAACGCCGTCGCCAGAGCGCGGCGGCGGAACGTCGGCTTTCCATCGCAGCCAGCCGACCCTGCCCCATGCTGTGAACGACGGCTATGAGATTGAGATTTGCATCATTCATCTCGCTGGTGTGAACTCGTTCACATGCGATGTGGCCGATCGGCCGCAAAATATTCCTCTGTTAATGGCCCTGCTTCGGCAGGCGCGCAAAAGTGCTGATCTAGCCGTTAAAGTGCGGCCGGAGGGGTTGGTAGATGAAAGGAGGGCATCATGGCGCAGGTCGTGGCCAGCATGGATACGATTGACCTCCGACAAGCCGAAGCACGGGTGGTCACAGGCAAGGACGTCAAGACGCTTCAGGCATTGCTGAATCTGTTCCTTACCGCCGGTGATGCCGGCGAAGATGGCAACCCGATCCCGCCGCTGGCGCTGGACGGGGCAGCCGGCGCGAAGACGAAGCAGGCGGTGCTGGCCTTCCAGACGGCCGCCCATCTCGCGACAGATGCCGTTGTCGGCCCGTTGACCTGGAGGAAGCTCATCGAGCAGGACTTTTGAGGCCAACGAGCAGAGGACCCAGGGGAGGAATTGACATGCCGACGACCATCAAACTGGATGACACCGGGGACGACGTAAAGCGAGTTCAACGGGTCTTCGCCCGCATGAAGACCCTCGGACCCGAGGACGTCACCGGGATCTTTGGACCGCAGACGGAGCAGGCCGTGAAGGACTTCCAGCAGTCGATCGGGCTGGTAGTGGACGGCGTTGTCGGTCCAATCACATGGGGCCACATACACCCGTACCGCGAGGCGTCTCCGACGCTGCAGGCCGGATCGCTTGGGCCAGTCGTGGCCATGCTGCAGGGCGTGCTCAAGACCGGCTTTGGTTACACCGGCCCTATCGACGGCATCTTTGGCCCGGTTACCGAGGCTGTCGTGCGTAAGTACCAGACCGACTCCGGGTTGCCGGTCACCGGGATCATGGACGAGCGGACCTGGATGGCTCCCGCTGGGGCCGCCGGCGCTACGCTCGAAAGTCTTTCCGGGCTGATCCTGTGATCGCCACAGCGCGCCGAGGCGAAAGGCGAGCAGCATGCGGTAACGGTGCCGCCGAATGGAGATCGACACGTCCATGATCTTCCTCCAGGCGGGCTCGTACTTCGTGATCCGTTTCAATGTTGCTGGGGAGGACGATTATGTCGGGCAGCATCAGCCCATGGCCGGTGGTTAAGAGCGGCTCTAACGGGCACCCCATCACGACGATGCAGTATCTCTTGCGGGCCCGCGGGCATAGCATCGCGGTGGACCGCGTCTTCGGTCCGAAAACCGAAGCCGCGGTGAAGTCCTTTCAGGCCAGCCATGGTTTGGCAGCCGACGGGATTGTCGGTGCGGCGACATGGGCGGCTCTTGTCGTCCAGGTGAGAAAGGGAAGCCAGGGAGATGCGGTTAAAGGGGTCCAAGAGGAATTCCAGTTCCGCAACCTGTCAGGCGACCCTAAGAAAGGGCCGCAAGTCGATGGCATCTTCGGACCGGTTACAGAGGCCGCGGTGCGCGGTTTTCAGCACGCCCTTTCGCTCGACATTCCATCTATCGCAGTAGACGGCATCGTTGGTCCCATTACCTGGCAGGCCCTTGTGAGTGGCATGCTCTCTTTTTAACCGCAGCGTCATGGCCACCGAGCGGCGCTAACCGCGACGGTCGGGTTCATTTCTCTACAGAAGGACACGCCAATGGCAGAGCCGGTGCTGTGCGGGACGGATGCCGTTGAAGCAGGCTCAGGATGAAATCTCAAGCAACTGGATCACTTCTTACAACAATCACTTGGGGTCAAAAGCGGATAACGGTGACGGAAGCGCTCCGAGAGATCGCCAAGACAACACAATCGGTGACGATAACGGTGGTTCCAGTCGTCACTGCCGCCAACGAGTTGTGCGACATCAAAGACGTGTTTCGTTGCCGTGACATGCATTTCGTGACCTATAACGGGTAGGCGGCGAGGGTGACAGGACCCCGGCGCCGTTCGAAATTACGCCGCGAAACAGCCGCTCGCTAGCCCGTCGATAGAGGTACTGTGTCGACGATCCGGGCGGCCGGTCAAGACCGGGCCGTTCGCTGAGCACGCGCTCTCGGTGAGGCCGACCCGGCGGGCGCGCCGATGCCCGCCGGTCAATCGCCTTAAAAAAGAATTCCGCCAATGTGACGAGCTTAACATGATTCGGCGGCGCACAGGGCTATATTAGCCAACCGAGCGATCGGGCTTCTGGCTTCTCCCGATCCTCCTTGAGGGTGGCGCCATGCAGCACAAGATAACAACCCTTCCCCTTCAGGTCCCCTCCGATGAACTGGAATCCGCTCCGTCCGCCTTGCCGGCGCGGCCGGCACTGGCTGCGGACGGAATGGCTGCGATCCCCTCCTATAAAAGAAGACGGGGCGACCGGTCCGACGCAGAAGTCAATGCCGATTTCGACGAGATATGTGGGCTCATCACCGAGCGCTTCACGCGCAACGGTGCGCTCGACCCGGTGTTTTGCCGGTTCGTCGGCTTGCTGCCAGACCTCAAGAAAGTCAAAGACCCGGCGGTCGTGCGCGAGGCCAAAATTATCGCGAGCTATCTCAGCCGCGATGATCTTCAACCCCCTACTGCGCAGCGGATTGTCGGCGGATTGGTCGATCGGCTCCGCCCGTTTGGCGGGTTGCCCGCGCTGCACGTGATGTTCGGGGTGTTGCTATTCTTTGCAGCACTACTGGTGATCGATTTGATTCTCTCGTATGTCTGGCAAACCGCCAGTTGGAGCTTGCAGGCGGCGACCCAGTATCCCGGTTTTTACATCTTTAACGTCTCCCCCTGGCTGATCATTGCCATCGGGACCGCGGGAGGACTCGGCAGCATTGTCAGCATGCTCACCCGCGTCCAATCGTTCGCAATTTTCGCCGGGACCGACAGGCGGCTCCTGTGGATGATCGGGGCGATGCGGCCAGTGATCGGTATCGCCTTCGGTCTGTTCATATTTGCCGTTCTCCAAGCCCAGATCCTCCCCTTCAATTTTCCGGAGGGACCCCAGGCCAATTTCGAGTTCGTCGCATTGGCCTTTATCGCCGGGTTTAGCGAGCGGCTGTCGCGCGGCGTGATTTCGACGGTTGAGGGTCGCTTCCTCGGACAGAAATCGGAGTGAAAGCTGTCTTCTGTCACGCGCTTCGTCCCTAACCAAGATACCGGCCGGTGAATAGGATGAATGCCGTGCATCGGGCGTAGGATTGCGGCCCGGATGGCGCCATGATGGAAGACCGAGGCCGACAAGCTCGCTAGCACCCAAGTGAATGGGAAGCCGCTCGGGGGCACCGTGGCGCGGCTGGCAGGCAAGCACATCGCGTAATGCTTTTGTGGGACCGGGTGTGGGCGTTCGAGCCGTCGCCCTGCCGCGCTCGGGATTTAACCAAAGGGGGTTATCATGCCGCTTCGGGAGCTGGTGGCCGGTAGCAATGCCGCGCGCGATGACGTGCAGCAGACCGATTTCGGCTACGACGTCGTCCCTCGCTACATCTGCAATAATTGGCAGGAGATCACGGCCGCCCAGGCTCCGGGGGCGTACCCCTTCGATGTCGTCGTCATCGGCGCGGGCATGTTCGGCGGCTTTTGCGCCGAAAAGCTCTATCGGCATGGCGGCGGCGCGGCCCTGCGGATCCTGCTGCTCGACGCCGGCGCGTTCCTGCTGCAATCGCATATTCAGAATCTTCCGCAGCAGTTGGGCGGCAAGGTGGGCGGACCCAACAACCTGCGCACGCGCGACGACGCGACTGGCGCGCAGAATGTGATCTGGGGCATGCCCTGGATCAGCAACGAAGCGTTTCCGGGTCTCGCCTACGCGATCGGCGGCCGGTCGCTGTTCTGGGGCGGCTGGTCGCCGCCGCTGACCCCGGCGGACCTGGCCGTCTGGCCTGGCGACGTGGTCACCTATCTGAACGGCGCCGATGGTTACGCGGCGACCGCCACCGAGATCGGCACCGCGGTGACGACGGATTTCATCCGGCATACCGCGCTTTTCACCGCGCTGCTCGGCGGCATACAGGGCGCCTTGCCTCTGTCCGGCATCAGCGAAGCCGGCGAAGCGCCGTTGGCCGTGGTGGGCGAGGCGCCGCGCTCGGGCCTCTTTGCCTTCGATAAGTTCAGCAGCGCACCCTTCATCATGGATGCCGTGCGCAACGATGTCGGGGTGAATGGCGCCGGCGGCGATCAGCGCCGCCGCATCTTCCTGGTGCCGCGCACCCAGGTGCATCGTCTGAATATGTCCGGCGCTGCGGTGACATCGATCGATATGAGCGTGGCTGGCCAACGCCAGGCGTTGACGGTTGCTCCTGGCTGCGCCGTCATCCTTGCCAACGGCACCATCGAGGCAACGCGTCTCGCGCTCGAATCGCTCGGTGTCGGCTCGACGCAATTCGGCGCGCCGCGCGTCGGCAATTTGATGGCGCATCTGCGCAGCAACATCACGGTGCGGATCAGGCGGACCGCGCTTGGGCTCGGAGCGCCGACCGACCTTGAGACTGTGGCGCTGATCGCGCGCGGTACCGCGCAGGGCCGCCGCTTTCATCACCAGATCACCGCCGCCGATGTCACCGGGCCCAATCCGGAAGCGGCGATGTGGAGCATGGTGCCCGATATTGACCTCATCGATAGCTTGCTGACCAACCAGGATCCCAATTGGGTCACGATCACCTTCCGCGGCATCGGCGAAATGGAAGACCAGCAGGCGGTCGCCAACATCGATCCGGCGCGCAGCTGGGTAGATCTCAGCGCCGAAACCGATCAATGGAGCATGCGGCGGGCCTATGTGCAGCTGGTTGCGACGGCGAACGACCGGCAGCTCTGGCGGGCGATGGACAAATCCGCCTTCGATCTGGCGCTGGCGCTCGCCGGCAACAATGCGGCCGACATCGAATACTGGAACGCGCCAGCCGGCCAATGGCAGGCGGCGCAACCGCAACCGGATGCCGCCGGTCGCGGTTTTTGGCAGGATCGGCTCGGCACGACGCACCACGAGGCCGGCACGTTGTTCATGGGCGCCGCCGGTGCGTCGATCACCGACAGCAGCGGCAAGTTTCATGGCAAGGACAATGTCTATGTCGCCGGGCCGGCGCTGTTTCCGACACTCGGCTCGGCCAATCCGTCTTTGACGGCGCTGTCGCTGGCGCGGCGGACCGCCAACGCCATTGTCGCGGCAACCGCCGCTAGCCCCGGACCCGATTTCGCGGCGCTATCGCTGGCCGGCGCGGACTGGCAAATGGTGAAGCTGCCAAATAGCCCGGCGACGATGATCCACTACGGCACGGTGATGGAGACTTCTGGCTGGTACGGGCTCTATTGGTACATGAAGGAGACCTTCAGCAATTTCGTCTTGTCGCTGGACTGGCGGATCAGCCGGCGCGACGAAAATTCAGGCGTCTATATCCGCATCCCTGCGCCGACCGTCGCCAATGCGTTGCAGGCGGCCGATGCCCAGGGCCATGAGATCCAGATCGATCAGCGCGGGTTCGATTCCGTCACCAACACCGAAGGCCATGTGCTCAAGGTGACCGGGGCGATTTACGATCTGCAGGCCCCTTCGGCATCGACGCAGGTCGCGATCGGCGCCTGGAACCGCTTTCTCATCGAGGCGAATGGGCCGCGCATTCAGGTGACGTTGAATGGGCAGTTGGTCAACGACTACCAGAGCCCACGTCAGCAGACGGGTCATATTGCGCTGCAGGCGCACGATTTCCTGTCGCGCACGCAATTTCGCAATCTGTACGTGAAAAAACTTCCCTAGAGGGAGGTGGTGACCATGGCGGTCAACCCGTTTATCGACCGCGACGACATCCTGGCCAAGATCAGGGCCGCGTTCACCGCGCGCGATGCGCAATATCCCGCACGGCGTGCCGAATTGAAGAAGCGGCTGGCGCCGTTGGCGGCGAACCTCGAACACCTCCAAGCGTCCGGCCACCCGATGAATTGTGCCGACCAGATCCGGCTCGAAGTTCAATGGCTGCTGAACTACCGCGAGGATTGGGACCGCGCAGCGCGGCGGCTCGACGATCTTGAGACAAGCCTGACCGATATCGAGCAGCCAGCCGCGACTCAAGGTGAGGATGGCTCATGGGGCGGCTGCTGCACCGAGTGGTACCGCAAGCTCGAGCCCACCGTCGATGCGCTGCAAGGGGATTTGCCGAGCGCGGGCCTCAAGAAGCTTCTCTTCATGCAGCAATTGAGCGATCCGGCGCGCCTCCTCGATTATCTCTATCGGCTGCAGATCAGCGATATCGCCAACACCGGGATCAACAACCGGGATGAGCTTGGCGCGGTGCAGAGCGGGTTGTCACAATTGATCTTCAAGGACCAACTGCGCGACCTGCTGGCCGATAATAGTCTTGGTTTTTCGGTCACGGCGGAGCTGGAAGGCACCTATGTCGACTATCTCTCGCAGACGCAACACCCGCGGACCGGATACTGGGGCCCCTGGTACCGCTTCGGCGATCGGCTGGTCCCGGTTCAGGATCTGTCGATGACCTTCCATGTCATCCAATACCGCTCCGGCAACATCGCCAATTGGCCGACCGTCATAGACAGCACATTGCTCATCAAGAACCTGGTCTATCCCGCGGGCTGGCGGCCCGATGCGGAAACCCAATACAGCAACCACAATAATTACGACGTGCTGTCGATTTTCTATTACGGCTGGCCGCATATGAGCGCCGAGCAGAAAAAGAGCAGTCGAACGGAAATCGCCGCGATGCTCGCCTGGTGCCTGACGAGCGGATTGCCGGATCCTGCCGCAGCGGCCGGCCCGAGCATGCTCGATACCTATTATTTCGCCGTGCGGTTTCTCGACCGCGCCGGGTTGTGGGACCCGGCAAAGCGCTTTTGGCTGCACAAGCAGCCGGCTCTCCCGACGGGAAGCCCGGCCCCGCATGATCTGGCGCTGCGCCTCCAGGACGGCTTCGCCAAGCTGCGCGACAGCTCGGAGGAAGCCGACACCGTGCGTGAATTACTCAGGATCGCGGTCCGCGTCTCGGCGCCGACCGGTCGTTCGGTCCAGGCGAGTGACTGAGTTCACACGCATCGCGTGCACAGACCGTGTAGTCTAAACTCACGTTAAAACGCCTTGGGCTGCGTCTCAACGGTCCTACAGGGCGAGGGAGGGGACAATGGCAGCACTCGAGGAGAAGACGATAGCGCGTAGCTCTTCTGCTTCCGATTTCGTTGACGATGACGGATCGCCTCCACCGGCTGAACAGGACGAGCAGAGCCGGGTACCGGAGCCCCTTCCTCCGTTCGCATTTACGCCGACGCGACGCACGATGCCGAGAAGGATTATCGGCTTGACGCTCGGCATTTCCGTTGTTGCGGTAATGGTCACGCTATTCATCCCCGGCATTCCGTGGTCGATCTCAAGCCCCAAAGACTACCTCTACCCCGTCGTTGCTTTGCTGCTCGGCTTGCTGCTATCGCTCGTCCCGGTCCTCCTCTGCCTGGTGCAGACCACCGCCAGAAGTCGCCAGCTTCTGAAGCTCGACAGTCTGGAAGGACTACCAGGTTCGGGGACGCGATATTTTCAGGTGGCAAAAATAGCGATAGAATCGGTAAATCCTGTCAGCTTAGGTGTGGATTATACACTGCCTCTGATCACGTTTTTCATCGTGATGTTACTGTCGTGTTTGATGTTGCTGATGAGTTCGTTTGTCCTCGATAGTTTTGCCCATCCCAGCTTTCTGTTGGCCGGCATGCGGCTCGTCAACCCAACCGATGCCCTCCCGGCCTACCAAAAGGGCACTTTCGTCGTCGTTACGATGGCGTTTGTCGGCGCTTATGTGTACAGCCTCGGGCGACTGCTTGACAGACTCAACAACAATGACCTTTATCCGATCTCGTTTTACTACTATTCGGCACGCATTATAATCGCGTGTTTTACGGCGATCGTTTTCCGGCATGCCGCGGATTCGATCTACATCGAGGGAACTCAGCCCCTCGTGTTGTTGGGCTTTGTGACGGGGCTGGCTCCCGATCTGTTCATTCTCGCCATGGCCCGGCGAGCCTTTCAGAGTATCAAAGTCTTTGGCAGCAAAACCGACCCCGATCCCCAATTTCGACCGGCAGCCCTACCCCTCTTGATGTTGGATGATTTGACGAAGGAGAAGATCGACCGGCTCGGTGAGTTGGGAATCGACAGCGCTCAGGTGTTGGCCTGCCAAAATCCCTTCCTGATCTGGCCAAGATTACCTTACGATCTCGGCCTGATTGTCGACTGGATCGCCGAAGCCCAGCTTTATGCGCTGGTCAAGGAGAAGGGGCTGAGCGAGCTTCGCAAAAAGTATGTCACAGACATCTTCGATCTCCATGTGCGCCTCGCCGACCAAGAATCCTGTGCCGAGGTCGCTGGAGTTTTGGAGTTGGACCCCAAATCGGCCCCAGCGTTGGTCAAGCAAATCGAAGACGACCAGTCATTTACGCGGTTGAAGGAGGTACGAGACGCGCTGCAGCCCAAAAGGGGAGAGGCGAGCGCTTGACTAACCTATCGTCGGCGCTTCGATCCAATCGGCAGCTTGGCCGATCAGGGGGATCGATCTGAACCGGCTGGGTTTGCGCGAATCTAGGGTGAAGACTTGGCGACCGGAGACCATGCCTTGCCAGACAAGGAATGGGTTGTCGGGGTCGACGCTCTGCAATCGAGCAAGGGTGTCGTCAATAAATCCGCGGTCCAAATGCGTATTTCTCGCGATGCCCTCCGGCGTTCGGTAGGAGAAGGCCGGGCTCGACAATTCCGCCAGTACGAGGCGCACGTCGTCACCGGGTTGTTCAAGCGAAGCCGGTAGTTTCCAGCCCGCGATTTGATCGCGCCGCACCAGATCGGTAAGGATCGCGAGCCGGATAAAGCCCAGTATCCGGTCCTGGCCGAACCACAGCCCAAATCGGCCCAAGGCGCGGAAGATCTGGCTCGGGGTTTGCGCCTGGACAAAGCGCGGTGCGAGTTTGTCGAGACGGCCCTTAACCCGCTTCATGAGGACGCCGAGATCGGCTTCACTCATCCGCGGCCACTCGGGCAGCGCGACTTCGGGCAACGCGTCGCCAAGGCGGGGAATGATGGCGTATCTCTCCGCGTCGATGGCCAGCTGAAACGCGATCCGGCCTTCGAGAGGCGTGACGATTTTGTTGCTCGCGGGCAACCCGAAAATGGAGCGCAGGAACTCCTGGCAGTTGCGCCTGCCGAGTTGGAAATCATGGGCGCGGAACTTTTCGTCGAGAAAGCCACCGAAGCCGGTAAGCAGTCCGCAGGCGATCTTGTACCGCTGCTCCACGCCACCGACGTCGCGCCGCGGTGCGATCAGGAATCGGCTGTGGTTGGCCGGATCGATCGCCGGCACGAGTTCGGTTGGCTTGAAGCGCGCCTGATCGATCAGCGCCGGAAACAAGGCCTGGAGCACCCCAACGAGTTCTGCAGGCGGCAGACCGTCAGGAGGAAAATCCGGCGCTTCCGGGAAGGGCGATACCATAATGACGGCGCGTTCGACCTCCTCGGCGCCGGTGACGACGGCTGTGGGGTCCTCCATCAGCGCGTATTGCGCGTAGTCGAACGGATTGTTGTTGACGACACCGCCATCGACGTTGAGGAAGACGAAGCCATCCGCCCCGAGGCCCGAAGACCAGGCCTCGGGGAAACTGGGCTCTATCGTGGCCTGGCCGTGATTCGCCGGATAGGAGCGCTGCTTGTATTCCGCGAGCGGGGCGCTGATCTGACGGGGCGCCAGTCCCACGGGAAACGCCGATGAGGCGAGGGCGCAAGTGCCGTAGCGATCCCACTCCGGCGGCAGGGTCTGTCCATCCGCTGGAAGCGTGCCGATCGGTAACTGCCGGCTGCTATCCCCGGCGAGCCACTTGTTTTCGGCACTCGGAGCGTTGCCCAGGCCGTCGATGATGTAATGGACGCGATCGCCGTGGGTCTGCATGCCATAGGTGCTGTTCCCGAATGACACCGTGAACGGGATCCCGCGCAGGTTCGATACCGTCATGTACACATGCAGCTTCCCGGCGATGTAGGGATAGGGAGGTGTGGCCGTCTGAGCCTCCCCGCCGACCGGCGGCATCAGCGCCTTCGCCTTGATGTCATCCAACAAAGCGGCGTTAAGCGCGGATACGACCTGCGCGTCTGGATCCCTCAGGTCCTCCGAACTCAGGAGATCGATGCCGCCGCCCGGATCAACCATTCGTGGGCGGACCACCCAGGTCTCGTACAGAGACGGCAGAACGCAGCGGAGGTCTTGCGAGGTCGAGCCTGGGGTGGTTTTCGCGTTCGCCTTCTCATCGGCGCTCAGATTCTGCGGTCGTATGCCGCGAGCGAGGGCGACGACCCCGAGGGCGCCGGCGATTGCGCCTGCCGAAGCCCCGGTAATGACCTGCACGGTGACGTGGTGCTGCGGTGCGTCAGGGTCGCTTCGCGCCTGCTCCCAGGCATTCAATGCCTGAAAAAAATAGTCGAGCACGCCGGCGGTGTAGGCACCGGCGGAAATGGCACCCGACAACGCGAAACCGACGTTAAAGACATCGTCCGATGTTGTTGTCACAGCGGCTTCCTCCCTTCGCTTTAGCCGATTTTTGAAACCGACATGCCCGCTACTTGAAAGCTAGGTATTTATGCTGTTGATGCAGAGCGAGGGCTTGAGGTAGGGGAAGGACACCACCCGGATGGCATCACGCGCTGCGGTCTCATTCTCGATGGCTTGAAGCCGCTGCTGGAACATCTGCACGGCCAACTGCGCCTCGGGCGAGCTGAACTGTTGGACGTAGTCACCGAGCCTGTCGTATCGGTAGCTCGTGAGAATCTTGCACCACCAGAGCTGATAGCTGGCTTGGCCGAACGGCGGCATCATCCGCATCAAGGTGTCATAATTTGTAGCACCGACTTCTTCCGGCACCTCCGCGTAGATGGCATAGCTCATGTTCGGAAGATTGATGTAGTCCCACTGAGAAAAGTTCAGCATCGAGTGTAGCGGGCCACAAGTCCAGATGATGGTGGTCAGCAACTCTTGCAGTAACGGGATACTGTCGATGCGTTCCGGCATTCCGGCGATATGGCCGCCATTTTGAGAGTTGTCTTGAGACGCCAATTCCTGCGCCCAAGCCTGTAGCTCTGGGTCGGCGGCTACGTCCTCACCGCGTTTGTAGTAGATTTTGAGGTAGTTGCCGACAAAGGCTTCGATCGCGTGCCAGATTGGTAGGCCATCGTCCCGCATCGGATAGCGCGTTAGTATCTGCGGATCGGCGACGCCGCGGCGAGCGAGTTCCGCAGGGAGGGTGAAGGTCCGGATGTTCCAGTCTTTGTAGAGATTTAGGGGAATACCCAACGATTCTTGAAGTGTGCCGCCCAGCAGGCGCTCGACCGGTCCGCCCGGATTGATGAAGGCGACGCGACCAAGCTCATTGTCGAAAAGATAAAAACGAAAATGCGGCTCGAGGAGCAGGTGCACCGGATGCTGCTCAGCGAGCTGCCGGCGCGTGATCACGGCTATCGGCGCCATCACCATGTGCGTCCAGGCGAAATGCGTCCCGATCTCTTGATGGCAGCCATCGGCGCATTGATAGGCCATCTTTGCCGCGACCCAATCCAAGGGCGGATCGGATGGCAGGAAGACGCGGGATCCGGGTTCCCGACGGACCTGGATCCCGGCGCTGTGCAGCTTTTCCTCGTCGCGGTTCCACCAGAACAGGGCGCGGGGGCTCGGGATCGTCCGGTGCCGCCCCCTATAGTCACTGCCCTTTACATGGGCTATCGACGCGAAGTCTGCGAAATAAAGCGTGCCCGCGGCAGCTTCAGCGGCGAGGGTGCGCCGCTCACCAGCGATGGCCTGTAATTGTGCATCGGTGAAGGGAAAATCCGCCGGTATGGTGTCAATCCGCCGGATCGCCTGTGGATTACACCCGGTAATACGCTGCTCCGCAAAGCCGTCGTCGCTAAGCCAAGTTTCGATGTTCGCCGGGCGGCGATACAGGGTGAAGAGGTTGAGGAAATCGTGCAGGTGACGAACCGGGTTGATCAACGTGGTGCGCAGCTTCCCGAGCACCACGTTGAGAGGCAGTAGCGTTAGAGAAACGAATCGATGAGCCCAGTAGTAAATGCTGAATTTCTCTCGCTTCGGCACATGGTCCAAAAATGGATAGCCGGGTATGTAAGTGTAATTGAAGAAATACCGTTGGCGCTGCCCCGCTAACGTCTGCTCCCGTAACTCCGGATTCGGGTCATTTTGCGGAAGATAAGGTTCCATTGGAGGACCTCCTGGCGGGACAGAGCGTCAGTTCAGTGTGTCACCTAAAATCACATCGGCGGCCTTTTCGGCGATCATGTAGATTGAAGTAACGATGAAATAACCGGGAATCCGGGGAAAGATCGAAGCATCGACGAGGCGCAGGTTCGCAATGCCATGGACGCGGAACTGGCTGTCGACCACGCCGCCCTGATCCTCGGGCTTCATCGCGCAGGTGCCGCAGGCGTGGTGGCCCCAGGCATTGTCCGCGATATGGCGTTTCAGCTGATCGTCGGTGTAAAGATGGCGCCCGGGGACCTCCTCTTCGGCGACCATTTCGCCGATCGCATCGGCCACCCTGCGGCCGAATTTGATCCCGGTAACGATCGCGTCGAGATCGTCGGCGGGGGAGCAATTACCCTCGTGGAGATAATGGAAATTGATGTCGGGCCGATCACAGGCGTCGCCGGATCGCAACCGGACGGTCCCGGCGGTGTTCTGGGTATAAGCCTTCAGTATTGTCCAGGTAAGATAATTGAGCTTTTTCACGCGTTCCGAATAACCGGGATAGTAACCACGGAAATCGGCGAGCACAAGGAAGCAGAACAGGTCGGGCCGCTCGCGATCGGTCCGCGACGGGAACATCGCCGAAAATAAGAGGCCGTTGCTGGTGTAGACGCCGGTTCGCCCGCTGCGCCACCGGCGGTAGTGGCGATCGCCGACGCCGTAGGTCGCGCCGCGCAGCGATGCCCACGGCAGCTCGATCCGGTTGACCACGCCGATCTCGTAGCGGTCCTGGAGGTTTCGGCCCACTCCCTCTAGGCATTTCACCGGAGCGATGTCGTGCTCAGCCAGGTGCTGCGGGTCACCGATCCCGGACAGCATCAACAGTTGCGGGGTGTTGAAGACACCGCCCGCCAGGATCACCTCGCGGCTGGCGCCGACGTATTTTTCCTCTCTCGATTGACCGTGCGGTCGGGCCGAGGCCCGGTACAGCCGGTTCCCCTCTCGATAGAAAACCCCCAAGGCTGCTTTTGTGGCCCGATCGATCTTGATACGGGTGACCAAGGCATTAGGGCGTATCGTCAGTCTGTCGGGAAACTTCTTCTGCACGTCGAGGAGAAAATCGCGCGGCCCGGTGCGGGCATGGCGCGCTGAGGCCATTGGCGTCACGCATACCGTGGACGCCTCGGCATCCATCAGCCTCTGGTCGTTGGGATCGCTGTCGCTCTTTGTGAACCAGCCCCAATCGTCCACCACATCGGGCAACAGACTGCCGGCGGCTAAGAGTGCCTTCCACACCGTGCGGCGAAGGCGCCAATCGAGGATGGCGCGCAACGGCAGCGCGCGTTCGGTGGTGAGCCAGCCGCGCCAGCCATGCCCGGTCGGGTTCCAGCCAAACAACCGGTCAAGCCATCTGAACAGGAACAGCCGGTAACGGCAGCGCTCGAGCCGGCGAAAATATTTCTGCATGTTGGACGCCTGCCACGAGGCGTCCCCGGTCAGCTGCCAGATGTGGTTCCAGTCGGCGTTATTGGGCCGCACGATGATCATCGCGTTGTGGTCGGTACAGCCGCCAAGCCCGCTGGCGCGCGGATAGAGCACGCCATCGACCGCTTCGCCATCCCAGCTCTGGCGATAGCGCCAATCCTTTTCCTGCTGCGCGGTGGACCCGTAGTGGCGTACCCAGAAATCCCACCGCAGCCCGGGATTTTCGGAGGCAAAGGCGTGAAATCCCGGGACCAGGTAGTCGGACGGAAGGGGTCGGCCCGCAGGCGCCGTGTTCTTTGGCTCCACTGGGTCGTCGCCGGCGTCCAGCACGAGCACCCGTTTTCCCGCTTCGGCCAACCGCGCCGCCACCACGCCGCCGCCGGCTCCGGCGCCGACGACAATATAGTCGAAGCTTTCCTCCGCGGCCACGACGCGGCTCAGAAATGCTTGATGTAGGCGATAAGCGCTTCCTTATCGTCCGCGGACAGATCGGCGCCGAAGTAATGGCCGCGATTGACGACGTAGTCCGGGCACTTGCTCAGCCCGACCAACGTGTCGATCAAACCCGTATCGCGCACGGCTGCCTCGGCCGTCGCCTGGGTTCCCGGGTCGGCGAGCGCCTCGGGCGAGCAGGTGCCGCCCATTCGCCGGAAAGCGTTGAGCAGGGTTGGCCCCGCCTTCAGCAGCCGCCAATAATGGGCAATCACCTCGGGGTCGTCGTTGTCGGGCATCAGCTTGGTGTTGGTCAGGGCGTTGACCGGGAAGTCCTTTGGCAATGGGCCGAGCGCGATACCGCCGTCCCGGTCGATCGCCCAGGGCAGGAGCCAATGCAGCGGACCCGCCAGGCTGCGCAGCCATGACGGTGCAAAGCCCGACGGCAGCATCAGGCAAGACGGCGCGGTGGTGCGGTAGATATAGCCGGGGACCGGGACCTGCGTCAGCCGGTCCATGCGCCTCGTCTGCGGATTGAGCATTTGCCGGATCGAGCGGTCGAACACCTTCATCCGGTTCGCGACGCACGGCATGTAGGGGTCATTGTCGCTTGCGGCGGGGCAGCGCTCCTCGCTGTTGGCGTAATAGCCGGAGTAGGCATCGTAATCGTCATGACCGACCGAATTGTTCGACAGGAACGGAGCGGTCGACCACACGCTGATCAGCGAGGGGGGACGCAAATAGCCGCGCCCATTGCCGCGCGGCCGCAGCGACATCGCCGCGCCTGACACCGGATGGTAGGCGGTGAGCTCCTTGACCGGCGGCAGGCTCTTGTATGAGGACGACGTAAAATTGTCCCAGATGTCGCCGGCCAGGCCATTGGTGGCGAGCGGCGTGCATGCATTGGTCTGCATCAGGTCGACCGGAACCCGGCGCTCGGACGACAGATAATTGCCCTCGATGAATGTATCCTTGCCGTCGGCGTCGCGCGCGGTCACCACTTTGACCATCGCGTCCTTGAAATCCCTGGTTTGGGTCCATTCCCAGTAGCGGTCCCAGCAGGCGCGGTAGTTCGGCCCATTGCCGCCGCCCGCGCAGATGCCGTCGTTGATGCCCGAGTTCGCCGGAACCGGCGGAAGCTTGCTCGTGCTCGAGTGGCAAGCAGCGCAGTTCTCGGCGAACGCGACCTGGCCGCGCTTGACCTTGTCGGAGTCGAGCGAATCGAGGAGTTCCTTGCCGCCCGGCGCGTCTTCCAGGTGATCGGGGCGGGCGGTGACCAGGAAGAACATCGCCATGTCGACGGTGCGGTCCTCGGTCGCCTGCCAGTAGGTCGACTGCTTCTCGGCATCGCTGATCTTGATCGGCGAAATTTTTTGGCCGCCGACAAAGGGCCGGAAATGCAGCAGCCACTCCTCGCTGAAGAGGCCGATATTGAGGTAGACGCGGTTGAGCGCGCCCAGCGTCCCCACCGAATCGGCGCCGTCCTTGAGCACCCGCATGGTGTGTGTCGTGCTGCCGGCGGGGTCCCAGAACTGCGACAGGGTGCCCGTCTGTGGGTAGTCCTGGAACTGCTTGTTGTCTCGTTCGCCGCCGCTGAGCTGCTCGGCACCGGTGGCCAGGCTCGGGCCGAGACGGGCGAGAACGCTGTAGACGGCGTTCATCGTCCGCGGATTGTTCATGTAGTCGGTGGAGGCGAGCGAGGTGTCGAGGCTTCCCGGCGGATTGGTGTGGAACAATTGATAGAGGAAGTTTCCTTCGTTGGGCGCGGCTGCGTTATCGGAGCCGCGCGGCCGGGTGTTCCAAAAGAAAATGCGGTTGACCCAGTAATATTG
>WNFD01007070.1_pt1 | contig 16304 bp, 13 predicted proteins | sample 5400491 | NCBI WGS metagenome assembly WNFD01 (sample SAMN13153343, study PRJNA577476) | soil metagenome | isolation source: 120 cm saprolite under Douglas fir tree site 2 hole 2 replicate 2 | place: USA:California | collected 2015-04-18 | reverse complement strand
CGAAAGAGACGCGCGGCGTGAGCCGTTGCCGCGCGTCCCGCTTCGCACGATCAGAACAGATGAAGCTGCTGGAAGGCCGGCGCCACGGGCTGCAACTGCGTCGCCAGGCGGACCGCTTCCAGCTTCTGGCGCTGCTCGGGGTCGAGCAGCGCCACAAACTTCGTAAGAAACTCCTGCTGCGCCTGCGCAACTTGCTGCTGCAGGGCGTGAATCCGAATGACCAACGCGCCGGCCTCGGCGGGCTTCCCGCCGGAATTGAGCAGGGCTTCAAGCTGCTGTGTCGTTTGCTGAATCGCGGTCATCAACGGGACCGCCGCGGCTTGTCTGGCCTGCAGAATCTGTTCCAGTACGGTTAGCTGATCGGGGCGAATCTGCAGGAAAAGGACGGCGATTTGCAGAGGGGTCGGACCTTGGGGCTTTCCATCCGACGCGGCCCACTGGATTTGTTCCATTGCTTTGGCTGCGCTGACCTGTGACAGCCCCGGGACGGCCGGGTTCGATTGCGGAGCGGATGTATATGCATGAAGCCAGACTGTGCTTCCGATCAGCAGGCAGAGCAAGCCGGCGGCAAAACGCGTTCGTTTCATGATGATCTCCTCTTTATGATGTCTTGTTTGGGGAAGGCTTGTTTTTCCGCCTTCATTGATCCAGACACCACCGTCGGCGTCGGCGTTCACGGGGAAGAGCCGCCAACGAGCGCGAAGGAAAAGCAAAGTGGGAAATCCGCCAGATGCTAAGAGGTTCCGTTTCATGGATATGAAGGCCCTGCAAGCGCGGGCGTAAATTGTTAAAATACAGTGGGTTGATACAAGAGTTGTTGACTTTCCTCTGCGAGGGGGGATACTCTCTTCTCGAATGGCAATATTTCCACGATTCTGTGGGCCGACGATACTCCTTCTCAACTCCCTTCAAACCATTTGTGCGTCTTTCGCGTCCTATAGGAGCGCCGTGCTGCGTTCGTACAGGCCGGGAGCGCCGGAGAAAGACGGCGGAACTGAATGAAGAAAAGCATTGAAATCGTTCCCAATATTGAGAACCTTTTCGGCACGCGGGACGAGAACCTGCAGATTCTGGAAGGCGGGCTCCGGGTCCATATCGGATTGAAATCGAACTCCGTTGAAATCGACGGTGCGGCCAGAGATGTGGTCCGCGCCGAACAGATTTTTACGGATTTCGACCACCTGAATCGCTCCGGCTTTGAGTTCAAGAACGGCGATCTGGGCTCCATGCTGCGCGTGGTGGCCGAAGATCCGTCTACGACGCTGCGCGGGCTGGCGGAAGCCGGCCGGCAACGGTCGTTCGGCAAGCGCCAGGTGCAGCCCAAGAGCATGAACCAGCGCCGCTATCTCGATGCCATCGAGAAATACGACATGGTGTTCGGCATCGGTCCGGCGGGCACCGGCAAGACTTACCTTGCGGTGGCCATGGCGGTCTCGGCGCTGAACAATAAGAAGGTCAGCCGCATCATCCTCGCGCGCCCGGCCGTGGAGGCCGGCGAGCGACTCGGTTTTCTCCCGGGCACGCTGCAGGAGAAAGTCGATCCCTATCTGCGTCCGCTCTATGACGCGCTCTATGAGCTGATGGAGCCAGAACGCGTGGACCGCGCTTTGGAAAAGAATGTGATCGAGATCGCTCCCATCGCTTTCATGCGCGGGCGCACGCTCAACGACTCATTCATCATTCTGGATGAAGCGCAGAACACCACTTCCGAGCAGATGAAGATGTTCGTCACGCGCATGGGGTTCAATTCCAAGTGCGTGATTACCGGCGACATAACCCAGATCGACCTGCCCAACGTCCGCCGCAGCGGACTGGTCGAGGCGGGCGACGTGCTGAAGAACGTGGAAGGCATCAGCTTCAACTATTTCGCCGAAGAAGACGTTGTGCGGCACCATCTGGTGCAGAGAATCGTGCGCGCCTACGACGAGCGGACCCGCAACCAGCAGATGTCGCTGTTGCGGGAGCAGGAAGAACCGCAGGAACCTCTGCAACAATAAAGTTGGTAGAATTATCACGGGAGGGCGGTCAGAAGCCCTCCCGATTTCTTTTGCGGCTTTCTTTTGTGGCAACCTTGATTATTCTGGAAATGGCGATGGACGTGGACCGCGCGGAACTGAGTCGCTTCGCGCGCCGGGCGCAAAAGCTCGCCGGGGTTTCCGGAGAGGTGGCGGTGCTGATCACCGACAGTCGCGGTCTGCGCAGTCTCAACCGCCGTTTCCGCAAAAAAGACAAAGCCACCGATGTGCTTTCGTTTCCGCGCGAAACCGGAGGCGATATAGCCATCTCCGCGCAGATCGCCGCGCGCAATGCGTTTCGCCACGGACACGATACCTGCGACGAACTCAAGATCCTGGTTCTCCACGGTATGCTTCATCTGGCGGGCTACGACCACGAGTCAGATCGGGGCGAGATGGCGGCAAAAGAAGCCGCGCTGCGCAAGCGGCTGAAACTGCCCGGTTCGCTGATCGATCGCGCCGCCGGCGCCACCGCTGCCCGCGCCTCTCGGAGGCGGGTATGAGCGTCATTGTCATCTATGCGGTGATCGTGGTGCTTTCGGCGCTGCTGGCGCTCGTCTCCTATGTGGAGCGCCTGTATACCGAGAGCGGCAAGTTTCTCAGCCGCGAGTTTCAGGAAAACATCGACGCCTTCAAGACCCTGGTGGAGCCGCGCCTCGGCGCGGTGACCGCCCGCGCCGATCTGGCCTTCGCCGTGCTGGCACAGCTGACGACCGCGGCCATCGCGATTCTGATCGGCTATCTGGCATTTTCATCGCATGAGAAATGGACGATTCCGGAAATCGCCCAGGCGGCGGTAGGCATGATCGTGATTGTGATCGTTTGCAACCGCTGGCTGCCCTATGTGATGTTTACGCGCACGCGGGGTGAGTGGATGGTTTCATTTGTCACTCTGCTGCGGCTGCTGCTTTACCTGATGTTCCCGATTACCCTGGTGCTGGGTTTCGGATTGTCGGTGGCCGCCCTGGCCGAGTCGCACGAGCCCGACACGCCCGAGGACTCCGCCCAGGCCGTGGACGCCCTGATCGAAGCCGGGCGCGAAGAGGGGATTCTCGAGGAAAGCGATCGCCAACTGATTCAGTCGGTGGTGGAATTCGGCGACAAGACGGTGCGTGAAGCCATGACGCCGCGCCCCGACGTCTTCGCCGTGCCCGCCGACACCACGGTGCAGCAGTTCATCGCGTTGATGCGCGATCATCCGTATTCGCGAGTGCCGGTGTATGTATCGACTCTGGACCATATCCAGGGCATGGTGCTGGCCCACGACGTGCTTCCCATTCCCGATGAGGAAGCCCGGGTCACCATGGTGCGCAAACTCATGCGGCCGGTGACCTTTGTGCCCGAGACAAAAAAGACCGCGGCCCTGCTGCGCGAAATGCAGAAGGATAAATTCAATCTGGCGGTGGTGATCGACGAATACGGCGCGGTGGCGGGTATCGTGACCCTGGGCAACCTGATGAAAGAGATCGTCGGCGAGATTCACGACGAGCACGAACCCGCCGAAGAGATCATCCCCGAAGGCGACGCTTACGTGGTCCGGGGAGGACTCGATATCGACCGTTTGAAGAACCTTTTTGAAGTGCGTCTGGAACAGAAGGAAGCCACCACCGTAGGCGGACTGGTCAGCGCCCTGGTCGGTCGAATCCCACGGGCGGGCGAGGTCATCGAAGAAGACGGCCTGCGTTTCGAGATACTGGAATCCACCGACCGCAAAATCGAAAAGCTGCGAATCAGCCGGTCGAACCATCGGACGTCCGCGAATGAACTGACGGCGTAGGCAAAAGTCAAAACCAGAAAGCCTGAAACACGGAGGGAACGGAGGAAAGAACCGACCCGCCTCACAACCCCTGATTTCCTCGGATTTTTCCCCTCGGTTCTTTCCTCCGTTCCCTCCGTGTTTCAGGCTTTCTGGTTTTGACTTTGTCCGGAGTTATGTTGCTTTGTCAGGCGTAGAGTACTATTCCCTTATGGCCTTTCATTCCGGATTTGTATCGATTATCGGGCGTCCCAACGCCGGCAAGAGCACGTTGTTGAACGCCCTGGTGGGCGAGAAGATCGCGATTGTCACTGAAAAACCCCAGACCACACGCACCCGTATCCAGGGCATGGTGAACGTCAAGCCGAAGAAGGGCCGCTCGGCGGGGCAGATTGTTTTTATCGACACGCCCGGAGTCCACCGGGCCGACAGCAAACTGAACCGCAAGATGATGAGCGAAATCTACGGGGCACTGGACAGCCGCGACCTGATCCTGCTGATCGTGGATGCCACCGCGAAGTTCGGTCACAGCGACCAGCAGGTGCTGGACATGGTCACCAAAACCGGCGGGCCTGTTTTTCTGCTGCTCAACAAGATCGACAAGCTGCGTAAGGACGCGCTTCTGCCGCTGATCGAACAGTACAGCAAGCTTCACGACTTTCAGGCGATCATTCCCATCTCGGCGGTCAAAGAGGAAGGTCTGGACGTGCTAATCGACAAGATCATCCGCATATTGCCTGAGGGCCCGCGGTACTTCCCCAAAGACCAGATGACCGATCAGCCCGAACGTTTTCTGGCTTCAGAGATCATCCGCGAGAAAGTCCTGCTCAAGACCGGAAAGGAAGTCCCCTACGCGATTGCGGTTATCGTCGAACGCTATGAAGAGACCGACAGGCTGATACGAATCTCGGCCGTGATTTTCTGCGAACGCGACGGACAGAAAGCCATCCTGATCGGCAAAGGCGGCGCCAAGCTGAAGGAGATCGGAACCACGGCGCGCTATGAACTGGAGCGGCTGCTGAACAAGAAGATCTTTCTGGAGATTTTCATCAAAGTCCAGCCCGGCTGGCGGGAGTCGGCGGCGTTTGTGGAAGATCTGGACTGGCGGAAGCAGCTGGAGAATCTCGGCAAGACCCTGACCGCTGAGGCGTTGAGTCGCGAAGAAAAACAATAAAACCATTTGCCGCTGATTTACGCAGATGAACGCAGATCGAAACCTTTCAAATATTTGTTTTTAATCAGTTTTTATCTGCGCAAATCAGCGGCGAGTGTTTATGCTTTTTCGGCTATTCCTTCACCGCGATGCCCAGCGTCTTCATCTTCCTGTAAAGATGGCTGCGTTCCAGCCCCAGCACTTCGGCGGCGCGGGTGACGTTGCCGTGGTTCTCGTCGAGTTTCTTGAGAATGTAATCGCGCTCATAGGCGGCGCGGGCCTGATGCAGGCTGGAGAAGCCGGCGGGGCGTCCTTTGCCTTCGCGGTAGACCAGGGGCGGCAGGTGCTTGCGTTCCAGTTTGTGGACGGTGGGGTTCATGATGACCAGCCGCTCGATCACGTTGCGCAGTTCGCGCACGTTGCCGGGCCAGGAGTAGCGCATCAGTACGTCGATGGAGTCGTCCGTGATCTCCTTGGGGCGGCGGCTGTAGGCGGCGGAAATCTCTTTGAGAAAGTGCCGGGCCAGCAGCGGGGTATCCTCCTTGCGCTCCCGCAACGGAGGCACGTAGAAGGGAATCACGTTCAGCCGGTAGAACAGGTCTTCACGGAAATTGCCGGTGGTAATTTCGTCTTCCAGGTTTTTGTTGGTCGCGGCGATCACCCTGACATCCACCTTGATCGGCTCGTCGCCGCCCACCCGGGTAAACTTCTGCTCGTCAAGAGTGCGCAGCACCTTCGACTGGGTCTTGAGGCTCATGTCGCCGACTTCATCGAGAAACAGCGTGCCTTCATCCGCCTTCTCGAACTTGCCTTCCTTGTCGCCGGAGGCGCCGGGCAGGGAGTCTTTGCGGTGTCCGAACAGTTCGCTCTCGATCCAGTCCTCGGGAATGGCGGCGCAGTTGACCTCCACAAACAGGCTGTCTTTGCGCAGGCTGTGCGCGTGGATGGCGTGGGCCACCAGTTCTTTTCCCGTACCCGACTCGCCGTAGATCAGCACGCGTCCGTTGGTGGGCGACATGATGTCGATCTGCTGGCGGAGGGCCTTCATGGGAATGCTGTCGCCCACGATCACGCTGCGCGCCTGCATCTGCTTTTTGAATTCCGAATTTTCGCGCCGCAGCCGGTGCGCTTCCAGAGCGTTCTTGATCAGGATCAGCGTGCGTTCAAGCGTGAGCGGCTTCTCGATGAAATCGAAGGCCCCCAGTTTGGTGGCGCGCACCGCGGTCTCAATGGTGCCGTGGCCGGAGATCATGATGACCTCGGGACTGTCTTCGATCTCCTTGATGCGTTCCAGCGTTTCGAGCCCGTCGATGCCGGGCAGCCAGATATCGAGCAGCACCACGTCGCAGGCGCGCTTCCGGAGTTCTTCGAGGCAGCTCTCGCCCGACCCGGCCACCATGACCTTATAGCCCTCTTCTTCGAGAATGCCTTTCAGGGTTTCGCGGATTTCACGCTCGTCGTCCACCACCAGGACGCTATGCATGGGTGGGGGCCTCCGAGGTCTGCATCTCTTCGGCCAGGGGCAGTTCGACGATGAACTTCGCTCCCAGAGGCTTGTTTTCCTCAACCCGAATGGAGCCGCGATGGTCTTCGATAATGCGGCGCACGATGGCGAGACCGAGGCCCGTGCCGCGCTGCTTGGTGGAGAAGTAAGGCAGGAACAATTTTTCTTTCACCTCTTGTGAGATGCCGTGTCCGGTGTCGGCGACAATGATTTCCACCGCGTCCCTGCTTTCGACCAGGGTGGTCGAGATCTGGATTTCGCGCAGCAGCACATCCTGAAGGGCTTCGGCGGCATTATCGATCAGGTTGGCCAGCGCCCGGCGAATGGCCTCAGGATCGACCAGAGCCGGCGGCAGTCCGGCGCTTAGCTGTTTTTCCACGTTAATTCCATCGAGCCTTCCGTTGAACATGCTCAGCGTGCCTTCGATGATCTCGTTAACGTCCGCCGGACGAGGCTTGGCCGCCGGGAAGCGGGCGAGAGACGAAAACTCATCCACCAGCGAGCGCACTGTTTCCACGGCGCCGGCGATGGTTTCGGCGCAGCTGTGGATGATCGCCATGGATGCTTCGTTGGGAGGATAGCCGCGTTCCAGATGCCGGCGGATGCGCTCGGCCGAAAGCGTAATGGGCGTCAGCGGGTTCTTGATTTCATGGGCGACGCGCCGGGCGACTTCGCGCCATGCCGCTTCTTTTTGCGCTTTAAGCAGCGCGCTGAAATCTTCAAACACGATCACATAGCCGATCTGCTGCCTGCCGTGCTGCACCGACGACACGGTGACGGCCACATGCAGGTTCTGTTTCGAGACCGGAATCTCAAGCTGTCCGGTGGCGACGGTCATGCGTTCCGATTTCCTCACCAGGTGCTCAAGATCGGCGGCTACCTCGTCGGGAAAGATGGAGCGCAGGCTCGAGCCGGGCATTGCGGTATTCGCCTTGGGGCAGAACATCCGCCCAAAAGCGGAGTTGCTGTGGGCCACGCGCTTTTCCGGGTCGAGCGAAAGCACGCCAGTGGGGATGTTTTCGAGAATGGTTTCGATGTGGCGGCGGCGTTGTTCAAGTTCGGTGTTGGTGTCGGCCAGGGCGAGGGTCGACTGCTCGATCCTGATGCGGCTGGTTTCAAGATCGGAAGCCATGCTGTTGAACGAAGACACCAGATCGCCCAGTTCGTCGGTCGCGGAAATATCCACGCGATGACCGAGGTGGCCCATGGAAATCTCGCGGGTGGCCTGGGCGAGCGCGGCCACCGGCCTGGTCACCAGCTTGGCCAGCAGCAGAGAGACCCAGGTCGCGGCGAAGAGAATTCCCACGGTCAGCAGCGAAAGCCACAGCATGTACATGCCGCGCAGATGCTTGCGGTCCTGGCTGAGGTCGTGGAACCTCTTTTGGTTCTGGCTCATCTGCTCCACGGTGGGCAGAAAATCTTTGGGCAGCGGCAGCCCGATCAGAATACTGCCGGATTTGCCGACGGCGGCTGCGCCCAGAATGTATTCGGTCTGGGCTCCCACCCATTTCTGCGGGCTTTCCTGGACCTGTTTCAGGGGAGGCAGTTGATTGTGGAGCGATCCCCATGGCTCGGGAGAATTGAGCAGGGCCACGGCATCTCCGTCGGCCAGGGCGATGGCAAAGCCGCCCTGCAAGGTGGGCTCGTGCCGGTGGAACTCGTGAATCACGCCGGTATAGTTCCCGGTCTCAAAGGCTTTGATGGTTTCCGGAGACTGCGCGATTTCCACCGCTTCCTGACGGGAGTTTTCGCCCGCATAGTCGCTGAGCAGCTTGGCGATCTGTCCGGAATCCTGCTGAATCTGCTCTACCGGACCGGAAAACCATTTATCGATGGAGCGGTTCATCAGGCCGTAGGCGAACATAAACATAACGATGGAAGGCAGGAACGACAGCAGCAGAGCGCCGATGACCATGCGCGTCCGGAAGCGCGAACCGAGTACGCCGAGCTGGCGCTCGGCATAAAGCTTGAGCAGATTTCTGAACAGAACAAAAGTCAGGGCCACCAGCAGCAGGAAAACCAGGGCGGAGAGCGCGACCAGAATCAGCGTCTGCGATCCGGTTCCGGGACGCAGGGCCTTGAGGTTGAAGGCCTGCTGCGAAAAAACCACGCCGAACAGGACAAAGATGGCCGCCGCCAGCGCCACCAGAATGGCGCGCCGCTGCCCTATAGGCTCATCCTTCGGTCGTTGGTCAGGCGTAAGTTTGGCCACAAGCGTTACGGCTCACGGCCGGAAGTTTATATGCAGGTCAGATTCGGCTGGAGCGCTGGGGACATTATACGGTTTCGAACCTGCGTAGTCGCAAGCCAGATCAAAGTCAAAACCAGAAATCCTGAAACACGGAGGGAACGGAGGAAAAAAAACGAGGAGAAATCTGAGGAAATCAGGGGGTGTGAAGCGCAATCAACAGAACCGCAGTCCCCCTGCGGGAACACGATATAGCCGGCCAAACCTCACACCCGCTGATTTCCTCGGATCTTTCCTCCGGCTTTTTTCCTCCGTTCCCTCCGTGTTTCAGGATTTCTGGTTTTGACTTTGCCCGCGCTGCGACATGCTCTGCTACATTGGGTGGAACAAATCAGGAAGATGGAGAAACCCAACATATGAAGGAATCTTCTTTCACGACACTCGTGTGCCGTCTGGCTTTGGCGCTGACGCTTCCGCTGCTGCTGCAGGTGTGCGTGCCCGCGGCGCATGCGCAGGAGGCTTTTGCCGGCATCTGGCGCGCCGGCAATGACGGTCACTACCTGTGGGTCGGCGACAACTGGGACGGCTTCAAAAGCAAATGGGAAGAACTCGGCAAACAGAACCTCCGTCTGGTGGACGTGGAAACCTGGGGCGAGGGAGCGCAGAGAAAATATGCGGGCGTCTGGCGGGCCGGCAGCGATGCCCACTACCTGTGGGTGGGCGTCGACTGGAACAGCTTCAACGCCAAATGGGAAGAGCTGGCCAAACAGAACCTCCGCCTGACAGTGGTCAAGACCTATATGGATGGAGGCCAGAGAAAGTATCTCGGCGTGTGGCGGGCCGGCAGCGATGCTCATTACCTCTGGGCCGGCGTGGACTGGAACAACTTCAACGCGAAATGGAACGAGCTGAGCAAACAGGGCCTCCGGCTGGTCGATCTCGACACGTATATGGACGGCGGCACGCGGAAATACATCGGCGCGTGGCGGGCCGGCAACGACGCGCACTTCCTGTGGGCGGGCGTGGACTGGAACAGCTTCACCGCCAAGTGGAATGAACTGGGCAAGCAGAACCTGCGCCTGACGGTTATTCGCACCTATATGGATGGAGGCCAGCGACACTATCTGGGTGTGTGGCGCGCGGGCAGCGACGGATACTATCTGTGGGCCGCACCCGATTGGGAGAATTTCAGATCGAAGTGGAATGAACTCGCCGGGCAGGGTCTGCGCCTGGCCAAAATGGTTACCTATCCCGGCTGCGGCAACGACTGCGGGAACCAGGTCATCGCATCGGGTCCTTACGACTACGCGATTACCGGGCACGACACGGTCTATCACTGGCCCGTCGATCCGGATGTTGCGGGCGGCGACCATTTCGTCCGGCTGTCGGCGCTTATGTTTTCGGCGGCGCCCTTCACTCTGCCGTTTTCCGATACCAATGTGAAACGCTGGAACGGCTGGCGCTATGGCGACGGCCGCTGGCACCACGCGGTGGATTATGCCATCGACCTCAGCGCCAGCTTCCAGGTGCGCGCGGCCGCGCCCGGCAAGGTGATCTTCGTCGGCTGGGACAACTGGTCGGGCAACACCGTGGTCATCAGCCACGACGTGGGCGGAATGAAGGACGCATTCCGCACCATCTACATGCACCTGCGCAACGGCCCCGCGCACGATTGTGACTTGGCGTGGAGCAATACCGTGCCCTCTCTCGGAACCGGAGCCGCTTCCTACAAGGGCCACCTTACGGCCACAGGATGCGCGCAGGCCGCGGCGAATCGGCATCCCAACGCGACCAACTGGGGAACGAATACGCAGACCATCGCGGTTAGTGTGAACCAGCAGGTAACGGCGGGGCAGGTGCTGAGCTGGGCCGGCGATACCGGGCCGGGCGGCAATGGCAACGGCAACGCGACCACCAACACCCATCTGCACCTGTTCACGACTCGTCGCGATCCGTCGAACAATCAGTTCTACTTCATCGACCCCTACGGGATTTACGCAATGCCGAATTGCTATCCGGCAGGAAATACGGACGCAATCGGCGGGGTGTGTGCGCGCTATCCCAATGCGTGGAAGGGTGGGAAGCCGCAATATCCGTAGAGGGTTGCCAACAGCCTCGGCGTAGAGACGTAACTTGTTACGTCTCAAAAGCCGGGAACGATGCGTTGAAGCGTGCGGGAAGGCAAAACCGTCGTGTAACCGGGGCTGTTTGCGGTTTATTCCTGACAAGGCGTTTTATGACACCGGCTTTTGAGACGTAACAAGTTACGTCTCTACGCCAGGGGTTGTTTTTACCCTGATGAGTATCGCGGACCGGCGTCTCAATGCACCGAAAAGATCGCAACATCGTGATGCATGGGGTCGAACTGATAGAACCGCAGCCTTCGTGATGGCTCGAAGTTGTAAATGATTTCCACCTTATATCTGCCCAGCGTGTCATCGCCGCCCGGGACATGGGCCGCCGGAGGCACCTTGACCAGAAAAGGCGTGCCATCCGGGAGCGACCCAGGAATATTCGGGAACCAGTGCAGACGTCCGAAGGTGAACCACGGCCCCGATCCGCCGGTCGCGACGGACGATTGAAACTGGTTCTCCCATCCGCGCGCTCCGCCGAAATCCATGTTCTGATAGCCGTGCGTAAAATAGTCGCCGTTGATCAGGGTTACTTTTAAAGTCGTCCCGCGCAGGGTCCAGGGCGGAAACTCGCCGCTGAATCCTTCCCGGAATTCGCCATAGATGGTGTTGTTCACATAAAGCAGAGTGAGATCGCTGTTGCGATCAACCCTGACGCCCCGGGGCAGTTTGGTGCGGTCCCGCCAGTCGTAAAAAGCTTCACGCGCATTTTTTATTTCGTCGGCTACGCCCCGATAGTCTTTTTTACCGAGCGCGGCGCGACCTGACCGGAATGCCGCCCACATTCTCTTGGCGGGCGACAGGTCGCCGATATGAGCGATAGCGGCCGGTTTGTCGGCGGAAGGATGCTGGCCGAAAACCTCAACCTCCAGGTCGACGAGCGTCGTGCCTTGAGGGTTCGGAGGAATTCGCTTGGTTGCGTTTTCGATGACCTGCACGCGGGGCGGATGCGCACGCCAGCCCCAGGCATAGACGAGGTTGTAGTATTTGCCCGGCGCCATCTTGATTTTGAAAATGGTGCGCGTGCCTTCTTCCATGTTGTAGAACGTCTGGTCCATCGCGATGTGAGGTTTGGGCGGCAGGCCGAGCGCGGGATCGTCAATGTACGTGACGAACGGAGAGAAGTCGTCGTTTCCGCGGCTGAGCACGTCAACCGTCCAGGTCATCGTCCATGGCACGTTTTCGACGGCGGTGGGATCGATGAAGGCGACGTCGGATTCGATATGGTTGTCGTACCACACCTCGTGGATATCGACGTTGCCGCCGATGACATTGCCGCTCGCGTCTTTGATCGGAATTACCTTCCTCACTTTTTCCGGGCCGGCGTAATGCAGCAGCGGAAAGCCGCTGTAATTGCGGTCGGGAATGAGATCGCCTTCCATGATGGCGACCCCCCGATGCAGATTTTCGCCGATCGCCTCGATCTCCCGCTCACTGAGGCGACCGGTCTTTGCCTTTCTGATCGTCGATTCGACGCGCTCGAAGATTTCCAGCAGGTCGTCCGTGGGCGATACCGGGTTGATTTTGCTCACTACCGGAACGCCATCATGAAGGTTGTAGGGAATGTCGGGCGTGGAGGGCAGCGTGTTCGGCATTTCATTGCCGGAGCCGTCGAAGGCGTTGGTGAAGATCGTGGGCAGCAGGTTGGTCCCCGGCGGGTCCTGAAAGGGATTGCTTTCGGCAAAACAGCCCTGTGCGGTATTGATGCGGGCCACGGTGACCCCCGCTTCCTGCGCGATGCTCACGGTCGCGCCGGTCGGCCTCGATTGCGGGTGAGGATGCCCCGGAGGTTCCGCTGTCCATGGCAGAAACGGACACATTGGATTGTCGTGCTGTGGCTGCTGCCCGGCGCAGGCCGGCGCGAGCATCATCAGTGTCGCCGGCAGAAGCGCAGCTTTGAATTTCATCGACAGGGAAAGAGCTCTCATCGTGTCCTCGCTATGAATCGGGGCCCGGTGGAAACGGCCCGCCTCGGATGGGAGGTCCGGCAGGGCGATCTTTGGGCGTCACCCAGGAAAGCCGATGGGCGATGGATTCAGGGGAGCTGTGGGCCGCGACTCCTCCCCAGAGGCCGACCGCTTCATTCCCGTAGCGGATCAGGTGCATGGAGCAATCCTCTCCGCCGGAACGGAACATTCTTGTTCGCAGCAGACTCAGTTCAGCGGGATCGCCGGTGAGAAACGACCATCCAATACCAGCCTGATATTTCTCGGCGAGAGCGCGCAGGGCCTCGGGTGAGCCGTCGGAGTCGGCGGCGATGGAATAAATGAATACCGTACGGCCCTGCTCTTCGCCCAGCAGATCCTGGACGCGGGCCATGGTTTCGAGACTGCGGCAGCCGGCTTCATCCCGGGTTGAGATGCAGTGCAGCAGCACCGTCCCGCGGGCAATGAGGTCATCGTAAAAGCGGGCCGTCTGGCCACGGTGCGTGTGCACGGTCACATTGGGAATCCATGCGGAGTGGGAGCCCACGGTAACCGGAGGGACGCATCCGCGCGGGGAATCCATTCCTTTCCCGTGGTCGCCGGTTGCGGAGTCGGAAACTCCCATGAGGAGCTTCATCAATATTTTTGCGGTGGACGGCAATGCATCGCTCCTTTATGGTTTCAGGGGTTTCTTTGGCTGCCGCGGATTCTTACCCGTCTTCTCTCCCGCGCCCTTTGGCTTACAGGTTTCAGGCCTTTCCGATTTTTTATTCGGAAGCAGGTCCCAGCGAATCATCATGGCGTGGTCTTCATGGACGACATTGTGGCAGTGCATCACGTATTTGCCGTGAAAGTCATTCCAGCGCATGAAGATCTCGATCTCGTCATTGGGCAGCAGGGTCGTGACATCGCGCCGGGCCCCGCCGAAGAATACCTTGAGCGGTTTTCTGTGGCAGTGAAAGCAGCGCTCTCGTTTTGACGCAGCCTCCGGCGGTTCGGCAAGGTCTTCAAAGTCGTAGCCTCGCCGGGAATCATCGGTGTTCCGGGTCTGGATCTCGGTGGCTTTGAAGGGCCTGCCGTTAACCTTCATCAGCAGGAACTCTGTGAAATGGGAATGGATGGGGTGCGACCAGTTCTTCCCCTCATTGCGGATGGTCCAGATTTCCGCGCTGTCTCCCTCAATTTCAGCCTGAGGGATGGAAAGGTCTCCCGCGGGCTTTCCATTGATCGTCCACAGCCCGCCCCGATAATCGAACTGCCAGACCCGCCGCTGCTTTACTTCACTCAGAGTTACCGGCGGAGTGTCGCGCAGCTTGTCGGGGATGCAGCTTTTATCCGGGGCCTTTCTCTCGATCACGTCGAAGCGCATCATATCGACGCCCGGTTCGAGCACGCGGCCGGTGGGGCCTTTTCCGCTGACCTGTTCCAGACGGTTTTGCAGATACACATGGTCACCGGGTTTGAATTCCGAGAAGTCGATGATGACGTCCGTGCGCTGGGCCACGCTGAGATAAAGGCTCTCGGTGCAAACCGGCCTTTGCATGAAATTTCCGTCGCCGGTCAGAACGGTGAACACGTGCAGTTGGTTGCGGTCCACGCCGGAGCTGAGAAACACCTGGTAGAAGCGCGAAGGTCCTCCGTTGAGGATGCGGAAACGGTATTTGCGGCGCTCCACGGTAAAGCGCGGCTGGATGATTCGATTGACGGTGTACTTGTCGCCCAGGAGTCCGTCGGTATTCAGCTTGTTGAAAACCACCTGCCCGTTTCTGTCGAAGCGCACGTCCTGAAGAATCAGCGGGACGTCGTAGCGGCCGCTGGGCAGATGAAACGCATGGGGGTTGGGGTCGTTTTCGTTGCCTGAATCCTGTTCATCGAAGAACAGGAAAAAGCCCGCCAGCCCGGCATAGACATTGGCGGCGGTGAAATCCATCATGTGATCGTGGTACCAGAGCGTGGTCAGCTTCTCGCGCGGATCGCAGCCCGAAGGAAAGGCGCAGTAGTGATGGTCCCAGAACTCGCCCGGCCCGATGTTATCCATGGGATAACCGTCGCTCTCGGAGGCGGTATGGGCGTTATGAAGATGCGTTGTCGTCTGGGGGCAGCCGAAGCTGACGTTCCCCGCTGTAAGGCGGATCCGGATGATAGCGCCACCGAAATTCCTGCTCCCGGATCTCATAAAATTTCTGCGGCGGAAACTCGTGGTAACGCTGATGTGCGTCCGGATCGGGAGGAGGCTCAAGTTTCCCCCTGATCGGTTGCTTAATGGGCGGAATATAGAGGTCCGCGACAAACGGCGTCGATTTGGGGCTGGGCGGGTCCGGGGGAAGTCCGTCGGGCAGGCAGAGATATTTGAGATTGTTGTTTTCGCTCTGAGCTTCCAACTCCGGCACCAGCAGGCCTGCCGCTCCGGCGGCGATCCCCAGTTTGACGAAGTCTCTTCGCTTGATCATCGTTCCTGCCCGCCTGTTGGAGTTCCGATTCCCGCGCCTGGGATTTGAAAGATAGACAGGAGAATTCGATATTCTTGCGGAAGACGGATGTCCTAGGCATCGGGACATCTGAACATCGGGAAATCGGCAAACCGGCATCCCACGACCTTCTGTCATTCCGAATGAGTAGTTCAGATGACCCGCCGCACCGCCGCTGTCGCCGCATCCCCGGTGTTGGGCGTGCCGGTCGGTTCGATGAGAAGAATGTGGACCTCTTCCTCCGCAACCGGCCGATGTTCCACGCCTCTGGGCACGATGAACAACTCGCCCGGCCCGAGATGGATTTTGCGATCTCTCAACTCGATGATGAGATTGCCTTTCAGTACCAGGAAGAAATCGTCCGTATCGTCATGCTTGTGCCAGACGAACTCGCCTTTGATCTTGACCACCATGATGTCGTGACCGTTGAACTGCGAAACGGTTCGGGGCTGAAAATAGTCTGAGAAGGTGGCGAGTTTTGCTTCGAGATTGACTTCGTGCATGGCGGATTCTCCTGGATGAAGCAGTATATGTCAGCATCCACGCCGGGAATCACCAGAGCCGCGCGGTCGAGTGTAAGCAGGTTCCTCGCCGCTGCGCGGTTTCGGAATGACAAAAGAGAGCGCGACTCGGGGCCGGGTTCGTTTTCGGGGAAAACCAGTTTTTAGTTGCTCTCTTTTATTCGCGTCAATTCGCGTTCATTCGCGGCTGACCTGTTTTTACCTCACTCCGCGTTATCGATCTGCGCCCTCTGCAGACGGTCCGAAAAATCCACGTAGATCGACTTCCACTGCGTATAGAAATCGATTGCTCCCAGGCCGCCTTCGCGGTGGCCGTTGCCGGTCGATTTCGTTCCGCCAAATGGCAGATGAACTTCCGCGCCGATGGTCGGAGCATTTACGTAGGTGATGCCCGCATAGATGTCGCGCATGGCGCGGAACGCCTTGTTCACGTCGCGAGTGTAGAGGGACGACGAAAGTCCGTACGAGACTCCGTTGGAGATTTCGATGGCCTGGTCGAAATCGTCGCAGGGGATCAGGCTGAGGACGGGGCCGAAGATCTCTTCCTGGGCGATGCGCATTTTTGCGTCGACGTCGGTGAAGATCGTGGGCTGGAAGAACCAGCCGTTGTCGTAGCCGCTGCCGGAACAACGCCCGCCGCCT
>WNFD01003249.1_pt1 | contig 16304 bp, 14 predicted proteins | sample 5400491 | NCBI WGS metagenome assembly WNFD01 (sample SAMN13153343, study PRJNA577476) | soil metagenome | isolation source: 120 cm saprolite under Douglas fir tree site 2 hole 2 replicate 2 | place: USA:California | collected 2015-04-18 | reverse complement strand
GCAAAGCCTTCGACGAGGAGACGATCTACCGGGCCGCCGCCGCGTTCGAAAACGGCGTCGACTGGAAGACCCTAAAGGCGGGGTGACGGCTCGCGCCGCACCGCTGCGAGGCAGGATTGCGCCAGCGCTATCGGGCTATCTGCTGTCATTGCGAGGAGCGCAGCGACGAAGTAATCTCGATCGGGCGAGACCCGTCGGCTCCAGATTGCTTCGCTGCGCTCGCAATGACAGGATCCGTACGCGTCACAAATTATAGCCTTTTTGCTTCGCCACGACGCGGATGCGCTCCTCGACATGCGCACCCACCCGCTCCCCCCAGGCCTGGGCCATTGCCACGGTCTGTTGCATGATCTCGGGCATTTGGGTCGCCATCTTATGCCCAACCGGGCTGCTGTAGAAAGCGGTCAGCTGTTTGATCTCCTCGGCCGTGAAATTGGTGTCGTAAATGGTGATCAACGGCTCCTTGAGCTCAGGCGCCGATTTTTTCATCTCATCCTCGGCGACAACAACAAACTCGTTCCACGCCGCGTCTGGAATTTTCGGGTTTACCTTCCGGAAGTTGCCGATGATCGTAGGGACGATGATGTCCACTATGCGGTCCATATTCGCAAGCGTACCCATCTCTTTCAGCAGCGCTTCGATATCGGCCCGCTTTTCTGCGTCGATCGCCGCCGCGATATGCGGCTGGCACACGCTGATCCAGCACGCAATCGCGATGACTTTGACGCAATACCCCGGCAGATTTTTCATGATCCCCATTCCATAGGCGCAGTTCGTTTGTTTGCTCGGGCACCCGCGTCGCCGGCCGTGCCTTTTGACCAAGGACCGCGATTATCGCCCGCTCAGCAAGGCCCGGGCGATCGTCTCCCACTCCTCAGGCAAGGGCGTGGTCGCGGCGGGGCGGCCGGCGCGGCGATACCAGCCGCCGGCGTTCGAAAAGTCGCCCTCGACGCGGTGCAGATAGGCATGCGCCCAGGCACCCTCGGCGTCGGCCTGCTTCTGCGCGCATTGGTGCGCCAGGTGCCAATCGCCTTTCGCTTCCCACCACAATGCCTGCGCCGCCATGCTCAGCCCTTCGGGCGGGGCGTCTTGCGCGAGCGAGCCTTTGTACGTCTCGAAATCCATCGCGTCTTCTCCTCTGCGGATCGAGTCCCGGCAATATACAACCGGATCAGGCGAACAGGCGATCGAGCCGGTCGCGCAGGCGATAGTAGCCGCCGACGGCCGGCAGAAACCAGGGATTGCCGGAATAGAGCGGATGGTCCGGAAACTCCTCGGTATCGAAGCTGCAGGCGTAGTTCGCTGCGCCGGCGATCTTGCGCGCCGTCTGCCAGCCGAGATAGGTCATCATCGCGATGCCGCTGCCGTTGCAGCCGAGACAATAATGGAGATCGTCGCGGCTGCCCATATGCGGCAATGCGTCGAGGGTGAAGGCGGTATTGCCGGTCCAGGCGTGGGTGATCCGGATGCCGCGCAACTGCGGGAAGCGATCGACCATATAGCGGTGGAGGATCGTGGCACTGACCGTCGCGTCGACCTGAGTGAAGCGCGCCCGCCCGCCGAACACCATGCGCCTGCCGTCCGGCGACATCCGATAATAGCACAGCACGCGGCGGGTGTCGGACAGGGTCCGGCCCCGCGGGATCAAGGATCGCGCGAGATCCGGCGGCAGCTCTTCGGTCGCGATGATGTGGCTCGCGATCGGCACGACCCGGCGCCTGAGCGCCGGCGTCAGGCTCCCGGTGTAACCGTTGGTGGCGATCACGACATCGCCCGCCGAGACCACGCCGCGGGCGGTCTCGACCCGCCAGGCGCTGCCGGTGCGGGCGAGGCCGATGACTGCGGCCTTGGCGCAGACCGCGACCTCGCGCCGGCGGCACGCTTCGAGCAGCCCCTTGTAATAGAGCGCCGGGTGCAGTTTGCCGGACCGCGCGACAATCATTCCGCCGAAATAATAGTCGCTGGCGATCTCCTCGCGCTGCCGCTCGCGGGGCACCATATAGGCGGCCGATTGAGCCGAAGCGTTGAGCAGCTTGAGCCGGCGCGACTGCGCAGCGAAGTGCCCCTTCGTCCACGCGCCGACAAAACGGCCGGATTTATCCCACCAGCAGTCGATCCGTTCCTCGTCGATCAGCCGGTCGATCAGCGCGAAGGCGTCGGCCGCGTCGGACAAGATCCGCCCGGCGTGATCGGGATCAACAGCGATGGTCCTGCCGGTGAAGCTCTTGCCGACATTGACGCCGCCGCTGACGGCACCGCCGTTGCGGGTGCTGGCGCCGAAGCCGAGCTCGTTCGCTTCGAGCACGACGGCGCCGATGCCGTTCCGGGCCAGCTCCAGCGCCGCCGACAACCCGGCATATCCGCCGCCCACGATCGCCACGCGCGCCTCGCGCGGCACGTCGGCGAGGTCGCCGGCGCTCGGCCGGTAAGCCTCCCACCAAAAGGGCGTGGGCGTGAAATCCCGGTGAAATATGTCGGGATTGATCATCTATCTCTCTCCTCGGGCGGGGCGGGGCACGGATGGGTCATTGCCGGTCCGCGTCTTTTGCAGCACAGGTTGATCTGCTATTCGGGTTATGCTTGTCGCGCGAACGCGAACGAGGGGTGAAGCATCGATGGCAACGCAAGCCGCACCGCACACAAACGGCCGCCAGGAAGCGGCTCATCTTTATGGCGAGCTCGAAGAGCGCCTCCTCGCCCGCGATCAGGAAGGCGGCAGCCGCATCTATTATGAATTGTTGCGCCGCGGGCGGCCATTGCCAGAGATCATGGCCGAGGCTGTGCGCATCCATGCGCCCTACACGCATGTGCCGTATCATCAGCGCATCGATGACGGTTTTCCGAACTTCGTCAACAACGATCATTGCCTGCTGAGCGCGCGGGCGGCAATCAATCTGCAGAAGATGCTGCCGGAGCAACTCGCCGGGCTGCCGCTGGCGCAGACGATCTGGTACATCCCGTCCGGGCTCGATATCTGGAACCAAAAGATCCTCAAGGCCCCGGGCCACTACGCGACGCGCGGCTACAAGATGCCGAACACCGCTCCGCCCAAGCCCGTGGTCTATTGGCCCGACCAGGAGCCGCTCAGAGAATCGGGCCCGCTGAACGAGCGCCTCAATCATTGGCTGACTTTGGTCGAACGCGGCCAGGTGATCGACGCCTACCGCACTTTCCTCGGCCTGATGGAGGAGACCGAGCACTGCCAGGAGGTCCTGGCTCAGCTCGTGTTTGCCGGCATGATCGATGTTCAGGACCGCATGCTCTACAACCGCTCCTACACGACCGGCCACAAAGCCTACCGCGCGCGCTCGGTGGTCGAAATCGGCAACGCGGTCGGCTGGGACAACGCCCATAACGTCCTCTATGCAGGGGCGCTCGACATCGCCGTCGGGCCGCGCTGGCACTCGGTCTACGAGATGGCCTGCAATGTCGTCACGATCTTTATCGAAGGCAAAGAGGTCCACGCCGTACCGCAGAGCGGCACCGGCGAGCGCGAGCGGACACTGCTGTCCAACACCGGGCCGGTGACCGAGGCCGAGACCGAAGAGCTGATCGGCGCGCTGATCCACCAGCACGAGCCGGCTTATATCGAGAAGATCAGCGCCTTGCTGTTGGCCGGCAAATCGCCGCGCCGGATCATCGACGCCATCCAGCTGGCCGCGGCCCAAATCGTGCTCGAGACCGACGGCCCCAGCAACTTCTCGATGCCGCAGCACACTTACGAGTACTGCAATACGATCGGCTGGTTCTTCGACAATTTCGCCCATCCGCAGCGGCTCAAATTGCTCTTTGTCGCGGGGTCCATGGTCAACCAGGCGGCGTGGAATCAGCGCAGCAGCGGCTGGCTCAAATCGCCGTCTGTTCGCGCGCCGGGCGGTGCCGACCGGCTGAGCGGCGGCCAGATCATCGAGCGGCTGGAAGCGGCGTTGGCGGCGCTCGACACAGCGGCGTCGGTAGCGTGGACGAAGGCCTATCTCGACAGTGGCGCCGACCGTTCGCCGCTGGTGCAGCGGCTGGCGCTGATGGCAGCGCGGTTCGGCAACGATCCGCACAACCAGGAAATCCCGCAATGCCTCTTGGAGGATTACGGCAAGAACCAGTGCCGCGATCGCGAGCGGCTGTTGCTCGCCTGCGCCCATATCTCGGCCGGCCACCGCAAATACGGCGACCCCTTCGACGCGAGCCGCCGGTTTGGCGAGGCAATGGGGCTAGCCGAGCTGCACTAATTTCAGCCCCCTCTCCTCGCCAGCGGGGAGAGGGAGGGGCCGACGAAGCGGGAGGGTGCGGGTAACGTCAATGAAACTGCGGCTTGACCTTCTCGCATAACAGCTGCAGCGACTTCATCACCTGCTGATGCGGGATCTTGGTGCCGCAATTCATCTCGCACAGGATGCCGTCGAGACCGAGGGTTTCCTGCAGACCCATCAGGCGCTCGGCGACCCGCTTGGGCGAGCCGACGATCAGTTTTTCGCGCAGCGCCTCCTCGTAGGTGATAGTCTGCAGCCGGCGGCCGCGCGCCGCCCGCAACTCACCTTGCTGCACGCCCTGGCGGGTTGCCGAGTCCTCGAGCCGCTCGCCGAGATAGCGGTAGAAATACATGATGCTCTCTTCCGGCTCGTCACGCGCCGCCTGATCGGTGTCGGCAACATAGACCGGAGCGCGCAGGAAGACCTTGCCCTTGCCCGGATGACCCGCCTCCTTCCACGCATTGCGGTAGGCGGAGATATTCGGTTCCAGCTCCTCGAGGGTGCCTTGTCGCACTGCAACCAGCACCCCATGCCCTAGCTTGGCGATGTTCGGGAACGTATCCGCGCTGTTGGCGGCGATGCGGATGTCGGGCCATGGCTTTTGATACGGCTTCGGGGCCAGCCGGACGTTTTCGAAGCTGTAGTACTTGCCGTGGTAGGAGAATGACGGCTCGGTCCACGCCCGCTTGAGGATTTCGAGCGTCTCGGCAAAGCGCTCGCGGCTCTCGCCGTAGGGCACGCCATAGGCTTCATAGGTGCGCGGAAAGCCGCTGCGCCCGATCCCGAAAATCAGCCGGCCTTGGCTGATCTGATCGACCGTCGCGGCCTCTTCCGCCAGCCGCAGCGGATGACACAGCGGCAGTACCTGAACGCCGGTTCCGATCTTCATACGCTTGGTGCGGGCTGCGATGGCACCGGCGAGGGTAAGCGGCGCCGAGCACACCGACCGTTCCGGGTTGACGTGGATTTCCGCCAGCCACATCGCGTCGAGCCCCCAGCGCTCGGCTGCGTCGATCTCGTCGAACGAGCTGGCGAACACCTCCTCGTCGGTCACCCCGGCGGTCCGTTGAAACTCGTGAAACATGCCGAACTCAAACGCCATTTGCTCTTCTCCCTCTCGCCACGCGCGGCGTTCGCCGCCCCAGTCGGGGCTGATCGCACAAATATTGCCTTCGCCACATTAGAGGCGCTGATGAGGCGACACCAGTCAAGAAATGAGTACGTGAGGCCAATGGCTAACGGACCTTGGTCGTGAAACCCCTGGCGCGGCCCCGGGTTGTGCAATACGCACGCCCTCGGGGGCCGCCCGCAGGAGTGGTTCCGGGATCCCGACAGGTATCAGGCCACTCCGGGGCTCAGCCCGCTTGAGCGAAGAGGGCAAATCATCAGATCAGGCGCTCCGGAAACGGCCCATCTAGAGGCTCTTAGCAATTAACTAGAGTAATTTATCTTAAATTTACTGATAATTTTAGAGATATCTCTCGTAATTATTTAACAGTCGCTGATCAATTGAGAACAATCCGCCATTTGATGCATTGATGACGAAAATTTGACTTGATTTCGGCGCGCAGTTACGCATATTCGTGGTCGAACGTCTTAACGAGAGGTGAATCCGACCAAACATGCAGGCGAGTGATCGGCCCGGGGCCAGCGCCAATCACGCCGATCCCGTCCCGCCCAGTAATCCGGTACCGCCCGCATGTGAAACTCGGCCTGCCCACCGCGTCGAGAATACGGTACGGAGCGACACTGGTGAAATTCGTCAAATGGCGATAGGCGCGGCCGTTTCCGGCGACCTTGAGGCGTGCCGCCTTGGTCTCGACTGTGGTGACCTTTCCGACCACGAACGCGCCGTGCGTTATTGCCGCTTGAGCGAGGCGCTGTACCACCGGGAAAGCTTCGACGAGGCCGTCGAGTGCGCCTGCACCGCCTTTGAGTTGCAGGCTGATAACGACGAAGTCGCGAATTTATGCGCCTGGGTATTCAGTAATTGTGGGCGACACAAGGAAGCGGCAGCAGCGTACGAGCGTCTCCTGTTGCTACGGCCCCAATGGGCCGAAGGACATCGCCACGCCAGTGGTTCCTTCGCCGCCGCAGGACGGCTCGATCGCGCCATAATTCACGGTAGGAGAGCGAGCGACCTCGACCCGGACTCATGTGAATTTGCACTTCATGCGGGCTGCCTGCTGGAAGCCGCCGGGCGTCCCGCGCACTCTGTCAATTATCTGATGCGCGCGGTGGCTCTCGATCCGGCCGATGCCCGAGTGTTGCGCCATTTATCTACCGCCCTGCACGCACTCGGACAGAGCGAGCAGGCGGTGACGCTGGCGCTGCGCGCGCTCGCGATCGCGCCCACCGATCGCTCCTGCGCGTTGCACGCAACCGAGTTGCTGCTGCGCGCGGAGCGATACGACGAAGCCGCCGGAATTATCCTCAATGCCGTCAATGCCCACCGGGAGGACCCCGTCGTACTTCGCCTGCTTTCCGCAACACAAATGCTGCGCGGCCGGACGGAGGATGCCCTCGACGCGATCGATCGCGCGCTGAGCCTCGCGCCGGAAACGGCCGAGTACCATTTGCATCAGGCAAATCTGCTTTACCGCCTCGGCCGCCTGGACGAGGCCGCCGAGGCCTTCGGCCGTGCCGCTGCGCTGGATCCCTTGAACCCCGACACCAAGCGCTCGCAATTGACAGTGTATTTCGATAGCGGCCGGTTTATCGAGGCGCTTGCGGTCGGCGGGGAGCTGATTCGAACCGCGCCGGACAATGAAGAATATGCCCAGGCGGTCCTCCAGGTATTGAACCGCCGCTTCGAAACGCTCGACGGCGATTACGTGGTGTTGAGTGAGCGCCCGTTGCGGCCGCCTCGGGAATTGCGGCCGCGGCCCACCATTTTCGCGGCGTTGCAAACTCAGGCGCGTGTTGTTCACGCCTTGATCATCCGTGAAACCCGTACCCGGTTCGGGGACTCGAAGCTCGGATACGGCTGGGCGCTGCTCGAGCCGGTTCTGCACATCCTGATGCTGTCCCTGGTGTTCGCAGTGATGATGCGCGGACGGCCGCCGATCGGCAACGAGTTCTTTATTTTCTATTACACCGGGATCATTCCCTATCATCTCTTCGTCCACACCAGCACCAGCATGACTTATGCGATCACCAGCAATCTCTCGCTGCTGCAGTTGCCGCTGGTGAGCCCTTTCGACGTCCTCATCGCGCGCGGTTTGCTTGAACTGATGACCGACACCCTCGTGGCAGTCATCCTCTTGGCCGGCTTTGGCGCGGTCGGGCTCGGCGTCCTGCCGCGTGATCTTCCGGCCTTGTCGGCTTCCGTCATCGCTGTTTGGCTGTTCGGGTTCGGGTTCGGTTTCATCAATGCCGTCCTCATTTCATTCTTCAAATCGTGGGACAAAATCTGGGCTCAGCTGACCCGTGTATTGTATTTCTGTTCGGGGATCTTCTATGTGCCGGGGATGATGCCCGACTGGGTGCGCGACATCCTCGCGTGGAACCCGGTATTGCATGCAGTCGACTGGTTTCGTTCGAGCTTTTTCGCAGAGTACGAGCCGCATTGGCTCGATCGCTCCTATCTCGCGATTGTAGCGGTGCTGACCGTGGTCGTGGGCTTGGGTCTCGAACGCGGCGTGCGCCGCCATCTCTACGAGCCGCAATGATCAGGCTCGACCGGGTTACCAAAGGCTACCGCATCCGGGATGGCGCACGAAAAGCCGTGCTCGAGAATGTCAACCTCACCTTTGAAGCCGGCCATAATTTTGGCATCCTTGGAGTGAACGGCGCAGGCAAGTCGACATTGATCCGACTGCTTGCCGGGTCCGAGCTGCCTGATCGCGGGGTTGTCCGGCGTTACGCCCGCGTATCGTTTCCGCTGGGCTTTGGCGGCACGTTCCACGGCGCCCTGTCCGGCTGCGAGAACGTCGCCTTCGTTGCCCGCGTCTATGGGACGCGAATGCGCGCCACGATCGACTATGTCGAGATGTTCTCCGAGCTTGGCGAATACTTCCACATGCCGGTCAACACCTACTCGGCGGGCATGCGCGCCCGGCTCGCCTTCGCAACCTGCCTCGCCATCGACTTCGACGTCTACCTGATCGACGAGGTAACCGAAATCGGCGACCAACGGTTTCGCCGCAAATGCGCCGAAGCCTTCCGCGAACGCATGCTGCGCTCCGATATCATCCTGGTGACGCACAACCCCCAAACGCTCCGCCAATATTGCGACAAGGGGGCAATTCTCGCGAATGGCGAGCTTACGTTGTATGACGATATCGGCACCGCGCTCGGCCGCTACCATCGCATGGTGCAGGAGGGTCCGTGATGGCGGCGGTCCCGACGACGGAGCGCGAACGATCCCCGAGGGTATCGCGGCCATCCTCGGACGAGGCCACCCGGGCCGTTATTGCACCGGCGACCGCGGCGGTGGTTGCCACTCCGTCGTACGGCGGCAGGAACATCGCAATCCTGGACGGCCGGCGGAGTTCGGTCGCCCAGCCCCGCCGGCGGCGGTCCCTGGGCTGGTTCTCGTTCATCATCGTCGTGGCGCTGCCGGTCGTGATCGCCGGGGCGTACTATTATCTCGTCGCCGCCGACCAATACGTTGCCGAATTCCGTTTCGCGTTGCGCTCCGCCGAACCACAGCGCCACGATCCGGTGCTGTTCTTTCAGGATAGCGTTGCATCTTCGCCGATCGGATTGGATTCCTACGTCGTCGTCCAATACCTCGCCAGCCGCGCAATAGTCGACGATCTCAGCAGAACCCTCGACCTGCGAGAGATGTTTGCGCACCCCGAGGCCGACTGGCTCGCTCGCCTCGATCTGCCGGTGTCGATCGAGGAGATGGTCAAATACTGGAAGGGTCAGGTTGACGCATTTTTCGACGTCACCAACGGGACCATCGTCGTCAAGGCCCGCGCCTTCACGCCGCAGGATGCGCTCAAACTAGCCGAAGGCATACTCGTCTCTTCGGAGCGATTAGTGAACGATCTGTCGGCGCGAACGCGGCGCGATACCTTGCACGATGCGGAGGACGAGGTCGGTCGGGCCGAGCGGCGTCTCCAATCCGCGCTCGCGCGGCTACGCGAATTCCGCGACAAGGAAGGGATCATCGACCCGCGCAAGACCGCCGATGCAACCGTCGCTCTGGTCGGACGAGTTCGCGACGAACTGGTTCGCGCCGACACCGAGCTGTCGACCCTGAAGCATTATATGCGCGACGACGCTCCCTCCATAAAGATCCTGGAAGCCCGGATCCGATCGCTCGAGGCGCAACGTCGTTCGGTCGAGAGCGAAGTCACTGATACCGAGAAGACGCGATCGGAAGCGCTTTCCCGGGTCATGGGCTCGTATGAGCAACTCGAAAGCGAGCGGACATTTGCGGAGAGTGCCTATCAGCACGCGCTCCAATCCCTCGACCGCTCGCGCATGAACGCCGACCGCCAGCAGATCTATGTCGCCAGCTTTGTCCAGCCGACCTTGCCCGAGGAAGCGCTCTATCCGCGCCGGCTGCGCTCGCTCTGCGTGGTTTTGTTGATTGCCTCCTCGCTTTGGGCGATTGGCGGTTCGATTTTTCAATCCGTGAGAGACCATCTGCGTCCGTAGGGTGTCATGACGAGTAACAAGCCGCTGGGCGCCGGTGGAGGATGAAATCATGACGACGCTGGAGTTCGAGGCCCAACCCTCTGTCCTGGCCCCCGCCGCGTCCAGCCCAATGCCGTTGCGGCGCGTCAGCCGCGCGGCGCGGACCAGGCTAGCCATCGTCTCGACCTATGACGATTTATGCGGCATTGCGGCCTACACCCGAAGTCTAGAAAGACAACTCGGCGATATTTTCGATGTGACCGTGTTCGACTTGAACCAATTTTTGCTGCGCAGCACGCATCGCCGCGTCCGAAAGTTCGGGGATAAGCATATCCAGGCCATCTGTCGCGAGATCCGGCATTACGACACCGTCAACCTCCAGCTCGAACATGGCACTTTGGGGCGAAACTGCAGTGACATCTTTCGGCGTTTTAGTTGGATTCTACGGGCCTCGCCCCGGTTCTCGGTGACGTTTCACTCGATCATGCTGTCAGAAGCTTTCGATTTTGCGGAATGCTTCAGGGAAGTGTGCCGTTTCAATTTCACCAAAGCCATAGCGATGAGGGCGCACTACATGCGCTCCAATCGGTTGTCGGCGGGGATCGCAAGCCGGCTGCGCAATGCCCAACGATTCAAACCAGTCACCGCGATTGTGCACACTCGCCGTGATCTCTGGTACATGAAGTATGTGCACGGCATGCGGAACGTGTACGACCACCCGCTTTCATTTCTCGGCGCCGCCGAAGCACAGGAAGTCCGCTGCGCCGCAGCGCCGGAGAAATTCGCCGTTCTCGGGGCGGTGCCGGAGCGCAGCAAGCTGATCGGGGTCTTTGGCTTTCTTGGTCGCTACAAGGGGTTCGATACCGTCATCCGGGCGCTCCACCACTTGCCTGAAGAATATCATCTGCTGATTTTTGGCGGCGTCCATCCAAACGAAATCCGTCCGCACCAAGCGATCGATCCGGTCGTCTCCTCCCTGTTCGACGCCGGCTATATCGATACGAGCGTCGCCGAGCGGACGCGGACGCATTCAGGCTCGACCACGCCTATGGTCTCGGTTGCGGTTGACGGATCAATGCGCGATCTGCTCATCGAGCATCCGAAGGACCTCTCCAGCCGCATTCATTTCCTGGGTGCCCAGACCGATCCCGATTTCTTGGCCGGAATGGCCATCTGCGACGCCGTGGTCTTTCCTTACATGGAGGTCGGACAATCCTCTTCTGGCCCGATTTCACAATCGATCGAGCTCGGCTGCCGGGTGATCGCCTCGCGCACCCACACTTTTCTGCAGTTTGCCCGTTATCACCCAAAGACGATCGAGTTCTTTGACATCGGCAACCACCTGGAATTGGCGGGACGCATCCTCGCACGCCCGCAATTCGAACCGCGCGACCGCCTGCTCGCGTTCAATGTCGAGACGAACAAGGCGACTTATCTCGCCGCCAACGGAGACGTGCCGGGAGCGGAAAGGCCGATCGCCGCGTCCCTGGTCAGGTTGTAAGACCCGCGCAGCGCTCGGCGGGCCCGCCGCGGCCTCTGCGCTAATGTTTTGAATGTTCCGATCGGCAATCCTATGATCGCCTCGCAGGTGAGCGCGACCTAGGAGAGAGGCAGCATGAAAAACGGTTTCCGCGTTTACGATTCCGATACCCATGTCAACCCGGCCGCAGAAGTGCTGGAGCGCTACGTCGATCCGGGCTTTCGCTCCCGCCTCGCCGAGCTCGAACCCTACCGACTGCCGGTTGGGCAGGGCGCGGTCGGCGGCGTCGATGGTCTCCACAACTACCGCGTCGGCACCAAATATTACCGGCGGGTTCTCGGTGAGAAGGCGCCGCGCGAGACCTTCACCGGCCGCGAGACGCGGTGGATGGGCAGCAAGATGCCGCGGCCCGGGGTGCAGGACGATCAGGCCGAGAACCGGGTCAAAGACATGGACGACGAGGGGACCGATGTCCATTTCCTGATCCCGACCTCCTGGCTCAGCCTCGTCGGCCTGCCGGATCCGGCGCTCGAAATCGGCATAATGCGTGCCTACCATCGTCACATGTCGGATTTTTGCGGGCAGTACCCCACTCGCCTCAAAAGCATGATCGTCGCCTCGACCCGTAATGTTGACGAGGCGGTGCGCGAGATCCGCGAATGGGGCAACTCGAAATGGGCCGTGGCGGTGATGCCGTTGCTCGCCAAGGATCTGCCCGCCGACCACCCCGACCTGCACCCGATCTGGCGGGCTGCCGCGGACCACGATCTGCCGATCGCCAATCACAGCTTCACCTGGAACCCGCCCTATTACCCGGGCTACGAGGATCTTTGGGAAAATATCTTCCTCAGCCGTCTGGCAGCCCACCCGTGGGGGGCGATGCGGTTTGTCGGATCATTTATCGGCGGGGGGCTCTTCGACGAGTATCCGAGCTTGCGCATGGGCGTTCTCGAATGCGGCTTTGGCTGGCTGCCGTTCTGGGGCAGGCGCATGGACGAGCAGGCGATCTATGTAGGCGGCACGGCACCGCTCAAGCACAAACCGAGCGAATACATGGCAAGCGGCCGGTTCTTCTGCAGTATCGAGCACCACGAAGGCGAGGACATGTTCAGCCACGTCACCCAATTCCTCGGTGACGACCTGTTGATGTACGCCTCCGACTATCCGCACTCGGAGTGTCAGTTCCCGGACTCGGTCGACAACATTCTCGCCTGGAAGAGCCTCAAGCCGGAGACGCAGGGGAAGCTCTTGGGCGGCAACGCCGACCGCTTCTTCAAGCAGGCCTGAGTGGTGATATCTGCGGCGGGGAGGGCACGCAATGAAGAACGGCTTTCGCGTCTATGACGCCGACACCCACGTCAACCCCGCCGCCGAGGTGCTGGAGCGTTACGTCGATCCCGGCTTTCGGCCGCGCCTCGCTGAATTGGCGCCGTACCGCCTGCCGGTCTCACGAGAGGTGGACGGCTCCAACGGTCTCCACAACTATCGCGTCGGCACCAAATTCTACCGGCGGATCCTCGGGGAGGCAGCGCCACGCGAGACCTTTACGGGCCGAGACTCGCAATGGCGGGGAAGCAAGATGCCGAGGCCAGGCGTGCAGGACGATCGGGCCGGGAACCGTGTCAGGGACATGGATGACGAAGGGACCGATGTTCACTTTCTGATCCCCGGTTCCTGGCTTAGCCTCCTCGGTTTGCCGGACCCTTCATTTGAAGTCGGGATGACCCGCGCCTACCACCGTCATATGGCGGATTTTTGCGGGCAGTTCCCGACCCGGCTGAAAGGCTTGATTGCAGCCTCCACGCGCAACGTCGACGCGGCGGTGCGGGAAATCCGCGAATGGGGGAACTCGAAGTGGGCGGTGGCGGTGAAGCCCTTGCTTCCCAAGGATATCCCGGCTGACCATCCCGATCTCGACCCGATCTGGCAGGCCGCCCAGGATCACGACCTGCCGATAGCGCACCACAGCTCCACCTGGAACCCGCCCTATTACCCCGGCTACGAAGATCTCTGGGACAACATATTTCTCGGCCGCATGGCCTCTCATCCCTGGGGCGCGATGCGGTTCGTCGCGTCTTTTATCGGCGGCGGGATCTTCGACCGGTATCCGAGCTTGCGGATGGGTGTGCTCGAATGCGGCTTCGGGTGGTTGCCGTTCTGGGCGAGGCGCATGGATGAACAGGCGGCCTATGTCGGCGGTGTGGCGCCGCTGAAGCACGCTCCGAGCGAGTACCTTACAAGCGGCCGGTTCTTCTGCAGCATCGAGCGCCAAGAGGGAGAGGATATGTTCAATGCCGTCACCGGCTTTCTCGGTGACGAAGTGCTGATGTACGCCTCAGACTATCCTCATTCGGAATGCCAGTTTCCTGATTCGATCGACAACATCCTCGCCTGGTCGAGCCTCAAGCCCGAGACGCAGAAAAAGGTCCTATGGGACAACGCGAGCCGTTTTTTCAAGCAGACCTGAACGGATCGGTCTGGAAGAGCTAAGGCCACATTACCTGCCTTTTGCCGCGCTGAAGAATTGATAAGTCGCGGAGTAGCGCATGCGTGCCTGGTCTGAGAAATGGCTCGTGTCGCAGCCTGTTTTCAGCGCCACTCCGCCCTTTGTCTGCGTCCTGCGGATGTAAGCAACGGCTGACAGGGCTCCCGAGCCCTCATGGCTCTTGGCGCGGAGCAGGAACCATTGAATTGCGTCCGGTTCCGGCGCATCAGCCTTTGCGATGACCTCGCCGACAACCGCGGAACCATCATCGATCTTCCACGTCGGGCCGCCGAAGTGGGTGCCGATCTGACGACCCTGCAGATCAAACAGATTTGCCTCCGGCGCCTTGAATGACCATTCGAAGCCACTTTCTTTGGCTGCACAGGTGTAGATCTGGACGCCGTCTGCGAGGAGCTCGAGTAATAGTGCGGACCCCTCAGGGGCTAATACCGCCACCTCGTCAGCACCAACGGTAAAGGCACCCGCGCTGGTCAAAATGCCTGCTGCGATACCGCAAATCACATTTTTCATGTGCGTCTCGATTGCGGTCATTCCGCGGCCCGCGCGGCTGTAGACTCACTGTTGCAGCGCCAGCTCGCCAGCTCGTCCCAGCTCTCGGCTTCCATGAACTCGGCCCAGCGCCGGTAGAGGTTCCGGAGGTTGTGCTCGCTGGATTTTGCCTCGGTGATGTCCATCACCGTTCCCGGGAGGCGCAGCCCCTCAGATTCGTAATCCTCGACCTCGAAGCCCAACCCCTGCTCGTAGCTGTAGGGATAGCGCCGCGCGATGGTCCCGCGGCTCGCGGCATGGGCGTAGTTCCAGTTCTCCATGTCGTCCTGCTCGGTCATCCCGCCGGGGCCGGAATAGCGGATGTAGTAGTCGCGCAGGAAATCCTTGACCTCCCAGGGCGCGGCCTTGTCGACCAAGTACCAGCGCCATACCTCGGTCTGGTGCGTCCCGCGCGGATGCCAGACGGCGATTGTGCGGGGCTGGCGCGGATGTAGCGCCGTATTGGGGAAAATTTCGCCGGGGCTGCCAATGAGCCTCGCCCAGTCGCCGCGTTTTCGGCGCCGCTCCTCCTCGCAATAGGCGAAATATTCGGAGACTATTGGGGAGTGCTGATACGAAGGCGGCGTCGGCCGGTCCTTAGGAAAAAGATAGACGCCCGTCTGATGACCCCGCTCATAAAGAGAGACCTGCAGCCGGCGCGCCATCAGCCGTTCCTGCACGTCGCGCCGACCGCTGCCGCTGGGGCCGATGCCGACCAGATCGACGGAGCGATGGCTGATATTGTGGTAGCTGTCGCCGCAGAAATTTTCCGCCGGGAATTTCCAGTTGCACGGGATGCGCCATTTCTGGATGCCGCCCAGGATTTCGGTGCCGCCGTCGCTGCCGTCCCACCCGTCCAACGTCAGGTCGAGATAGCGGGTGAAATCGCCGAGGTATTCGAGGAAAGGCGGCGCCGAGGGGTCCCAGCTCGCCCACACGGTGCCCTTGTAGCAGCAGAGCTGCGGGACCTCGATCAATCCCCATTGCGATTTGTCGAGCTGTTCGTGATAGGCCTCGCGGAAATAGGGCACGCCGACGAGCTTGCCGTCGGTACCGTAGCTCCAACCATGATAGGGGCAGGTGAAGACTGGCGTGTTGCCCTCGTCGTAGCGGCACACCTTCATGCCGCGGTGACGGCACGAGTTCAGGAACACGTGGACCTTGCCCGCCCGGTCGCGGCACAGGATCACCGACTCCTCGCCCATGCCCGAGACGAAATAGTCGCCCGGGTTCGGGATCTGGCTCTCATGCCCGACAAAGAGCCACACCCGGGCGAAGAGCCGCTCCAGCTCCTGCTGGTAGATCTCCTCGTTGACGAAGATCTCGCGGCTGATCTGTCCCGCCATCATGTCCACGAGACCCGGCCGATAACCCTGTTCGAGTGCCGTCGCCATGGCCATTACCTCCTAAATAATCACAATGAGGCGGTGAGGCGGCGGGCCGTCCTGACTTGTGTCGGACTCCCAGGAAGCGATTTGGAATCGTCTTGCGCGGACTTGATCCGCGCATCCACGTCTTTGCTTCGACCGCCCCAAGTCGTGGATGGCCGGGTCAAGCCGGTGGTCAAGCCTGGTCAAGCCCGGCCAAGACGAAATTGAGGGAGGTGATTGCCTTCCCTTCATCGCCGCAAGAATTTTCCCGGGACAGCCCTGCGCTTTGCGAGTTCTTCATTTCTCGTTAGCGTCTCACTGCCTCGCTGCCTCATTGTGATAGCTGGTTATTCGCGGATCTCAAGGATGTCCTGGGCGAAGATCATCTCTTCGCTGCCGACCCTGGCGGGATCGTCAGGCGACGACAGATAGCGCGCGAACACCCACACGCCGTCGGCCGGGTTGGAGACGATTTCGGCAAGGGCGCCGTCGACGAGCGCGATCTTGGTGCCGGGCGCGATCTGGCGGATGTTGACGGGCTCGCTCATTCCGCAGCCTCGGCACGAGCCGGCCGGCGCCAA
>WNFD01003248.1_pt1 | contig 16309 bp, 17 predicted proteins | sample 5400491 | NCBI WGS metagenome assembly WNFD01 (sample SAMN13153343, study PRJNA577476) | soil metagenome | isolation source: 120 cm saprolite under Douglas fir tree site 2 hole 2 replicate 2 | place: USA:California | collected 2015-04-18 | reverse complement strand
CGTTGACGACCCACTCCAGGTTGGTGCCGGAGAAGCCGAGCGCGGTCTGGACGTGCGGCAGGGCGACGTTGACGATGGTCGCGTCGAGCACGACCATGAGCTGCGCCGTCGCGATGACAGCGAGCGCCAGCCCCAGCCGGCGCTGCGGGGCGCCTGCGGACGTCGCGGCGGCGCTGGACGCCGCCGCGCTACTGACCTCCCGGGCCGGTTGCCCGGTGTCTGGTGATGTGGCGGACAAGAAAATCTCCCTAAATTGAGGGCGCGCTGAACCACCGCCGTGACCGGCAAGGTAGGTGCAAAGGTCACGCGCCGTACGTCTTAAGAACCTTTTTCGGCCCGAACGGACCCAGTACTTGTGTCCCCGTAACGTCTCTTCCTTCCCCGTGTGGTCGCCATCAGCGGTTATGACGACCGTGCGGCTTTCCTCTCATCGTTGACGAGGCAGCCGCCGCGGCTGTGACACCATCACCTCCCACCACGGGATCTGAGCATCTTCCGCATCAGCCCGAGCAGGCACCGGCGCTCGCCGGTGTCGAGCGCCGTGCACCACGGCGCCCGGGCCATCAGTGGCGGTCGTTGGCCTGGCCGGACTGGCCTGGCTGGCGTGGGTGGTGCTGGCGTGGCTGGGTTCCGGCGCCACGGGGCACCCTCGTTGGCCGACACTGTGGGGGATCTTGCAACTGGTGTTCGCGTCAGTAGCCGGGGCAGGCGCTTTGGTCGCGCTGATCGTGGCCTGCCGGCGGCTGGTGGCCGGCGGCAGCTGGCCGGTCGTGGCCGGGCTGCCGGAGGGATTCGGGCGGTGCGGGGACATGGTGCTGCTTCTTGTGGGCTAGAAGGTTTTCCGGCGTCTGCGGCGCGGGCTACCGCGGCGGCGCGGTCTTGGTCGGGGGTGGCGGTCAGCTCGGTGGGCTGGAAGCGGATCTCGGTGACGTCGGTGAACCCGGCGAAGCGCAGCCAGTCGTTGAGGTAGCTGGCGTGGAAGTCGACGCCGAAGGCGGGCGGCGCGCCCGGGGAGTACACCCCGCTGGTGTAGACGACGGCGGCCTTCTTCCCGGTGAGCAGGCCGGTGTAGCCCTCGGCGGGGGTGAAGCCGAACACCCAGCCGGGCTGGGTGATGATGTCGATCCACTGCTTGAGCACGTAGGGGACGCCGGAGTTCCACATCGGGACGCTGAACAGGTAGGCGTCGGCGGTCACGAACCGATCGAACACCGCCCGGGCCTCGTCCCAGGCACCGGTCTGCTCGGGGCTGGGCTGGCCGCCGCGGGTGACGGCCATCTTCGCCCCGGCGTGGAGGCGCCCGAATGCGGGCAGGGTGCCGTCGTGCAGGTCGAGGTGGCTGACGTGCACGCCGGGGTGGACGGCCTGGTGGGCGTCGAGGAACGCCCCGGCCAGGGTGAGGGGGTCGCTGGCCGCGCCGCGGGGGCTGGCCGAGACGTGCAGGAGGCGGGTCATGGAGGTGCTCCTTGGCACGGAGGTTGTCTTCGAGGTCCAGTCGAGCATGATGGGCGCGGCGGGCACTATCGCCAGAACGCGTGATGCCCGGAGCGGGCGAGCCGCCTGCTGCTGGACGCCCGGCCTCACCCGTTCGGGTGATGGAAAGCACCCGCTGCCGGCGGTGAGCCTCGGGCGTTCCAGGCGTTGGCGAGCTGGACCCGGGAGCGGACGTCCAGCTTGGCGAAGACCGATCGCACGTGCGTGGAGACGGTGTGCGGCGAGATGCCCAGCGCCCGGGCGGCGATGCGATTGGTCTGCCCGGCGCTGATCAGCTCCGCAACCGCGAGCTCCGCGGCGGTCAGGGCCTGCCATCCCTTACCGGGGCGGCGCGGCGGGGCGGGGGAACCGGCAGATACTGCAGCGGCCTCGAGCGTCCGCGCGACGGAGGCGGCCAGCGCCACGGCGCCATGATCGTGGTAGACCGACCACGCACGCTGCAGCGCCCCGGTCGCCTCGGCGCGATCACCGCGGGCGAGCAGCAGCGACCCGTGATCCGCCAGAGCGCTGGCCAGCAGCATGACCCGGGGCGAGCGTTCCAGCCGGTCGACGGCCCGGGCCAGCAGGCCGGCGTCGCCGTCGACCAGTCCTCGCACCTGCAAGGCGATCCCGTCCAGGCTGGCGGCCCCGGGGTTGCGTTCGGCCGCGGTGGCGGCGCGGGCGACGGTCTCCCGCGCGAAGCCACGATCACCCGCGGCGATCGCCAGTCCCGCGTGGACCCGCATCCATTCCGGCAGCCGCGGCCAGTAGCTCCGGGTGCTCGATGCCCTCGACATGACCGGCCTGATGATCCGGACGGCTTCGGCCGGGTCCCCGTCGAGCCCGGCCAGCAAGCTGCGGCACAGCCGCAGCCCAGGGATCCCGGCGATGTCGCCGGACCGCTCATTGCGTCCGGCCCGGGCCAGGTGCTCCCGGGCCCGCGCCGTGTCCCCGCCGATGATCGCGGTCAGAATGAGCACCATCGCCGTCTCCAGCCGGTATGCCGCGGTGCCCAGCTCATCGCTGAGCCGGGCCAGCGTCCGCGCGTCGGCCTGCGCCTCGTCGAACCGCCCGAGCATGAAGTCCTGCCACATGCGCGCCTCGGCCAGCGACGGCTGGACGGCCTCGCGGCGCTCGTCCGCGGCCCGGCCGGCCGCATCCATGACGGCCTGGGCCTCATCGAACCGGTCGAGCAGCCGCAGCGCCGCGGTTTCCTGCGCCAGGTACTGATCGGTGCCCTGCTGACGCAGGGCACCGAAACAGGCAAGCGCGTCCTCGTGCCTCAGCTCGTTCCGGGCGATCTCGCCCAGCACCTGCAGGACGACCTGCTCGGCAGGACGATCACCCAGGCGGCGGGCCCCGGCCAGGCTGCGGGCCCTGGCGAGCTGGATGGCGTACCCGTCGACAGCCCCCGCGGCGCCGGTGACCGCGACGGCCTGTCCCGCTTGGAGGTCGAGGGCGTCGAGGGCGAGACGGGCGGCGACCGCGTTGAGCAGCAGGGTAGCCGCCTCGGCGTCAGTGGTGTCCTCCGCCGCGCGGACCACGGATCTCTCGTCCGTGACGATCTGCTCGGCGTAGGTCCCGCCATGCGGGCTCACGGGGATGACCAGCGCGATGACCCGGTCCGTCACGGACAGCCGCCCGCCGATGCCCGGGCCGAGCTTGTCCACCACGCCGGCGGCGTCGAGGCCGGGAATGTAGGGTGGTGTGCGGTCGGCCGGTTGGGCAGCGCGGCCACCCGCGCGGAAGGTGGCGTCGGTCGGGTTCACCGCGACCGCGCGGACCCGGATCCGCACCTCACTGGTGCCCGGTTCGGGGACGGGTAGGTCGACGATATGCAGGACGTCCGGGCCGCCGAATTCGGTGAGGCCGATTGCCTTCATGGTGTGCTCCTTGAGGTTGAACCGGACCTATGCCGTGGTCCAGGCGGCCTTGATCGCCTTGGGCTCAGGTCGCGGGTTCAGGTGGCCGCAACCAGTGCCTGGTTGCGGCCGCCTCGATGACCGGCGTAGTTGCGTCCTCGGAACCTGATCGGGAACGTCACCGACCGTCTCTTTTGAGGGTGCGCTGCGGAGCCTGGCGGGGGTATCCGCATGCTGACTGCACCTGTGCGCGAGCTGCCGGCAGGCGGCCTGGTCACATTGGCGGATTGGCCCGGGTGGTGGGCCTGCCCGGGCGATCAGGTCACGGAGCTGGTGCCGCCCGGATATGCCGAGCTTGGGGTAGGAGCGGTACAGGTGCGAGGCGACGGTGCGCGGGGACAGGAACAGCCGGTCGGCGATCTCACGGTTGGTCAGGCCGCCGGCCAGGACGACGATCTCGCGTTACTGCGGGGTGAGTTCCGCCAGCGCGGCAGGTGGGCCGGGCGACATCGACGCTCATACCGCATGCTCGTAGCTCGGCTAAAGCGCGCTGCGCCCATATCCTAGCGGCCTAGGCCAGATCGACGTCCTGAGCCCACTCTATGGGCGGCGAGGTCGCGCAGGTCCTCGCCCTGGACATGCCATCGCTGGTGCGGCGCCTGATCCTGGCCGGCACCGGGCCATCCGGCGGCGAGGGAATGTCCCAGCAGCGGCCCCCAACGGCCGAGCTGTTCGCCAGGCAATACGGCCTGCAGGGCCTCATGTGGCTGCCGATCTTGTTCTCCCCGTCCCGGCCAAGCCAGAAAGCCGGGCGCAGGTGGCTGGCCCGCGTCCGGGAACGAGCCGACCGCGATGCCCCCCGGCCGGCCCAGACCGCACGGGCCCACCGGGCCGCGAGCGGCATATGGGGCCAGCCGGCCGGCGACGGCTACGCCTACCTGCAGAAGATCACCCAGCCCGCCCTCGTCGTCAACGGTCGCAACGACATCGTTCCTCGCCACCGCTAACTCCTTCATCCCGCAGCAGAACCTGCCCGATGCACAGCTGATCCTCTACCCGGACTCCGGCCAGATACGGCCATTCATACCGCAGGAGAAGACCATGACCCGCCCTGCTGTCAGCCACGCCCCAGGCGGCCACCATCCCCGCCAGCGGCCCGGGTACCCCATTCCCGCGGCTCTCGTTTCACCAGGTCCCCGAACCCAAGACCGTCAAGAACCGCCTGCACCTGGATCTCATCACCAGCCAGACCGAGGCAGAGACCAGCCGGTTGCTCGGCCTCGGCGCCACCCACCTACGCGTCTTCGAACAAGACGGCCGGCACCGGTGGACCATGTCAAAGACCCAGACCGCACAGGTTAAACGGCAAGCTAAGGCAACGAGTTCGACCTCGTCACCGCCTGACAGCACCCGGCGGTCCCCGCGATGAACCGGCCGGAGCTGCCGGCAAGTGCAGTCAGCATGCGGATACCTCCGCGGCGTCCCGCCGTGAAGGCTGAAAATGCTCACCGGGATGACGTCCCCAGATCTTCTCCGACGAGGCGGCCATGCCCATGATCGACGTGACCGCGCCGGCCGGGACCTTCCGCGGCACGAAGCGGCTCGCGCAGTGGGGCATCCGCGACCCGTCCGGGCTGAACCGACTGGTCGGCATCACCCAGCCCGGACGGGTCACCGCCGTGACAACGACACCATGTTCGCCACCGGCAGGCGGCCTACCTGACGGCCTGCCACCTGCCCGACGCGCGAATCCCCGCCTTGCCGACGTCGGCCCGGGCCTCCTGCCTATTCCCGCGCGTGGCGTTTCCGCTGGTCCCGAGCCCAAGACAGTGCAGCCGGGAGCCTAGCGGCACATCAAGACCGGAAGGATTCTCCTCATGCCCGTGAATGACGCCTACGCTGCGGCTGGCACGTTCGCCGACAAGCACCAGCTGGCCGTGGATCCCGCGACCGCCGTCATGACGATCGAGCAGGTCCCGGACATCCCGATGTTCCGCAAGAACACCGCGGCATTCGTCCATGACCTCCCGGCCGGCTCCGTGGCCAACATCGACGGTGACAGCAACTATGTCCGCGTTCAGGTCCTGACCAACCTTGGTGCGCTGGACCGCGCAAGCAGCTCGCGGTCGTCCGCCAGCTCACCGACGTGATCTGACCGGTCCGGCACAGATGTTCGCCGCTAGCCGACCGGTTGCAGCGATTGGCCAATGGCGAGTGCGAGCACAGCCTGGCCGGCCTCAACCTTTCCAACGCAGCAGGCCCTATAGCGATATCCCCTGAAGAGGACCGGCAGTGAGCATGACCCAGGCTACTGATCGCTTCACCGCGCCGCCCGATGACCAGACGCTCGCGGCGACGGTCGTCGCACTGGAAGAGCAGGGGTTCAGCGTGGAGGTCGTCGACGACCTGGACGCCGCCCGCATGGCCGTGCTGGCCCGCATCCTGAAGGGCTCGCCGGTGATGACCAATACCTCGGTGACACTCCAGGAGGCGAGGATCACGGGACGCGATCAACGACGGCGGGCCGCATGACTCTGCGCGCATCCATCTCGTCCTCATCCGCCAGCCCGTCGGCTTCTGAACCGCCCGGCGCGGGAGGGGAGCTTCCGATGGCGGGCCACGCGATGCAATGGACGCGTCAACCAACCGCGCATGCGCCAGGGTGGCTGGGGCGCGTCCGCCAGGACGTGGCGGGCAGCATGGAAGCAGGCGAGATCCGGGGCACCCCTGCCCTGCACGGCGTCCCGTGGTGGGGTGTGGTCTCGTCAGTCGTGGCCCCGGCGCTGCTGGTAAGCGGGTGGACGTTCGCTGCCGCGGTCCAGCGAGGCTCCTACAACGCGTTCGCCGACACGGTCAGCGCTCTCGCGGCATACGGCGCTGCCGACCGATGGGTGATGACCTTCGCCTTCCTGGCCGCAGGGGTGTTCGAGGTCGCGACGGGCCTGGCGCTCAGGCCGGCCGCCGCAGCCGGACGGCTGATCTTGATCATTGGCGGGGTCGCCGGCGTGTTCGTCGCCGCGAGCCCGGAGCCCGCCGCGGGCGGCGGTTCGGTGCGGCACATGGTCGCGGCAGCGATAGGCCTGGTGGCCCTGGCCAGCTGGCCGGCCGCGGCCCGGCGGCGGGGGCCGTCGGTGCCGTGGGGGCTGCGGCCGGCTGTCTCGGCCGCGGCTTCGGCGGTACTGCTCGGCGTGCTGCTGTGGTTCGTTGCGGAACTCGTCACCGTCGGCGGGCAGGCCGGCCTCGCGGAACGGCTCCTGGGCGAATTGCAGACGCTCTGGCCGGTGCTGGTGATCATGTCCTGCCGCCTGCGCCGACCGGGGGCCGACAGTATCCGTGACCGGCCGGGTGTTGTCTGAGGCGCTTAGCTTCTCACCTCTTACTCCGCGAAGGAGCTGGATGCGGGCTGTCCTGGTCAAGCTGCCGTCCTTGGTGCGGTACTGGACGGTGGTCGATGACGGTTACCGGGTGGTGCGCGTCGCGGATGAGTACCTGCAGCACCTGCGCCTTGGCCAGGATGCGGCGGAGAGTACGACGAAGGCGTACGCCGAAGCGCTCGCTCTGTACCTGCGGTGGTGCGAGCAGACCTCGCGGGACTGGCGGACGGCCGCCGAGCGCCTGGGCGGGTTCATCACGTGGTTGAAGCACACACCCAGCGACCCGGACGCGCCTGTGGCCGGTCCGGGGGTCAAGGACGTGCGCGGCCCGGGCCGGATCAACCGGATCTTGAGCGTGGTCCGGGGATTGATCCGGCACGCGGTCGTGATCGGCGAGGTGCCTAGTGAAGTGCTCAATGCGCTCTACGACATCAGCGACGACCGGGATCTGCCAGTTGAGGTGCGTGGCGAGGCCTCTGGCCTGCGGTATGTCGCGCGCCCGCGTCACCGGCTGTCGGAGACCGAGACGGTGGTCGACCGCGCCAGCGACGTCGAGGTGCTGGAGCTGCTGAGGGCGTGCCGGTCGGCACGTGATCGCTTCATCGTGATGGCGATGGCCCGGGCCGGGCTGCGCCGTGGCGAGGTGACCGGGCTGCGCCGCGAGGACATGCACCTGGTCTCCGACGCCACCATGCTCGGCTGCGCGGTTCCCGGCGCTCATCTGCACGTGCGGCGCCGGGACAACCCCAACGGGGCCTGGGCGAAATCACGCCGTGCTCGTCCGGTTCCCGTCGACGAACTGGTGGTCCTGGCCTACGACACCTACTGGTTCGAGCGGGAGGAATGCCGGCCCTGCGTGCCGGTGCGACTTCGTGCTGGTGAACCTGTTCGGCGAGCCGCTGGGAGCACCGATGCGCCCCGGGGCGCTCAACGAGCTCCTGGCCGCGTTGTCGCGGAGAGCGAGTCTGGCACGGGATGTTCACCCTCACATGCTCCGGCACTGTTTCGGCAGCAACGTCCTGGAGGCCGGCGGCGCGGTGGATGAGGCGCAGGCGCTGCTCGGGCATGCCTGTCCGGCCAGCACTCAGGTTTACCTGCACCCCTCACATGACCGGCTCCGGCAAGCCATCGACCGGGTCGCCGCCCGCGCTTTGCCGGGAGACACACGTTGAACGCCGCCCTGCCGGGCCTTTCCCGCCGGGTCCCGTTGAAGGACGCCGCCGGGGATCTCCGGCGTCACCTGGATCCCGTCCTCCTCAGCGAGGCCGGGTGGAACCCGGAGACCCAGACGCTCGCGCCCTCACCGGATCATCCGCTGCTGGGATACCGGGTCTGCCTCGTCCGGGGCTGCACAGGCCAGGGGCTGGTGCCCGACGAGCTCTGCGTTACAGTGTGCCGAATATTCCCTTACCCGGCGAATGGACCACCCAATAGAGAGAAGGGACGGTTCAGCGGATGGGAACTGCCGAGACTTCAGAGCCGCAGCCGTTCACCACCGCCACCGGAAAGCTCTCCAGGGCGCTGACGGCACTCACCAACGGTGCGCTCACCTTCGCCGGCGTGGGCGTGTTCGCCGGGCTGTTCTCCCTGTACGGGTTCGCCGTCTCCGGCGTCGGCGGGGCCGAGTTCTGGGGCTGGCCGCTGGTGGCGATCAGCGTCGGCGCGATGGTGCTGGTGATCGCCGAGCTGGCCTCCAAGTACCCGTTCGCGGGCAGCATGTACCAGTGGCCGACGATCCTGGCCGGCAAGCAGGTGGGCTGGTGGATGGGCTGGGTCTACGCCGGCGCGCTGTTCCCGTTGATGACTGGCTACTACGCAAGCCTGCCGGTGCTGATCCACCCGCTGTTCAACCTGGCGCCCAGCTTCCGTACCGACGCGATCATCATCGTCATCGCGGCCGTTATCGCGGTGGTGTGGAACATCGCGCGGATCGGCCTGCTCGGCCGGCTCGCCCAGTGGGCCATGATCCTGGAGCTGTCCGTCGTCACCGTCGTGTGCCTGCTGACCTTCATCCTCGGCGCCAAGCACTTCGGCAACCTGACCCAGACCGCCACGGTGACTGCCACCACTACCGGCACGACCACGGTCCAGGCCCTCAACTCGGTCAAGGGCGTCATCCCGCTGTTCATCGGCGCGGGCGTGTTCAACGCACTGTGGGTGCTGTACACCTTCGAGAACGGCGGCACGCTCGGCGAGGAGACGCTCGACGCCGGGCGCAACGCCCCGCGCGGGGTCATCGGCGCCTACATATTCGCGGTCATCTGCGGCTTCCTGTTCCTGCTCTGCCTCACCCCGTCGATCCCGGACATGAAGGCCGCGATACTGGGCGGGGTTCCCGCGGAGAACGCCATCACGGCGCACCTGCCCGTCGGCGTGTTCAAGCTCTTCCTGGTGGTCGTGTGCATCGGACTGATCGTCGCCACCAACACCATGTTCACCGGCGGGGTCCGGCACATCTACGGCATGGCCCGGGACGGGCAGATCCCGTTCCCCCGCACCTTCTCCCGGACCCTGCGCGACGGCTCGCCGTGGACGGCCGTGCTGCTGATCGGCGTGCTGTCGCTCGTCCCGGTCTTCGTGTTCACCACCAAGACCTCCTCCATCGTCGGCGCCGCTACGGCCCCGATGTACCTCGCGTACTTTCTGATCATGACCGTGACGCTGATCTACCGGTTCCGCGGCTGGCCCGGGTCCAGGGCTGGTTCTCCCTCGGCCGCTGGGGCATCGCGGTCAACATCGTGGCCGTGATCGGCACCGGCGCGACCGCGCTGGACCTGCTGTGGCCCCGCCCGGCGACGAACCCGACCTACAACCAGATCTCCGGCACCACCGGCGGCAACTTCCTGCGCGACGTGCCGATGGCCTGGCTGATCATCGGGGTGCCGCTGCTGGTCGGGGCGGTCTTCTACGCGTTCTGGCACCGGCGGATCCACGACCACCCGCTGGCCATCGACCAGTACCATCCCGAGCCCTGAGCATGGCCAGCGAGGCCAGCACAGCAACGGCCGGCCAGTGGTTCGCGGACAAGATGGAGCAGGTCGCCGCGGGGCCAGCGTCCTGCGGGGCCGAAGCCGGCAGTGGCGCCAGCTGCACGGCGGGCTGGCCCACGTCACCTAGGCCGTCAGCACCGAGGCCGCCGACCGGTACGTGGTCAAGTTCCTCACCCAGGAGATGGACGACTTCGGGCTGATGATCCCGATCGACGAGCTGATCGCCAACACGGTGGCGGCCGGGGAGCCCGGCGTGGGCGCGCGGGTGCTCCAGGCGCTCCCCGAGATCCCGTCGATCGTGCTGGAGTACATCGACGGCTGGACGCTGGACACGCCCGACCTGGCCCGGCCCGACTACATCCCGCGGATCGCCCGGGCGCTCGCCGACCTGCCCCCGATGCGGAACACCACGGTGATCTGGAAGTTCCTCGACGACTACCTCGGCCTGGTCGAGCGACACGCACTGAAATGCCCGGCCGGGATCCTGGACCGGCTGCCCACGGTGCGCCGGATCCAGGCCGCCCTCGCGGTGCACGCGCTGCCGCTGGTGCCCAGCAACAACGACCTGCTGGCCAAGAACATCATGGACGACGGCCGGATCCGTATCATCGACTACGACTTCAGCGGGATGAACGACCCGATGTTCGACGTCGGCGACCTGGCAATGGAGGGCGACTACGACCCCGGCCAGATCCGTGCCGCGTGCGACGCCTACTTCGGCGCGCACGACCCGGTGCAGTACGCCCAGGCCAGCCTGTTCGGCGTCGCGGCCCAGTACACCTGGTCGCTGCTGTTCGTGGGCATGGACGCGTTGCTGCCCGACGCGCCCGCCGAGGGCTTCGACTACTGGCAGGAGGCCTCGTCGTGCTGGGGCTGGACCCGGGCCAAACTGGAGGATTCGGCCCTGGAGTCGCTGATCGCCGCGGCCGGCGGCGTACCGTATACGGAGGCACGATGGACAAGGTCGCGCTGGTAACGGGAGGCAGCAAGGGCATCGGCTACGCCTGCGCCGAGCGGCTGCTCGCGGACGGGTACGCAGTCGCCATCTGCGCCCACAACGCCGAAGAGGTCACCGCCGCGGCCAGCCGTCTCGGGGGGGCCGGGCAAGGTGCTCGGCGTAAGGTCCGACGTCGGGTCGGTCCAGGACTGCGAAGCGCTGGTCCCGGCGGTGCTGGAGCACTTCGGCCGGGTCGACGTGCTGGTGAACAACGCCGGGGTGTACAGCCCGGTCCCGTTCCTGGAAATGACCGCGGAGACCTGGGACGCGCTGCTGGACATCAACGTGCGCGGCCCGGTGCTGCTGGGCGGCGCGGCCGGGCGGGTCATGCGGGACCAGGGCGACGGCGGCCGGATCGTCAACATCGCCTTCACCAACGGGCAGCTGTCCGAGGCCGAGTTCGCCCACTACAACGCGTCAAAGGCCGCGCTGATCTCGCTGACCAAGTCCATGTCCGTCGAGCTGGCCCCGTTCGGCATCCTGGTCAACGCGGTGGCCCCGGGCTGGGTGCTGACCCCGCTGAGCGAGCCGTTCGTCGGCACGCTGACCGAGGACTCCCTCGGCCGGATCAGCCCGCTCAAGCGCGTCGGCCGGCCGCCGAGGTCGCCGCCGCGGTGTCGTTCCTGTGCTCGCCCGACGGGAGCTAAATCGCCGGCATCACCGTCAACGTGGACGGCGGCCTGACCGCCATGCACCCTGCTATTTAGGACCGGGCGATCTAGCTTGAGTTTTAAGTGCGCCACGAGCGCAGAAGGTGAGGTTGTGGTGTAGGAGACCTTGCTGGATGCGGTGCTGTGCAGGAGATGAAGGTCTGGCCCTTCGGCGTCGCCCTGCGGGGGGTGATGTCAAACCGCCTCAAGCTGCGTTGGCTGAAGACCGTCGTGGTGAGCGTTGGGGAAAAGGCGCAGTCATGCGTCAGGTGGGGACCGGGAAGGCGAGCGTGAGCGAACCGCTGATGACGTGTCGGAACAAGCAGCTGACATCAGAACCGGATCGGTTAAATGGGTCCGGGATGAGCCTGGCGGGGGACCCGTTTACTGGCCAGGCGGTGTCCGGGCCGGGCCGGCGGACAGCAGAGCGGGCCGGAGAAGCGACCGCAGAGCGGATCGGATAACGGACGGGCCGGCTGACCCTGGCTGCGACCGCGTGAGTCGGCCTGGTATCTGTGTCGCTCGCAGGGGCGAGCAGGATGGCATAGTCACGGACGGTCGGCGGCGATCTTGAGGTGAGGCCGCCGCCGTGTACCCGCAAGATGACCGCCCGCGGTATCTGGCGTGTAAATTTCAGATGCGCGATGGGCGCTCCGCTGGCAGGGACGGGCACGCGCCGCCCGGTCACGGCAGAAGCGATCCGGCCGAACCCGGCGGGCGGCGTCACTTCCGGGGCGCCGTTCGAACACCGCCCTGACCAGTGCTCCACGCGCTGATGCTCGAACGCCCGGAGACCAGGCAATACGGCAACTAACTCCTGGTCAGCGCCGTCCACCAGTTCCCAGGTGCCGCTGCCAGGCCCGGGTCCGCATGCCGCAGCGAGGCCTGGCCCTGCTGCTGGCCTTGGTCATCGTATTCGTATACGGGCGAGTCAGCGCCGCTGCGGAGCGCCATCGTGTCTGCGCCGCGTGTGGCCCGTCGCTGCACCGCGCCGAGGGTGGCGGTATCCGCATGCCTGACTGCCGTTCCGCCGGCTCGACGAGGAGCGTGGGCGAGTGCAGTCACGTTGCGGATACCCGGCCGGCGTCCCGGCACCGCACGATGTTGTGGGGGGACAAGCCCCCCGCCGGAAGGTCAAGGGCCAAAGGAGAGTTCCTGAAGGACCTGCTCGAGTCGGCCGTGAGCTGTGGTGGCGGCTCGTCGCGAGTAGATTTCGAGCTTCCGGGCTGGTGTCTCGATCACCGGCGCGATCTGGGCCCTTAGGGCCAACCCCACGCGGAATCAGGAAGGAGCTACTGACATGGAAGGAACAGACATGGAGGCCGGTGACATGGAGGCCGGTGACATGGAGGCCGGCGACATGGAGAGGAACCACTGAAGGTACTTGGCGAACATTGAATCGTGCTCGTGCACCGCGGGGCGGACGGGTCCGGCTGTAGCACGGTCACCCAGCGCATGCGGGCCGACATCTGCAGGTAGTAGCACGTGGTTATGGATCACCGCGATGGCATGTGCCGTTCGGACGGCTGCGGCAGGGTGCTGGAGTTCCAGGACGGCCCGGCCATGGTCGCCGGGCCGTCCTGCCGTAGCGGGTTGATGACAGCTTTGGGCACCGAAGCGCCGAACGGGCGCGTGGGCGGGATCGGCCGCTAACTCTCGCCAATCCGCCTGTCGATGGTCTCCCATCTCGATGCCGTGCCATGAGGTGACTGTGTTCGGCCAGAGCCGGCATGCCCGGGCGCCTTCCGGGTCTGAACCAGGAAGGGAGCCAATGAGTCGATCGCCGACGGCACATAAGTTGTTGTCCACCGTGCGTGGCCGGCGGGTTCTGCTGGAACGCGCCTCTAGCGCCTGCAGCCGTCCTCGGAAGGTGCAGTCACGTTGCGGATACCCCGCCGCTAGCTTCCGGGGCACAGTCGAGCTGTACGGGGTTATCCGTCACGGGACCGGCGCCGCGCGCAGCCGTGGTGATGGATGGTCAAGGTCTGACCAGGCGGGCAGAGGAGGCAAGGATGACGGTACGAAGCGGCAGCGCCGAGTGGCACGGGAATGTGGAGAGCGGTTCGGGAACAGTCACTGTCGGTGACGGCGTCTTTGAGGGGGCCTATTCTTACGACTCGCGGTTCGGTGAGGGAAAGGGGACGAATCCGGAGCAGCTGATCGCGGCGGCACACGCCAGCTGCTTCACGATGGCGCTGTCGAACGTCCTCAGCGCCGCGGGCCACCCGCCGGAGTCGCTGCGCACGACCGCGCGCGTCCAGCTGCGTAACATCGACGGCGCCCCCACGCTGGCGCGCATCAACCTGGATACGGAGGGACGCGTCACGGGCGTCGATGAGCGGCAGTTCCAGGCGCACGCGGAGGAGGCCAAGCGGGTCTGCCCGGTGTCTCGCGCACTGGCCGGGATTCCCGAGATCGTCGTGACGGCCAGGCTCGCCGCAGATCGGTGATGGACGTTGACATCGCCGTTCCCGGCGGCGGCCCCGGCGGCCCCGGCGGCAATGCCGCCGCGATCCGCGCCGCGCAGCTTGGCGCCCGGGTCGCCTGCATTGACCGCGCGCCCGAGCTGGGTGGGACATGCCTGCGCATCGGCTGCGTCCCGACCAAGGCCTGGGCGCAGACGGCGCTGGCGCTGAAACAGGTCGAGGAAACGTTCGGCAAGCTTGGCGTCCAGGTCGGCGGCTCGCACCTTGACTTCCCGGCGGCGAACGAGTGGAAGACCGCGGCGGCGACCGCACGTGACAGACATGGTCGAAGCGAGCGTCATCGCGATCGACGCTGGAGCGACCGTCGAGACCATTGCCCACGGGATGGCGCCTCACCCCACGCTGTCAGAGGCGATCAAGGGAGCCGGACTCGTCGCCCTCGGCCGGGCGATCGACGTCCCAACAGCAAACCAACTCGCGGCACGGTAAGAGCGGCGACCTGAACTGGCCAGGCAGCAGTCAGGCCCGCCGTTGCCGCAGGTGCGGCAGCCGGGCTGGGTCCACGGCCCGGCCGTCATGACTCAAGCACCGACGGGAGGCGACAGATGAACGAGACATGCGATCGGTGCGGACCCGCGGTCCGAGCGCTGTACCGGGTGGGCCGGCGTGGCGAGCTTTACCTATGCGGACACTGCGCCAGGCAGCTATGGCCGGCGCTGTCCGCGCAAGGCTGGACTATCTGGCCGGCTGGCGAGCAGGCACCGATCGCCAACCTCACGCTCCCCCCGGTCGAGGGCGAGCCACACAACCTCCGCCTTGACCCGCCCCGACGACGCCAGCACGCCATGCTGGACTTCCTGGTCAGCAAACTAATCCGGCGGAAGAGCCAGCGGGTGTGGCCATCGGAGGCCGCCTGGTAACGAGGAGCCGGAAGGAGAAGGAGGAGAGATGAGCAATCCGCGTGAAACTGTCATCAAGGCTCGCGGTGGCCCCGGGCGCCGGAGCCAGCCGGACGCCGTCTCGGCGCGCGTAGTCCAGGGCGGCGCCCGGCGGACTATGACGGGTCAGCAGGGCGTGCTCGCCGCACCCCCTCAACGAGACCCGAACGGAGCGCCGCCGTGGGAGTCGTGATTGCTGTAGTGGTTGTTGTCGTGCTGCTGGCGCTGCTGGGGTTCGGGCTGGCGGTGCGGATCGTCAGGCAGTACGAGCAGGGCGTGCTGTTCCGGCTGGGCCGGCTGCAGGGCCCGCGGGCACCCGGGTTCAACCTGATCATCCCGGTGGTCGACGTGCTGCGCCGGGTGTCCCTGCGGATCGTCACGATGCCGATCCAGTCCCAGGGCATCATCACCCGCGACAACGTCAGCGTCGATGTCTCTGCGGTCGCCTACTACAAGGTGGTCGACGCGGTGAAGTCGGTGGTGGCGATCGAGAACGTCCGCGACGCCATCGGCCAGATCGCCCAGACCACGCTGCGGAAGGTCGTCGGCCAGCACACCCTCGACGAGACCCTGTCGGAGACCGACACGATCAACCTGGACATCCGCAAGAGCCTTGAGGTCACCACGGTCGAGTGGGGCGTGGAGGTGACGCTGGTGGAGCTGAAGGACATCCAGCTGCCCGACAGCATGCAGCGCGCCATGGCCCGCCAGGCCGAGGCCGAGCGGGAGAAGCGCGCCAAGATCATCAACGCCGAGGGCGAGTCGCTGGCCGCCGCCGCGCTGGGGGAGGCTTCCGACACCATGATGGCCCACCCGCTCGCGCTGCAGCTGCGCAACCTGCAGAGCCTGGTCGAGATCGGCGTGGACAAGAACACCACCGTGGTCTTCCCCGCCCCGCTGATGAGCACCATCGCCGAGCTCGGCTCGTTCCTGGCCAGCGAGCAGGCCGCCGCGACCCGCGCCGTGCCACCCGGCAGCGACACGAACAGGCTGCCGGCTGCACCCAGCGGAGCCGCCGATGCAACGCCATGAGTACGTCAGCATCCCCGCCGACGGGTTGCCGTAGAAGGCCGCTGGGAGCAGATCGACCAGGTCCGGGGAATCGCCGCTGTCGCGGTGCCTCCGAGGATGGCTGGCTTCGTAGTGTCACCAGGCACCACCTGTGCGCGGTGACGCTCGGTTCAGGCGGTCTCGGGCTGGTCCACGCCCTGGACGAAGAGGAGCCGGCGGTTCACTGCTGTCTTCCGGACGGCCAGGGCCTTGGCATATTCGGGTGAGTGGTACCACTTATGGAGCTGCTCCATGTTCGGGAACTCGACCATGATGATCTGCTGCCCCTCCGGGTGCGGCGGTGCCCAGTCACCCTCGGCGACCTCCTGGACGGCCCTGCGCACGAGGTACCGGCCGCCGTACGGGGCGATGGCGCGGGCTGCGATCTCCCCGTAACGCTGCCACTGAGAATCGTCTAGGACTTCTACCTGCGAAATCATGTATGCCGTCATGTGCATCAACCTCCGCGTTGGGGCAGCGCCGATCCCCGGTCGCCGCCGTGGCCCGCTCTGGCTGCCGGCTCCTTCCCACCATGGAGCACGGGCCTTC
>WNFD01009911.1_pt1 | contig 16310 bp, 13 predicted proteins | sample 5400491 | NCBI WGS metagenome assembly WNFD01 (sample SAMN13153343, study PRJNA577476) | soil metagenome | isolation source: 120 cm saprolite under Douglas fir tree site 2 hole 2 replicate 2 | place: USA:California | collected 2015-04-18 | reverse complement strand
CGGCGTCCATGTCGCCGGCCTTCCACTCCTTCTCCCGGGCGTCCTTCTTCGCGATCAGCTGCTTCTCGTTGTCCCGCAGCGCGGCGGCCTTCTCGAAGTCCTGGGAGTCGATGGCCGACTCCTTCTCCCTCCGCACCTGGGCGATTTTCTCGTCGTACTCGCGCAGGTCCGGCGGCGCGGTCATCCGGCGGATGCGCATCCGCGACCCCGCCTCATCGATCAGGTCGATCGCCTTGTCCGGCAGGAACCGGTCACTGACATAGCGGTCCGCCATCTGCGCCGCGGCGACAAGCGCGCCATCAGTGATCGACACCCGGTGATGAGCCTCATAGCGGCCACGCAGGCCCTTGAGGATCTCGATGGTGTGCGAGATCGTCGGCTCGGCCACCTGGATCGGCTGGAACCTGCGCTCAAGCGCCGCGTCCTTCTCCAGGTGCTTGCGGTACTCATCCAGCGTCGTCGCGCCGATGGTCTGCAGCTCGCCGCGGGCCAGCATCGGCTTCAGGATCGACGCGGCGTCGATCGCGCCCTCCGCGGCACCCGCCCCGACCAGCGTGTGCAGCTCATCGATGAACAAGATGATGTCGCCCCGGGTCCGGATCTCCTTCAGGACCTTCTTCAGCCGCTCCTCGAAGTCACCGCGGTAACGCGACCCGGCCACCAGCGCGCCCAGGTCCAGCGTGTAAAGCTGCTTGTCCTTCAGGATCTCCGGCACCTCGCCCTTGACGATCTTCTGCGCCAGCCCCTCGACCACGGCGGTCTTCCCCACGCCCGGCTCGCCCACAAGCACCGGGTTGTTCTTGGTGCGCCGGCACAGCACCTGCATCACCCGCTCGATCTCCTTCTCCCGGCCGATCACCGGATCGAGCTTGCCCTCACGCGCGCCCGCGGTCAGGTTCCGGCCGAACTGGTCCAGCACCAGCGAGGTGGAGGGCACCACCTCCGACGGAGCGGACGGCGCGGCCGCGGCGGCCGGCTCCTTGCCCGGGCCGCCGTGCAGTAGCTGGATCACCTGCTGGCGGACCCGGTTCAGGTCCGCGCCCAGCTTGATAAGCACCTGGGCCGCCACGCCCTCACCCTCGCGGATGAGGCCCAGCAGGATGTGCTCGGTGCCGATGTAGTTGTGCCCGAGCTGCAACGCCTCACGCAGCGCCAGCTCGAGGACCTTCTTAGCCCGCGGCGTGAACGGAATATGGCCTACGGGCGCTTGCTCGCCTTGGCCGATGATCTCCTCAACCTGCCGGCGTACGGCCTCCTGGCTGACGCCGAGCGACCCCAGGGCCCTGGCCGCCACGCCTTCACCCTCGTGGATCAGGCCAAGCAGGATGTGCTCGGTGCCGATGTAGTTGTGGTTGAGCATCCTGGCTTCTTCCTGAGCCAGCACCACAACTCTCCGCGCCCGGTCGGTAAACCTCTCGAACATCTCGTGCCCCCTCACCGAGCGGCCGGCGAGGCAACTGAAGTCTTGCTCGTCCCTTCCACATGGCCAGCCCGCGCACCGGGCGACGTCGCGCATGCGGATGTCGCACAACTAAACGTTCCCCGCCGCCAGGGCGCCCACCCCAACGGCGCAGTGTTCCCGGCTACGCCGGGAGCGAACGCCCGCGTCGGACCAGCGAACGCGCGCGGCATACAGCGCGCAGATCAGCCAGCGGCGCGCCGCGAGGATGCGATGCGCCGCTGGCGAGCTGACTGAGCTTCGGGCTGGCTGCGCTGCTGACGATCACGGGGGGCAGCCCTGCGCACGGCAGTGCGAATGAAGGGGCCCGCCCGTAATTGGCTGCCCACGCGGGCCCGGAGCCGAGTTAGCGCGAGGCCCCGTACTCTTGGATGATCGTCGCGGGAATACCGCCGCGCTCGCCACCTCGTGCCCGCGCTGCCTTCGCCCACGCCCTGATTTCCGCACTCCACACGTCGCGCATGTGGCCGCCAGTCGTCCGCTCCTGCCGATCGCGGTGGCAGGTCCCTTTGGCCTTGACGGAACCACACGCGGGCTATCGTGACAGGGACAGAGGGGAGCACGGATGTCATCAACGTCAGAGCCTGTGCACCTCAACAACCATCACCGGAACACGCTGCGCCAGATCTTCCAGCATCCCTTGAGCCATAACATCGAGTGGCATTCCGTAGTCTCGCTGCTGGAGGCGGTCGGCTCGGTCGTGGAGAACCACGATGGCACAGTCGCTGCCACTGTCGGATCTGAGACCGAATACTTCGAATCTCCCGCGCATAAGGACATCGACACCCAGACGGTCGGCGGCCTGCGCCGCATACTGAGCAGCGCCGGCTACGGGACCGGGGCTGGCGACGTGGCCGCCAAGGGCCAGAAAGACTTGACCGCTGCCAGCCTGCCTGCCGGGCGGCGACAGGTCATCACCCCCCGGGACCGGACGGTGAATCGCTGATGGCTTCGCGCAGTCCGGCGGCGTCAGCCTGCTGATCGACGGCCGTGACGATGTGGCGGCCCGGAATCCGGAGCCGGCTCACGTGATCATCAACGCACACACGTCGATGACGCCGGGGCGACCGCCCGGCACCTCGGCTCCTTGAGCGTGACCTGGCTGGCCGAGGCCTACCGGGTCGCCCGCCGGCGGCGCCGGCTGCCAGCGGGCGACGGCGCGCTGGCAGCCGGCACGGTCGCAACCCGCCTGCGTAGCACCATCGCGGTCCGCGCGACTGCCCAGCGGGCTTGCTGCTCACCCCGCTGAATGGTGTCGCGCACCAGTTCGGGGACCGCGGCAGGGCCGAGGTGGGCGGTGAGGCTGCGGATCATCGCGGCGATGTCGTCGGCGTAACCGCGCCCGCCTAGCCCCGCGGGATCGAGCGCGGCTATGAGCGTGTCGAGGTCGACGGTGGTCATCCGCCGTGGACTGCACCAGCAGGTACAGGGCCAGCGCCGCGAATGCGCCGCCGACAGCCCGGCGTGGCAGCGCGCGGCTGGGCGGGCCAGGTGGCTGTCGTGGGCGAACCTGGCCCACAAGACCGCCGAGGGAGCAATCGCCATCGCCGCCGCGGTGCTGGCCAGCTCGGTCGCCCTGCTCGGCCCGGGCATCATCATCGTGTGGCGGTTCCCCGGCGCCCCGCAACCTTGCCGGCGCCAGCACCATAGTGGAGACGATGAACAGCGCACCCGAGTCCCGGCCTGAGCTAGCGGCGGGGCGCGGGCGGCACCACCTTGCCGGCCAGTGCCCGCTCAACGGGGATGACCACGAGCTCGCCGGACGCCTTGGGGACGGTGAAAGAAGCACCGTCGGCTGCCTCCAGCATCCCCAGCACATCGGCCACCTCGTCGCCGCCGCCTGACGCGGGACGACGCCACCGAAGCACGATCCGCTTGCCCACGTCGACCACGGTCAGCCGCACTTCAGCGCGGTAGTACATCGCTACCACCAGCCTGCGAATGCAATCATTCCGCCTGAGCCCCGGCACCCCCGGAGGCGCCGGCCATGATGAGGGCTCAAAGAGCAAGAGGGCTAGAGCGTCTCAGGCCAGCAGGACTCCGAAAGCGCGGCGAGTCGTCGTGTGCGCTGCCGGCGGGCCGCAGGACTCCTCGACCGGTTATCGCAGGTGGCCCGTCGGCCGACGCGGCCCTGCTGGTGCACTGGGCCGGAGGTCTTCCACGCGCCCCGGGCCGCGGGCGCACCCGCCATGGCCGCGGATGAGGCCGACCGGGGTTCAGGCCGTCGTGTAGACCTTCTCGACGAACTCGGCGAGCCGGTGCTCGTCCAGGTTGCGGGCCAGGTCCGCCTCGGTGATCATGCCGACCAGGCGGTGGTTTTCGATCACCGGCAGGTGCTTGACCCGGTGACCTTCCATCTGGTGCAGCACCTCGCCGACGCCGGCGGTGGCCTCGACCCAGAACAACGTTTCCTGGGCCAGGTCACCGGCCCGGACCTGGGCGGGGTCGCGGCCTTCGGCGATGCACCGCCTCACGATGTCGCGGTCGGTGAGGATGCCGTGCAGCCGGTCGTCGGCACCGCAGATCGGCAGCGAGCCGACACCGAGATCGCGCATCTTCTGCGCGGCGGCCGCGACGCTATCGCCTTCGCCGATGCATTCTGCTCCCGGGTGCATGATGTCTCGCGCCTGCCGGGCCGCCTGCAGGCGGCCCGGTGCCTGCGCCCGTGGATGCGCCTGCGCGTGCGCGTCCAGGGCAGCGAACGCGCGGGCCACCCCCTCGTGTGTTGCCTCCCCGGAGTGCTCGGCATAGCAGGCCTCGCCGAGTTGCCGGACCAGCCTGCTGTGCTGCCGCCGCGCCTGCACCTCCATAAGCCGCGCCTGGCCCTGCGCCGCGCCGTGCTTGGCCTGGCGCTGGGCACGCTCGGCGGCCGCCTTGGCTTTGTCGAGGATCGACATGACTCCTCCTCTTCTGCGTGACCGCCTGTGGGTTCTTCCGCTTGTGACGTTACGCCCGACACGTCTCGCACAGATCAGCCCTGCTCAGCAGGGCGTCACCCTCTCGCGGTCCTGTGCTCCCAGGCCTGTGGGTTGAGCAGGGTCGGCGGGTGCCCGTCCTCGAGCCCGGCGAGCAGGTTGTCGGCCGCCAGGTTGGCCATCGCCAGGCGGGTCTCCACCGTCGCCGAGCCGAGATGCGGGATGAGCACGGCGTTCTCGCAGCCGAGCAGTCCGGGATGAACTCCCGGCTCGCGCTCGAATACGTCGAGCCCAGCGGCGAAGATCTGGCCCTCCTTGAGCGCCTGGGCCAAGGCCGCCTCGTCTATGACTGGACCGCGGGACGTATTCACCAGCACGGCCGTGGGTTTCATCATGGCCAGGCGTTCGGCGTTGATCAGATGGCGCGTCTGCGGGGTGAGATTCGTGTGGAGGGAGACGAAGTCCGACTCGCGGAGCAGGTCCTCAAGGTCGCGGTACTCCGCTCCGAGTTCCTGCTCGACCTCGGCGGGCGGCCGGTACACGTCGTGATAGAGGACGGGCATGGCGAACCCGCGGGCGCGGCGGGCCAGGGCCTTCCCGATCCGGCCGAAGCCCACGACGCCGAGGGTCTTGTGGTGGACGTCTTGACCCAGCATCATGAGCGGCCCCCAGACCCACGGGGCACGGGAGCGGAGGAAACGATCGCCTTCGGCGATCCGCCTGGCCGCGACCATCATCAGGGCGAACGCGGCGTCCGCGGTGGTCTCGGTCAAGACCTCCGGGGTGTTGGAGGCAAGGACGCCATGCCTGGTGCATGCGTCCACGTCGATGTTGTCGAAGCCCACGGCGTAGTTCGCCACGATCCTGAGCCCGGGCCCCGCGGCGTCCAGGAACTCGTCGTCGACCCGGTCCGTAAGCAGCGTGATCGCCCCCGCCTTCCCGGCCACCTCCGTCAGGAGCTGGTCGCGGGCCATGGCACCCTCGCCCTCATACAGCGTCATGTCGCACTGGGCCTCGATCCGGTCCAGTGCTTCCAGCGGCAGGCGGCGGGTGACCAGGACCGGCGGACGCGTCCGGCCCACCGCTAAGCCTCCAGCTCCGGGAGGACCGCGGCCACGGCCTCCAGGGCCTCGCGAATGGCCTGGACCGAGTTCGCGTAAGAAAAGCGCAGGTAGCCCTCCCCGTACCGGCCGAAGGCCGTCCCCGACAGCGCGGCCACCCCGGCCCGCTGGAGCAGATGCTCTTCGATCCTTTGCGAGGGTATCCCGAACGCCTTGACCGAGGGGAACACGTAAAACGCCCCGCGCGGTTGCACGCAGGTGATGCCTTCAATGGCGTTCAGCCCCTCCACGATGACGTCGCGGCGCTGGCGGAACTCGGCGATCATCTGCTCGACCGGTTCCCACGGTCCGGTGAGCGCGGCGATCGCCGCGCGCTGGCTGAACGCGCTGGTGCACGACACCGAGTTGATGACCAACCGGGAGATGGGCTCCACCAGCGGCGGGGGAAACACGCCAAATCCCAGGCGCCAGCCGGTCATGGCGTAGGTCTTGCTCCAGCCGTCGAGCAGGATGGTGCGGTCGGCCATCCCGTCTATGTCCAGGATGGACAAGTGGCCCCCGTCGTAGCGGATGGCCCAGTACACCTCGTCGGCCAAGACGAGCAGGTCGTTCCGCATGGCGATCTCGGCGATCGCCTCGCAGTCCTCCCGGGTGAGCGCCGAGCCGCACGGGTTGTGCGGGGTGTTCAGCACGAGCAGCCGTGTCCGGGAGGTAACCAGGGAGGCCAGCTCATCCGGGTCGGGCCGGAACCCGTTCTCCTCCCGCAGCGGGAGAGGGACAGGTGTGGCCCCGGTGAACCGGGCGATGGACTCATACATCGGGAACCCGGGATCTGGGTAGATGACCTCGTCGCCTTCCTGGCAGGTAGCCAGCATCAGGTACCACATGATGGGTTTCGCACCCGGGGTCACGATCACCCTGCCTGGCGTCGTCTCGAGCCGGCCGGCCCGTGACAGCCACGCGGCCACGGCCTCGCGGACCTCGGGCAGCCCCGGTGCCGGGACGTAGTGGGTGAACCCGCAACGGAGGGCCTCAACAGCGGCTTCCACGATGTGGGCCGGGGTATCGAAATCGGGCTCTCCGATCTCCAGGTGGATGATCTTGCGGCCCTGTGCCTCGAGTGCCCGCGCCCGGGCCAGGACCTCGAAAGCGGACTCCGTTCCCAGCCTGGACATCCGCCGGGCCAGCCGGCAGGCTGCGATCATCTCTGGTGCGCCCACGACGCCGGTGCACCTCCCTCCGGCAGGAGCACGAGCCGAACAACGATGCAGCTTGCCGCAGCAAAATGTCAAGTCACCGCCCGGTGATGAGCGGCCTGGCGTGACCGCCGGCCCCGTGATCACGACCTTGGGAGCAGAACTGTCCCGCGCAGCGGCAGAGCGGCCGATCAAGCCGGAGAAGCGTTTGCTCCCCGGCCGCACGAGCGCCGCGTGCGCCCTGGCCGTCTGTCGGTGGTTGCTCTGGCGCTCGGTTTCCGGCGCCGCGGCATCCGGTCACGGGAGCCCACCTGACAGCGCATAACGAAGACGCGATCGGCTCGGCCTTCTCCGCGAGTATTCGCAGGTCGCACTCTGTGCTGGTGAAAGGACTTTCTGCCCTCTTCCTGGTGCCGAGAGGACGCCCGGATCGAGGACCGCAACCCAGCCGCGCTGCTCGGCGGCACATTCACGGCCGGGCCCGCCGGCCCGGCCGGGGTGTCCCCGCGGATAGCGCGGCTGTCACCTGTCGGTTCATGCTTCCTCCCGCAGGCGGATAGCGTTGTCAGCCGCCGGGAGGCGCGCAGGTGCCGAAGTCGAAGCTGATGGTCTGGCCGTTAGGGCTGAGGGAACCGTCCTGGCGACCGGGACGATGGCCGCCCTGCGGGCCCGATCCGAGGTAGTGGAGGCGCACCTTGTCGGCTGACGCATCGCCGGCCGTGCTCCGCGCCGAGCTGAGCTGCTCACGAGTCACGTCCGGGCGCTGGCCGAAGCGGGCGCCGCGGCGCTCATCGTCGAGCAGCGGGCCCGGGCCGTGCTGGCCATCTCCGACTACACCTACGTGCTCGGCGGCGGCCAGGTGCTGATGGCCGACACCCCGGTCCGCCTTTCCGCCAGCCGGGAGTTCACCGAGTCTTCTTCGGCGCCGTCCCGCAGAGCCCGAAATTACCCGTACTCGGGCGGCGCTGAGCGCGAATCCTGTCAGCGACGTCCGGTGACGAGCTCGCGGCGGCTGCGGACGCCGAACTTGTCGAAGGCCGCGGTCAGGTGCTCCTGGACGGTGTTAGCCGAAATGTGCAATTCCTGGACGATCTGGCGCGTGGAATGCCCCCTGATCACCAGGGCGACGACCCGGGATTGGGCGTCGGTGAGACCGTACGCGCTGAGCAGCAGCGAGCTGATCTGCGTCGCGGGGGGTGGGTTCGATAACGATACCGATCTGCGGCGCGGGTGGACCGCGCAAGCGGGATGCGTGCAGGGAAAGCCATTGTCCTGCGCGGCTCCGGAGCCGGATGCTGGACGAGAGCTGCGGCGGGAAGAACCCCCTGGTCCAGGGGCTAGAGAGCCTGGAGGGACGTCAGGGAACTCTGGGGATATTTATTAGGAAAAGGACCCGCCATCGGCGGGCACCTCGCCAGCGGCCTACCGGTGTGGCGGGAGCGCGAACTCGGGACGACCTTGCTGTACGGTGCAGTCGGAGATCGCCATGTGGTCACAGAGCGTGGCCGGTCCTGGTGGCGGCACGCGCGCCGAGCCGTTCTGCGCGGCCAGGCGGTTGCCGGCTCTTCAGCCTTCACCGGATACGAACGGGGTGTTGTATGCGCCGTGGCTGACGCCAGAATGCCAGCGTGAGTGAAGATCTGGAACAGCGCCTTGCAGCCGCCCGTGAGCGGGTCCGCGAGCTGAGCCGCGAGCTGAGCGGGGACACCATGTACACGCTGAAGGCCGCGCGGGGAGACCAGCTGAAGGCCGAGAGGGAGCTGGCCGCCGCTCGCGGCGAGCAGTACGCGCAAGTCATCGAGATCGGCCCGCGCTGGGACATAGGCGCCCCGATTCCGCATCTGATCAGCAACGGGTCGCGGGCGTTCGCGGTGTGCCTGGCGAGCCAGCCCGATCCGCACTGGGATGGCACCTACCTGACGGTGGTCTCGCCCGCCGGCGCGCACCCCTCGCTGTTCGTGGTGATCGAGATGCATGGCTGCTCAGACATCCGTTTCGGCGGCCCCAACGACGAGGCGATCAGCGGTCACCCGCTGCACGGCAGAGGACTCGCCGCCTACCAGGCACATGAGGTGTTCAACTCGGTCTGGATCGAGGAACGGGTAAAGGTCAACTCGGTCCACCCACAGCATTCCGAGGCCCCATTCCGGCAGCTGCATCATTACGCGCTGCTGTTTCACGACGAGATGCTGGAGGCGCTGGCCCGCGGCATCGGGTCCCGCCTCGTGGAAGGAACACTGCGGGGGATCTTGGGCAGCTTGACCGACAGCCTTATCGACCAGTCCTACCGTGGCGGGTGATAGAACCAGCAGTCCCTGGCCGCTGCCAGCCGGGTCTCTTCCAGCGGCCGCCCTGAGCCGGGTTAGTCCTGATCTGTGCGCAGGCGCCGCAGTGCAGCTTCCGCGGCTGAACGGACGGCAGGATGGCGGTCACGCAGCGCAGGCGTTAGCCATTGACTGGCGTCGGTGACGCCGAGCAGGCCGAGCGCGGTAGCGGCGCTGGCCCGCACCCGTGGCGAGATGTCGTCGAGCGCGGCGTGGAGCGCGGGTGCCGTGGCCGGGTCGGCGATCTTGCCGAGCGCGGCTGCGGCGCGGGCACGGACCAGTTCGTCCCGGTGTGTGAGGAGATGGCTGAGCCGTGCGGAGGAGGTCTTGTCCCCGATCTCGCCGAGTACCCAGGCGATGGCCCGGACCTGGCTTGGCGTCATCCATCCTCCGGGATACAACAGCCCAGCGTGGCTGGCAGACCGGGCGAGCGCCTGTCCCGCCAGGTTACGGATCCGCCGGTCGCCGCTGCTCAAGAACACCTGGCGCAGGCCGGGCACGGCGCGCTCGTCGGCGATGTGGATCAGGCCCTTGAGGGCAGCCGGGGCAAGCGGGCCGTCGCAAAACAGCAGCAGCCGTGCTGTGGCGCGCTGGTCGCCCCGGGCTGCCAGGAGCCTGACCGCCCTCTCGCGCACATCGGGGTCGAAATCCTCACAAGCCGCCAGCGCGATCTGCGTCACGTTAGGGTGATCGAACTTCAGCAGCGCCGTCAAAGCGGCTGCCCGCACCCATGCCAGGCGATGGCGGGCGGCCCCGGCCAAGGCGGGGACCGCCGCTGGGTCTGCGATCTTCGCCAGGGCATCGATGCACGCGAGCGCCACCTGCAGGTCCAGGCCGTCCTCGCCCAGCACAGCGGCCAGATCGGCGGCCGATTCGGTGGCCCGCTGCTCCCCTAGGATAAATGCGGCCGCAGCCCGGCCGCGGGCCCCGCCGCGGAGCTGGCCGATGAGCTGAGGGATAACCGGCCGGCCGCATTCCGTGATCAGGACAATGATCGCATCGTGGCCCAGTCTCAAGCCGTCGGCTGCCAGTGCGGTCATCAGCATGCCGCAGTCGGCACGTCCCGCCTTCACCAGCCGCCGCACCGCCACCCGGCGAGGCCATATCCACTCTGGCTCCGTGCGGCTGGCGATGACGGTCAGCGTCGGGGCGTGTTCCTGGACCTGGCAGGTGTCCAGTGCCCCGAGCGCCGCATCCACAACCAGCGGGCTGCCGTCGGAAAGCGCCCGCACCACGATGGGCTCGTAGTTATCGAGTCCCGCCAGACCGCGGATCGCCGTCGCCCGCAAGAAGGCATCGCGATGGGCGGACAGGCTCACCAGCCTCTGCACCCAGTGCGGATCGTCCTGGTGCCTGCGCTGGACGGCAATCTTGGACAAGGCACCAGCCAGCTGGCTCTTACCGCCAGCCCACCCGGGATCCCCTGCCTCAGCGGCAAGATAGGCGTCAATCAGCGGCTGGGCGGCACGCAACTCCCCCACTGACCCCAGCGCCTGAACCGCCGCCCACCTGCCCGGACAATCAGCTCTGAGCTGGGACAGCAGCACGGCGACATCGAACGGCCCGCCAACTGGCGCCTCGGCCAGGCCCGCTGGCACCGGCTCACCCAACCTGGCCAGCAGAACACGGCAACGATCCCACCGCCGCTGCCGCGCCCCCGCCCCCAGCGCCGAAAGCGCCTCCGGGCGGCATAGGTCCGTGACATCGGCGCGCAGCACCAGCACCGCTCCAGGGCAGGACCTGATCCTGCCCGCATAGCTCTCAACTGACTCCCACGCTGGGCTCGGCGTCAGCGCCTGGACAATCCTGACCACCCGGCGCGGCGGCCTCCGCGCAGCCAGATCCGAAGGCACCATGCCGGTCCGGCTAACGCCATGCAGCCAGGCCGCCATCTGCTCGCACCCGCCCCCACCGTAGGAAGCAACCAGCCCAGCGACCCGCTCAAGATGATCAACATAGGCGCGGCCAGCCTCATCAATCTCACCCCGATGCAGGCGACGCGCCAGCCTTGCCGCACCCGCCAGGTCCATGCACAGAATTCAACAGCACATGGCGGCTCCCGGGATACCACTGCTTGCTGTGTTCGATGGCACCACATAGGCGATAGCAGCGGCGCCGCAGCTTGCTCCGCGTGAACATCACATTCAGCCCGCCATGATTAGCATCGAGTGTCAGCCCGCGAGCCGACCACGGCCAGAATCAGCTGATCTCCGGCGGTCCGTGGGTGGAGGCTGTCGCCACCCGGCCACGTTCCGTGATCAATGCTGGTAGACGGTTCGCGACAATGCCCGCTGTTATGTGCGTAGTTCCGGCTTGGCTGACCAGTCGTCGGCCGCGCAGCGAATTGTCGATCTGCGGCAGCCCGACGTCCCCGGACGGCGCGGCTCCCGCCTGCTGCGAGCAGGCCATGTCCGCCCACGCGGATGCTTTGGAATTAAAGCCTCCCGGCCGCAGGATGGTTCAGTCCGGGCCACGCTGCTGTGCGGCTTCCTCGACCCGGGGGGCAATGGGAAATGGCCGCCGGGCGCGTCCGCGCGCATGGGAGGACAGCAGGACGACGCGCTGGACCCCGCAGGCTCTGATGACATCGAGGACAGCGTCCGCGTTCTCACCGGCAACAAGGAGTTCACCGGGACGAAGGAGGAACAGCGCTCGGGCTATGCACGGGAACGGGCTTAAGGCTCTCAGCTTCCGCCAGGCCGGCTTGCTGCCGCCGGTAAGTAACGCTTGTCACCGCTGATGCTGGTATGGTCCCTGCACTTGATCCAGCCGCTGCGGGCGCCAGGGGTTCTCGCGGCCCAGCCGTGAGCTGAGGAGTCTTGGGGACGTTACGCGTCGCTGCCGCAGCGTCAGTGCTCTTGCTCGGGCTCACCGGGTGCGCGGGGGCCGGCTATCCAGCGGCTCACCCGGGCGCTACCGGCAGCGGGCAGGCCGGGCAGCAGCTGACGGTGGCGAAGGCGCGTGAGGTGTTCGACGGGTTCTGGCCAAGATTCGAGCAGCTGGCGGTGGACTATAGCCCAGGCGCTGCGCGCCGCCTGACCGCCGGGGCGGAACTGCAGGCACAGCTGTTCCTCAGGGGCACGTCCGGGCCAACCATCACCAGGCTGGTCAATGAGAGCTTTTACGTTCCACGGCTGACCGGCTACCCGCGCTGGTTCTGGGCGGCCGGGCAGCAGGCAGGCAGCAGAGCGGCTGGTCATCTGTTCGTCATGGTGCAGTCAGCGAGCTCGGCGCCGTGGCAGACGGCCATGGCGCTCTACGACCTCGACTCAAGCGCGCGCATGCTCCACTACCTCGCGTCGGCGATCACCAAAGATGCCCAGGGCTACGCGGCTGCCGTCCCGCTCAGTGATCGGGGCGTTGCCGTTCCGCCATCTGCGATTCCCGCAACCTATGCCAGCTATCTCAACAGCCAGGCCACTCACGCCGTAAGGCGGCTGTTCCAGCCCGGTCTGAATACGACCTACTTCATCTCTGTCGACCGCGAAGTCTTTCGCGGCGCAGGGCAGTACGGGTGGCGTGACACAGACCACCAGGCCCCGGCCCCCTTGCCCGTCTACGCGCTGCGTATTAGCACAGGGGGCGCCGTCGTCATCTTCTCCACCTACGACACGGCAGGGTGGGCCGCTGTATCGTCCTCGGCCCCGCTTCCGGCCCAGCCGTCTGGGATTGAGGCCAACTACGTGCCGCCCGCCTTGGTCGTGCAGGCTCTCGGGCTCACCTCGGTGAAGGCCGGCACCCGCCTGACGGCCACCGCCGTCGACCGCGTGCTGGCCTTCGTGCAACCACACGGGGTTGGCTCCATCAACGTCCTGATCAACAATGGCGCGGCTACGCGGGTCCAAAAATTCAGTCCCGCAGGCTAAACCGGAACAGCCACCACCGCACAGAGCAGAACGTTCTGAGCGTCTTCCCGGCCTGCCACCGGCATGTCCCAACAAGCGCATAGTCGGTAGGACGCTCGCGAGTGTCCTGGCGCGACCAGTTCGCTAACTCCACGCAGCGGCGATTACAGGCCCAGCGCTGCATTGCGGCCGGCCTGACCCGCAGCACCAGAGGCAGAACGTCACGTAAAGGGCGCGCGGGTGAGCATGTACCGGCGATGCCGCCGCCCGTCATGAACACGCGCGGCAACGTGGCCGGGAAGCCCAGTCACTTGATTAGTTACTGGCTGACGGGCGGATAGCCGGGAAACCGTACCAGTCCCGGCACGATCTGAGCTACAGCAGACTCGGCAGGAGCGGCCACGAGTGAGAGCCGCGTCCCTGCCCAGGCGCCCCGCCGTCACCTCGGGGGAACCACGCAAGCAGGTCCCCTGGAATGCGGCACCGGCCAGAGCCGGGCGATCTGCCACCCCTGCCGCAGGCCTCCTGACCAGCACCCGCACGGATGTGCAGAACAGCGCGGGGAACCCTCGGGGCTGGTCGCGGCGTGCTCCCGGGGTGGCTCCCGTCCGAGGCCGGAGATGACGCAGCCCGCATGGGGCACGGCCTCAAAGCCGTGCCTGAACGGCGAGAACGCCGGGAAGCCGAGAGGGCCGCGCAGCCTGGCCCGCTTGCTGGACAGGCATGAGACTGACCCTCAAATGCGGTCTGAGGCAGCGGAGCATGGTCGGTCCGTGCTGTGGGCCGCCAGAAGCGGATTGCGAGTAGCGGCGCTCCGGTCTCGATGGTGAACCTTCGGCGCCTTTGCGCTTGCCGGGCCCGTCCTACCATGTCATGGCTGTAGTCGCCGGCGGCGGGTTCGGCGATGATTGGAGGCTATGTTGTCGGGTGTGACGGCTCTAACCGACATCGCTAAATGGGCGCGCGGCAGTGGCCTGGAGATCGTGCTGCTCGTGACGGGGGCGGTGCTGCTGACGCGGCTCGTGACCTGGTTGGGCGGGAGGATCACCGATCGGATCGACGCCAGCGCGCAGGAGACGGACGCGCTGGTCCGCTCGGAGGCTTCAAAGCACCGGCACGCACTGGCGCAGGTGATCACCTGGGCCACCCTGGTGGTCATCTACGCCGCCACCGCGGTGGCTATCGCCGCGCGCCTCGGCATCCCCGTGACGAGTCTGGTGGCGCCTGCCGCCGTGGTGGCTGTAGCGCTGGGGTTCGGTGCACAGCGCATCGTGCAGGACATCCTGGCCGGCTTCTTCATCATCACCGAGCGCCAGTACGGCTTTGGGGACCTCATCCGGCTTTCGGTGCCGAGCCTGCCTGACCCTGCGACCGGGACTGTCGAGGATGTCACGTTGCGGGTGACCACGGTGCGGACCGCCGACGGCGAGGTCGTCATTACCCCCAACGGCCAGATCACCCAGGTGACCAATCTCTCGCGAGACTGGGCGCGTGCCGTGGTAGACGTGCCTGTGCCCGCTGCCGTGGACGTCAACCGGGTGAGCGACTTGCTGCGGCTGATCGGGGAGGAAGCGTACAAGGAGCCGGGCCTGCGCCGGCTGCTGCTGGATCCCCCGGCCGTCATGGGTGTGCAGAGCATCGACGTAGACCACTTCCAGGTCCGCGTGGTCGCCAGGACGTTGCCCGGCAAGCAGTTCGATGTCGGGCGGATCCTGCGAGGCCGCGTCGCGGCCGGGTTCCGGCGCGAGGGCATCCACCTGCCCGCCGGTCTGGACACCGCAGAGCCGAACGGGACCGGCTTATGCGACAGGTGCGGACCTCGACCTGGGTCCTGACAGCAGTCTTCCTGGTCACCCTGGTGACCTATGTGCTGGTCAAGCCCCCGTCGCCCGCGACCGTCGGCGTCACCCCGACGGTGCAGCCCTCAACTTCGACCGGGCCGGTGCCCGCCACGTCAGCGCCTGCGGTCACGCCAGGACCAACCGTCCGGGCCACGCCGAGACCAACTTCGCAGACGACGCCAGCCAGTTCGGTGTCCCCGGCCGGGACGCCACACCCGACCGGCGTTCCGACGACATCGCCCTCCTCCGCGGTGACGCCAACTCCCTCAGCCACCGGCCCGACGTCCCCCTAGATGGACCAGCTCGGGTCCGCAGCCATCCCAGTTCCGGCGCCGACTCACAGCCCCGACGGCCGGCCGCAGAGCGCCACCCAAAACGTTCAACCGCCATTAACTCGGGACGGGGTGCTGATTGCCCGGCTCACCAGCGAGCTCGACCGGCCGGCGGATCCTGCGTGCCCGGCGCCACCGGCCGACTCCCCGGAACCTGGACACCTGGTGGCGGGCGTTCCTCTGTGCCCAGGCTGACGGGCATCTGGCCTGCGACTTCTTCCACAGGGACACAATCGTCCTCAAACGCCTGCACGTGCTATTCGTCATGAGTTCGCGACCCGGCACGTGCACATCCTCGGCGTGACCGCCAACCCGGACGGCGCATGGACCGCCCAACAGGCCCGCAACCTCGTCTTGGACCTCGGCGGCCGGATCTCCTCGTTCCGCTTCGTCATCTGCGACCGTGACGCCACGTTCAGCCGCGCGTTCGACGAGATCTTCGCAACCGAAGGCGTGAAGATGGTCAAGACGCGATCGCCGAACGCTGGATCGGGGGATGCCGCCGCGAACTCCTCGACCGCACCCTCATCTGGAATCAGAGCCATCTGCCGTGGATCCTGCGCCAGTACGAGACCAACACAATCTGCACCGGCCTCACCGGTCGCTGGACGCCGCCGCCCCCCTGAAACCTCAGACATGGCAACACCCTCATCTCATGCATGAGCGGTAACCATGTGAACCCTCTCTGGCATCCGCCTGATCTTGACGGGACAGCGGCACTCCCCCGCAAACCTCGACACCATGCCTTCTCCGGCGAACGGGTAGCGCGTGGCCGAGACGTGGATACATGGCGTACTCGCCCCGGGAGTGCGTCGCGCCGACGGTGGCCAGGACTGCGGCCAGGTCCTGCATCTGGGCGGGCACCGCCCTCGTAGCCCCCGGCGGCGGCACGATCCCGGGCGCGAGCAGCCGCCCCGGGCAGGGTCTGGGCGGCAGGTCAGCCAGCCCCTGGGCCTGCACGAGCACGTGTGTCGCCGAGACCGTCTGCACCAAGATCATCGTCCCGCGGCCCGCAGCGACGCCGCCCTCTTGCACGCGTGCATTGCGCGCAGCGCTCAAAGCGGCCCGAGGCACCCGGCATGGTGACCGGAGCTAGTCATCTGGCCGCTGGCCACGCCTTCTGCGATCTGCGGCGCCGCGACGGTTAGGGATGCAACCTCCGCCAGCCGCCGGTTCGCCGGGCTTAGTCACTTGGCTTAGAGCGCCCGGCAATTGATGCGATGGGGGGTTGTTGGGGCGTGTCGTGACATGGAACAGGCACGGGACGTGGTGATCATGGGCTTGTCTACGGTCCGTGATCATCGAGGTGTCCCGTGCCTGTCGTGCCATCATGCCTG
>WNFD01007673.1_pt1 | contig 16313 bp, 14 predicted proteins | sample 5400491 | NCBI WGS metagenome assembly WNFD01 (sample SAMN13153343, study PRJNA577476) | soil metagenome | isolation source: 120 cm saprolite under Douglas fir tree site 2 hole 2 replicate 2 | place: USA:California | collected 2015-04-18 | reverse complement strand
AAGCGCATGCCGCTGCCGCTCCACCGCGTAGGCGGAGATGAGATCGTAGAGCGTTGCCGACCATTGCGGCCGTTTGATTTCCGCGATCGGTTCCGGATCGCCGCGGCCGAACACGTCGCGGCCGAGCTGCGCACGCTCGAACAGCCGCCCACCGGCCTCGCGGATCGCGTCAAGCCGCCGCAACCGCAACGCCAGGGCCTTGGCCATATCGGCCGCGCTCAGGCCTTCCGGCGCGACCGGCTCCGGCAGCAGCAGGCGGGATTTGAGATAGGCGAGCCAGGCGGCCATCACGAGGTAGTCGGCGGCCAACTCAAGGCGCAGCCGACGCGCCTGTTCAACGAACGCCAGATACTGGTCTGCGAGCGCCAATATGGAAATCTTCGCCAGATCGACCTTCTGCTGGCGCGCCATCGTCAGGAGAAGATCAAGCGGACCTTCGAACCCTTCGACGTCGACGATCAGCAACGGCTCGTCGCTGCCGCGATCATTGGCGATATCCTCGGTGAACGCAGTCGCGTCCGTCATTTCGTCATCCCGATCTCGTCATGCCGATCTCGTCATGTCGTCTTGGCGCCGGCGCGACCGGACACCAATTCCATAAACTCGGCCCGCGCGGCCTCAATATCGATTGTCTCGGGCGGACGGCGCGACGCCAGCGCCCGCGCGGTGCGTTGCCGTGCGGTGCCGCCAAGCTCCGGGCAATTCGCCGCAACTTCCTGCATTTCGGTAAATTCGCCGTTACAATGAAGGACGAGGTCGCAGCCGGCGGCCAGAGATTGTCGGACCCGTTCGCCAATCGAGCCCGACAGAGCCCCCATCGACACATCGTCGCTCATCAGGGCTCCGGAGAATCCGATAAAACCACGAATCACTTGTCCGATCATAATGCTCGAAGTGGTTGCCGGAAGGCCCGGATCAAGAGCTGTGAATACCACATGGGCCGTCATGCCGAACGGCGCGGCAGCAAGCGGCACGAACGCTGCAAAATCAGTTGCCTCCAGGGTCCTGCGGTCGGCCGTGACGACCGGCAGATGGCGGTGGCTGTCAGCGGTGGCGCGGCCGTGGCCAGGCATATGCTTGATGACAGGCAGCACGCCACCGGCCTCTAGCCCTGCCGCCACCGCCGCCGCGATCGCGGCAACCTGGTGCGCGGTATCGCCGTAGGCGCGATCGCCGATCACCTGGTCGGCGCCGGCGACGGGCACATCGGCCAGCGGCAGGCAATCGACAGTGATGCCGACCGCTGCCAGATCGGCCGCCATGAGCCGCGCCCCCAGCCACGCTGCCCTCAGGCCTCGGGCAGGCTCACGCCGATAAAGTTCGGCGTAGACGGCGCCCGCCGGATAGGCGGGCCAATGGGGCGGCCCCATCCGCTGCACCCGGCCTCCTTCCTGGTCGATGAAGACGGCCGCACCGGGGCCACGGATCGCTCTGAACTGTTCAATCAATTCTTTGAGCTGAAGCGGATCGACGATGTTACGCTTGAACAATATGAGGCCGACAGGCGAGGCCTCGCGCAGAAACGCGCGTTCTTCCCCGCTGATTGCCGTACCCTTCAGTCCGGTAATGAAAGCGCGATCCGCCATGACGGCGGCTTAGCCCGCGCCGCCCAAGACGGCAAGCAATTCGGCAAGCACTTGGGCAAGTGTACCCGTCAATTCCTCTGGACGAAACAGGCTCCGCCCGCCGTTTTGAGCGTCTCGCACAACTGGTCCGCATCGCTCTTGACGCCGAACGGACCAACCTGGGCCGCAAAGAAGATGCCCTTTTCGCCCAGATCCTTGCGGCGAATCAGGGGGTCGCGGCCGCTCAGCACGGCATATTTCGTCTGCAGCGTGCGAAACGCCGCTTGGGCCTCTGCTTCGCTTCGCTGGGCCGAAAGCTGGACCACGAACCCGCCTGCCTCGACGGCGCGCGACGCGGCCGCTTCGGGTGCGGTGGCGACCCCACCCCCCATCCTACTCTCCCCCGCGGACGGGGGGGAGTAGGATGGGGGCGGCGACACGGCAGCCTGACGCGCCGGCGCCGGAGGCTGGTATGCCGGCGCGGACAGCGGCGGCTGGGATTGAGGGGGCGGCGACACGGCAGCCTGACGCGTCGGGGCCGGCACCGGAGGCTGGTATGCCGGTGCGGACAGCGGAGGCTGGGATTGAGGGGGCGGCGCCGCACGCGAAGCCGCGCGATCGGAAGGCGCTGTGCGATCGGAAGGCGCACTCTGGTCCACCCGTATCGGCACAGTGCGCACACGCTTCGGATCGGCCGACGGGGCAGGACCGACCGTCGCCGGAACGATCTCCGGGGGAGGAAACCCGGCTACACCGGCGTTGACGGCTCCGGAGCGGTATGTTGACGCGACATCGACCGGCTCCTCGTCGCGGCGAACCAATTGCTCGCTCGAGCGGTCAGCGAACGGTCCATTGGCCGGCCTCGCGTTAACGCCAGTTCCCACCGGCGCTACCTTGGTGGGCGAGTTGTCGGCTCGTATGATCGGCGTGGGACCTGACGGGGCAGCTTTGAAGACAGTGCGATAGCCGAACGCGGCCGCGCTGCCGAAAACCGCAAGCCCAAGCACCGCAATGGCCACCTTGGTCGTACTGCGGCGCTTGGTGCCCGATTCGGCGCCGTCTGGATCCTCGTGCTCCCCCTCGTATTCGCGGTCCGCGTCCTGCCCGTACCCGTCTTCACTGTATTCGTCGGCATATTCTTCGTCTTGCCGCCCATATGCCGGCTGTCGCCGCGGCGCGAGCGAACTCTCGCGATGGTCGCCAAGGTCACAATCGTCGCCTTCAGGCAATGCGTGCCGGGGTGCGACCGCGTAATCATCGCGGTCGGGCAATTGCAAAAAATCGAAATCTTCGGGAGCGCGCGGTGTCTCGGAATGGTCGGTGTCCGCCTCAGTTGGTTGTACCGCAACACGTGGCCGGCTGAAATCGGAGTCGCGACGAACGCCCCTGTCCAACGATGAACGACGGGACCAATCTTCCGATGAGCGATCTTCGTTTGGTCGATCTTGCGATTGCGCCGGCTCTCGGGCCGGCGGTCGAGTGGACGGGACGCGTGCTGCAGTGGTCGGCGAAGACGCACCGCGTAACACATCCGCAAGGCGTCCACCAGGAGCGTCGCTCGGGCGCCCTGGGATCGCATGGGGATCGCTGATCAGCCGCGCCAACTCCGACATGGCATCCGTTCCAGGATCGCGCCGCACCGTCGCGCCTTGGTCAGGCGTGTAAGACTGATCCGCAAAATCCCGGCCGTGGTCATCGGGCTGGCGCGGTTCAATCTGGCGACGGGGGCGGTTGAAGATGCTGTCGGACATTTTGTTATTACAACCTCATCCACCCCCCTCCTTAACGCTCCCCGCATACGGGGAAGGTGGGGGCCCGGCAACGCCGGAAAATCATCTCATTTCATCGGGCGCGCCGACTCCTAACACGGCGAGCCCAGAAGCAAGCACCGTCACCACGCCCTGCACGAGCGCAAGGCGCGCCAAGGTCAGTTCTGGATCATTCTGGATAATGAAGCGTAAATGTGGCGTATCCTTTCCCTTGGTCCAAAGGGCATGGAAATCGCTCGCAAGTTCATACAGATAGAAGGCAATTCTATGAGGCTCGTGGGACATTGCGGCGGCCTCAACGAGGCGCGGATAAAAGGCAATGCGCCGCATCAGCGCGAGTTCCGCGGAATCATCAAGTGCGTCATCAAGCCGCGCGGCTCGCGAGAGCACCTGCCGGCGTTCCCGATCGGCCTCGGGCAGGGTCGGGATCACGTCGCGGGCGTTGCGAAAAATCGATTGTCCCCGGGCGTGGCCGTATTGGACATAGAAGACAGGATTGTCGCGTGACTGCTCGATCACCTTGGCAAGGTCGAAGTCGAGTGGCGCATCGTTCTTGCGGTAGAGCATCATGAAGCGGACGGCGTCGACGCCGACCTCGTCCACGACCTCTCGCAGAGTGACGAAGTCGCCGGACCGTTTGGACATTTTTATCGGTGCGCCGGCCCGCAGCAGCTTCACGAGTTGAACGATTTTCACGTCGAGCGACGCCGCCCCGCCGCTCACTGCGCTGACCGCCGCCTTCATGCGCCTGATGTAGCCGCCGTGATCCGCCCCCCAGACGTCGATCATGTTGCGGAAGCCGCGGTCGAGCTTCGACTTGTGATAGGCGATGTCGGAAGCAAAATACGTGTAGCTGCCGTCGGACTTCTTGAGCGGCCGGTCGACGTCGTCACCGAATTCGGTGGTGCGGAACAGGGTCTGCTCGCGGTCCTCCCAATCCTCCTCGACTGCTCCTTTGGGCGGCGGCAGCCGGCCCTCATAAACCTCGCCTGCGGCTCGTAGATCCGCGATGGTCGCCGCCACCGCGTCGTTGCCGCCTTCGACCAGCGAGCGCTCGGAGAAGAAGACATCGTGCTGCACGTTGAGGGCGGCAAGATCTTCGCGGATCTCTGCCATCATCATGTCGATCGCCGTGCGACGGACGATCGGCAGCCAATCCTGCTCGGGCATCTGGTTGAGCGCGCGACCATACTGGTCCGCAAGAGCGGCCCCGACAGGCTTCAAATAATCGCCCGGGTAGAGCCCCTCGGGGATCGGCCCGATGTTCTCCCCAAGCGCCTCCCGGTAGCGCAGATAAGCCGAGCGGGCGAGCACATCGACCTGGGCGCCGGCGTCGTTGATGTAGTATTCCCGGGTCACCGCGTAGCCCGCGAAGGCCAGCAGATTGGCGAGCGCATCCCCGAACACGGCGCCGCGGCAATGGCCTACGTGCATCGGTCCGGTCGGGTTGGCCGAGACATACTCGACGTTGACGGCCTCGGACTCACCGATATCGCTGCGGCCAAAATCCGGCCCGGCCTGAATCGCGGCGCGCAAAGCCTGCCGCCACACCGACGGATCGAGCGTCATATTGATGAAGCCCGGTCCCGCGACCTCGACTTTGGTGATCTGCGGGAGCTTGCCAAGCTCGGCCGCAAGCCGCTCGGCGAGATCGCGTGGCTTCAGGCCCGCGTCCTTGGCAAGCGTCATGGCGGCGTTGGTGGCGAGGTCGCCGTGGGCGGCATCCCGCGGCGGTTCTACCACGACGCGCTCGAGGTCCGGCGGACGCGGAAACGCCCCTGCGGCAGCGAGAGCTTCGATGGCCGCGCGGACGTGCGCGGTGAAGAGCGTGAACACGTTCATGCGAGGCGCCTAACGCAGTTCCGGAGTCGAGTCAAAAAGCCTGGCATGCTCGGACAGGGCATAGCGGTCGGTCATCCCGGCGATGAAGTCAGCAATCTGGCGCGGCCCCATCGGTGCTTCGGCTGGCGCATCCCGCAACGGCAGATCATGGGGAGCGCATATATAGCGCGCAAACAGGTCGGTCACCACCGACTGCGCGTCGCTCATGATGCGCACGATGCGCGGGTGGCGATACATGCGCGGGAACAGGAACGCCTTGATGGCGCGGTCGGCCTGCGCCATTGCGGGCGAGAACGACACCACCGGCGCGCCGGCGCGCCGGATATCCTCGACCGAGCCGGGCCTGCACTGCCCGATCAGGTGTTTTGAATGACCGATCACGTCCTCGATCATGCGGGCGATCAGCCGCCGCACCAACTCATGGACGCGCCGCGCCGGCTCAAGGCCCCCCTCCCTGCTCCCCCCTTGCACGGGGGGGGGTAGGGGGGGGGGGCGGGGGTGGGTCGGGGAGGGGGGCGGGGGAGAAGGGCGCGAGCCCTTCTCGATTTCCGCCAGAATGTCGCCGATCAGCGGCAGCGCGGCGAGTTCGTCGATGGCGAACATCCGCGCTCGCAGGCCGTCGTCAATGTCGTGCGCGTCATATGCGATGTCGTCCGCGATCGCCCCGGCCTGGGCTTCGGCACCCGGGTAGAGGGCGAGCTCGAGATCCTGCAGGGCATTGTAGTCGAGGATGGCCTGGGCGACGCCGTGGGCGGCGTGGTGACCTGTTGCGCGGCCGCTTGCATCCGTCAGGGGGCCGTTGTGCTTTACGAGGCCCTCCAGCGTTTCGTAGGTCAGATTGAGACCGTCGAAACCGGCGTAGCGGCGCTCCAGACGGGTCACCACCGACAACGTCTGGGCGTTGTGGTCGAATCCGCCATGGTGCGCGAGGCACTGGTCGAGGGCGCGCTCGCCCGAATGGCCGAACGGCGGGTGGCCGAGGTCGTGGGCGAGAGCGCACGCCTCGGCGAGGTCCTCGTTGAGGCCGAGGGCGCGAGCAAGCGAGCGAGCGATCTGGGTAACTTCAAGGGTGTGGGTTAGGCGCGTGCGATAGTGGTCGCCTTCGTGGTAGACGAAAACCTGGGTCTTGTGAGCGAGCCGGCGGAACGCGGTGCAATGGATGATGCGGTCGCAATCGCGGCGGAAATCGTTGCGCGTCGCACTCGGCGGCTCGTCATAGAGGCGGCCGCAACTCGCAGCCGGATCCGCCGCGAAGGGCGCTCGTGACCGGCCCGCATTCACTGCCACGTTCTCGCCATGCTGCCCCCTCGCATCCAGGTCCTCGCGTCCAGGTCGGCCGTTGACTGCATCCGGGCTCGTACCTAACTATGCAGTACTCAAACAGGTAGCGGCAGGCGATGGCAAGTTCAGTGGAATTGACGGAACGCGCAGCGCGGAGAATTTGCGAGATTCTCAAGACCGAGCCGCCAGGCTCGATGATGCGCGTCAGCGTCGCGGGCGGCGGCTGCTCCGGGTTCCAGTACAAGTTCGATTGCGTCACCGCCCAAGCGGACGACGACCTCGTGCTTGGCCACGACGGCGCCACCGTGCTGGTCGACCCGGTTTCCGTGCAATACATGGCCGGCGCGGAGATCGATTTTGTCGACGACCTGATTGGGTCCTCGTTCCGGATTAAGAATCCGGTGGCGACGGCGTCCTGCGGGTGTGGGACGAGTTTTTCGATGTGACGGACTGACGAGTTCTGCTGGGTCGGCTTCGCGCTACGCCCGGCCATAAGTTCCAATTGCACGGCATTTCAGTCAAGACGATCGCCCCCCCGGGCGATGCCGGGGGGTATTATGCGCTTTGTTGCAAATCGGCTACAGGCGCCGCCCGCAAAGCAGCCCATGTCGCCTACCGTACCGATATGCCGCAAGAACTAGCTATATTGCCCTCGCGATCGACAACGACCCATCCGATTTCATTGTCCGTGACCTTTGGGGGCTAATATGAGGAAACTCGCTCTTACGGCTGCTGCTTTGGCGTTTACCAGCTCGGCCTATGCGGCGGATGTGCCGGTCAAGGCAGCGCCACTGGTGGCCGCTCCAGCCGCTCCATTTAATTGGGGTGGTTGGTACATCGGCCTCAATGCTGGTGCCGGATGGACGCGAGAATCCTTTGCCACCGCCCCTCAGGCGACATTAGTCACCAGTCCTTTCGATAGCTCCTCGCAATGGGGAACGTCATTGAATGGGTCGTCAACCACCGGTTTCACCGGCGGCGGCCAAGTGGGTTATAATTGGCCATCTGCCGGCCCGGTCGTTGTCGGCGTCGAGGCGGACATCGAGTCTTTTGGCGGGAAGACCAGTAACAACTCGACGTTCCTTGCGTTGCCGATACCGCCACCGTCCGCAACGGTCAGCAATTCGATCAGCAGCAAGACGCCATGGGTGGCAACGTTGCGGGGCCGGCTCGGCACCACATCCATCATCAACCCGACCGTTCTGGTCTACGCCACCGCTGGTCTTGCCATGGGACAGCAGGATGTCACCGGCGTCGTCAACACGTCGGTGGGCGCCACGCCGATCGAGTCCTTCCTGTTCTCAATCTCTGATACGAGGTTTGGCTGGACGGCCGGTGCTGGTATCGAGTGGGCGTTGAACAACAATTGGTCGATCGGAGCCGAGTGGCTGTATATCAACCTCACATCCAGCGGCCAGACCTCGCTCACCACCTTCCTAGGGCCCGGTGCGCGCGCCACCGACGCGATGTCGCTGACGCCTTCGTCAGAACAGCTGAATATCGTCCGCGCCCGGGTGAACTATAAGTTCTGACCGCGAGTGAGGGCAATCCTCCCCCGGAAGGGCGATACACCGCGCAACAGCTTAAGCGTCTCCCCCCAGGGCAACTCCGGAGGGTTGTTCTGGGGTGGGGAGACCGGGAATTAGCTGCACCGGCCGTTGCGACGCAACGCAATCCACCGCACATCGGGCCGGATCAAGGTCCGCGTTAAGTTCGAGCCGGTGCCCGGAATCAGGCGCCAGTTCGAACGACGTAATCCGACCTCGCTATTTACTCCGCCGCGACCGCTTGCGGCCGGTGTTCGAACTCTTGATCTTCCCCCAAGTCGTCCGGCGGCTCGAGGCGACGCCGCAGCAGGAGATCGACCGTGTCGAGATAGAGATAGACCACCGGAGTGATGTAGAGGGTCAGGAGCTGGGATAAGAGCAGGCCGCCGACTACCGCAACGCCAAGCGGTTGGCGAAGCTCGGCGCCAGCGCCGGCGCCGAGCGCGATCGGCAGCGCGCCGAAGATCGCCGCCATGCTGGTCATCATGATGGGCCGGAATCGCAGCAGACAGGCCTCGCGTATCGCTTCCTCGGCGGAGAGTCCCACCGCGCGGCGCTGGAGGGCGAAATCGATCATCATGATGGCGTTCTTCTTGACGATGCCGACCAGCATCACGATGCCGATCATGGCGATGACCGTGAGATCCATCTTGAACATGATCAACACGATCAGCGCGCCGACACCCGCCGACGGCAGGCCGGAGATGATGGTGATCGGGTGGATGAAGCTCTCATAGAGGATGCCGAGCACCACGAAGGAGGCAAACACCGCCGCCAGCACCAGGACGCCCTGCCCTTTCAGCGAATCCTGGAACACCTGGGCGGCGCCCTGGAAACCGGACACGATCGAGGCCGGCAGGTGAGTCTCCTCCTCAATCTGACGAATGGCGTCGACGGCGGCGCCGAGCGCATAACCGGGCGCCAAGTTGAAGGAAATCGTCATCGAGGGCTGCTGCCCCTGATGATTGACCTGCAGGGCGCCGACCGTCGGCGTGAGCTTGGTGACTCCAGAGATCGGGATCACCGGGCCGGTCGGCGTGGTAGAGCCGTTGATGCCCGAACCGGCAGCGGGGGCGACGAGGCCGCCTCCCGTCGCTTGTCCGTTGAGATTGGTCTTCAGATAGATCTTGCCGAGACCGGTCGGATCGTCCTGGATTCTCTTATCGCACTCCAGGATCACCTGGTAATCGTTCGATGCCGTATAGATCGTTGCAACCTGCCTGGCGCCAAAGCAGTTATAGAGCTCCTGGCGAACCTGATCGATCGACACCCCATAGACCGCGGCTGCTTCGCGGTCGATCTCGATCGTCATCTGCGGATTCTTGATATAGAGATCGCCCGTAACGTCTCGCAGTCCCGGCAACCGGGAGATTTTCTCCAGCATTTCCGGCCCAACGCGATAGAGCGTCTCGGTATCACTGGACTGCAGCGTGTATTGGAACTCGCTCTTGGAAATGCGGCCCGTGATATTTATGTTCTGCACGTTCTGGAAATAGGTCGCCATGCCGGTGACGGTGTTGGTCTTGCCGCGCAGGCGCTGGATCACTGCGGTTGAGTTTTCGTGGCGCTCTTGGCGCGGCTTGAGAGCAATAAAGAAGCGCCCATAGTTGTTGGTCGGGTTGGGGCCGCCGGCGCCCACGGTCGAATTGATATAAGCCACCGCCGGATCTTGGCGCAGAATGTCGGCGATCTGCAACTGGCGGTCATACATTGCCTTGAAGGATATGTCTGACGGACCTTCGGTCGTCGCGTTGATGAAGCCGGTATCTTCGACCGGGAAAAAGCCCTTCGGAATGACAATGTAGAGCCACACGGTGCCGATCAGGGTGCCGACCATCGCGATGAGGACGAGGGACTTGTACTTGAGGAACACGTCGAGGGTCAGTTCGTAGCCGCGCAGCCACGATTTGAACATGGCCTCGAACATCCGAAGGATGAAATTTTGGTGCTCGCCCTCGTGATGTTCCTTCAGCACGCGCGCGCATAGCATTGGCGTCAGAGTAAGGGACACGAAACCCGACAGAACGATGGCAACCGTAATAGTCACGGCGAATTCGCGGAACACCCGCCCCACCATGCCGCCCATCAGCAGCACCGGGATGAACACTGCAATCAGCGCGAAGGTGATCGATATGATGGTGAAGCCGATTTCGCGCGAGCCCTTGAGGGCAGCTTCGAACGGCCGCATGCCGCCTTCGATGTGGCGGACGATGTTTTCCAGCATCACGATAGCGTCGTCGACCACGAACCCGACCGAAAGCGTCAGCGCGAGCAACGTCATGTTGTTGATCGAGTAACCGAACATATACATGGCCGCGCAGGTCGCAATCAGCGAAATCGGCACCGCCAGCGCCGGAATTGCGGTCGCCGATGCTGAACGCAGGAACAGGAAAATGACCAGCACGACGAGACTGACCGCGATCGCGAGCGTCACTTGCACATCTTCGACGGAATCGCGAATCGAAACCGACCGATCGGCCAGGAGTTCCATCTTGACCGAGGCCGGGATCTGAGCCCGATAGGTCGGAAGGCGCTCATAGATAGCATCGACGATCTTAACCGTGTTGGCGTCCGGCTGCTTGAAAATCGCCAATACGATCGATCGCTCGTTGTTGTACAAATTGGCGGTTCTGTCGTTCTCGACGCCGTCGACGACGTTGGCAATTTCCTTAAGTTTGATCTGCTGGCCATTGCGATAAGCCACGATCAGTTCGCGATATTCGCTCGCGCTGCGCATGGCCGCGGTAGCCGTCAGGATCGTGTTTTGTTTGGCCCCAGCGACAGTGCCGACAGGTGTATTCGAGTTGGTTTTTGTAAGGAAGGTCTTGACATCGTCGAGCGAGATGCCGCGAGACGCTGCTGCGACCGGATCGACCTGCACCCGCACAGCAAATTTCTGCGAGCCGAACACCTGGACCTGCGCGATGCCGGGCAATTGCGAAATCTGCTGGGCCAGCGTGATCTGGCCATAATCATCGACCGCCGACAGCGGCAGCGTCGCCGACACCAGGCTGAACATGATGACGGGCGAATCGCCCGGATTGACCTTGCGGAAGGACGGCGGAACCGTCATTTCGATGGGCAGCTTTCGGGCCGCCACCGTCAGCGCCGTCTGCACGTCGAGCGCGGCGCCGTCGATATTGCGGTTGAGATCGAACTGGATCGTGATCGAGGTGATGCCGAGCGAAGAGGTCGAAGTCAGCGAGGTAATGCCGGCAATTGTCGAGAGCTGCCGCTCGATCGGGCCGGCAACCGACGCGCCCATTGTTTCGGGGCTCGCCCCCGGCAAAGTGGCTGTGATCTGGATGGTGGGGAAATCCACTGCCGGCAGCGCCGCCACCGACAGCAGCCGGTAGCCGAAGATACCAAATACGATCAATGACGCCGTGATCAGCGTCGTCATCACGGGACGGCGAATGCAGGTCTCGGAAATGTTCATTGTCACACCCCCGTCTTGCGTTCGCGCACCGTCACCCGCGCCCCGTTCACCAGCAGCAGATGTCCGTCGGTCACCACGACATCGCCGTCGCTGAGACCGGATTCGATCACCGTCTCCTCACCGAGCAGCCGCGCCACCTTGACGGGGGTGACGGTGGCGACGTTGTCCTTCACCACGTACACGAAATTGCCCTGTTGGCTGACCTGCACGGCAGCCGTCGGCACCACGACAGCATCCTCGGTCCGCAGCGTAACCTGCACCGATACCAGGGTGCCGGGCCACAATAGCTCATCCGCGTTCGGAATATTGGCACGCACCGTGGCCATTCCGGTTGTGCTGTCGACCGCGTTTTCGATCATCGCGACGGCCCCACGGGCGCTACGCTTCTCGCCCGGAATGGTTACACCTACGGACGCCCCGGTCTCCGCGATGGCGACGCGCAGTTCCGGCAACAGGCGCTGCGCCACCGCGAACGTGACGTAAATGGGCGCGAGCTGATTGATGGTGGCGATCGGCGTGGCGTCGGCCTGACGGACGAAGTTGCCGACCTTTACGGCTGCCTGGCTGATCCGCCCGCTGATCGGCGCCCTGATGCTGCAATAGCTGAGCTGGACCTTGAGATTTTCCAATGCGGCGACATCCGCCTTGACGGCGGCGCTAAACGAGTCGACCTGCGTCTTGGTATTCTCGACGTTAAGTTGGGTTCCTGCGCCTTTGGCAAACAGTTCTGAACCGCGGCGCAGGTCGCGCTCTGCGCCTGCCAACTGGGCGTTATCGCGGGCCAGCGTGCCCTCGGCCTGCGCGATTTGCGCCTCAATCGCCCGGCTATCGAGAGTGATGAGAAGATCCCCCCGCTTCACAAAGGCGCCATCGGCAAAATGGATGCCGACGATCTCGCTGTCGATCCGCGGCTTGACCGCGACGCTCGCCATCGTCGTCACGTTGCCGAGCGACTCGAGTATCACCGGGGTTTTCTTCTTAACCGCCTTGGCGACCTCGACTGCGACGGTGCGTTGAGGCGGGCCGCCTTGCGGTGACTGCGCCACCGCCTTGTCGGCGAACCACTTTAGGGGCGGAAACCACTTGGCCAGTTCTTCGGTGCTGCCTAATCTCCCAGAAGCCGCCGCCCAACCCGCCACCGCGACGACCAACAGTCCAAATAAGACCTTGCTCCTGCTCATCTACGTGTCCCGCCGCGGCACGTCTCCGCCCCACGGATCCCTGGCTAGCGTTCACTCCGCCGAAAATTCGGCACCTGGCGCACTCTCTTGATCTCGCCGTTAGGTACCTTGCCGTTCGAGCCTTATAAATGTACCGTCGACAATGATTTTTGCTATTTTGTTAACACATTCTGCCTGTTTTTGCATCCTGCCGAAATAGCCTGGCACATAAAATTATGGATATACGGCCACTCACCGTGTTGGTTTCACACTATGTTTGTTAGAGTGGAAGTTGCATGGCCGCTTCGACGACAGCGGTACCATGACACGGACGCAAGATCCGGACTCGCCGGAAAAATGCAATGCGAATAGCGACCTGGAACGTCAATTCGATCAAGCAGCGGCTCGACAATGTCCTGGCCTGGCTTAAGGAACGCGAGCCGGACGTGGCCTGCCTGCAGGAGACCAAATGCATCGACAAGGCTTTCCCTCGCGAGGCCATCGAGGCGCTGGGATACAACGTTACGGTGCACGGTCAGAAGACATTCAACGGCGTAGCGGTCGTCTCCAAGTTGCGCTTCGATGAGGTGACCGCGCGGTTGCCCGGGGACGATGAAGACGACCACGCGCGTTTTCTTGAAGTCGTCGTAACGTCAGGCGCCCGTGCGGTGCGCATCGCGTCGATCTATCTGCCAAACGGCAATCCGCCCGAGACCGACAAATATATCTACAAGCTGAGATGGATGGATCGGCTGCTGCATTATGCCGATGCCCGATTGCGTCTTGAGGAACCGCTGGTGCTGGCCGGCGACTATAACGTTATTCCGGCACCAGCGGATGTGCACGACCCGGCCGCCTGGGCCGGCGACGCGCTATTCCTGCCGCACACCCGGGCGAAATTCCGCGCCCTTCTGCACCTCGGCCTCATCGAAGCCGTGCGGGCGACCACCGATGCCGAGGGCATCTATACGTTTTGGGACTACCAAGCCGGCGCCTGGCAGAAGAATGCAGGCATCCGAATCGACCATTTGCTGCTGTCGCCGCTGGCCGCCGACCGCTTAACGGCGGTCGGCATCGACAAGCACGCGCGCGGCTGGGAAAAACCATCCGACCACGTGCCAGTCTGGATCGAACTGGATTTGTGAGGTCCAGGATGACCTAGAGCATGATCCCGAAAAGTGGAACCGGTTTTCGGAAAAGATCATGCTCCAACAACAAGCTAGAGTGGGATGACGATTCGAAGAAAAGTCATCCCGCTCTAGGGCGTCCGCTGTCCGCTGCGGGACTGCTCGATCCATTGCTCCACATGGACCAGCGCCACGTTACGCTCGACCTCGCTCGCCTGTTTCACCGCGGAGTTGTAGAGGTCCGTAATCCAGGTCTCCTTCGGAGTAGCCGCATCCCTGGCGAGAATGAGCCACATCAGGCCTCGCGCAGCGTCGCGAGGCACGGACTGGCCCCGAAACAGCATGGCGCCGAGCACGGCCTGAGCCTCATATTGCCCCTTGCCGGCGGCGGTAAACAACCACCGCATTGCCTGCTTCGGATCCTTGGCCGTGCCTTGGCCGTCGAGATAAATACGGCCGAGACGATACTGGGCGTCGGAGTCCCCAAAGTAGGACGCCGCGTACCAGAACATTTCCCGGGCGTGTACGGCATCGGGCTTGACGTCTGAATTAGGGATGCCGATGAGATAATAACCGCCAATTGCCACAAAGGCTTTGGCAACGAACACGGCCGGCCTGGTGCCTGGCGTTTCATCGGCGTGGGAATCGGCAAGCGTGCGGAAATAGTCGAAGGCGCGCAGATGGTTCTGCTTCACCCCGTCGCCGTCGGCATACATGCGGCCGAGTTTCCAAAGCGCCGCCACCTCGCCGTTACGGGCCGCGTAATCAAGCGCGTCCAGTGCCGCTTTGGTATCGCCGGCCCGCAGCGCCTGGGCGCCCGTTTGGAAGGCCTGGAACGCGTCCGGGCGCACCGCCCCCACGCCGACGCCGAGGCTCTGCCCCGCCCCTTCCGGCGCGACTGCAACGCCACCGACGACGGGAGGAGCGATATTCGCAGGACTTTTGGTGCCGTCAAAGGCGTAGGCCGTAGTCAGCCCGAGGCCGAAGCCAAACAACGCAACCGACAAAATATGTTCAGATATCCGCATAGCACGCCTTCTCGGCCGCCCCGCCCGGGTGGGTGACGGCGCCGTGGCGCGCCGATCCGACCTGCTGGGCATATTTCCAAAGATACCCCGACTCAAACGCCGATCCCCGCGGTTGCCACGCCGCCCGGCGTTGCTCAATTGCAAATTGTCCATTCCGGCCACCTTGACGATCGCCCCCTCGGGCGCGAGGTTGCCGCGCAACCCGACCACGCCGCCGGTCGCCGTCAGCGGACGGTCGGCCGGACGAACAACCTCCTGGTCGGAGTTCCAGGCCACCCGTTTCAAGTTTTCGGCCATGCCATACCCGGTCACGGTCATGCAGTCGCCGTGCATAAAACCGTTGTCCAGCAATGTCTTCATCAGCAGTGGAACGCCGCCAGCTTCGAATAAATCTTTGGCGACAAAACGACCGGCTGGTTTCAAATCTGCGATGTAAGGTGTCCGTTTGAAGACTTCGGCGACATCGAACAGATCGCAGGCGATTCCACATTCGTGAGCAATCGCCGGCAGATGCAACGCAGCATTGGTGGAGCCGCCGGACGCCGCTACCACGGCCGCCGCGTTCTCCTTGAGATTTGTCTTGGCTTCCATGAACCGTACACCGCATCTCAATGCGCACCGGTCGGCACCGGGTTTTGCGCACCGTAATTAACCGTGTATGGGATCGTGGACCGCTGTGGCGGAAAAGCGGCGACGGGGCCCGGGATCGCAAATGTTGTCAACCTGTGTCGGAAAAGCAACAGATGTTGCTCCACCGAAAAAACCGCGGAAGGAGCGGCAGTTAGCGCCCGGCTTCTTTGCCCGCAGCGTCCACGAGGTGGCGCCGGATCTGATCGGCGCAACATTTTTCGTCGATGGTATCGGGGGACCGATCGTCGAAGTTGAAGCCTATCACCACAGCGACCCGGCCGCGCACAGCTATGGCGGCCCCACCGGGCGCAACGCCGTGATGTTCGGACCACCGGGCCACGTATATGTCTACCGCTCTTACGGCATCCATTGGTGTGTCAATTTCGTCTGCGAAGCCGAGGCCAGCGCCAGCGCGGTCCTGATCCGCGCCCTCATGCCGACCACAGGCCTCGCCGCGATGCGCCGCCGCCGCGGCGTCCGCGACGAGCGCCAGCTCTGTGCCGGACCCGGCCGGCTGTGCCAGGCGCTCGCCATCACGGGAGCGCATAACGGCACGGCGCTCGACACGGCGCCGTTCGCGCTGTTTGCGCGGACCGCGCCGGTGGAGATTGTAGCCGGTCCGCGGATCGGCATCTCCAAAGCGGTCGATTTGCCGTGGCGATATGGGTGGGCGGGGTCTCGGTTCCTGAGCCGGCCGTTCAAGGCGGCGACGAAATCCTGAGCCGGAATTACATCACGCCTCTGCCGCCGATGCCGGCCCGCAAGAACCAGCCGCCGCCCGACTTGAGGACCGTAGGGCGCATGTATGGACGGCGCCCGCGATGCAAGAGGAATCTGACTATCAGCGAAGGGTTCGGGTGCGGTCATGTATTCGGCCTTTGAATGCGGCCGTTTGGCCGCTGGCCCTGATGTGATCCGCTGATCG
>WNFD01014852.1_pt1 | contig 16316 bp, 15 predicted proteins | sample 5400491 | NCBI WGS metagenome assembly WNFD01 (sample SAMN13153343, study PRJNA577476) | soil metagenome | isolation source: 120 cm saprolite under Douglas fir tree site 2 hole 2 replicate 2 | place: USA:California | collected 2015-04-18 | reverse complement strand
CGCCTCGAGGGTCCGCGCGCCACGCTCGCCGGGCCATTCCTTCAACGCGCCCATCCGCAAATCGATGGCATGGCCGGTTTGTGCGACTCGAATACTGCCATTGTAGAGCAAGTCGACGCCGTCGAGCGCATGGAGCCCCGTCCAGAGCGCGCTGGCACCAATGGAGAGGTTGCTGGCCGGCCAGCTCCGTCCAATCATTCCGAACGCATACTGGTTGCCGTGCGTCCGCAAATCGGGACCGGGGATTTGTGCCCCGCCGGCCGGGCGCAGCACGCCCGGCGGGGGGACGATGCCACCCTGTTGCGGCGGGCGACTGGGGTCGACCTGTTGCAGCACGAGCGCGAGGCCGCCGTACCAGTTCGCGCTGCGTGCCAGCAAGGCGAACGGCAGCGAACGGCCGCCGCCGGCATTGCCCGACACACTGTAGACCGTGGGCGCGCTGAAGAAACGGGACGCGCGCAACCGCGCCGTCGTCGCTGGGTTGGCGAATGGATCTCCCAGCGAGTCCGGGAGCGCGATCGACACCCCGCCCATGCCCAGATTGTTGGATGGGAAGATTTGGAACTGATCACCCTGGGCAATGGGAATTGTCTTGATCGGGATCAGCTGCGCAGGTGCGGGACTGACGAGACAGATGAGCGGAACGACGAGACAAACGGCCCGGAGGCCGGAGGGCGGCATAGACACCTCGACGGAGAAGGGTCCCTTTGGTAAGGATACCAAGCCAGGCCCCCGTCGCGTCACCAGAGGCGCGCGAAACGTCATAACCGGATGGAGCCATGAGACAGCGTGAACTAGGCGGTCGGGGGGCGGGCCTTCGGGTATCTGCCTTGGGCTTGGGATGCATGGGTATGTCGGACTTCTACGGCAGCCGGGACGATGACGAGTCCATCGCGACAATTCACCGGGCCCTGGATTTGGGCATCAACTTTCTCGACACGGCCGACGTCTATGGCCCCTTTACCAACGAGGTCCTGGTCGGGAAGGCGATCAAAGGGAAGCGCCAGGGGGTCATCCTGGCCACGAAATTCGGCAATGTGCGGGCTCCGGACGGCAAATTCATCGGCCAGAACAGCAGGCCCGAGTACGTCAAGGCCGCATGCGATGCCTCGCTGGGACGCCTCCGCGTCGACCACATCGATCTGTACTATCAGCACCGGGTCGATCGCGCCGTGCCTATCGAGGAGACCGTCGGTGCGATGGCGGATCTGGTGGAGGAGGGAAAGGTGCGGTTCCTCGGGCTCTCAGAGGCGTCCGCCCAAACGCTGCGCCGTGCTCACGCGGTACATCCCATCTCCGCACTGCAGACGGAATACTCGTTGTGGACCCACGACGTCGAGGACGAGATCCTGCCAACCGTTCGCGAGCTCGGCATCGGCTTCGTCGCCTACAGTCCGCTCGGCCGCGGCTTCCTCACGGGCCAGATCAAGCGACCGGAAGACATTGCCGAGGACGATTGGCGCAAGAACCATCCGCGCTTTCAGGGGGAGAACTTCCAGAAGAATCTCGATCTTGTCCGGCGCGTCGAAGCGCTCGCGCGCCAGAAACGGTGCACACCCGGCCGGCTCGCGCTTGCATGGCTGCTCGCCAAGGGGGACGACATCGTCCCGATTCCCGGCACCAAGCACCGCAAATATGTGGAAGAAAACGTCGGCGCCCTCAACGTGACGTTGTCGGGCGCCGAGCTCGCGCAGATCGAAGGCGTGGGTACCGCCGCAGGCGCGCGCTACCCCGAGGGCGGGATGCGCACGGTCAACGGCTAGCCGGCACGCTGCCCTCAGCGGCTTGCTCCAACGTGGCGAGATCGAGCTTCTTCATCTGGAGGAGTGCCTGCATGACGCGATTTGCCTTCTTGGGATCCTTGTCGGTCATCAGCTTCCCGAGCGCTGTCGGCACGATCTGCCAGGAAAAGGGACCGCCGTTCAGGGCCGTGAACTGCTGACCCTCGAGCTGGAAGCTCACGACCATCACGGAGCCTTTGGGGCCCGGCCCCGCGTCGCCGTAGCGACTGACACTGAGGATCCGGGAATTCTTAAAGACCGAGGTGTAGAATTGCGCCGCCTCCTCGGCGTTGTTGTCGAACCAGAGGAATGGCGTGATCTTCTGCATGGGATTCTCCTTCGTCGTCAGGTTACGCGGTTAACAGCTCTTCCAGCCGGTCGTAGCTCGCCTCCAAGCCTTTCGTCGCGCCCATCTTGACGGCGGCGTCCCGTGCTTCACGCGACGCGTAGCGGACTGTCGTGCTGAGCGTAGTCTTGCCGCTGGTCTCGACGAGCTCCGTGGTAACGAGCGTCTCGCCGCCCGTCCAGTAGTCCTCATACACCTCCGTGGCGACGATGCGCGAGGGCCGCACGATTTCTTGGAACGTTCCCCCCATCCCCATCTCACGGCCGTCGGCATTGCGCCAGCCATAGCGATACTTCCCGCCAACCCGCAGGTCGATCTGGCATACCGGCATCGTCCACCCGGGCGGACCCAGGAGCCACCGTTGCACCAGTTCGGGTTTGGTCAGGGCGTCGAACACCATACCCCGCGGCGCGGCGAATTCCCGCGTCATGACGAGCTCGCGCTCGGAGGGAGTCGTAACTTTGAGGGCCGCCGTCTGTTTCATTTGGTTCTCCTCTTTTTCGGCTTGGGCTTAACCTCGTCCAACAGCGCGTGCACTGTCTTTTTCTGTCTGATGGTGAGCTCCTGAAGCACGGCGTCGAGCCGCTTGAAATTCCCTTCCCAGATACGGCGGTAGCGTTCGATCCAGTCTGTCGCTTCGGCCAGCGGGCGGGGCTCCAGACGCCGCGGCCGGCGCTGCGCCTCGCGACCGCGGGAAATCAGCCCGGCGCGCTCCAGCACCTTGAGGTGCTTGGAGACCGCGGGCTGGCTCATCTCGAATGGCTTCGCCAGCTCGGTGACCGACGCGTCGCCGGCCGCGAGCCGGGCCAGGATGGCCCGGCGCGTCGGATCGGCGAGGGCCGCAAACGTGGCGTCCAGAGTATAACCAGTTGGTTTCATAACTTGATGGTAATGTACAGCCCCCGGCCCTGCCGTCAAGGCCTTATCGTTCGGGGGTGCAAATCGCGACCTGGAACGTCAACGGCATTCGGGCCCGGGCGGCGCAGCTGTGTGAATGGCTGCAGCGGGACCGTCCAGACGTCGTCTGCCTGCAGGAGCTCAAGGCCACGGCCGCGCAGATCCCCGCCGAGTGCAGAGTCCCGGACTATCATGCGTACTGGCACACCCTAAAGGGCTATTCGGGCGTGTCATTACACCTCCGCAAAGACCTCTTCGCCGTCGATCCGGTCTTCAGCCATCCGCCGTTCGACATGGAATCGCGCATCGTGCAGGTGGAGCACGGCGATTTGGTAGTCGCGTCGATCTACGTTCCCAACGGCGGCAAGGATTACCCGGCGAAGCTCGCGTTCGTACAGAGCCTCAGCGACTGGGCTGCGCGGCTGACGGCCGATGGCCGACAGCTGATTCTCTGCGGCGACATGAACATCGCGCGCACCGAGATGGACGTGCATCCCAAGGAGCGCAAGCCGAATGCGGTTGGACAGCGCCCCGAGGAACGCGCGCTGTTCGAAACACTGCTTGGAACGCACCTCGTAGACCTGGGCCGACGGTTCGATCCCGACAATCCCAATCTGTTCACGTGGTGGGCGCCGTGGCGGAATCTCCGCGCTCGCAACATCGGGTGGCGGCTGGACTACGTCCTTGCTTCCCCCGCAATCGCGGAACGGGCGACGAGCTGCGTGGTGCAGGCCGATGTCGGAACGAGCGATCACGCTCCGGTCGTCATGACCGTATAGGGCAAATGGAAATGGCGTTTGCTATAGTAGGACCCATGGCGAACGTGCGGGTCTACGGCGCAGCCAAGGCGCCGAGCGCGTCAAAAGAGGGCTCGCCGCTCCTGGCGGGCATCCTGACGGGGATCGCATTGATCATCGCGTGGGTTGCGCTCGCGCGCATCACGCACAACGACGTAGGCCTCGCATCGTGGGGCGTGGGCGGCCTGCTGGGAATTGTTATCGCCAAGATGGCGCGACCGCCCACCAGGGGGACGGGATGGCTCGCGGCCATTCTGACGGCAGCGACGCTGCTGGTTGCCAAGTTTACGGTGGTCGTGTTCGCCTTACAACCCGCGCTGCGCGCGGAGTTCGTTCAGGACTGGCGGGCCACGTCAGGGTTGTTCCTCGTCGACATGACGAAGAACCGCTCTTTTTCGCCGACCCTGCAGCATACGTTGGACACCCGTCCTGACCTGCTGCGCGATACGTCCTTCCTGGGCCCCCGGTGGGAGTTACGGTCGCAAATCGATTCTGAAGTCTTGGCTCGAGCGAAGACTTCCACGGTCGAGGAACGGGAGCGCCTCGTGCGCGCTCACTACGACAGCAGCCTGATGGCGAAGTTCAGTTTTTGGGTGCTGCTGTTGATGTCGTTCGGGCCTTTGGATCTACTGTGGCTGGGGTTGGGGATAGCGACAGCGTGGAAACTGGGGCAGGGATCGATCTAGCTAGGTTCCGCTTCCTCGCTCGCGCTCCTCGCGCTCCCGCTCCTCACGCGCCAGTCGTACCCGCTCCTGCCGCTCTTTCCGCGCGGCCTCAGCGGCCGCCTCCCGCTCACGCTCCAGCGCGCCAAAATCGGTATGAGCGGCTGTTTCCTGACGGGCGCGGGTCACCCGCTCCTGGCGCTCGCGCCGGGCGTCGGCCTCCCGCTTCTCGAGATCGACTTGCCGCAGCGCCTGGTTCTTGATGTGCGCCCACCACATCACGAGGAAGAGCCCAAACTGCGCGGGCAGGATGAAGATGAACGAGCCGGGGAACAACCCTTTGACGGTCGCCGTAACGGCAACACTCGCCAGGGCCCATTTCCAGCCTGAGAGGTGCTCGTACTCCGCGGCGAAATAAAAGAGCGCCGCGAAGCCGAATACACCACCACCGAACCCGAGCATGGGTTAATATGTGAAAGCCGCTTTTGGGATGCAATTATTTTCGGACTTCTGTCTGGAGGTCATCCGATGCCCCGCATCGTGTGGATCGTCCTCATCATTGTGATCTTTGGCGCGGCCATGTTTTTCTTGCGTCGCTACATGGAGCGGTAGAGTGCTGACGGTTTTCTTGCTGTCTCCGGCGAGCTGCGCCGGCAGGCGCGCCCAAATCCTGCTCAGCAGTCAGACGAGCCCGTTGACTGCGCGGCTCGCCAATGGCGGCGCCCCGCTGGGGGAAGTCTTCACCTTCATGAGCAGTCTCTACTTCCGTGGGAAGCTTGCATACGCTAGTCGATTCGGCCGGGCATTCGTCATCGCGCCGGGACGCGGCCTCCTTCCAGCCGATGTATTGATTCGGGTCGAAGATCTGCAGCAGATGGCGATGGTGCCGGTTGATGAGTCCGAGCCCGCGTTTCGCGACCCCCTCGTTCGCGATGCGACCGCACTCCACCGAGGAATCGGTCCGGACGACCGCGTCGTGTTGCTTGGCAGCGTCGCCACCGACAAGTACGTCGGCCCACTCCTCGACGTCTTTGGTGACCGTCTGCTCTTCCCTGCCACGTTTGCCGGCCGGGGCGACATGAGCCGCGGTGGGTTGCTCCTGCGCTGCGCGCAGAGCGGGACGCCGCTCGATTGCGTGCCTGTACGGGGAGCCGTCCGGCACGGGCCCAAGCCCCCCAAACTTCCACGACTCAAATAGTGCGACGGAGCGATCCTCTCATGCATCACCCAGTCATGAAAGAGTCGTTGTCATGCTTGTTCCTTGCAGCAACGCTCGTCCTCGTTCCCCAAGCCCGGGCACAGGGCGGATACGGTGGACGCATGGGTCCCGTCGGTCGGTACGGGCCGAGCGCGCCGAAAATGCCCGGCGTCGAGCTTACAGGGCCGCTCGATACGGCGCTCGCGCGGGTCACGCTCAACCTCACGACCGATCAGGCCACGCGCTACGCGCAGGCGTACGATTCGTTCATGGTCGCGACGCGTCCGCAGCGTGACAGCGCGCAAGCGGCCATCGTCAAAATGAACGAGCGGCTCGACGGCGGCGATCGCGCGGCGGCGATGTTCTACGCCGAGCGATTGCAGGAGTTGGGCAAGTATCTGAAGGATCGGCAGGACGGATTCGAAGGCGATCTGCGCCGTTTCCTCACCGGCGATCAAGTGAAGGCCTATAAGAAGTGGCGCGAGGGCGAAGACCAGGCCACTGAACGAAAACGCCGCGCAGACCAGCTGCGATGGGACGAAGCAGGCTTCCGCGGCGAGTTCGGGGGACCTCGGGGCTCAGCAGCCCCGGAAATCAAGACCGCGCTCCCCAGCCCGTCCGCTGTCGCGGCCCCAGCGCTTGGCTCCCAGGCGGTGCGTGTGGGACGAACCGTCTACATCGCGGCCCAGCTCGGCGTGGATAGCACCGGCGCTCTCGTCGGAGCCGATTTGCGCGCGCAAGCCGAGCGTGCATTCGCGAATCTGGCGGCGGTGCTGCAGGCAGCGGGGGCAAGCCCGCGCGACGTTACCGCGCTTACCATTTACGTCGTCAACTATCGTCCAGCCGACCTCGAGACCATTCGCAACGCCGGCGCGGCGTTCCTGGGCGCAAACGCGCCGATCGCGACGGTGCTCGGGGTTCAGTCGCTGGGACATGACGGTGCGCTGATTTCTATCGGCGCGACAGCGCGCTAGCAACGGGCGCGGCGCGGGATCGTTAAGACGGCCAGGTGAATGCGCAGTTATCATACTGCGTATGAATTCCGGCCCAACACCTACCGCACGACACCTTCCGCTCCTCGCGGCCCTCGTCTCCGTCGTCCTCTGGGCCGCGGCGTTCGTCGGCATTCGCGCCGCGGGCCGTTCGTTCTCCCCCGGACCGTTGGCGTTCGGGCGGTTGGCCATTGGCAGCGTGCTACTCGGTGCGCTGGTGCTGTCCCGGCCCACGATCCGTCCGACGAGACGCGAGCTCGCGCTCCTCGTTCTCGCCGGCTTGCTGTGGTTCGGCGTCTATCAAATCGTCCTCAACGAGGCCGAGCGGCGTGTCGACGCGGGCACGGCCGCGATGCTGGTCCTGATCGCTCCGATTTTCATCGTAGCACTGGCGGCGGTATTCCTGAAGGAGCGCACGACTCCGAATCTTTTGCTCGGCGGCGCGCTGGCGTTCGCGGGTGTCGTGGTGATCGGGCTCGCGACGTCGTCGCGCAGCGCCTCGATCGTTGGTGTGATACTCTGCCTCGTGGCGGCGTTGGCTTCCGCCATTGGCATGGTTGCGGAGAAGCCGGTTCTGAATCGGATCGCCGCACTACAAGCGACCTGGACCTGCTGTGCCGTCGCCGCGCTATTCTGTCTGCCCTACGCGCCGCAGCTCGTGCGCGAATGGCGCGTGGCGCCCCCCAGCGGGATCGCCTGGCTGCTCTTCCTTGGTGTCTTCCCCACCTCGATCGCATTCACGACGTGGGCCTACGCGCTGGCGCGCGGATCGGCGGGGCGGCTGGCCGCGACCGCCTACCTCGTGCCGCCGATCACGATCGTGATGAGCTGGTTGATGCTCGGCGAAGCGCCGGGCTTGATCGCCGTGCTCGGCGGCGCGCTCTGCCTGGTTGGAGTGTCGATCGCGCGCAGAGTCCCGCCGGTTAGGGCTCCCGCTCCCGCTCCCGTTCCTCGTCACTAAGGTCCAGCGCCATCGGGAAGAACAAGGAACGCTTCACGTCCGGATAGGGCACTCCCCACCCTCGCGCGTCGTGCCAGAGAATTCGGTTCAGCAGCTCCGATGGCGCGGCGTCGGGATCGCGGAAATTCATCCGGGCGGATGCGAGCGCGGCACGGCGCCGCTCCGCGGCCCGCGGACCGGTAATCGATCCCACTTGCTCGTTGACTTCGAACAACGATTGGCGCGGCACGACCGCGCGGAACGGCGCGAAGTTAGGCGCTTCCTCGGATCCGATGAAACTCGCGCGCATGTCAGTGGCCACGAGATCGAACAAACTGAGCGCCGGCAGGCCGAGCATCAGCTCGATCGTCTTCACCATGCTCGGCTGGCTGTAGAACGTCGGATCGATCACGCCGCGCCTGGCGTACGGGCTGGCGACCAGGGCCACGGTGCGGTGCCCGTCGATGTGGTCTACACCGGACTGCGCATCGTCTTCGACCGCGAGAATCGCCATCGACTTCCAGAACGAGCTGTGCGACAGTCCCTCGACGATCCGGCCAAGTGCCAGATCGTTGTCCGCCACGCACGCCTTGGGCGTACACCATCCGGGACTCGTTCCCTCGGTGTGGTCGCTGGGCAGAATGACCAGCACGAGATTGGGCATCGCGTGCTTCGATTCCCACTCGCGCAGATGCTCGAGGATCACGTCCGCCTTCACGACGTCCGGAATCGTCTGCGTCCATCCCGGATACTCACGGACCAGGACACGGTCGAGTGACCGAATGTCGGAGCGCGTGTTGTAGCGCTGCGCGACGAGCCTGCGAAAGAACGCGGGATTGTGCGGCTGTGAATCACGATACTGCGCCAGCAACGAGACACGGACGGAGGCGCTATCCCAGGATGGGGAGGGCGCGTACTCTCCGAACACGGTGACGGCCTTGCCCTTCGCTTGCGCCGCCTCCCAGAGAAATCCCCCGGATGAGTACGCCAGTGGATCCACGCCCTCCGAGGGATAGCTGCGGCCGGTGTAGAGCGGCCACATCGGGTACTCGGTCTCATTGGCCTGCGTCAGCCAGTTGTGCCCGTCCGCGGAGTTCCCGCCGGTGGCAAAGAAGTGATCGAGCAGCACGAACCGCTCGACGAGGGCGTGCGCGTTGGGTGTGACATCGCGCCCGTATTGCACCAGCGAGCTGTCGCTCGCGCCCTTGCCGATGTCGCCGAAGACCTGGTCGAAGGTGCGGTTTTCTCGCACGATGTAGACGACGTGGTCGATCAACGACGGCTCGCCCGGACGCTCGGGGACCGCGCGAGCCGCCACATTGCGACGCAGCGCTAGCGTCGGCCCTGCACTGTCTGTCTTCAACGTGAGCCGATTATTGTGGGCGACCGCAGTCGTGTAGGCAGCCAGCTCGGCAACTGACGGTTTCGGGATGACGTTGACGGAGCCGCGATAGGAATGGACATACCGGCCCGTGAGGCCCAACGTGCGTCCGATTCCCGAGCCCACGCCAAACAGCGACCCAACCGCGATCGTGTGACCATCGTCGCTCACATCGACACTCGTCGGATACCACCCGGTCGGAACGAGCCCGCGCAGCTGGCCACCGGGCACGCCGTAGACGGCCACCGCGTTCACGCCACCCAACGTGACGAAGAGTGTTCGCGAAATGGCGCGATCGCGATTGTCTTCACGACGCTATCGCGGCGCGTGTCGATCACGCTGACTTCGTCCGAGTTCCCGTTGGCGACATACAATCGCTCGCTCCGCTCGTCCCAGACGACGCCCGTGGGATGACTGCCTACCGGAATGACCTTTCGTACCGTCCCCGCCACGAGATCGACGCGTGTCACACTTCCCGGCTGAACCATGCCGCGGGCGTCCACGCGCACCAGCTCCGCGAACGGATCGCAGCACTGTTTGGCCGAGCGATCTCGCGCGCCGGGTTTGCGACCTCCGAGGTTCGAGACGTAGGCCACAGATCCATCAGTACTGATCGCCGCGGCCACGGGCAGCACGCCAAGCGGGATAGTCTTCAGCAGTGTCCCGTCGGCCGCATCGAGCACGGCGAGTGCGTCGTTTGCGGGGAGCGGCACCACCACCACGCGATGTCCGGACGCATTCGCACGCAGAGCGACTGCCGGAGAGCCGGCGATGTAGTCGCCGAGGGCGGGTGACGTCCACCGAACGATGGCGCTGTCGCCGCCGTCATAGGCGGAGAGCTGCGCCACCGATTTCGTACGAGCGAGGCGGTCGGACCCGGGGATTCGGCTCTGGGCGACATCCGCGGGCAAGCGTCCGACACTCGTGACCAGCGCGCGGCCGGTCACGGGATCGATGGCGACACCCTGCACTCCGGCGCGCCCGTCGAACGCAGCGCTACTCAGCACCGCGTTATCGCGCCAGCCGAGATGGTAGGCCGCGCCATGGATGGACACCCAGATCTCACCCGGACGCGTCCCGAAGCGGACGCCAAACACGCGATCGGTGAACACGCTCTGCACGCCGGCCGGTGCCACCCGTTGGGTCGTGGCAATGGTGCCGGGGTCGGAGATCTCACGCCGCGGCGGGGGGGGCGCCGTGGGCGCCTGCAGCAGGATTACAAGAGTAAGTGCGAGTTGTGACACGTTCCTAACTCTCCACTGTAGGTGACTGCCGTTTTGCTGCCATAATTAGCGGACATGCTACTGACACTGTGCCTGCTGCTCAGCTGCGCCTCGCCCCCCCCCGATTCTGTAGGAATCTACTCGGGCCGCGAGCGCCAGCTGGACGTGCGGATCCCGCGACTCGACGCCGACGTCGTGGTCGACGGCGACCTCAGCAACTCAGCGTGGGCGCATGCGGCGCTGCTGACGGGCTTTTCCCAATACGCCCCGAACGACGGTGTCTCAGCGGCTGACTCGACCCAGGTGCTGGTGTGGTACTCCGCGAACGCGATCTACTTTGGGATCCGCGCCTACGAGCTGCATGGCCAGCCCACGGCGACCCTGGCAGATCGCGACCAGATCTTCGGCGACGACAACGTGCAGATCCTGCTCGGCACGTTCCACGACGGCAAGAAGGCGTTGATGTTCGCGGTGAACCCGCTCGGTGTGCAAGGCGACGGCGCGCTGATCGAGGGGGCCAACGTCAGCGCGAGCGGCTTCATCGGCAGTGCGGTCGTAGGCCGGGAGCAGCCCGACCTCAGTCCGGACTATGTCTTCCAATCGCGCGGGCGCGTCACGCCGTGGGGTTACGAAGTCGAGGTACGCATCCCGTTCAAGAGTCTCCGCTATCAGCCGAAGCAGCCGCAGGACTGGAGCCTCAACATCGTTCGGCAGGTGAAGCATTCCGGGTTCGAGGATTCCTGGTTCCCGGCGCGCCGCGCCAACGCGACCTTCATCGGCCAGTCGGGGAATCTGATCGGTCTGTCCGGGATGCACCGTGGCCTGGTCGTGGATCTCAACCCCGAAGCGACCGGGAAGGCCACCGGTGCACCGACGGCGAGCGGGGGGGGCTACAACTACGACATGGGGAATCCGCAGATCGGCGGGAACGTCCGCTGGGGCCTCTCGGACAATCTCAACCTGAACGGCACGATCAAACCCGATTTCTCGCAGGTCGAATCGGACGCCGGCCAGCTCGCCTTCGATCCGCGCCAGGCGCTCTTCTTTTCCGAGAAGCGGCCGTTCTTCCTCGAGGGAAGCGAGCTGTTTCAGGTGCCGCAGAACCTCATTTACACACGCCGCATCGTGCAGCCGGTCGCGGCGGTCAAACTCACAGGGAACGCCAGCGGGACCGATATCGGCTTCCTGTCGGCGGTCGATCAGAAGTTCGCCTCAGCGAGCGGCAACGACAATCCGATCATCAACATCGTGCGCGCCCAACGCAGTCTGGGCCACGGATCGCGCATCGGCATGGCTTATACCGATCGTATCGAGGGCGGCAACTACAATCGCGTCGCCGAGGTGGACAGCCGGCTGGTGTTCAAGGACATCTTTGGACTCAACTTGCAGCTCGGCGCCAGCCGGACGCGCGTCGGTGGCGTGACGACGACCGCGCCGCTCTGGCTCAGTCAGTTCACGATTCAACATCGCATCTGGGGTTTGCGCAGTGCGTTCGCCGGCATCTCGGATGACTTCCGTTCTGCGAGCGGATTCATCGGTCGCGCCGGGATCGTGCATTCGTACGTCGATCCGAGCTACACGACCTATGGGAAGCCGGGCGCGCTCCTGCAGCGCTTCACCGGCGACATCGTAGTGGATGGCATTTGGCAATATCAGAACTTCATTCACGGGCGGCGCATCCAGGACCAGAAGCTGCACTTCAACGGCAACGCGGCGTTGCGCGGCGGCTGGAACATCGGTTTCGGGTACTTCGTGGAGTCATTCGGGTACGATTCCGCCCTGTACGCCCGCTATCGGCTCGAGGTCCCCAAATCGGGCGGTGGTCTCGATACCATCCCGTTCGTGGGGCAGCCGACGATCGGCAACGGCGAGTACATCATCCAGATCGGCACGCCGCAGTGGCAGCACTTCAGCGGCGGCGGATTCTTCCTGCAAGGACATGACGAGAACTTCTTCGAGTGGGCGTCGGCCGACCTGCTGCTCTTGAGCGCCGACGTGTCGTACCGGCCCACCGACCGGATGCGGAACTCGCTGAGTTATTTCTGGCAGCAGGTCAACCGCCGGACCGACGGGAGTCTCGTGAATGTCGGCCGAGTCGCACGGGTCAAGGTCGAGTATCAGCTCTCGCGCCCGTTGTTCATCAGGCTGGTGGGCCAGTACATCCAGGATCAGACCGATTCGTTGCGCGACGACTCGCGCACCGGCGCCCCGATTCTGATCGCCGGCCCGGGGGGGGGTGGCGGCGTCACGCGCACCACGGCGAGCGCCACCAATCTCTTCCACGTCGATGCCCTGCTCAGTTATCAGCCGATCCCGGGCACGGTCGTGTTCGCGGGATACGGTAGCAACATGTTGGACGAAGACGCGTTCCGATTCCACGGGCTCAGGCGCACCGATGACGCGCTGTTCGTAAAGCTGAGCTATCTCTTCCGGCTCTGACCCAAGCTTGCAGGTGGTCGGCCCGCGCTGCATTCTGAATGCCAGGGCGACCTCATCCGCGCCCCCCCTCGTTCGCGCCCGCATGCTGGGCACCGATGTCTATAGGAGATAAGCGAATGAAATCGATGCGTCCGACCCACATCCTCGCGTGCGTCATCTGGCTGGCGTCACCGCTCGCCGCGCAGCAACGCCACACGATCACTCACGAAGACGTCTATTTGATGAGGCGCATCGCCTCTCCCACCATCAGTCCGGACGGCCGCTGGATCGTCTTCAGCGTCACCGAGCCGTCGTACACCGAAGGCGAACAAGTCAGCGATCTGTGGCTCGTGCCCAGCGACGGCAGCGCCGAGCCGCGCCGCCTCACGAATACCAAAGGCGGAGAGAGCGGCGTGGATTGGAGTCCCGACAGCCGGCGGATCGCGTTCAGCGCGCGCCGCGAAGGCGATGATGCGTCGCAGGTCTACGTGTTGGACCTGAGCGGCGGTGGCGAGGCGCAGCGCGTGACGAGCCTCTCCACAGGCGCGTCGAGCCCGCTGTGGCGTCCGGACGGACGCGCGATCCTCTTCACGAGCTTGATCTACCCGGGTGCGGCGACCGACTCGGCGAACCGGGCCGCGGCCGCCGAGCGGCGCGCGCGCAAGTACAACGCTCGTGTGTACGACGCTTCACCGATTCGGCTGTGGGACCATTGGCTCGACGACCGGCGGCCGCATCTGTTCGTGCAATCGCTCGAACCGAACGCGCCGCCTCGGGATCTCCTGGCCGGGTCACGGCTCGCACAGGGCGCAGGGTTCGGCGGGCAGCTCGGCAATAGTGGCGACGACTTGGCTGCCGCATGGACGCCAGACGGCAATCTCGTCGTCTTCGCCGCAACCACGAATCGCGGAGACTGGACGCATGGCGACGTGGTACAGACGCTTTGGGTCGTGAATGCGACGGCTGGCGAACCGTTACGGCTCACGCTGGGCAAGGACGACTACGACGCGCCGCAATTCAGTCCGGATGGCAAGACATTGTATGCGGTGATGACGCCTACGAACGAGCACACGTTCAACAATCGCCGGCTCGTGGCAGCGTCATGGCCACTCAGCGGCGGCACCGCGATGCGAGTCGTGACCGGCGGCGCGGACCATTCCGTCGGCACATACACTCCTGCGCCGGACAACCGCACGGTGGTCTTCCTCGCGGAGGATGCAGGACATCAGCGCCTGTTCCGCGCGCCGGCGCCTGGGGGGGGCGGGAAAGAACAGCAAGTCGGCACCATGACGAGCGGGACGTTCGGGAGCCTGCAGGTCGCTCGAGCGACGACCGGTGGCGCGCTCAAGATCGCGGCAGTGTGGGAGAGCGCCACGAATCCACCGGAGATTGTCAGAATCGATCCCGCCACCGGCCGCTGGACGACCCTCACCAAGTTCAATAGCGAGCGCGCCGCTCGGATCGACTGGCAGCCGCTGCGCGAGTTCTGGTTCACCTCGAGCCGCGGCAAACGCATCCACAGCTTTTACGCGCTGCCCCCCGGGTTCGACTCGACCCGCAGCTATCCACTATTTGTCCTGATCCACGGCGGCGCCGCGAACATGTGGACCGACAATTTTGGGCTACGCTGGAACCCGCACCTGCTCGGCGCGCCCGGCTACGTCGTTCTCATGACGGACTACACGGGCTCGACCGGGTATGGCGAGAAGTTCTCGCAGGACATCCAGTTCGATCCGCTCGAAGGCCCTGCGAACGACCTGAACGAAGCCGCGGACTCGGCGATCAAACGCTTCCGGTTCATTGACGCATCCCGGCAGATCGCGGGCGGCGCGAGCTACGGGGGTCATCTCACCAACTGGCTCGCGGTGACGACGACGCGGTATCGCGCCCTGGTGAGCCACGCCGGCGAATGGGATCTCGAGACGCAATGGGCGACCAGCGATTTCAACTACGACCGCGAGCGCAACGTGGGCGGGCCGCCGTGGGAAGACCATCCGATCTGGCGCACGCAGAGCCCGATGCGGCGGGCGGCGAATCTGCACACGCCGGTGCTCGTGTCGGTGGGCGAGCGCGATTTCCGCGTGCCGATGAACAACGCGCTCGAGTTCTGGACCGCGCTCCAGCGCCAGCAGATTCCGTCGCGGCTCATCATCTGGCCGGAGGAGAACCACTGGATTCTGCGGGGCGAGGACAGCCGCTTCTTCTATAAGGAAGTAGCGGCGTGGTTCGCGCGCTGGCTCGGCGCGCCCCCGGCGACGGGTCAATAGAGGGAGCGGGAGCGGGGAGCAGGGAGCAGGGAGCAGGGAGCTGGCGCTACTCGTACAGTTTGGTTGCGTCGGCTTTAGCCAACCCTACGAGGAAGTCCGCGAGCTTCCCGGTGACGGCTTCGACGTAGCGCTTCCCCTTTTCGGGGGTCGCGGCCGCGGGATTTCCCGAGCCAGTATCATCCGTCACCTGGCGCCATTGGCGGGGCGCCCATGCCCACCCCTCCCGGAACGCCGAGATCTTGAATTTCCGGGCGGCTCCGGCGCCGGCCTCCGACAGGGGCAGCACGCGCTCTCGCGCGATGTGTTGCATTACACTGGTTTCGAGCTCACCCGCATGGTCGCCCAGATCGGTGAAGAACGCCTTCGCATCGACGACCTTGTACCAGTTGACCACGCAGAGAAACAGCGAGACCTGCGGCTGGAGCTCGCGGATCATCTGGCGGAAATCATTCGCCCCATGCCCGTTGAAGATCACGAGCTTCGAAATTCCCTGCCCCGCGAGCGACATCGCGACATCGCGCAGCACAAGCGCCTGCGTGCTGGGATTCATGTTGATGCACAACGGAATGTCGAGCTGACCGGTGTTCACGCCAAAGGGCACGACCGGCAGCACGATCACCTTCGCTCCCCGGTTCCACGCCCCCTCGGCCGCGCGGGCGGCGAGCTCTTCGGCCTGGATGTTGTCGGTGGCATAGGGGAGATGGAGGTTGTGCGCCTCGGTCGCACCCCACGGCAGCACGGCGACGTCATAGCGCGCGTCGCGGACGGCTTTCCAGGTCAGCTCGTTCAGGATGTACGGGCGATTTGGCATGGTACCGATAGTATCACGAGTGACGGATGCAGCAATAGCGACCCTTGGTGCTGCAAAAACGCGCTAGCAACCGGGGCCCGGGGCGCCATGTTTCTGGCCATGCGGGCTCCCGTTTCGCTCCTCGTCTGTTTGCTCTCGTCCAGCGTTCGCGCCGCGTTCGCTCAGACGTGCACCGACGCCCATTACCGGTGGACGGTGAAGACCACCGAGGCCCTCGCGTCCGTGACGCCGACGCGCACGACGATCCCGACCATGCTCACTTGGCCTCTGCCCGGGTTCACAGGTCAGGCACAGTACAAATGCGCGGCGCGCGCAGGCCGTGAGCTGAATGTCTATTCGCTGCTGGGGTGGGTGCGGCGCGTGAAGACAGGTGAGACGGATGGCGACTGGCACATCGAGCTCACGTCGCGCAGCGACAGCCCAACGGACTCCTGCATCGTCGTCGAAATCCCGCCCGTTGAGTTAGGGGGCAACTACGGCCAGGCGCGTACCGATTTACAGAACCTGGCGAGCTGGAACTCACAGGGCGATGTCGTGCCGCCGGTGCAGCTGCGCTTCATCGGCGCGGCGTTCTTTGACGGGCAGCATCGCGGCGGAGCGGCG
>WNFD01011392.1_pt1 | contig 16317 bp, 15 predicted proteins | sample 5400491 | NCBI WGS metagenome assembly WNFD01 (sample SAMN13153343, study PRJNA577476) | soil metagenome | isolation source: 120 cm saprolite under Douglas fir tree site 2 hole 2 replicate 2 | place: USA:California | collected 2015-04-18 | reverse complement strand
CCCCGCGTGCTGTGTCGGCCCTGCCTCGATTGGAGCGAGCGGCGGCCGCATCTCGCCGGCGCGGTCGGGGCGGCGATCTGCGCGCACAGCCTCGCGAACGGCTGGGTTCGCCGCATTGCGGGGACGCGCGCCGTCGCGATCACTCCCAAGGGGCAGCGCATCTTTCGCGAGCAGTTCGGAGTGCGGCCGGATTTGCCGGCGCCGGGAGCATCGATTCCATGAAACCCAACCGGCTCCGTCATTCCGGCCGAGCGAGCGTAGCGAGCGAGAGCCGGAATCCATAACCCCCGACCTGTGGTTATGGATTCCGGGTTCGCCGCTTCGCGGCGCCCCGGAATGACGCCGGATTTGGAATTGAACTAGTTCAGCTGTATCCCGCTGTCCTTGAATACGCGGCCCCAGCGGTCGAGCTCCTTGCGCACGAAGGCCTCGAACTCCTCGGGCGTGCTGCTGGCGGAGCTGATCCCGGATTTTTCGAGCTTCTCGGCGATGGCGGGATCGGCATACATCCGCACCACCGCGCGCTGGACCTTGTCGACGATGCCGCGCGGCGTGCCGGCCGGCGCCACGAAGCCGATCCAGGTCGAGATGTCGTCGAGCGCGGGGATGCCGGCCTCGAGCGCGAGCGGCTTGACGTCGGGCAATGCCGGCAGCGGCCGGCTGTTGAGCTTGGCGAGCGCGCGCAATTTGCCGCTCGCGATCAGCGGCAGGCTGGTGGCGGCGCCATCGACGATGTAGTCGACGGCGCCGGTGAGCAGGCCCTGCACCGTCGGCGCGCTGCCGTTGAAGGGAATGTATTGCACGTCGATGCCGGCCTCGCGATTGAACAGATGGCCGGCAAGCCGGGTGGTGATGATGCCGGCGCCGAAGTTGAGCTTGCCGGGATCGGCCTTGGCGCGCGCGATCAGCTCCTTGACCGTCTTCGGGCCGCCGTCCGCGCGCACGCTGAGCAGCGAGGTGTTCTTGGACGCGAGCGTGATCGGCGCAAAGTCCTTGAGCGGATCGTAGGGCAGGTTCTTGTTGGTGATCGGATTGAGCACCATGGTCACGTCCATCGCCGCGAGCAAGGTGTAGCCGTCGGGGAGCATTTTGGCGACGCGCGCCGCCGCGATCGCGGTATTGGCGCCAGGCTGGTTCTCGACCACCACGGGCTGGCCCCAGTCCTCGCTCAGGCGCTGCGCGACCACGCGGGTGAGAATGTCGGTCGGCCCGCCGGCGGGAAACGGCACCACGATGCGAACCGGGCGATTGGGATAGCTCTGTGCGCCGGTGTCGGCGCTTTGGGCGACCGCGCCGGCGGGGGAGAGCGCCCATGCCAGGCCGAAAATCGAAAACAGGGCCGGGACGAGAGCGCCGACACGACATGAAAGCATCGACTCGTCCTCCGACCGGCCCCGCGATCAATCGTACTTCATTCCGGTTTCTTTCACGATCACCGACCACCGCTCGGCTTCCCTGCGGATGAAGGCAGAAAATTCCGCCGGCGTGTTGGTCGCCGGAAACAGCCCGGAAGCGTCGGCCTTCGCCTTGATGGCGGGATCGGCCAGGATCTTCGCCACCTCGGCATTGAGCTTATCGACGATCACCGCGGGCGTGCCTCGCGGCGCGACCAACCCGAGCCAGACCGTGATCTCGTCGAGCTTCGGCACCTCCGAAGCGATGAACGGAACATCGGGCACCGGCGGAAACGGACGCGGATCGAATTTGGCCAGCACCCGGAACTGACCGCTCTGGATCATCGACAGGGAGGCCGACGGCCCATCGAGCGAAAAGTCGACGCTCCGGGTGAGCACGCCTTGGGCGACCTCGGCGCTGCCGTTGTAGGGCACGAGCACGGTCTCGATGCCGGCGGCGCGGTTGAGCAGGTGGCCGCCGAGCTTGGTGGTGATGGTGCCGGCCCCGAAGTTCAGCTTGCCGGGCTGCGCCTTGGCCTTGGCGATCAACTCCTTCACCGTCTTCACGTCGCTCGCCGCGTTGACGATCAGCAGCACCATGGTCTTGGCGGCAAGCGTGATCGGGACGAAGTCGTTGAAGGGATCGTAGGGCGGGCTGCGATAGAGGTACTGGTTCATGGTCAGCGTCGAGTCGATGGCCATCAGCAGCGTGTAGCCGTCGGGCGCCGCCTTCGCGACCTGCTGGGCCCCGAGCACGGTGTTGGCGCCCACCCGGTTCTCGATCACGACCGGCTGCCCCCAGTCCTCGCTCATCTTCTGGCCGATCATGCGGGCGAGCACGTCGGACGGGCCGCCGGCCGAGAACGGCACGACGATCTTGATCGACCGGCTGGGGAAGGCATCCGGGCGCTCTTGCGCGGCCGCGGCTCCCATCGCCAGCGCCGACAGTGCTGCGAGTGCGATCGAACGAGGGCTCATGGCGTTCCTTCCTCAGTCGAATTTGATGCCGGTTTCCCTGATCACCTTCTGCCAGCGATCCGCCTCCTTGCGGATGAAGGCGGCGAATTGCTCGGGCGTGCTGGTCACGGGATAGTTGCCGGTCGCTTCGGCGTGCCGCTCGGGGCGACGAGCCCGAGCCAGACCGAGATGTCGTCGAGATCGTTGAGGCCGGCGGCATCGGCGAGCGTCGGGATGTCGGCCATCGAGGGCGGCGCATCCCGATCGAGCTTGGCCAGCGCCCGCAGCCGGCCGCTCGCGATCAGCGGGGCCACGATCTGGTTGGCGGCGTAGACGAGATCGACGCTGCCGGTCAGGAGGCCGTTGACCGTTTCCGGCGTGCCCTTGAACGGCACATAGACGATGTCGAGCCCGGCCGCCTTGTGGAACAAATGCCCCATGAGCTGCGCGGTGATCGTACCGGCGCCGTAATTGAGCTTGCCCGGCTGCGCCTTGGCTTTGCCGATCAGCTCCTGCACGGTCTGCGGCCCGCTCGCCGGCACCGCGAGCACCGAGATGGTCTTGGCGGTCGGCGTGATCGGCGCGAAGTCGTTGATCGGGTCGTAGGGCAGGCTCTTGTAGAGGTATTGATTCATCACCAGCGTCGAGTCGATCGCCATGAACAGGGTGTAGCCGTCGGGGGCCGCCTTCGCCGCCGCCTGCGCGCCGATGATGGTGTTGGCGCCGGGCCGGTTGTCGATCACCACCGGCTGGCCCCAGTCCTCGCTCATCCGCTGGCCGATCACGCGCGCCACGATGTCGCTCGGCCCGCCGGCCGGAAACGGCACGATGATCCGGATCGGCCGGTTGGGAAAGCCCTGATCGTCGGCGGCGACCGCACCGGCCGCCAGCATGAGCATGGCGAGAATTGGAAAGGCCCGCCGCATCGCTCCTCCGTGCCGTCCGTTTCGGCAATTCTCATGGTTATGCTTTGCCGTGGCAACCGGGCATGCGCTAACCTAGAGCACGTTCCGGTGAGATGTGGTCAGCGCGAGCGGCAGACTCGGTCTGCTCCCTCCCCCGCTTGCGGGGGAGGGAACGCACCGAGTGTGCCGCGCGGTTTGTGCATCAACCTGACCGAAACATGCTCTAAGCTTGCGCTTGCCGCGCCGGACAACGCTCCAGGAGGAACCGTGCTCGCTCCCGCTCCTTCCCGCCATGATCGCATGTCGATGCACAACGCGAACAAGCTCAAGATCGGCCTGTTCGGATCGAACTGCTCGTCGGGCCGCGCGGTCACGCTCGTTCCCGAGCGCTGGTCGGGGAGCTGGCCGGACAATCTCAAGCTCGCCCGGATGGCGGACGAGGCCGGGCTCGATTTCCTGCTTCCGATCGGGCGCTGGAAGGGCTACGGCGGCGAGACCGACTACCAGGGCGCGACCCTCGAGACCATCACCTGGGCCACCGGCCTGCTGGCGTCGACCAAGCGCATCACCGTCTTCGGCACCGTGCATGCGCCGCTGTTCAATCCGGTCATCGCCGCCAAGGAGATGGTCACCGCCGACCATGTCGGCGAGGGCCGCTTCGGGCTCAACATCGTCGTCGGCTGGAACGAGGGCGAGTTCCAGATGTTCGGCGTCAAGCAGCGCGATCACGAGTCCCGCTACGAATACGCGCAGGAATGGATCGACGTCATCAAGCTGATCTGGTCGGACCGGGAGGACTTCGATTTCGACGGGAAGTACCTGGCCATGAAAGGCATCCGCGGCAAGCCGAAGCCCTACGGCGGCACGCGGCCGGTGATCATGAACGCGGGCGCCTCGCCGGTCGGCCAGGCCTTCGCCATCCGCAACTGCGATGCGTTTTTTCTGCAGGCTTCGCGCACGTCGCTCGACGAGACCGCGCAGCGCGTCGCCTCCGCCAAGGCGCAGGCGAAGGAGCAGGGGAGCGAGCTCGGCGTCTATACCGTCGGCGTCGTCACTTGCCGGCCGACCAAGCAGGAGGCCGAGGACTATTTCCACTATTGCATCGTCGAGCACGCCGACTGGAAGGCGGTCGACGACATCCTGGCGCTCAAGAACATCACGCCGCAGAACACGCCGGCGGAAAAATTTCATCAGATCCGCACCGGCTACGCCCAGGGCATGGGCGGGCTGCCGATCATCGGTGATCCCGACCACGTGGCGAGCCAGCTCATCGATCTCGGCAAGGCGGGCCTGACCGGGGTCGCCGTCTCGCTCGTCAATTACACCGACGAGCTGCCGTTCTTCCGCGACGAGGTGCTGCCGCGCCTGCAACGCCTCGGCCTGCGCGAGAAAGGGTCGTAGGATGGGTTGAGCGAAGCGAAACCCATCGCGCGCGCGTGGGATGGATCGATGGGTTTCCGCCCGCTTTCGCGGGCGTCAACCCATCCTACTCTCCGGCGTCCCGGTGAGCGCATAGGCGCGCGCGGTCACATCATCGAGCGACGTCTCGACCGCGCGCCGCGCGCTCTCCAATTGCGCGTCATCGGCATCGGACGGGACGCGCACGGGGTCGCCGAGCGCGCAGCCCAGGCGGCCGAACGGGAGATTGATCGTGGTGCGATCCCAGTTGTCGAGCACGATGCGCCTGCTGGTCGCCACCGCGATCGGATAGATCGGACGGCCGGACAGGCTCGCGAGCTTCACGAGCCCGTGGCTCGCCTTGCGCGCCACCTTGGGAACGTCCGCGGTCAGCGCGATCGAGTAGCCTTCCTGCAGCGCCTCGAGCATCTGCCGGAACGCGCCGACGCCGCCCTTGCGGTCGAAGCGCCCGCCCGGGTCGCCTGAGCCGCGGATCACCGCCACGCCGAGTCGCTCGGCGGTGAGCGCGTTCACGTCGCCGTCGCGATGATGCGAGATCAGCACCTTGGCCTTGTCGTGTCGGCGCTGGATGAAGGGCGCCAGCAGATGCTGGCCGTGCCACATCGCGAGGATGACGGGCAGATCCGGCTCCGCGCGGGCGTAGAGGAGCTCGGGCGGAATGATGCGACGATTGGTCGAGAACACCAGGCGGAGATACTCGGCGCCGGCGTAGCTGATCGCCGTCCGAACCCAGCGTTGACGTAGGATACGCCTCGGCGACAACATTGCGGCTCGCCCTAGCGGCTCGCGGATTCGAGAGACGATGCGAACGTGCCGCGGACTTGCAATGACATGATCCTCCCTCGACCCGGATCGGAACGAGCATCGTGTCGGTCGCCACGGCCTCGATCCGCGCTGATTTCTACCAGCGCGCAAGGAGGAATCAACCGCTGCCGCGTTCGGGGAAGGGGCTGCGCATCGGTGACGCTCGGCGTGGTCGCCCTGCTGGCGGCGACCGGCCTGTGCACGACTGCGCGGGCGCAGCCCGATGTCGCCGCCTTTTACCAGGGCAGGCAGCTGCGCATGATCGTGGGCTCGGCGGTAGGTGGCGGCTACGACCTGTTCGCGCGCGTCGTCGCCCGTCACATCGGCCGTCATATTCCCGGCCATCCTTCCGTCATCGTGCAGAACCAGCCGGCCGCGGGCGGCGTGGCGATGACCAACCAGCTCTTCAGCCAGGGGCCCAAGGACGGCACCGTGATCGGTGTCCCGATCAACGGCATTCCGACGGCCCCGCTCCTGCAAGCGGGAACTCGGTTCGACCCAAGCAAGCTCAACTGGCTCGGCAGCACGAATCGCGAGGCCTATGTCGCCTTCGTCTGGCACACGGTGCCGGTCGCGGCCATCGGCGACCTGACCGCCAAGCCGGTGGTGGTCGGCGCCACCACGCCGGGCACGACCATGGTCGATTTCCCGCTGCTGGTGAACGAGATTCTCGGTTTGAAGTTCAAGATCGTGCGCGGCTATCAGGGCACGCCCCAGATCAATCTCGCCATCGAGCGCGGCGAGGTTCAGGGCGTGGGTGGGCTGGGCTGGGCCTCGGTCAAGGCGCTGACCCCGCAATGGATCAGCGAGCGCAAGATCAAGGTGCTCGCCCAATACGGTCTTAACCGACATCCCGAGCTCGCCGGCGTCCCGACCATGCTGGAGCTTGCGACCTCGCAGGCGGATCGGCAGGCGATGATGATGCTGTTCGCGCGCACGGAATACGGCCGCCCGTATTTCCTGCCGCCGGATGTGCCGGCCGAGCGGGTGACCGCGCTGCGGCGCGCCTTCGACGCCACCATGAAGGATCCGGCCTTCGTCGCCGAAGCCGCCAAGCTCCAGCTCGACGTCGATCCGCTCGCCGGGGAAGCGGTCCAGGCGCTGGTGGCGCAACTCGCGGCGACCCCGCCCGCGATCGTCGCGCGCGTGCGTGCGGCCTTGGAGACGCCGGCGCAGTAACGAGGGCAAATCGCCCGGTATATCCGCCGTGCCCGCCGCGGTTGTACGGCCGAAGCGAGATGGAAATTATCGGCCGACGGCGAGCGGCACGTCGCCGATCGTCGGCTCGACCGTGTCCGAAGCGCGTCCGCTTCACCTCCGATCGCTGTCGAATCCGTGCGCCGCGGCGAAGGACGTGATGTGCCAACAGCGGTCATTCGATTACCTCGTCGGCCAATGCGAGCACCGTGGGCGCGAGTTCAATGCCGAGCGCCTTCGCAGTCTTGAGGTTGATGATCAGCTGGTATTTCGTCGGCTGTTGAAATGGCAGATCACCGGGTTTTTCGCCGCGGAGAATACGGTCGACGTAGCCGGCGGTGCGACGGAACAGATCGACGCGGTCGGCCCCGTAAGACGCCAAGCCGCCAACTTTCACGAATACCGCGTCCGCGTAGATCGCGGGCAGGCGGTGGCGTGCGACCAGCGCAACGACCTCCTCCCGCAGCGCCTGGAGCGTAATGTCGGGCGCGAAGAAAACCGCGGCATTCGGCCGCTCCGCCAAGCTCGCGGCGGCCCGTTCGATGTCGGCCACTCCGTGAATGGGAACGATGATCGGCTCGATCGCCAGCGGACCCGCGGCGGCCTCGAATGCGCGCCGGTAGAAAACGGTGTTGGGATTGTCCGGGTTGTAGATGAACGCGACGCGAACTGTGGCGGGTGCAATCTGTTTCAACGTCTCGAGCGTTTTGCCGAGGATCGAAAGCTCGAACATCGTAAAGCCGGTGACATTGCCGCCCGGCCGAGCCAGGCTCTGCACCCAACCAACGCCGACCGGATCGCTCGCTCCCGGGATGACGATCGGGACGGAGCGAGAGAGCTGCATCAATATAGGAATGACCCGGCCGCCACTGGCGACGACGACGTCCGGGTTCGAGGCCATCAAGCTTGCCGCATTAGCCCGCACCAGATCCATGTTGTCGGTGGTCCAACGCTCGTCGAATTGAACAGTGCCGCCTTCGGTCCATCCCAGTCTTGCGAGCTCTTGCCGCAAGGCCCGGACGCGGATTTCGTATTCGGTATCGCCCTTGGGGTAGGGCGCCACTATTCCGACGCGCCGCATCCGGTCGCCCTGCTGCGCGCCGGCGGCGACCGGCCACGCCGCCGCCGCGCCGCCGAGAAACGCGATGAACTCGCGGCGCCTCATCTTCATTCGATCACCTCGTCGGCGCGCGCGAGCAGCGTTGCCGGCACCTCGAGGCCGAGCGCCTTGGCGGTCTTGAGATTGATGATCAGCTCGTACTTGGTCGGGGCCTGCACCGGCAGGTCGGCGGGCTTCTCGCCCTTAAGGATACGATCGACGTAGCCCGCCGAGCGGCGGTATTGATCGACAATATCGGACCCATAGGCGATCAGGCCGCCGACGGTTGTAAACTCGCGCTGGGGGTAAACCGCTGGCAATTTGTGCTTCGCCGCGAGCGTAACGAGTAGCTGGCAATGAATAACGGTCAGCGCGCCTGCTGTTACGATCAGACCGCCGTTCGCGGAGCGTGCGAAGGTAGCAAGCGCGCGCTCAATCTCAGACGCTTCGCGTTCGCTGACCGGGCTCACCTCGACGCCGAGCGACGGCGCCGCGGCCTGAATTACGCCGAGCTCGCCGGCCCCCGACGGTATGGCGGCATCGAGGAAGACGGCGGCGCGCGTCACGCCCGGCGCGATTTGCTTGAGCAACTCCAACCATTTCCCGGCCATGGTGTATTCGTAAGTCGTGAACCCAGTGACGTTGCCGCCCGGCCGCGCCAAGCTCTTAACGAAGCCGGCGGCGACCGGATCGGCAGCGACCGGGAATACGATCGGAACGGTACGAGTTGCTTGTCGCACCGCCTCCATCGCCGCGATACCATTGGCCAGAATGACATCGGGCGCGAGCGCGACCAATTCCGCCGCGTACTTACGCAGATTGTCAGTGTTGTTGCCGCCCCAGCGATATTCGATCTGCACGTTTCGCCCGGCCGTCCAACCCAATAATTGCAGAGCCTGCATGAAGGCTGCGAGGCGCGCCTTTGCCTCAGGATCGTCCGCGCTGTATGGCATGAGCACGCCGATGCGGCGCATGCGGTCCGGTTGTTGCGCGCGCGCGGCGAGGGGCCATGCGGCTGCGGCGCCGCCGAGCAGCGCGATGAACTCGCGCCTTCGCAGTTGATCGAAGTGCATCCAGTGCCCCTGCCAGCCAGGGCCGGATCGCAGGATATCGAATTGGCGAGGGTCCGTCAGCGGGTAGCTCAGCTATTTCACGACCCGGCGGCTGGCTGCCAAGATCATCGGAGTCTGCTCAGGGTCGCTGCAGTATCGGATGCCAGGACTATTTGCGCTCGGTGTCTGTCGATCCCCTGAATCGAGACACCACAGGCACGCGGCCTTGCGGGGAGAGGCAGCACCGAGATCGCCGGGCCGTCAAACCGCATCAATCCAGCTTGATGTTCCCGCTCTCCCTGAGCACCTTCCCCCAGCGTTCGGTCTCGCTGCGGATGAACGCATTGAGCTCCGCCGGCGCGCGGCTGGCGGCCGCGAGAATGCCGGCCTCCTGCAGCCTGGCGGTCATCGCCGGGTCGGCGTAGATGCTGGCGACCTCGCGGTGGATCTTGTCGACGATCGCTCCCGGCGTGCCGGCGGGCGCGGCGAGCGCGATCCAGGTCGAGCTTTCCTCGAGCCCGGGGAGATCCGCCGCCGCGCTCAGGCTCGGCAGGTCGGGCAGGACCGGCAGCGGGCGATTGCTGTATTTCGCGAGCGCGCGATAGTGGCCGCTGCGAATGAGCGGCAGGCTCGTGCCGGTGCTGTCGAGGGCGAAATCGACGGTGCCGGCGAGCACGGCCTGTCCGATCTCGGCGCTGCCCTTGAACGGGACGAGCTGGACGTCGATGCCGGCGCTTCTGGCGAAGAGGAGCGCGCCGAGCCGGGAGGTGATCGTGCCGGCGCCCATGTTGAGCTTGCCGGGATTGGCTCTCGCCTTGGCGATCAGCTCGGCGATCGTTCTCGGCCCGTCGCCGCGCACCACGACGAGCGACATGTTCTTGCTCAGCAGCGTGATCGGCGCAAAGTCCCTGAGCGGATCGTAGGGCAGGTTGGGCGTGACCAGCGGATTTAGCACCAAGGTCGTGTCCATCGGCACGAGCAGCGTGTAGCCGTCGGGCGCCGCGCGCGCCACCGCCTGAGCGCCGATCGCGGTGTTGCCGCCGGGACGGTTCTCGATCACCACCGGCTGGCCGAAATCCTCGCTCATCCTCTGTCCGACGACGCGGGCGATGATGTCGGCCGGCCCGCCCGGCGGGAACGGCACGATCATGCGGATCGCCCGGCTCGGATAGGTCTGGGCGTCGGAATCGAGGGCGGATTGCGCGTCCGCCGGTCCGCTGGCCAGCGCGAGGGCGAGCGCGGCCGCGGCGATGCGGGAAGCGTGCGGCATGCGAGCGCTAATCGAGCTTCATCCCGACCGCCCGGATGACCTTGGCGCGCACGTCCGCCTGCGCCCGGATGAAGGCGGCGAACTCCTCGGGCGATTTGCTGGCGGCGGGCTCGATGCCGGCGGCCATGAGCTTGTCGCGAACGTCGGCCATCGCCAGCACCTTGCCGATCGACCCGTGCAGCCTCGAGACGATTTCGTGCGGCGTGCCGGCGGGCGCGACGATGCTCTGCCAGATGCCGAGGTCGTAGCCGGGGAAGGTCTCGGCGATGGTCGGAATCTCGGGCGCCAGCGAAAGCCGCTGCGCGCTCACCAGGCCGAGAATTTTCAGCTTGTTGTCGCGCCAGAGCGGCAGGGCCACGTTGATGCTCTCCATGCCGAGCAGAATGTCGCCGGCGAGAATGCCGGTGATCTGCGTGGTCCCGCCGCGATAGGGGACCATGGTGAAATTGGTCCCCGCCATCATGTTCAACAGCCCGACATTGACCTGCGAGGTCGGCGTGCTGATGCCGATCTGGAAGGTGCCGGGCGCGGCCTTCTCGCGGTCGACGAGCTCCTTGATCGAGGCGACGGGAATCTTGACGTTGCCGACGAGCGCCGAGGGCACCTGCGCGATCAGCGAGATCGGCACGAACTCCTTGAACGGGTCATAGGCGAGCTTGCTGTAGAGAAACGGATTCATGACCAGCGTGCCGTCGATCGCCATCAGCAGCGTGTAGCCGTCGGGAGCGGCCTTGGCGACCGCCTGCGCGGCGATGATGGTGTTGGCGCCGGGCCGATTGTCGACCAGCCCGACGAGCCGGCCGAGGAAATCGGCCGGGCCGCCGGGAGCAAACGGCACCACCAGCGTGATCTGCCGCGAAGGATAGGGCTGCGCGATCGCGGCCGGAGCCGACAGCGCCACAAAAGCTGCCGCGCAGGCGAGACGTCCCAACTGTACCGTCATCTTGCGCCCCGTCGTTGAACCGGTCTCACGATCGTCATTGCCGGGCTTGACACCGCAAGTCGGGCCTGCCCGACTTGCGGCGCTTATGACCACCGAAACTCGGGCAAGCCCGAGTTTCGATGCAATCCATCACTTTCGCAAGAAGATGGATGCGCGGGTCAAGCCCGCGCATGACGGCTGAGAGATCCTGCTTTCTCATGCATCGAGATGCGGCATCAGGCGGCCGAGCCGCGGCATCGGCGGCAGCGGGCCGAGCGTCGACTCGAGCCGCTTCAGACAGCCCCACAGCACCGCCTGGTTGCTGTTGACCACGGGCTTGCCGAGCGCGCCCTCGATCTCCGCGATCGCCTCGATCTGGGTGGTGTTGGTGCAGCTCAGGAAAATGCCGTCCGCTTCGCTGCGGTCGTGCCGGCGCGCGAGCTCGCTCCATTCCCGCGGCGTCACCTTGGCGAATTCATTCGACTTGAGGCCGAGGGCGACGTCGTGCACCACGGTGAAACCGGTCGCCTGGAGATAGTCGATGACGGCCTGGTTGCTCCGGTAGGGGCTGAGCAGGACGAGCGTCCTGAGCCCCAGCGCCTGCAGCGCCTCGAGCACCAGCCGGCTGGTCGCCACCGCCGCGATGCCGGTTGCCTCGCGCACGATATCGAGGATGCGGCCTTCCCCGTGCGGGCCCTGGGTCATCGAGGTGTCGGTGCAGTGGAACACGATGAGGTCGGGCGCGACGTCCGACAGGAGCTTCGCCGACGCCGCGATCTCTTCCGCCATCGCCGCGAGCGGCCGCTTCCATTCCCCGGCCACCCGGGCGCGCGCCACATGCACGGCGAGCCCCGCCGGCGCAAAATGATTGAATTGCGGCTCGCTCATGCTGTTGACCGACGGGATGATCAGGCCGATGCGCGCCCGCGCCGCCGGCAGCGAGCTCTCGATCCGCGGGGTCTCGATCGTCGTCGCGTCCATCATGGTCTCTCCGAATGATCCGCTATTGTAGCTTCAATCCGGCGCTCCGGGCGAGCGGCGCCCAGAACGCATATTCCTCGCCGATGAATTTTTGCACCCCGGCGACGTCGAGGTCTTTCGACAGCACGGCGAGCGTCTCGAACTGCGCCCGGATCCTGGGCGAGGCCACGATCCGCCGCGTCGCCTCGTTGAGCCGTGCGACCACGTCGGGGGGCAGGTTCTTCGGCCCGCAGAGCCAGAACCAGGTATCGCCGCGCACGTCCGGATAGCCCTGCTCGGCGAAGGTCGGAATGCCCCGGAACACGGGGTTGCGCTCGGTCGAGGTCACGGCGAGCGCGATCAGCCGGCCGGCCTTGACCTGCTCGCCGACCGTCATCATGGCGGTGAGCGTCATCGATATATGATTGCCGAGGACGTCGGTGAGGCCCGAATTCGGCGACGGCACATGCTGGATGTCGATACCGGCCTTGCGCTTGAACTGCTCGATCAGGAGATGACCGAGCGATCCCGGCCCGGGCGAGGAGGTGGTGATCGGGTCGGTCCGGCGCCGCGCGAGCCCGACCAGCTCGGCGATCGACGTCACGCCCAAGGCCGGGTTGGCGGCCCAGGCGTAGCTGTCGGCCCCGATCATCGCGATGTGGGTGAAGTCTGCGAGCGGATCGTAGCCGACGTTCGGGTTGATCGCCGGTTGGGTGAGGTGAGGGCCCGACCCTCCGATCAGCAAGGTGTGGCCGTCGGGCTCCGCGCGCGCGACCTGGGCCGCCCCGATGGTGCCGCTGTTGCCGGGCCGGTTCTCGACAAAGAATTGCTGCTTGAAGGCGGCCGACAGCTCGGTGGCCATCAGCCGCCCGAACTGATCGGCGCTGCCGCCCGGCGCAAAGGCGACCACGATTCTGACCGGCCGGCTCGGCCACTCCTGCGCCAGCGGCGCTGGGCCCGGCCACAGCGAAAGCAGGAGCGCGATGGCGCCGCCGCCGATCCGGCGCATTGCCTGTCCTCCCGTCCTCGTACGGCCGATGCCCCCGACCTGCCGCCGGGCTTGCAGCGCGCCGAGGATAGTCGAGCGGTCGGTCGAGCGGAAGCTGGCGCATCTCAGAGGACGGAGGACAGACGACGGAGGACAGACGGTCCGTCCTCAGTCGTCCGTCGTCAGACGTCTTTTTCGGTCAGGCGGCGCGGGCCAGGAAGGCGTCGCGCACCGGCCATTCGTGCCACTGCCCGCAGGCCGGGCACAGGGCGCGAACGGTCCGCTCGCGGATACGCAGCAAGGTGCTGATCTCGCTCTCGACGCCGCTGTCGACCGCGCGTCCGGTCGTCGGGCAGACGAAGATGAGGTGCTCCATGACCACCTCCCTCGCAGGATCTTGGCCGTCTATCGTGGCGGCCGCATGACAACGATGCAATGAAAGCTATGCCTTTCGCGCGATAACGTGAATAAATAGGCCGTGACATCACCGACAATTGTCCAGACATGTGGCCGGACCGCCGTCTGATCGAGCTTCTCGAGATCGAGCTTCCCATCGTGCAGGCGCCGGTCGCCGGTGCCATGGACTGGGAACTGACGGTTGCGGCGGCACAAGCAGGCGCGCTCGGCTCGCTGCCCTGCGCCATGCTCAACGCGGAGCAGATCCGCGAGCAGATGGCGAAGATCCGCGCCCGGACGGAGAAACCCGTCAATCTCAATTTCTTCTGCCACGCCCCGCCGGCGCTCAATAACGCGCGGGAGGCAGGCTGGCGCGAGCGCCTCGCACCCTATTACCGCGAGCTCGGGATCGATCCGGCGGCGCCGGTGCCGTCGAGCAACCGCACCGCTTTCGACCCCGGGATGTGCGAGCTGCTGGAGGAGCTCAAGCCGCAGATCGTGAGCTTCCATTTCGGGCTGCCGGAGCCGGCCCTGCTGAAGCGGGTGAAGGGCGCGGGCTGCCGGATCATGAGCTCGGCGACGACGGCCGCCGAAGCGCGCTGGCTCGAGGCGCGCGGCGTCGATGCCGTCATCGCCCAGGGCTACGAGGCCGGCGGCCACCGCGGGCTGTTCTTGACGGACGACAGCAACGACATCGCGACCCAGGCCGGCAGCTTCGCGCTCATTCCGCAGATCGCCGACGCCGTGCAGGTGCCGGTGATCGCGGCCGGCGGCATCACCGATGCCCGCGGCATCGCTGCCGCCTTCGCGCTCGGCGCCGCCGGCGTGCAGATCGGCACCGCCTATCTCTGGTGCCCGGAGGCGAAGATTTCGGCGCCGCACCGCCAGGCGCTGCGAACCGCGCGCGACGACGGTACCGCCGTGACCAATCTGATGACCGGCCGCCCGGCGCGCGGCATCCTCAACCGGGTGATGCGCGAGGTCGGGCCGATGTCCGACGTGGCGCCCGAGTTCCCGCTCGCCGCCGGCGCGCTGGCGCCGCTGCGCGCCAAGGCCGAGGCGCAGGGCTCCGGCGACTTTTCGCCGATGTGGGCGGGGCAGGCGGCGGCGCTCGGCCGCGCCTTGCCGGCCGGCGAATTGACCCGGATGCTGGCGGCCGAGGCCTTGGAACGGATGCGCGCGCTCGCCGGCGCCAAGCCGTAAGGTCAGCCGCGCGTGATGCGCAGCCGCGTGCCCCAGGGATCGGCGACCTCGATGCCGCCCGTCGTCGGGGCGAGCGCAATGCCGGCTTGGGCGAGGCGCGCCTCGGCGGCGGCGAAGGCGTCTGCGTCGGCGGCTTCGAGCGCGAGCCAGGCGAGCCCGGCGCGATCCTCGTCGCGCCGGCCGGCGCCGGCACTGTGCCAGACATTGCCGGCGATGTGGTGGTGGTAGCGCCCCGACGACAGGAAGCTCGCGCCGTGCCGCCGCCGCGTCACGTCGAGCCCGAGGGCATCGCGGTAGAACGTCTCCGCGCGCGCCACATCGCCGACGCGCAGATGCACGTGGCCGATGCGCAGCCCGTCCGGCGCGCCGGGATAGCTCGCGGTCGGCGCCACCTCCCGCAGGACGTCGTCGACGTCGAGCGGATCGGTCGTGATCTTGAGCGCGTCGCCGGTCCATTCCCAGGTCTCGGCCGCCCGGTCGCCATAGACCTCGACGCCGTTGCCTTCGGGATCGTCGAGATAGAAAGCTTCGCTCACGGCGTGGTCGGAGGCGCCGCTGAGCGGCACCTTGTTGCGCGCCACGTGCAGGATCCAGCGCGCGAGATCGCCGCGCGTCGGCATCAGGAACGCGGTGTGGTAGAGTCCGGCCGCACGGCTGTCGTCGGGCAAGGCCGTGGGCCGGTGCTCGAGCTCGACGAGGGGCACGCCGCCGACGCCGAGCGTCGCGCCGGCGTTGCCGCGATCGAGCACGGCAAGCCCGATCGCGTCGCGATAAAAGGCGCCGACGCGGTCGAGGTCACGCACCTTGAGCGCCACCGCGCCGATATGCAGGGGCGTGCGGCTGGCGAAGGTCGGGTTGGCCGAGGGATTGGGTGCATCCATGCACGCTATATCGGCGTTTCGGGCCGCGAGCACAATGGGGTGACTTGGGGGTGACTTGGACTACGATAGGGCGGAGATCCGAGGCCCGAGGAACGGTCATGTCCCGATCGCTGCCGGATGAGCTGGCTTGGCGGCTCATCGAGATCATGCTGGTGATCCGCCGCTTCGAGGAGAGCCTGTTGCGGTTGTCGGCGGAAAAGCGCTTCACCGGCCATTATCATCTCTACATCGGGCAAGAGGCGACCGGCGCCGCGGTGATGTCGGTGCTCGAGCCGCGCGACCGTCTCAACACGACGCATCGCAACCATGGCCACGTGCTCGCGCGCGGCGCCGATCCCGGCCGCGCCATGGCGGAGATCCTCGGCCGCGCCGGCGGCCTCAACGGCGGCCGCGGCGGCACGCTGCATCTCAGTGACGCCGCGCTGGGATTTCTCTCCACCTCCGGCATCGTCGGCGGCGCGATCGGCCTCGGGGTCGGCGGCGGCTATGCCTGCAAGCGCAAGCAGGACGGCTCGCTCTGCGCGAGCTTTTTCGGCGACGGCGCGCTCGAGGAAGGAGTGAGCTTCGAGGCGCTCAACATCGCGTCGCTGTGGAAGCTGCCGGTCCTGTTCGTGTGCGAGAACAACAGCGCCGGCTCGTGGGCGCCGGGGGAGGGCTATCCGACGCTGGTGCATGCGAGCAGCGACCTCTGCCAGATTCCGCGCTCTCTCGGCATCGCCAGCATGCGCGTCGACGGTGCCGATGCCGCGGCGGTGCACGCGGCCGCAAGCGCGGCGGCCGCCCGCTGCCGCGGCGGCGACGGTCCGGTGTTCATCGAAGCGACGACCAGACGGTGGCCGGGCAGCAACCCGCTGTGGCCGGAGCCCGCGA
>WNFD01011072.1_pt1 | contig 16317 bp, 14 predicted proteins | sample 5400491 | NCBI WGS metagenome assembly WNFD01 (sample SAMN13153343, study PRJNA577476) | soil metagenome | isolation source: 120 cm saprolite under Douglas fir tree site 2 hole 2 replicate 2 | place: USA:California | collected 2015-04-18 | reverse complement strand
CCATTGATTCTACCAACAACCACGAACCGGTCACTATTATACCTTTTCCCGCCACTTCAATAAATGCGCGGCGGACATAGAGAGTACTTTCGGCAAACAAAGGCTTATGCTGCTTTTCTTCTGACCCTCAGCGCCAATCACAAAAAGACTTTACAAAATTCTTACATTTTTTTCATTGGCTTCTTAGAAAAATCCGCTATAATTAATACATTAATGAGATTCATCCGTCGTTACTATTTCAATTATCTCATCAACTACATGGGACATTCAAGACGGAAGAACTGAGATCCACTCATAAAGCAGGGGTGCAGGGGACGCAGTTCCCTGCCGGAGCGCGAGGTGTCCTCGCTCACTCTCTCCTTCCCAAGCGGGCCGCAGGCCCGCCGGAATAATTATGAGTGCATCTCAGGGAAGAAGGGATGAACAGGGACATACTAAAGAGGAGACAGATACCCGGCCTCAAGGATGTTGCTGGAGAGAAAAGAAAGAGAGTATGGTCATGAGAGAAGGACATGGACATCTGTGGAGGCATGCACATGGACATCTATGGGGGCATGGATATGAACACATGTGGGCATATGGACATGGCTGGGGGCCAGGAATGCCCTACATGCTGCTTAGCAACCTCTTCTGGACCGCCTTATTTATTGCACTGGCCGTGATACTGGTCCACTTGCTCACGACGAGAACCCTCCTTGGAGAGGAGCATCAATCTGACATGCTGCCAAACCACCCTTCCACCTTAGAGCCAGTTCGCCAGCGCTATGCACGTGCAGAGATCGACGCGGTCGCGGTTGAACAGGTGCAAGAGCAGCGGGTGACTCCCTCCTGGCGGAAACACCGGCAGCGCACCGACCTGTTGAAGGACGATCATCCCATGAGTTGGATGGAGTGAAACAGTGCCCCTGCTCTCACCGTTTTCCCTGCCAGCCGCTCAATCTCGGAGCGGGGCACTCGTGCTTCGTTTCCCACCCGGATCGCCTGGATCTTGCCAGCCTTGATCCATTTGCGCACGGTAAACGGGTGTAAGCCTAACTCGTGGGCGGCACGACTGACCCGCAACAGCTTCGGTTCGTCTGCTTTCACCTGAAGAGAAACCACCTATAGATATTTGTAGATAACATAACATATCTACAGATTTTCAGCAGCTGTTAGCAACCCCCCATTGATTCTACCAACAACCACGAGCCGGTCACTATTATACCTTTTCCTGCCACTTCAATAAATGCGCGGCGGGCGTAAAGAGTACCTTCTAAGATAACCTGTATTATCAAGTATAAATGTATCATTATGGATATCACCGTATACTTGCTATAGGAGACCTGCATACATAGTGGATGTAGTTCTATTGATTGAACACGAGCAGCCCGTCGGTGCTATATGGGAGAGCCCCACAGATTATAGAGAGCATTTCCTAACACTCTTCTCTACTTAAGGAACTGCAAACTAGGTGCAGTATAGCATGTTATGTACATTTGTTTAAACTTTGCCACCTTACCCACATCTCAAGATGTTGGGATGTGGCGGCTATTGACTCAACCACGATCAGGAGAAGATCATGGAACACAACGCGCACCATGCGCAGAAAGACAAGATCATGAAACACAATACGCAACAGTCGAAATATTCTACCGGCCGCCGTTCCTTTTTGCGCAGGGGACTCGCAGTAGCAGGAGCAGGAGCCATCGGCGCCGGGCTGTTGACCAATGGCTTACCGGCCTTCGCCCGAGAAGGAAGTGCCCTTCTCACACAGGGCGACGTGGCCATTCTCAGGTTCCTGGCCGCGATCGAAATCATCGAAACCGATCTGTGGCAACAATACAACGAACTGGGAGGTATCCAGGACAGCGAAGTCCCAGGGGGGAGCGGGAGTGCCGCCTACACCGCTGCCCTGAAAGTGCTCGCGACAATACCGAGGATGAGTTCAGTCACTTCACATTCCTCGACGCGTACCTGGTTTCGCAAGGCGCAAATCCCGTCAATCTGGATAAGTTTCGCACGTTGCCGAGCAGTCAAGCGACAGGCGCCCAACAAATCGGACGGCTCACCAACCTCATGCAGCTCACCGTGGACACCAGTTATTGGACCCGCTACCGCAGCCGCACCAAGAACCCCGATTTCGGTGACACGTTCGCTCAAGCCATTCCAGGGTTGTTCAAGGGGCAGTTTCCGGCGATTCCCAGAAACGATAATGACCTGAAGGGCTTTAAAGCGGGGAATCCCCCAACCATCCCTGCTCACCTCCAGGCGATCGCCAACACGGCGGGCTTCCACTTTGGGTTTATCGAGCAAGGTGGCACCAGCCTCTACCCATCGCTAGCTCAGAGGGTCAGCAATCCGGAAGTGCTGCGCATCTTGCTCAGTATCGGCCCCACCGAGACCCAGCACTTTCAGACCTGGCAAGACAAGGCAGGCAATGCCCCTGCTCTGACCGACCCCACCAATGGGTTGGTGTTTCCGGACCTCAATTCCCCTCCTTTTGGTGGGGAGGACTTCCAGACCAACCTGATCATGCCCGAGCCCACCATCTTCCTCAGCCGCAAGTTCCCGGTCGTCTCGATCATTCGCCCGACCGAACCAGGGGGGAGTGGGGGTGCAGTGGCCACGGTCAAGGCTTTCACGGCCGACGGGCTGTTCATCGGCCAGTCGCAGGAGTTCTTAACATTCCTCGGTGAGCTGGCAGATGAAGCAGATGCGGCTCAGCAGACAGTGGTAGGGAACGGATAAATAAAGGGAAATGAGGAGGGGGAAGAAGAGCGAAGCTGTATCATGCTAGGAGCGGCCCCATAAGCGTTAACTTAAACACTGCTGTCATCCTGAGCGCAGCGAAGGATCTCTGTCCCCCGGCGAGTCATACTAATCCGCATACTAAATGGTAACATTAAGATGAGGGAAACCGGTTAGGGAACGCAGGCGCTCAGGATCATCAGCAAGCTCGCCCAGCCCCTGACAGAGCACCTCGATCAGGGCGTCAAGGGAGGGGAAGGCCCGATTCCCAAAGTATTTTTCTCGCAAGTCGTCCCAGACGTGTTCCACGGGATTGACTTCGGGACTGTAAGGAGGTTGCTCGATCAAGCGGATGTTGGAGGGAATCACCAGTTCGTCGGAGTGATGCCAGCCTGCTCCATCGACTTGCATGACAATGAAGTACTTCGCCAACGTCTGGCTCACATGCTCCAGGAAGAGATTCATCATGGCCGTATCCGCGCGATCAGCAAGATCAGCGAGATCATCTCTGCCTGCGCTGGTGCCACAGCAGCATAAACATTAAACATACATGTACTCTCGCACCACCTGGCAGGGAGCGTGCGGCCGGATCCCCGGCGGAGCCCAACACCGTGTGGGGCGGCTGATACGGCCAAAGCAGCCTTCATCCTGGGCCATGATCAGGAGCGGGCGCTCATCCTCGACTGGGCGCGTTGCGACTGCCGCTTCAACCTGCGTTGCAAAGTTTTTTTAAAGATGGCTTGCTCTTCTGGGTCAGCCTGGGGCTGTCTGGGGCGTGGCATCAGTTTGCGCCAGCCATGACGAGTGAGCAGGCGATAGATCGTGCTGTCATCCACAGCGTGTCCAACACGGGTCTCAAAGGCTCTCCAGATCTCTGCCGTCGTCGCGATCAGGCCTTCCTCAGCCCGAGCAAAAAACGCAGCGAGGAACTGTTTCTCTTCTTCTAGCGTGAGATACTCATGCCGACGCCCTCCCTTGCCTGGCGTTTCTATGGCTGCCGGTCCCACGCGATTGTAGGTCGAGATGACTCGATGCACTGTCGTGGCTGAGACTCCCGTGTGCAGAGCGATCTCGTCGGCGAACCTTCGCGCGACCAGGGCATTGTAGATGATCCACCAATGCTGTCGGACCCACGGACGCGCCTCCGTGTTCATGCGCTCCGTGTTCATGCGTTCTTTGACCTCATCAACAGGGAGGTGCGAGGCTGCTCGCGTGATGCGATGACCCATAACTGATCTCCTTCCTTCCATGTGCTCTTTCTCTTTATCTTACCACACAGAAGGCGCTTTAGTATCACAGGCATTGGCACAGAACCTTCCTTTGCCATCGCACAACGCGCACTGCTGGTTCAGACGGAGCAAGGCAATGTGCTCTGGGACTGTGTGAGTCTGTTGGATGACGACACCGTAGCCGCCGTCCACCACCTGGGTGGGATCGCGGCGATCGCGCTCTCTCATCCCCATTTCTATTCCTCGATGGTTGCCTGGGCTGAGCGCTTTGAGGTACGTATCTATGTGCATGAAACGAACCGCCCATGGGTCATGAGACCGAGTGAGCGCATTACCTTCTGGACTGGCGAGACGTATTCCCTCTGCGATGACCTCACGCTGGTGCGACTTGGAGGGCATTTTCTTGGGAGCACCGTGTTACATTGGGCGCATGCGGCTGATGGCAAAGGGGTTCTGCTCACAGGAGATACCATCATGGTAGTGCCCGATTGGGAGTGGGTGAGCTTTATGTGGAGTTATCCCAACCTGATCCCGCTTCCGGCGGCGCAAGTGCGTCGCATTGCTGACAGCATCGTGCCGTATGATTTTGAACGCCTGTATTCGTCCTGGGATGACCGTCTCATCTTAAAAGATGCCCACAGCGCTGTGCAGAGGTCAGCGGACAGGTATATCCAGGCTTTAGAAGGGCTCCTTCCTTAGCTCAGGGAAACGCTTGAAGGTGTTTCACGTGCTGCCCGTAAGGCCATGTGTCTGGCTGCTGCAGGTGGATGGTAGATGTCTCGGTGTCGGCGGAGCTGTGAACCGAGCGCCAGTGCTGCTGTGGCTGCCACATCCTCATTTCTATGGCATTGTCATGAGCGAAAGCAGCCAGAGCCGACAGGTCGCGTTGGCGCAGTTTTCTGTTTTGACTTGGGGCCAGATCGAGCCACAGGTTAGCCAAATCCCAGGCTGGCCTGTCCGTACAGTGTGGTATGACGGCCACGTTGTACTCGTTTCCCCTTGCGCATGTGACGCAAGCCACGTTGCTCACTGAAGCCATAGTAACGCAGCAGGCGCAGCGCATCATGGTGGTACGCAGAGACCAAGACGGTTGGCTCGCTCTCGAACGGCAGCGTCAGCGCATGCTTGAGCAGCCGCTCAGCCGACTCTGCTGTACGAGTAACCCAGGGACCGAGTGTAGCGGGTTGTGCGATCAGATAGCCTGTCATCTGCCCACTGGCATCGCGCAGGACCAAGGCCCGGCTTGGATCATCGGCCCAATAGGAGGTGAGGAGTGCTCCTCGTTCGGCTCCAAAGTAAGCTGTATCGAACGCAACCACCGCTGGGAGGTCTTGCTCAGACAAGGAGGAGACGCCCTGGGGAAGATGCTGGAGCAACTGAATAGACTGCCTGCGTTGCAGGACCAGTGTGTGGTCGTCATCGATGAAGCCGCAGTGCTCGTAGAGTGCGGCTCCGACGGGGGTGGCATCAAGCAGCGCCGTTGGACACCTGCGTAGGTCTAACCAGGCCAGGAGCTGCTCAAGGACGAGCCGCCCAATCCCGTGTTGCTGCACATCGGGATGCACCGCCATGAGACCAATGTAGGCAAAGGAACCGTAGTCCATGGCACCTCCAAAACCGACGATGGCGCCATCGTGCTTTGCCACGAAAGAGCCATCCGGCTGTAGCGCCAGGTAGCGACGAAGGCTTTCTTCCCGGCTGTGTTGGATCTGGTACGCTGCCATGATGACTGCATCTGTGGCTTCAAGCTCTGTTTCAGTGAAGGGATGGACGGATATGCTCATGAGCCGATGCTCCTCTTCGCCTGGACGTTCATGCGGTGCACGTGTGGTGTTGCTGCTCAATTCGTTTGCAACATGCGTCTGGATGCTGGTATCTTACGCGTGCTCCCCTTTTTTGCAAGGTCTCAATCTATCCCTGTCGCTCTACCGGTACTTTGTCGACTCGGGAATTTTACGCTTGGCAGAGGGCACAACCTGTGTTTGCTCAATTTCGATGAAACCAGGTATAGCCAGTGATCAACAGAAGTGTAAGGAGACATTGTTTCCCAAATCAACAAACTACCGGTACGTCGAGCTCTGGTGTATACTTAGCATGAAGTTGCGAGAACGCGAGCTTCCCCCATCGAGGCAATGGGGGAAGCAGAGAGTATCCTACCCACCGTATGTAGCACCCGCCATCTTGCGAGAGGAGACTATTGACGAAGGGCATGAAGAACAATGCTCATGCAATTGATGCTTTGTTTGCGCTTCACGACCAGTTCGGGAGCTATCCGGACGGCGTTATTCGGATACCAAGACGCATTCCCGGCACGGCATTCTTCCCAGGTGGCTATGGTTTATGGAACACCCAACCCAATGAGCTTCTTCCCCCGATGCCAGTCGGTGGGGTCAAAGTCGTAGGGCATAATTTTGATAGCGAGACCGGTTTCCACCGTTCCTTTCACCATGCTGGCGAGAACCTCAAGAGCGCAACCTGGCGAAACCTGTTGACATTCTTGAAGCAGGTCGGGATTCCCCCAGAGCGGTGCTTCTTTACGAATGCTTACGTGGGCCTGCGAGCAGGAGACCGTGCTATGGGCGCATTTCCCGGCGCACGAGACCCCGATTTCGTGTGCTGGTGTCGCAACTTCCTCCTCGAGCAGCTCCGGCTCATCCAACCACGGCTCATCCTCACGTTGGGTGTCCACGTGCCTGGGTTCCTGGCCTCCCTTTCCCCCGAATTAAAGAGCGCGTGGTCAGGCGTGACGCGGCTTCGCGTGCTAGACGAGCGAGGGGTGGCGCTGGTGTATCCGAGTACCTTTTCGGGTGTGCTGCGCCCTGCTGCGGTCGTGGCGCTCACCCATCCCGCTTACCGTAGGCTGAACGTCAAATCTCGCCGCTATGGGAACCTGCAAGGCGATGCGGCGGAGCAAGCGCTTGTAAGGGATGCACTGACGAGGGTGGGGAATGGGGAAACCAAAGAAAGATTGGGCAGCATTAGTGTATCACTCAGTGAGCAGTATCCTGAGTAACCTTTTCCGTGGCAAGCAGGCTCACTTCTTTTGGTGATGGGCCCGGACCTCGCATGAGCACTGGGGTGACAGTACTTCTTCAGAGGCCAGAGGGGCAAAGGGTGAGTATGGTTACCCCGTTTGATGTTCTTGCGGGACATCACCTCTCCATGTAGGAACTGAAGCTGGTAGCCACTGCTAGGGAAAGACGTCACGAGCCAGGGTATCGAGCCTCTGGGCCAGCCGACCGGCATCTTCCGTCGTCCTGAAGGCGGCCTGGACTTCCCCTGAGAGCGGGAGCGGGTCCACAGAGCCGACGGTATATCCCTGCCAGTCGCGAGCCGTGACCAGGCCAGGGACGGCCGTGAGCGGGTCGGGGTCATTGGACACCATCCAGAGGGCATCACCGGCCACCAGCACCGGCATCGTCCCCTTGCGCACCAGACGCACCAGATGCCCAAACAGCGCGGCTCGACTGCTCCCGACCAGGCTCGCCCACCACTCGGGCCGACCCCATCCCCCGACCGCTTGCCCCTCGGCCAGGAGAGCCACCCCGAGTTCGGCAAGCTTGGTGATGGTGGAGGATGCATTGGCGTGCGCCTGCCCATGCCGGAAGAGCTGGGGGCGTGTGTGCAGCCGCTCGGCGGCCTGCCACAACATCGTGGCCCACCGCTGGAGCACGGGGTGCGCCTCTGACCAGGCATAGCCCTCCCGGATGTGAACCTGGTAGCCGATGTTCCGGCAGCACTGGACCTGGGGCGTACTCATCCACTCGCCCTCCAGACAGCTCGGTAGGCATCTGCCATCAAAGAGCGAGCCGGCTGGCTCAGCCTCCACGCGCCAGAGACCGGGACGACGGCCATCATAGACGCGCCCCGTGGGCGAGTGCTGCGGCACGCCGACTCCCAGAGCGACGCCCGCGGCTGCCTCCAGCACCAGAGAGAGGTGGGTGTAGTTGTGCAGATAGCGCTGTCGTTGTTCTACCAGCGTCAAGGGACGCATCCAGGCGAGCTCTCGAGGGCTCTGGAGGAGCATGCGAGGCATGCCAGCGCTGGTGGGCAAGTGGGACAGAGCTCCCGGTGAGGAGCGGAGCGATGTGGTGGGCTGATCAGCCGTGAGTTCAGTGAGCAACTGGGGGGCCACCAGCTCTGGTGCATCGGCCACGGACCTCCCCAGTACCTGATCCAGATAGGTCACGGTAGCCAGCAAGCTTTTTGCATCGGGCAGCACCCAGCCCCCAGCCGTTGTGCTCGGGGAAGACCAGCGCAAGCCGACGGCCAGGGCGACGGCTGCCCTCCCTGGGCCAGAGCAGGACACAGCTGGGTCGGGTGAGATGGTGTGGAGCGGGATGGACGACCGTGGTCCAGTGGCGGGGTACCTGTTTCCAGCTAGCGCAGGTGACGGTGCGGGAGAGGGGGTGGCTGGCAACACCCAGACCTCGCTCAGCTCGGCCTGCCACAAGGACTCCACCAGTCGGCTCGGGTCGCTCGCCTCGGCGGGAAGCAGCAGCGAGCGCAGGACGCGCTTGCCTCCAGCTCCATCCACGAACAGCACCTCCGTTTCCGTGAGGACGCCGATGGTCGTCTGTGAGTTCATGATGGGGATCGGGTTGTTTCTGTTGCTCATATGCTCGATGTGTGTAGGAACAGGCTCTCCTGCACACGATCCCTGGTATCTTTCGCCTCCGACTGTCTGACAGATCGTCCACGGATCGGCTCACCCTGGAGCACGGCTTTTCTGGGTATGCTCATGGTTCCAGAAGCACTCCAAATCAGGAGCAACCGGCGTTGATGGTGATGTGCCAACAGGGCATACGGGCACAGCGTGCTCCCTGGCTGCTCTCTCACAGGATGTGCGCAGGATAGCCATCACTGCTTTCTGTACGGAACTATTCTTCCCGAGGGGGGGTAAAACGGTAAGGCCGAATCCACGACGCCTTCTCACGTCGGGCGATGAGGGGAGCATGGGGCCACGGAAGCCATCCCGTCTCATCTCGGGGAGCAGCTGCTAGGAGCGTTGATCCATCTCTTGGTGTGGCAGCTCCCATGCGGACAGAACAGGGTTCCCGTCGCTGTCCTGATGAAGATGTCATCAATGACTTCGTGCGCAGGTTCCCTCTCGTATCGCAAACCGATAATAGCGATGAAGAGCATTCATACAAGAAGAACTCACGAAGATACATGGGGCTGATTGTTTCAATGTGTATCTTCTAAAAAAAGGAGGTGCTAACGTATAGTGTATAGAACTTTTTTGTAACGCTCCCAAAATACAATGAGAAGTATAAGAGGGATCGCCCATGAGAACTACTACTACCAATCTAACCCACTTCCACGCATTACTGTTTGACCATGTACGCAGGATACGAGCAGAAGCACTCGATCTGCTTAAGACAACCGACGAAATCATCACGACCTTAAATGATATGGGCCTGACAGAGAATGATGCACAGATGCGCATACAGCGTGCTTTGACGATAGGCAACAAGATCATTTCCGAACACGGGCCACAAGTGCAAACGTACTTTGACACGATTAATACCCTGCTGGCACAACATCCAGAACTCAATATCCAAAGCGGCGAAGATGTAAGTAGTGATATTACAATCATCCGCGATGCATGGGATAAAGCCCTCTGGAACTGGCCGGACACCCCACAGGGGAATCCGCCCAGCAAACCAGAACTGCTGTTTCAGTTGGGTGAAGTAGAACAGTCCATCTATACATTAGCTGTTACGGCTCAGATACTCACATTTCCTGACCTTGTTAACCAGAAATTCCTCGATATGCACACAGGTGAAAAACTCGATTTTTTTCATGAATTCTCTGATGAGTTTTATAAACCAGAGTTTCTCCCGATAGCATGGCAATACCTACGCGAACACCCCCATCGTATCAATGGCTTCATGACAGAGAACGGCATTATCTATCGAGCCTCACCAGTCGCTCCACACTTGTTGAGCTCGATCCTTATCAGTGGTATTGTCGCGTTGGGCTTCCTGCTGATCTGGCTTGTCAGCGTTCTCAATTACTTCCAGCTACCGTCAGTAGACATACTGTTTCGCGGTTATATAGCGGTCATGGTTGGTGGATTGGTCCACACGTTTGTAGACGTGTGGAAACAATATCAAACGAAACCAGACTATGCCAGGAATATACTTGGGAATTGGGTATTGTGGGTCCATGTCAAACAAGTCAGTATTATTTCTGGCATTCTGACTCTCTGGGCAGGATTTATTATTCTGGTTGCCGTCCAGCAAATAGGAGATGCGGGAATAGCCTTTTTCGCGGGTTATAGTATCGATAGCTTTGTTGACTTGTTTCTTGGGCGTTTCACAGATACTGCGTCACAAAATGTTGCCAGGTGGGGGCCTCAAAACCTACCGAAATCGACCAGGCAGCGGGTCGCAGACGTTCTCGCGCAATCCCCAAAATCTGGGCCTCTCCCACATTGAAATTAGTGGCGAATTGTAAAACGGAGCTTCATTCTGAGCTTCCAACCTCGGAGTTCAAGCTCGATTTTTGAATTCGCCACCAATATCACATTAAGTGTGCCTACTTGCTTTGACCACGGAAAGAACTGCGTGAACGAGAAAAATTTTCCAAAGGGTGGGAGCAGGTGGGCTCTCCCTCGATGCCATCCCGAAAGTTGTGTAACGGTGTGGAGCAAGAAAGTATGGAAACGTGGCTTAGCTCACCCGATGTGCAAGTTTCTGTTGCAGAAGATGAGGTTCAGAGACGACAGCTCAAAACGTGAGGGAGCTGTTGCCGATGATCAGGACTGCTTGGCTCGTTCATGACCTTGGCGGGATACTCCGATACTTGCGCCAATCACCGTGATGAGGAAGCCGAGGGGCACTACCACGAAGCCCCACGCAATCTCTGTGCCACCTATCCCAATCAGAAAAAAAGCAAAGACATCAAAGAAGAGCTGAGTTGCTAGTCCCCATGCGGCTGCTGCACGTTTCTGCAAGACCAGCCTGGGCAAGGGGACTCGGAACAACGCTGCCACACTCGTGGCGAGCACGATGAGCATCCCCAGCAAGGGAAGAGCAGCCAGGACACCAAACAACACCGTCAGGCTCACGTTCGAGGGATCACCGTTGACTTGCCATTCATACACAGGACCTTGTAGAGGATATCTCATCAGGGTGAACATCGGGAGGAAGAACCCAAGCAGGATCAGGGCCACTCCCACGAGGCTGACCACCGCACCAATGCGAGGAGAGGAGGAGGCGACTTGCACCTCACTTGGGTGGGCTTCGATGACAAAGACGCCAATCGCCATAATGAGGAAGCCGAGGGGCACCACCACGAAGCCCAACGCAATCTTAGCGCCGCCAAGCGCAGCGATAAAAAGAACCCAGGCATCAAAGAGGAGCTGAAGAGCCAGTCCCCATGTGGCTGCCGCACGTTTCAACACGACCAGCCGTGGCAAGGGGACTCGGAACAACGCTGCCACACTCATGGCGAGCACGATGAGCATCCCCAGTAAGGGAAGCGCGGCCACGAAACTAGACAACACCATCAGGCTCACGTTTGAGGGATTACCGACGAATTGCCATTCATACACAGGATAGGCACTCCCAGGGATTTGGGGATTGCTCCCGGTGGCCGTAGGGAGGAAGAACCCAAGCAGGATCAGGGCCACTCCCACGAGGCTGACCAGCGCACCACTACGAGGAGAGGAGGAGGATGATTGCATAGGAAACCTCTTTCTCTTGGCTGTTTCAAGGGCAAGACAGTGCTACAAATACCCTTGAGAGGGTCTGTAGAAAGTATAAGCCAAAAGGATCCCAAGGGAGGGAGTGTCATTTGTCCCATTTCTTGACTCCGCTCCAATTCCCACGCGATGCGCAACGAGCTGTTAAGCTGTAGCAAGCAGGGATAAAAATGTGCCTCTTTGAGAGAGAAAAACCATTTCCATTCTCTCAAGGAGGCACCTATGACCAGTATCGCCGATGGATCGGTACATATCCAGACCTCTGCTGAATCCGTCCCCTCGACGCCTGCTTGGTTTGGCGAAGTGGTGCTGATGGTTGCGCATCTGCGCAAGCAAGGCACTCTCAGCAAGATCAGTGAGCGTGTGCGCTTTGCACGGCGGCGCTTCGGGCACTACGAGGTGATCGACTTTCTCGCCGTCCTTTTCGGGTATGCCATCAGTGGAGAACGCACCCTGGAAGCTTTTTACGAGAGACTCCAGCCCTTCGCAGTCCCCTTCATGGCCTTGTTTAGGCGTGACCGGTTGCCAGCCCGCTCCACGCTCTCTCGCTTTTTAGCGGCGCTGACTGAGGAACCCGTCGAAGCGCTGCGCACGCTCTTTCTCGAGGATCTCGAGAGCCGCCCACTCACCACCGACTCCAACGAGAAGCAAACGGGTGGTCTCGTGGATCGAGCGGGAAGCGGCTGGGTGGTCTTTGACATCGATGGCACGCGGGAAGCGGCCCGTCAACGTGCCTTGCCACAGACCGAAGACGTGCCCCCGCCTTTTCGGAGGTTGGATGACGTGTGTGCGGCTGGTTACACCGGGCGCAAGCGTGGGGAAGTGGTGCGGACGCGCACCGTCATCAGTCAGGCCCACAGTTTTCAGTGGCTCGGCTCGGTTGGCAACCGGGGGAACGGTCGCTACCGGCACGTCCTCTCTGACCTGGCGGGCTTCGGCTTTGTGACACGTGGCAAAGAGTACGCGGTCCTTGATCACCCGCTCGTCCAGGCCCGTCTACATTTGCCCCCCGATCAGGTGCAGCAGCGTCCAGAAAGTCAGATGGTGCGCAGCCTCTACGACTGCCCTGGCGTGCCGGTGGGGTCGGAGGGGGGATCGTGCCGCGTGGTGGTGGCAACCCATCCCGCCAGCAAGCAGAAGAGCTCCGTCGGCGTCACGCGGTCAGACCTCGTCTACGAACTCTTCTTCACGAACCTGCCGCAGCAGGCGTTCACTGCCACTGACGTTGTTGAGCTGTATTTGCATCGTGGAGCCTTTGAGCCTCAGCTTTCGGACGAAGACGCCGAGCAAGACCCTGATCGTTGGTGCAGCCACTCGGCTTGGGGACAGGAATGCTGGCAGGTGATCTCGCAATGGGTGTGGAACCTCCGGCTCGAACTGGGACATCAGCTTCATCCTGATCCGGTGCGCACAACCGAGTTTGCTCTGGCTCTGCTTTTCGCCCATGAGCAGCGCAGAGAAGCTGACGGGAGCCTGCGCGTCGTGTATGGAGCCAGTATCCGCAGTTGCCGTCCCTGTCCGCTGCGCGAGCAATGCCAGTGGCAGGGCAGCACCACCAAGAAGCCGCGCCAGATCAGCGTGCTCCTGCATCCGCTTGTGGTCGGGGAGGCGCCGCTTCTCTGGCGTGACTGGAGTCGGCGGGAGTATCGCCGGGCGTGCATCCAGTTGGTCCGCCAGCAATGCGTCAAGGTCGAAGTCGACCCTCCCATCGCTCGCAGCCTCACTCTCACGTCTGTGCCCCTTTCTCGGGCAGAGCGTGCGCACTATCGGCTGACGTTTGCACAGCGGCTCGCTCGCAATGCCCGTCTCGACACTTCTGGACGGGTGACGATCCAGTTGTTCGGCGTCCCAGAACACTTTGCCATCTCGCTCGGCCTGGCACCAGTTTGAGTCTCGATAGAGAGTGTGCCCTGGTTTTCTCTCTCCCTCGCGCGAGACGTCCTTCTCCGAGGGATGGCCGCCTGTGCTCTTTTTCTGGCTCGTTCTAAAGACGGGTCCCATCCTGCTCATGGGCTTGTTGCTCAAAGCAAGTTCAGCTTCTCCAGACCCATATAGGCACCTGCGACATCCGTCAGCTTGCCACTTCTCACATGCTGCTTAAAATCTGCGAGCGACATTTCGACCACTTCGAGAAACTCACGCTCGTCAGGAGTGGGTTCCTGTCTTTTCACGCAAGAGCGAGCCACGAAGTGATAGGTGCGTCTTGTCGAATACCCACAGTGCCAGCTTGATCCCGCCAACTCCATCTCACCACCGTAGCCCGTCTCCTCCAGCAACTCCCGCGCGGCGGCCTCAGCGGGATCTTCGCCGGGGTTGACCCCTCCACCAGGCAACTCCAGTAGGACCGCCTCTGGCCCTGGGCGGAACTGTTGCACCAGGAGCACGGTCTCGCGTGTGGTCAGCGCCAGCACACCGACACAGCGCGGCTCTTGCTTAATCTCGAACTCGGCTTCTGCACCGTTGGGAAGCACAAACGTCTTGCGGGAAATGCGGCGGTAACTGGCGAACACGTCCGTCTCCATCCGCTTTTGCCAGGGTTGAATGGTCAAGAGCATACCTCGTTTTTGCTCAGATTCTATCATAGGCCCTCTGGTTACTGCTTCCTTCCCGCCTTGTCACAGTCCAAAGACTGGCTCTTTTTTACACTCGTTGCGCAATCCGTGGGCCGCGGGAGCCCCACGAGCAGCTGTGCCTCACCGTGCTTCTTGCGTAGAGCGCTTGCTTGGTGTATACTTGCGTGCAGAGCCACCTTGCCAGAGGGAAAGGTCCTTGCACACACCGTCTCTGAGCACCTCCGTTCCCTGCCCCCAGGCACGCCAGGGCTGCATGTCCGGATGCCGGTGCCAGGCCAGCTCGCTGCCCTCGCTCGGGACTCACCTCGAGTGGACCGTCTCGCCTAGTCCTCCCAAAGGAGAAGGGGAACATGGATCTTCCAGCGCGGCGCCGACCGCATGTGGTGATGGGCCTCTTGTTCTTCCCGCGCGGCGGCTCTGCACAAGTGACTCGCTCGCTCGCCCATGCACTCGTCGAGCAGGGCTGGGGGGTGACCATCGTCTGTAGCTCCCTGCGGCTGCCAAGTCGCCTGGGCGATGCCCGCACGTTCTTCGGCGATCTGGACGTCCGTCCGGTCGACTGCACCGCCGCACTGCATGCCCCCGACCCGTTGTGCGCTGATCCCCCACTGCACCCCTCCTACGAGGATCGCCCCGGCGCACCCGACCGGGTCTTTGCCACTGTCGACGACACCACCTATGAGCATCTCGTCGCCACCTGGGCGCGGGTCCTGCGTGAGGCCTGCGCAGACCGGGCCGATCTCTTGCATCTGCATCACCTGACCCCGCTCAACGCCGCTGCTGCCCGCGTGGCCCCCGACGTGCCCGTGGTCGGACACCTCCACGGGACCGAGCTGCTCCTGCTGGAGACGATTGAGCAGGGACCTCCGGCACACTGGGGGTATGCCGGGACCTGGGCCCAGCGCATGCGCCGCTGGGCAGCCGCCTGCCAGCGGCTCGTGGTGCCCTCGGCCACCCAGCTCGCACGGGCGCAGGCGCTGCTGGGGATCGATCCCACCCGCTGCGTCCAGCTGCCCAATGGTTTCGATCCCCAGCGCTTCGATCGGCGGTCGGTCGATCGGATGGCGCTGTGGCACCGGCTGCTCGTCGAGCACCCCCATGGCTGGGGCCCAGGCAGCGAGCCGGGAGCTGTGCGCTACCTGCCCCACGCGCTTCGCCCCTTCGCCCAGGGGCCGGTGCTGCTCTACGTCGGGCGCTTCACCGCCGTCAAGCGCCTTGACCTGCTGATCACCGCCTACACCCGTGCGCGGGAGGCCTTCGTTGTGTCCGCGCCCCTCGTCCTGCTCGGCGGCTTTCCAGGCGAGTGGGAAGGCGAGCATCCGCTCACAACGATCCAGCGCACGGGAGCCCGCGACATCTTCCTGGCGGGCTGGCACGACCAGGATGAGCTGCCGGACATCTTTGCCGCTGCCGATGTCGTGGTGTTGCCTTCGGTGCGGGAGCAGTTCGGGCAGGTGCTGGTGGAGGGCATGGCTTGTGGGCTGCCCGCCATCGCGGTCGGTGCCTATGGACCCGGCGAGATCGTCATAGACGGACAGACGGGCTGGCTCGTGCCACCGGATGACGAGCGGGCGCTGGCAGCGGCGCTCGTCGCGGCGGTCAATGACGCCCCCGAACGCCGACGACGCGGCATCGCCGCCTCTGCCGTCGTACACACCCGCTACAGCTGGCCCATGCTGGGGGCTAAGTTGGCTGGTGCCTACGAGGCATTACTGAGTCGGCCTCCCGTCACCTGATCTGGGGTGGCCTCCCCGAGGTACCGCTCAGGGGACCTCTTGAAGGGTTTGAGCTTGATACGTTGCCATGACCAGGGTCTCATACTAAAGCGCCTTCTGTGTGGTAAGATAAAGAGAAAGAGCACATGGAAGGAAGGAGATCAGTTATGGGTCATCGCATCACGCGAGCAGCCTCGCACCTCCCTGTTGATGAGGTCAAAGCACGCATGAACACGGAGGCGCGTCCGTGGGTCCGACAGCATTGGTGGATCATCTACAATGCCCTGGTCGCGCGAAGGTTCGCCGACGAGATCGCTCTGCACACGGGAGTCTCAGCCACGACAGTGCATCGAGTCATCTCG
>WNFD01007958.1_pt1 | contig 16317 bp, 13 predicted proteins | sample 5400491 | NCBI WGS metagenome assembly WNFD01 (sample SAMN13153343, study PRJNA577476) | soil metagenome | isolation source: 120 cm saprolite under Douglas fir tree site 2 hole 2 replicate 2 | place: USA:California | collected 2015-04-18 | reverse complement strand
AACCACCTTGTTGGTTTCAGCGTCGATCACGCTGATATTGTTCGAGTCGGTGTTGGCGACGTAAATCTCATTGCGTCGGGGATTGACGGCCACCCCCGTCGGTCCCCGGCCCACGGGCACTGTGGTCAGCATGCGGAGCAGCCGCAGGTCCACGACCGTGACGGTATTGCTGCCTCCGTTGGTGACATAGGCGTATTCCCGATAGTTGGGGCTGGGATCGGGCGGCGTATCGCAGGAACACAAAAACAGCGTGACCGCGGGCAGCCACGTGAGGAAGCGGCGCAGCGTGATCAACTTAGCGAACAGCCTTGGCCATGGCGCCGGCCGGTTGCGGGTCCTGCACGTGGCGATGGACGACGGCGGCGATTTGGCGGATTTCACCCATCAGCTCATCGAACTGGTCGGGCAGAATGGATTGCGCGCCGTCGGAGAGGGCATGATCGGGATCGTGATGGACTTCGATCAGCAATCCGTCGGCCCCGCAGGCCACCGCCGCGCGCGACAGCGGCAGCACCTTATCGCGCTTACCGGTGCCGTGGCTGGGATCGACCATGATGGGCAGATGGCTGAGCTTCTGCACCGCGGGCACGATGCTCAGATCGAGGGTGTTGCGGGTGTGATCGGCGAAGGTGCGGACGCCTCGCTCGCACAGCACCACCTGATAGTTACCCTCGCTCAGAACATATTCGGCGGCCATGAGGAATTCCTCCAGCGTGGCCGACATGCCGCGTTTGAGCAGCACCGGCTTGCGCAGCTTTCCGGCGCGGCGCAGCAAAGAGAAATTCTGCATGTTGCGGGCTCCGATCTGGATCATGTCGGCGTAGTCGGCCACCAGATCGAGCGATTCATAATCGAGCGCCTCGGTGACGATCAGCAGGCCGAAGCGGTCGCGGATTTCCGCCATGATTTTCAGGGCTTCTTCGCCCATGCCCTGGAAGGCGTAAGGCGAGGTGCGGGGCTTGTAAGCGCCTCCGCGAAAGAACCGGGCGCCGGCTTTGGCCACGCGTTCGGCCACGGCAAAGGCCTGCTCACGGGATTCGATGGAGCACGGACCGGCGATGATGCCGAGGTCGCGTCCGCCAAAAGTGCCGTCGGAGCCGGGGAAGCTGACGACCGTGGACTCTTCCTTTACGTCGCGGCTGACCAGCTTATAGGGCTTGCTGACGCGAATGACTTCCTGCACGCCCGACATCTCGTCGAGCATGCCGGAGTCGATGGCTCCGCTGTTTCCGGTAATGCCGATGGCGGTGCGCTGCGCACCGGGAATGGCATGTGCCCGAAACCCGAGCTTCTCGATTTTTTCACAAACTGCCTGGACCTGCTCTTCGGTGGCGTGCGCCTGCATTACGACCAGCATGTAACCTTACCTCTCTCGATCAACAGTCAGTGTACTTCGATTGCGCTTCGGTAGCAACGGGATGTTCTGCATTAGCGTGTTAGAATCAATAGTTTAGCTCATGTCAAAGGCGCGGCCGGCGGAAAACTCGGGGCAGTTCGCGACTCAGCGGTTTGAGATGTCAGAACGGCCGGAGATGAAGGACGTGCTGCTTTGGCCGGAGCGTGAAGTTCCTCCTTCGGGACCAAGGCTGATCGGCATTCACACTTCGACCGCGGGCGGCGTGGAACTGGCGGCCGAGCGGGCTTATCGCCTGGGCGCCAACACGTTTCAGATATTTTCATCGAGCCCGCGCCAGTGGAGGCCCGGCCTCGTATCGGCGGCCCGATGCAAGGCGATGAGCGAGTTGCGGAAGAAGCACCGGATGGGGCCGCTGGCGATTCATTGCAGCTATCTGGTGAATATGGCGAGCGTGACGCCGGAGTTCCATCGCAAGTCCGTCATCGCCTTTCGCGGGGAGTTGCAGCGAGGGCTGGCCCTGGGCGCGGAATTTCTGGTGCTGCATCCGGGTTCGTTTCGCGGACGCAGCCGGGAAGAGGGCCTGGACCTGGTGGCGCGCTCAATTGCCGAGGCCGCGGAAGGTCTGGCGCTGGAAAATTCAGGGCTGAGAGTGCTGATCGAAAACACCGCCGGCTCGGAGTTTTCCCTCGGCGGATCGTTCGAGCAGGTGGCACAGCTGCTGGAGAAGCTGAAGCCGGTGTGTCCGGTGGGCGCGTGCATCGACACATGCCATACCTGGGTTTCGGGATACGATATTGTTTCCGAACAAGGCTGGCGCGAGACGATGGAAAAGCTCGACCAGACCATCGGATTGCAAAACGTCATGGTGTGGCATTGCAACGACGCCCGCGACCCGATGGGATCGAAGCGCGACCGTCATCAGCATATCGGCCAGGGCACTATCGGCCTCGAACCGTTTCGCCGTTTGTTAAACGACGAGCGAACGAAACACGCAGCTTTCATCGCCGAGACGCCCATCGACGATCCCGGCGACGATCTGAGGAATGTGGCGAGGTTGAAGGAACTGGTGAGGGAATAGCAGGATCGTAGTTCGGTACTTGGTATTTGGTAATTGGTATTCGGTCAGCACTTTCAAGAGGATCGAGATGCCGGATGACTGTGAAATACCAGGTACCAAATACCAAATACCGAACCATCAACTAAGTTGACCGAATAAAAACCATGCCCGACACTCAAAACACGATCATGAATCAATCCGAACAGCGCGAGCTTCGTTACGAGCCGGCGTCCATTGAAGAGAAATGGGCGGCGCGCTGGAGCGCGGACCCGGCGATGTACGCCGCTGAGTCTCATCAGAGCAGGCTTCCGAAATACTATGTGCTGGAAATGCTGCCGTATCCTTCGGGGGTGCTGCACATGGGGCACGTGCGCAACTATGCCATCGGCGATGCCCTGGCGCGCCATATGTGGATGCGCGGCTACAACGTGCTGCATCCCATGGGTTGGGACGCGTTCGGTCTGCCCGCGGAAAATGCCGCCATTAAGAACAATGTGCCGCCCCGCGAGTGGACGCTCCGCAACATCGCGCAGATGAAGGTGCAGATGGCCCGCCTCGGCTTCAGCTATGACTGGTCGACAGAGGTCACCACCTGCCTGCCCGATTACTATCGCTGGAACCAGTGGTTCTTCCTGAAATTCTGGGAGCAGGGCCTCGCCTACAAAAGAAAGAGCAAGCTCAACTGGTGTCCGGAATGCGCCACGGTGCTGGCCAACGAGCAGGTGGTCAACGGCTGCTGCTGGCGGCATGAGGAAACCGTCGTCGAACAGCGGGAGATGGAGCAGTGGTTCCTGCGCATCACGAAGTATGCCGATGAACTGCTCGACGGCATTGAGAAACTCGAAGGCTGGCCCGACAAAGTTCGCACCATGCAGCGCAACTGGATCGGACGAAGCGTGGGTGTGATGGTGGATTTCGCCCTTGACGGAGAAGTCGGCGCGGCGGGCGGAAAGATCACGGTGTTCACCACCCGCATCGACACGATCTATGGCGCGACCTCCATTTTGCTGGCGCCCGAGCACGCCATGGTGGCCGATTTTACGGCGAACGACGGCCATCTCAGCGCAAAGGTCCAGGGACTGATTCGCGAGCAGGCGAAGGCGCGCGAAGCCGGCGATATCGGCGGCATCGAAAAGCACGGTGTGTTCACGGGACGCTACGCGGTGAACCCCTTCAGCCAGGAAAAAATACCGATCTGGGTGGCGAACTATATCCTCGCGGATTACGGGACCGGCGCGATCATGTCGGTGCCCGCGCACGACGATCGCGACTACGAGTTCGCGAAGAAGTACGATCTTGAGATCCGGATTGTGGTCCTTCCCCGGCGCACCGGCGAGGCCCCGACCGAGCATAATCATCACGCGAGCGAGCCGTTGCTTCCGTATACGGAAAAAGAAAGCCTGCTGATCAATTCCGGCGAATACAACGGCCTTGCCAACGATGACGCCATCGAAAAGATGGCGGCGCACGCCGAGCGGCAGGGCTTCGGCAAAAAGACCGTGACCTACCGGCTCAAGGACTGGGGCGTTTCGCGCCAGCGGTACTGGGGCACGCCCATTCCCATGATCTACTGCGGAAAGTGCGGGATCGTCCCGGTGCCGGAATCGCAGCTTCCGGTGCTGCTGCCCGAAAACGTGAACATCACGCAGCAGGGCGGCTCTCCGCTTTCGCGCGTGCCGGAGTTCGTCAACGTGAAGTGCCCGAAGTGCGGCGGCGCGGCGCGGCGCGAGACCGACACCATGGATACGTTCGTCGATTCGAGCTGGTATTTCTACCGTTACACCAGCCCTAAACTCGACGACCGTGCGCTCGATACCAATGCGGTGGGTTACTGGTTCCCGATCGACCAGTACATCGGCGGCGTCGAGCACGCCATTCTTCACCTGATCTACTCGCGCTTCTGGACGAAGTTCATGCGCGATCTGGGCATTGTGAAGAATGCCGAACCAGCCGAGCGCCTGTTTACCCAGGGCATGGTCATCAAAGACGGCGCGAAGATGTCGAAGAACAAGGGCAATGTGGTTTCGCCCGACGACATGGTGGCCAAGTTCGGCGCGGATTCCACCCGCGCCTACTCGTTGTTCGCCACCTCGCCCGACCGCGAGCTCGACTGGCAGGAAACGGGCGTGGAAGGCGTCCATCGTTTTCTTTCGCGGGCGTATCGCTTCGTGATGCGCAATGCGGAAGCCGCGCGCAGGGCTGACGGAAAAAGCTCAGCCCAGGAGCTGCCGCCTCGTGTTCGTGCGGTGCAGCGCAAGCTGCACCAGACCATTCAGCGGGTGACCGAAGACTTCAAAGGACGCTGGCACTTCAATACCTCGGTGGCCGCGATTATGGAGCTGGTCAACGATCTCTACGGAACCGAAGATGAGATTGCCGCGGGCAAGTTTCCTCCGGCGCTGCTCGCCGATGTCCTGCGCCGGCTGGTCCTGTTGCTGGCTCCGTTCGCGCCGTATCTCGCGGCGGAGTTGTGGGAAACGCTGGGCGAGAAGGGCGGAATCCTGCGGCATCCCTGGCCGGAGTTCGACCCGGCGCTGGCCAAAGAAGATGAGATCGAATACGCGGTGCAGGTGAACGGCAAACTGCGTGGACGCGTCGTTATGCCCGCCGATACCGCCCAGCCCGATGTGCGCGCGAAGGCGCTGGCCGACGAGAAAGTCCGCGTGGCGCTCGACGGCAAAGAAGTTGTCAAGGTGATTGTGATTCCCGGCAAGCTGGTGAATGTGGTGGTGAAATAGGATCTGAAATTCAGAAATCCTGTTGAATCTATGCCGATTCCCAATCCACTGGCCTCCGGCTTCCGGGCGGTGCTGCGCAATCCAAAGCTGCTGCTGATCGAGGTGGCGTGGCGCTGGCTGTTCGGTCTGACCGCCGGCGCTCTGCTGCTGTTCGGCTGGCATCACGCGGCGGGGACGGTTCCGCTTTCCCGCGTCGACCACAACGCCCTGGCAAGTCACGATGCGTTTCGCATGGCCCAGGCCGCGCTGAACATCCTGACGGCGATCGGCCGGCAGCCGGCGCAGCTCGCGGCTGTCGTACTGCTCGCGGTGTCGCTGCTGTGGATCTTTCTCGGCGCGCTGGGCCGCACGCTCACCATGCGTGGCCTGGTGAACCTTTTCGGACTCTTCACCGAAGGACCGGGCGGCGTGGCCATCCGCCAGATAAGCCTGCGCGCCATGCTGGCGCTGCACTTCTGGCGGATATTGCTCGCGTGGCCTGCGCTGGCGGCCATGGTGGCGGGAGTACTGTACGCCTCGCGGGTCGCCAATCGCGGCCCCCAGCCGGACTACTTCATGTATTACGCCGTGGCCATCCCCATGATGGCGGGCGCGGCGATCTTCTGGCTTATCGTGAACTGGTATCTCTCCGCGGCGGCGGCGTGGGTCGGCAGGCAGGGCGCCGGCGCGGTCATGGCCACACGCATGACGATCGGTTTCGCCTCGGCGCGCAAGGGCGATATGGGCGGACTGAACGCGATGTTTATTCTGATTCGCTTCGGCGCGCTGCTGGTGGCGTTTGTTCTGTGCGTGCTGCCCGCGGGGCTGGTCTCTTCGGCGGGATATACGTTCTGGGTTATTTCGATTTCGCTGCTCTATTTTGTTTTCGCCGATCTCGTCTGTTTGGCCCGACTGGCTTCATACCTAATGATTGAAGAAGAGACCCCGGCGGAGGCTGAGGCGTAGCAACCTTCGGCTCTGTCGGAATGGGCTCATCGGGATGAGGCGTGCCCGCGTCATGCAATTCCAGCTTGAATCCCATCACCCAGAGGATTCGGGAGAGCCGTGTAAATCCGAGTTCATTGCAGCGTCCTTCTTCAAGCGCATCAAGCGTTGCGCGGCTGATGTCGGCCTTTTGCGCCAGATAGTCCTGGCTCAGGTTGAGGGCCTTGCGTCGCACAGCGATCTCCGGGCCGATGGTGGATAAACGCAGCATATGGTTTCAATCATAGTGGGCATGTGCCGGGATCACAAACGGCCCGCGATTTTTCCTTTACACATACGCGCGAATCGGGCAAAATCATTCGTGGAAGAACAATCTATCGTCATCCTCGACTTCGGCTCGCAGTACACGCAACTCATTGCGCGCCGCATCCGTGAATTGAAAGTTTTCTCCGCCGTGCTGCCCTGTACGGCGTCTCTCGATGAAATCCGCAAATACCGCCCGGTCGGAATCATTCTGAGCGGAGGGCCGAGTTCCGTCTATGACGACGACGCTCCGAAGGCCGACGAGCGCGTTCTCAGCCTTGGATTGCCGGTGCTGGGCGTATGCTACGGGCTGCATTTCATCACGCACAAGCTGGGCGGGAAGGTGGTGCCGGGGCCGAAGCGCGAGTACGGGCACGCCGAGGTCACGGTTTCCGCCCCATCGCGGTTGTTTGAAAAGATGCCGGCAAAACTTAGTGTCTGGATGTCGCACGGCGACGAGGCGAAGGAACTGCCTCCGGGATTCACTGTGGTGGCCGGCAGCCACAACGCGCTGGCGGCGTTTCAGGATGAAGCGCGGCGCATCTGGGCCGTGCAGTTTCATCCGGAAGTCCACCACACGAAGCAGGGCATCGATCTGCTGCGCAACTTCGTGATCGGCATCTGCGGCGCGCGCGGCGACTGGACCTCACAGCATTTCATCGACGAAACCCTGCGCCACGTGAAAGCCACCGTAGGCGAGAAGGGGCGCGCGATCTGCGCTCTTTCCGGCGGCGTGGATTCAGCCGTGGCCGCCACCCTCGTGCACAAGGTGATGGGTGAGCGCCTGACCTGCGTCTTCGTCAACAACGGCGTGTTGCGCAAAAATGAGTTCATCAAAGTCCAGAAAAGTCTGCGCGACTACCTTGGCCTCAACCTGATCGCCGTGGACGCGACCGAGCGCTTTCTTACCAAACTCGCCGGAGTGAGCGAACCGGAAAAGAAACGCAAGATCATCGGCAATGAGTTCATCGAAGTCTTCGACGAGCAGGCCCATTGCATCGAACGCGAGATCGGCCCCGTGGACTGGCTGGTACAGGGCACGCTTTATCCGGACGTGATTGAATCGGTGAGCGTCCGCGGGCCTTCGCAGACCATCAAGACCCACCACAATGTCGGCGGCCTTCCGGAAAAGATGAAGCTCAAACTGATTGAGCCGCTCAAAGACCTGTTTAAGGATGAAGTCCGCCGCATCGGCCGCGAACTGGGGATGCCCGATGAGGTCCTGCAACGCCAGCCGTTTCCCGGGCCGGGACTTGCCGTGCGCATCCTTGGAGAGGTAACTCCCGACCGAATCGCCCTGCTGCAGGAAGCCGACGAAATCGTGGTGACGGAAATCAAAGCCGCCGGACTTTATACGCAGATCTGGCAATCCTTCGCCGTGCTGCTGCCGGTCATGTCGGTGGGCGTCATGGGTGATCAGCGGACCTATGCCTACACCTGCGCGATTCGCGCCGTGCACTCCGAAGACGGCATGACCGCTGACTGGGTCCCTCTGCCGCACGAAGTTCTGAAGAATATCTCCAGCCGCATCGTGAACGAGGTGCGGGGGATCAATCGCGTCGTGTACGACATTACGTCGAAGCCACCGGGGACGATTGAATGGGAATGAGCGAAATTGGTAATTGCCAAAATCGCCGTAATTGCCAAAATTGAAGAACACTCTGAATTTTATGTCCGTTGAGATTGACCAGTTGATGCAAGAAGGCGCGCAGGCGCGAAGAGAACACCGCTCTGCCGATGCGAAACGACATTTCGCGGAAGCCGTGGAAGCATGCCGCGCGAATGGCACACAGCCCGACCTGGCCAGGGCGCTTAAAGCGCTGGGCCAGATTGAACGCGATTTGGGTCACAATGAAGATGCGCTCAGGCTCTATCAGGAGGCGGTGGTCATCTACACCGCGGAAGGCGATGCCCTTCAACAGGCGCACACCGTACGCCACGTGGCGGACATTCTGCTGGTTTCAGGGCGGCACATTCAGGCTGAGCCCTGCTACGAGGAAGCGCTGAAAATCTATCGCAACCACGAACAGACAGAGCCGCTCGATCTCGCCAACACCATTCGTGGCCTGGCCATGCTCAAACAGGAAACTCGCAACGTTGACGATGCCAAAGCCCTGTGGGAAGAAGCCCGTGCTCTTTATGCCGCTGCCAATGTGGAAGCAGGCGTAGCGGAGAGCAACCGGCGAATCGCACAGCTCACGAAGTAACGCGTGAACCGAGCCGCAATTGATCAGCGATTGATCCGAATAACGTCGCCGGCACGGGTCCTGAATTCAACGTGGTCGGGGGCAACCTGGGCCTCTCCGGTGGGTGATTCCGTGGTCACAGGTTGCTCGGTGTCATCTATAGGCCAGAATGTGCAGAGTGGATTCTGATGATTGCTGAGGAGAATGGGTGATCGCGGAGCAACCTAGTCTCGGCAGTCCAAAACCGGTTGCTTGATGGAGTCTCGGAGCCCCACAAGATATGAATGGGAAGTAGTTTTGTCTTTTCTGGTGACGATCATTGCCCGAGACGACTGATGAACAGACCTGTTTACTGGCGATCCGTTGATCAGAATGACTGCTCCGGATCGGAGCCAATAGCACGTCGTGTAGCCACGAAATACTCCATAGGCAATGATCGAGACCACCAGGGCCGTAAGCAACAGCGCGAACCAGGCGAGAGATTTCATGACACTATTTAGACACCAGAGCGCGGGATTTTTCTCTGAGCAGGAGAGGGGAGCATGATATCAATCGATCAGTTGCATGAGCAGCTTGAGGGAGTCACCGTAAAGGCGCGGCGGCTTGTGGAGGGCCTCGCCCCGGAACAACTGACAAAGCGCGCCGATCCCGCGAAGTGGTCGGTGGCGGAATGCCTATCTCACCTGAACCTTGCCAACGGCAGCGTGCAGCCGGACGCGCAGAAGGCCATCCAGCGGGGACGGGAAACGAACCTCGCCGGCAAAGGTCCGTTTTCAACGGGCGGGTCAGGCAGCTTCTTTACCTGGTTCGCGGAGCCTCCGCCGAAGATCAGGATATGGGCGCCCAAAAGCATCGCCCCGCCACAGCAGATTCCGGACCCTGCCGGAGTGGTAAAAGAATTCATGCGTCAGCATGACGAATGGGTAAGACTTCTGAAGGAAGCCGACGGCCTCGATCTGGGAAGAATGAAGATGAAGTCTCCGTTCCCGGGATTGCCGTCGTTTCGAGTGGCGGGGATTTTCACCTGGATGTTTGCGCATGACCGGCGACACCTGGCCCAGGCGGAGGAAGTCAAAAAGAAATTGCCATGATTGCCAAAATTGAAGATCAAAAGCTTTTGCTCTTCAATTTCGGCAATTACCAATTTTGGCAATTGCCAATCTATTTGGTCCTCTCCTGCACGCTCCGCGCAATCGCCGTCACCATCTTCCTGGGGCTGACGCGCACCGACTGCGCCATCACCTTATTCAGCAATCCGGGGACGACTACGGTCTTGCCGCGCATCATTCCCTTATAGCCGGCCATGGCCACCGCGGACGACTTCATCGTCCGCATCCTGAAGAGACGCGATTTTTCCATGTCGGCGCGGGCGGCGAATCCGGTGGCGGTTGCGCCGGGGCACAGACAGGTCACAGTGATTCCATACGGGCGCACTTCATTCGCCAGTGCTTCTGAGAATGAGAGTACGTAGGCCTTGGTGGCGTAGTAGACCGTCATCAGCGGGCCGGGTTGAAAGGCCGCCGTGGAGGCGACATTCATGATACGTCCCCGTTCGCGTTTGATCATTTGCGGCAGGGCCAGATTTGTCAGGTGGGTGAGGGCCGTGATGTTGACCTGGATCATGTCCAGCTCTTCCTGGAGCCGGATGTCCTTGAATTCTCCGTAAGCGCCGAACCCGGGATGCTGTCCGTCCGGTTCCGCAAGATCGTCCACGATGACATGGGCCTCGATTTTATGCTGCTTCTCCAACTCGCGGGCCAGCTCTCTGAGCTTCGCCTCGGTGCGGGCCGTGAGAAGCAGATCGAATTTTTTAGCGGCGAAGACCCGGGCAAGATCGAGCCCGATGCCGCTCGACGCTCCGGTAATAAGAACGGTTTCACGGACCTCGCCTGGCGTTCCGGCGGGATCAACGGCTGCGGCGGCGAATGCGGGAAGGACCATGGTTCAGATGATAATACGGGGCAGCGATAAAATCTTCACCGCAGAGAGCGCAGAAGACGCAGAGAGACGCAGGAAAAGCAAAAGCCAAAAAATGTAAAAAACCTTTCACAGGGAAACCCGGAACAAGTTTTTTTTATATTTTTTCTGCTTTTGTTTTTCCTGCGTCTCTCTGCGTCTTCTGCGCCCTCTGCGGTGAAGGTTTCATTCGCGTTCATTCGCGGCTAATGCTCTTGCTTTATGGCAATTCATTGACTCGTCCCGAGAACAACACCGAGTTGGTCGCATCATCCATGATCCAGAAACAGAAAGGGCGGTCGGCGATGAACTCGAAGGGTTTGGGCGGCCTCCATCCGGGGGCGGCGCCCGCTCGCAGTACCATTCCCAGGGTGCTGGCGGCTTCAGCGCCTTTTTCATCCACGGTGATGGTGCTGTTTTGAAGCACGTCCGCGACCTTGGCGCCTTCGGGGTGCGTTACGGCCGGGCGCAGAGAATCGAACGAATCGAAGAGGCGGTGCACGCCCAGCTTTCTCAGGACCGGAATGAAGTCTCCGTCATAGCGAAGCTTGAATTTCGGGATCTTCACCAGGCCGGGAAGCTCGGCGAAGGGCTGGGTCATGATCCAGCCGTCGCTGAGCACGCGCTGCTCGATTTTGGCGAGCGAATGTCTGCTGAAGAACCCGTCCGGTTTGGGCGCGAGCACATACATGGTGGCCGTGGCGTAGGGCAGGGCGACGACGTGGAAGTCCCTGCCTGAGAAATAAGAGAACTCGCCCCGCTGCTGCATCATGGGGACTTTGCGGGCGGGCGCGCCTTCAGGATGGAAATCTTCAGGTTGAGTCCGGGCCTCGTCGAAAGGGAATTTCCATTTTCCTTTAAAGTAAGTTGCGGTGAGCAGAGCAAAGTCGCTTTCCGGCAGACGCATATCGATCAGGCCGTTGGTCTTTTCGAGCGACCAGCGGGACACGCGGTCGGGCAGTTCGGCCCGGGGGACAGAGGCAATCTCGGCGGAATAGAAGCGTTGTCCGGCATCGAGAAACGCCGGGGAAAATGCCAGCGGCAGCGACGCCCAAAGGGAACTGGCCAGGGCAAATTTCTGTCCGCCCTCCTGGTTGAGCTGGTCGAGTATCTTCTGCAGCCGCTGGTTTTGCCGATTGATTTCATCCACGGTGTTGCCGCCTGGAGCAGTTCTTGTTGGGTCTCGGGATCGGCTCCGTTGAGCAGCAGGGAGAACGCGAGGGAGAAAGGCAGGGGCGAAATCACGAAGTTGCCTTGCTGTTCCGCCGCGACGGCGCTGTAGAGCGAGATGGCGAACCGCATATTGCCGCCGGGGAGCGTGGACATGGCCTGCTTCCTTTCAACAATTGCTTTTATCAGACAAATTCGGTTACGCTAAAATTCTACACATCATGGCACAAGTGAGCATTCAACCAGCGAATCGCGCGCTTTCGACCGAGCACTATCTGGAAGACCAGGCCGCGAACCTATTGGGGTTTTCCAACCCGAAAATCTCCAGACATCGTTTGCACCTTCCCGGCCCCGACACGGTGGACCGGCTGTACCGCTCCACCGACCGCAACAATCGCGTGCTGGTCAATCTGGAGCGGATGCTGAGCCACGGAAGGCTGAGCGGAACAGGATACCTGTCGATTCTGCCGGTTGACCAGGGCATCGAGCATTCGGCAGGCGCAAGCTTCACGAAGAACCCCGATTTCTTCGATCCGGAAAAGATCGTGGACCTCGCCATCGAAGGCGGCTGCAACGCGGTGGCCTCGACCTTCGGAGTGCTGGGCGCAGTGGCCCGGGCGAAAGCCCACAGAATTCCGTTCATTGTGAAAATCAATCACAACGAGCTGCTGACCTATCCCAACCGTTTCGATCAGGTCATGTTCGGCACCGTGAAGCAGGCGGTCGACATGGGCGCGGCCGCCGTGGGCGCGACCATCTACTTCGGCTCGCCGGAAAGCACGCGCCAGATTACCGAGGTGGCCACCGCCTTCGCCATGGCCCATGACCAGGGACTGGCTACGGTTTTGTGGTGCTATCTGCGCAATTCGGCGTTCAAGACCAAAGAGAAGGATTTCCACGTCTCCGCCGATCTCACCGGACAGGCGAACCACCTGGGCGTCACCATCCAGGCCGACATCATCAAGCAGAAGCTGCCTGAGAACGATGGCGGATATCTAGCCATGAACGCCCAGGGCGCGAGCTACGGAAAGTTCGACAAGCGCATGTATGACGAACTGCTCTCGGACCATCCGATTGATCTTTGCCGCTACCAGGTCGCGAACTGCTATATGGGACGCATCGGCATGATCAACAGCGGCGGCGCATCCGGCAAGAACGATATGAAGGAAGCGGTCGCCACGGCGGTCATCAACAAGCGCGCCGGCGGCATGGGCCTGATCAGCGGAAGAAAAGCCTTCCAGCGTCCGTTCGGCGAAGGCATCGCGCTGCTGAACGCGATCCAGGATGTGTATCTGGATGCGAAGGTGACGATACCGTAACCAAAATCAAAGTCAAAACCAGAAAGCCTGAAACACGGAGGTATCGGAGGAAAAAACCCGAGGGAACGGAGGAAGAATTAAATGGGATAACGTTGCGCGAACACTTTCGCGGATCCCCGGCCAGGAGATCGACCCAACGACATCGTTTTTTTAGAGTTCCTCTGTTCCCTCGGATTTTTTTCCTCCGTTTCCTCCGTGTTTCAGGCTTTCTGGTTTTGACTTTGCCTTTGGGTACAGCATCCATGCCGCCGCCATGTTAGATTTATCCCGATGATCTATCGTTCCGATAAACGCGCCGTTGAGCAGCTTCGTCCAGTCAACATCATTCCTGACTTCATTTCCACCGCCGAGGGCTCCGCGCTCATTGAAATCGGCAACACCCGCGTGATCTGCACCGCGACCGTCGAGGAGACGGTGCCTTCGTTTCTCAAAGGCGCGGGCAAGGGCTGGATCACCGCCGAGTACAGCATGCTGCCCCGGGCCACGCTGACCCGAACAGCGCGCGAATCGGCTCGGGGCCGCGTCAGCGGACGCACCCATGAAATCCAGCGCCTGATCGGGCGCGCCCTGCGCGCCGTGGTGGACCTCAAGCGGCTGGGCGAGCGCACGATTACTCTCGATTGCGATGTCATCCAGGCCGACGGAGGCACCCGGACGGCGTCCATTACCGGGGCCTTCGTCGCCATGGGGCTGGCCCTCGAAAAGCTCATCGACGCGGGCACGCTGACCTCCGCGCCCATCCGCGATTATGTGGCCGCCATCAGTGTTGGCATTGTGGATGGAGAAATACTGCTCGATCTCTGCTATGAAGAAGATTCCCGCGCCGATGTCGATCTGAACTTCGTGATGACCGGCGCCCGCCGGATCGTGGAACTCCAGGCCACCGCTGAACAGGAACCCTTCGACGACACGCAGCTGAAGAAGATGATGGAGTACGCGGCGAAGGGAATCGACTCGCTCATCGCGAAACAGCAGAGCCTGTTGCAAAAGCTGTTGCTGAGGCAATAGCAAGGAACAAGAATTGAAATTTAAAATTTAAAATTTCAAATTTAAAATCTTGTTTTTTTACTACTCCACCACTCGCTCTTCAATATCGATCAACTCCACCTCTTCGATCGGCCGGCCCAGGAAGCGACTGCCCAGACGGCGGAATTTATCCACGGAGTCCGTGGCGAAGCATCGCAGCGTACCCTCGCGGGGGCCGACATTCCCGACACGTTCGGCGACCTGGTGCGCGGTGCATTCGGCTGAGTCGACGATCTGTACGTCGGGCGGCGCAACCCTGCGCAGCAGCGGACTTAGAAGCGGGTAGTGAGTGCAGCCGAGCATGAGGACGTCCGCGCCTCGTGCGCCGTCTTTGAAAATTTCGTCCAGATAGATATGGGCGACCTGTTCGGTCACGGGATGATCAATCCAGCCTTCTTCGACCAGAGGCACCAGCAGGGGGCAGGCTTTCTCGGTGGCATCGACGCCGCGCCTCGCGAGCGCCTTGTGGTAGGCGTGGCTGGCGACTGTGGCCTCGGTGGCGATGACGGCCGCCTTGCGGGTCTTTGAGATTTCGGCGACACGTTCAGCGCCTGGTTCGACCACGCCGATCACCGGTAGATTGGTGGCGGCCCTGATTTCATCGAAGGCCAGGGCGGTGGCGGTGTTGCAGGCGATGACCAGCATCTGCGCGCCGTGGTGTTCGAGAAAGCGCATGGCCGAGTTCGCGTATTTGGCCACGGTGTGGGCCGATTTCGATCCGTAGGGAAGGCGGGCGGTATCGCCGAAGTAAAGGTAGTCCGCGCCGGGAACGACTTTGAGCAGTTCGCGCAGCACGGTGAGTCCGCCAAAGCCGGAATCGAAGACCCCGATTTTCGGAGGGATAACAGGGGCCATGGTTATTCCAGCTCCTTCGCCATTTGCTCCATCGTGTCCAGGGAGTAGAAGGATTTCAGGTCGATGTGGCCGGCGAGGGTCTCGCGCTCTTTGCCGTCGACCAGAAATTTGACGCGCGCGATCCCCGGCACGTTGACGCGCAGCGTTTCCAGCAGGGAAGCCAGCGTCATTTCCTCCAGCAGCGCGCTCGAGGGATGCGTGTCGCCGAACTGCGGAGTGGTGTTGATCACCACGGTTTCAGGGTTAATCATATAAATGTCTTTGATATCCACGCCCCTGCCCAGCGGATGCGGCGAGGGCACCTGCGCATATTCCGCCAGCACCGCGCGCAGGGCCTCGCGCACGCGCAGGCTGCGGTCGTCGGGCATAAAGACCACGGCCTCGCGCCAGCGCAGGGCGCGGTCTTCATCATAAGCGACGAGGATGGGAATGTGCTCCTGGCGTCCGGCGACCGGGGGCGTCACCGGCAGATCTTCTGTGGCCCGCTCGGTCTTGGCTTGTTCGTTCTGCATGATCCGGATCATATACAGCCCGCTGATCAGCACCGTCGCCAGCAAAAGAGCGATCGTGATCTGAAAGTGCCGGGGAATCATTGCGGGCCTTCCGCCTGGGGCTGGGCCATCAGGGAGTGCATCTGCGCAATGCCCGCGGCCACGTTCGCCGCCACGGAGTTCTGAAACCGCGCGCTGGTGATCTCGCGGCCACCTTCGCCTTCCACCAGTTCGATGCCGATAGCGGGGGCGTTGATATTGTTGAGCGGCCTCAGGGGCGCGCTTATCATCGCCACCGGAATTCCCCGGCGGTTCAGCTCCGTGGAGACCGCCCGGGCGAGCGCCTGGCTTCGCTTCAAATGAACGGATTGCGCGCTTTCCCAGGGCAGAAATCGTCCGGCGGCCGCCGGCGCAGGCGAAGTCAGAGCCGGCGCATAGATCCTTACGCCCTCCCCCGGAGGCGAGGCGTGAATCGAAACATAGACCGAGGCATGCTGTTCGTTGCTGATTTCCGCGCGCTGGTCGAGGCTGAGGCTGTAATCGGATTCGCGCAACAGGTGCGCCTGAATTCCCCGGTCCTGTAACTCGGCTTTGACGCGCCGGGCCATGGCGAGGGTTACATCTTTTTCCGCAGTGCCGTTGGCGAGCTGTGCGCCGCGATCGTCGCCTCCGTGGCCGGCGTCGATCATGACGAAGAAGCCGGCGTTGCGCGGGCGGGGCATCGTGCCGGAAGCCCCGGTTCCGGAAGGCGCGGCCCCGGACGATGGAGCCGCCGGGTTCTGCGCCGCCGGTTCAGTGGGCCGGGGTTCTTCGCGCGGCCGCGTTTGCGACGGTGCTCCGGGCTGCTGAGTGTTTTTCGGCTGCTCCTGGAAAGAAGGCACTCCGGCGCCAACCATGATCAGCAGAAGGGCACAGCCTGGCGGAAGGACTACGAG
>WNFD01003611.1_pt1 | contig 16317 bp, 18 predicted proteins | sample 5400491 | NCBI WGS metagenome assembly WNFD01 (sample SAMN13153343, study PRJNA577476) | soil metagenome | isolation source: 120 cm saprolite under Douglas fir tree site 2 hole 2 replicate 2 | place: USA:California | collected 2015-04-18 | reverse complement strand
CGTCGCAGACGGGGCAGTCGAGCGGGTGGTTGCCGAGGAGCAACTGCAAGGTGGCCTTGCGGGCCTGGGCGATCTCGGGGGTCTCGGTCTGGACGACCATGCCTTCGGTGACCGTCGTGGTACAGGCGGTCTGGAGCTTAGGCATCTTCTCGATGCGGACGACGCACATGCGGCAGGCCGCCTGGAGCGATAGGCCGGGGTAGTAGCAGAAGGCGGGGATCTCGATGCCGGCGGTCTTGCAGGCTTCAATGAGGAGCGTGCCCGCGGGGGCGGTGAGTTGTTTGCCGTCTACGGTGAATTTTACGTCTGGCATGGAGTCCTTCTGGGGTTAAAGGTTAACGCAGAAAGCAGCCCGAAATCTCTGCGGATCAATGTGTGCTCCTTGCGGGATTCGCGTGCGTGCTGGCCAACGCTGCCTCAACAGCCGGATAGATTTTCGATGGATCGCTGGTCTCGTTCGTCCCTGTTCCGCAGACGATCTGCTGCCGGTCTTTCGTGACGACGAGAACCGTCGGCGTGTGGGTCAGATTGATACGCAGACCAAGGTCGTAGTCCGCCTGAACGGCCTTTGCGAGCGCGCCGTCCGGGTCTATCACAAAGGGCATCGTCTGGCCGTGTCGTTGCAGCCAAACCTGCGTGAAGTGTTGCAGGTCATCCTTGCTGGCGATAGAAGATTGCGCCTTGAAGACGTCGCTGCGATACTGGTCGGCGAGCTGTGGGCTGACCTTGTTCTGGATGTAGCGTGCGCAGACCGCTCCCTGGAACGTCCAGATGTGAGCAGGGAAGGGAAAGTCGTATCGCACCAGGGGAACGTTGGCGCGTTTGGCTGCATCGAGTTCGATTGGGTAGGCATAAGCGCAGCCCGGACACCCAAGGTCCTCAAAGACGACGATAGCGACCTTGCTCCCAGCAGGCGGCTTCAGAGAACTCAGATTACGAAATACGTTCGGAGGATTCGTACCGAAGGACTGAGCCCGCAAAGCGAATGGCGAAAGCAGGAGAGTAAGAGCTGCGAGTTGCGCCTGTCGCTTCATTTTGTATCGCATGGTTCTCCTCCCTTTACACGCTGCAGTTATTAGTGGCCAGCTCCGACCAGTTGTTCCACCGTGATGATCGGTGTCCCGGCCTTGTTGCCGGCGATATAGTCTTCGAACTCTTTGCGGAATTTCTTGACGAAGCCGAGCGTCGGCATCGCTGCCGCGTCGCCGAGCGGGCAGAACGTTCGGCCCATCATGTTTTCGGCGAGATACTGGACGTTGTCGACGTCTTTTTTGCTGCCGCCGCCGTTGTAGACGCGGGTGAGGGTCTTCTTGATCCAGTCCGTACCCTCGCGGCAAGGGATGCACCAGCCGCAGGATTCGTGCTGGTAGAAGGCGATGGTGCGGAGGGCGAACTCGACGATCGAGACGGTCTCATCCAAAACGACGATGCCGCCGGAGCCCAGCATGGTGCCCGCCTTGCCCATCTGGTCGAAGTCGAGGCCTACGTCGATCTCGTCGGCGGTGAGGACGGGGCACGAAGCGCCGCCAGGGACGACGGCTTTCAGCTTTTTGCCGTCCTTGATGCCGCCGGCGACCTCGTAGATGGCGCGCTTGAGATTGTAGCCCATGGGAAGCTCGTAGACACCGGGGCGCTCGACGTGGCCGCTGATGCCAAACAGCCGCGTGCCGCCGTTGCGTTCACTGCCGAGCTTGGCGTAGGCTTCGCCGCCCATCAGCAGGATGTGCGGGGCGGAGGCGATGGTCTCGGCGTTGTTGATGACGGTGGGGCCGCCGTAGAGGCCGACGACGGCAGGGAAGGGCGGCTTAATGCGTGGCACGCCGCGCTTGCCTTCGAGCGACTCCATCAGCGCAGACTCTTCGCCGACTTCGTAGGCGCCGGCGCCGGTCTGGGTGATGACGTCAAAGTCGAGGCCGCTGCCGAAGATGTTCTTGCCGAGGAAACCTTTGGCGTAGGCGTCAGCGACGGCCTTCTCGACGATCTTCAGCAGATAGCGGTACTCGCCGCGAAGATAGATGAAGCCGAGCTTCGAGCCGATGGCGAGGCCCGCGATCATCGTGCCTTCAATGACGGCGTGCGGGTCTTCGAGGAAGATGACGTGGTCTTTGCAGGTGCCGGGCTCCGACTCATCCCCGTTGACCAGGACGTACTTCGGCTTCTCCGACGTCTTGGGAACGAACGACCACTTCATGCCGGTGGGGAAGCCGGCCCCGCCGCGTCCGCGAAGGCCAGAGACCTTCATAGTGTCGATGATCCAGGCGGCCATCTTCTCCGGGCCTTGGGCAATGGCCTGCTGGACGGCCTTGTAGCCGTCGAGCTCGATGTATTTTTCGATGTTGGCGGCGCCCTGGCCGAAGCGGCGGGAGAGCACTCTGACTTCATCAGGATGACTGACGAGGGTCGGCATTATTTTTCGTCCTTTCCCTTGCCGTCGCGATACATCTTGAAGAGGGCATCGACTTTATCTGGAGTGAGATTCTCGTGGAAGTCGTAGTTGATCTGGATGGCGGGGGCCCAGCAGCAGGCGCCGATGCACTCAACCTCTTCCAGCGAGAAGACGCCGTCTTTGGTCGTCTCTTTATGGCCGATGCCAAGCTTGTGTTTGCAGTGGTCGAGGATCTCGTAGCCGCCGCGCAGCATGCAGGAGATGTTGGTGCAGACCTGCACGTTATATTTGCCCGCAGGTTTGGTGCGCAGCATGGAGTAGTAGCTGAGGACGTTGCGAACGTCGAGCTCGAGAAGGTCGAGCCGTTCGGCGATCTCGGTGACTACGGCGTCCGAGACGTAGCCGACCTCGTCCTGCGCATAGAGCAGCATGGGAACGAGCGCGGAGCGCTTGAGTGGGTAGAGGTTGACGAGTTTGTCGAAGCGGGCGGCCAGCTCCGGCGAAAAGATCGTATTGGCTATTTCACTCACGCTGCATCATCTCCCGCGCCAGCCTTTCGGCGGCAAGGTCCATCTCTTCGGCGATACCGTTCAGTTTAACCGTTCCATCTTCTTCCATGTTGAAGGGGTAACGATGTCCTTCACTGTCTTGAAGCGTCTCGTGCGTGAAGCGAAGCCAGCGGCTTCCGACACGGAGGGTAATCTCGTCTGCGCCGACTTCTACGACTGCATGATGCCGGCTGTTAAGTCCGTGGGCTGCGGCGTAAGAGCGAAGCAGCGATGCCCAGGAAGTCCAAAGCTCGGTGTGGAGTGCTGTGGTCATGTAAAGGGTGCCAGCATCAAAGAAACAAACTCTACTTGACTTCTCCCCTGTAACTCAGCGACACCATTCTCTATCCGCACAGCAAACTTTGTCGGTTCGATCGAGCTTGGCGTGTGAACATGAATACAGTCTTCACCTTTCCAGAAAGCGGTTGTTTTGCGAACTGGAGAATCGTTGCTACGTGGACGAAACGCTTCAATCGAGTACCAGATGCTTTGCGGTGCAGTAATCGCTACAAGGTCGTAGTCGGAGGTGCGGTAGTGTCGACGCAAAATCTCCTCGTAAAGTCCGGTAAGGAGTTGGCACCAGAGTTGCCAGTGAGCCATCCGTCGTGCGCGGTGGCAATCAAAACACTGACAATCGACTTTATGCTCGTCCACGGTCATCGGTCGATTTCTCCAAGCACGATATCGATCGATCCAATAACAGCCACGACGTCGGCCAACAGGCGCCCCTTGCACATAGTTTCAAGCGCCTGCAATGTCGCGTACGAAGGATTGCGCATGTGGACGCGGTAGGGTTTGGCGGTGCCGTCGGAGACGATGTAGTAACCCATCTCGCCGCGCGGCGACTCGACCGCTTGATAAACCTCACCTGCCGGCACACCAAAGCCTTCCGTAACAATCTTAAAGTGATGGATGAGGGATTCCATCTCGGTCTTCATCTTTTCACGGTCGGGAAGGATGATCTTGGGGGCGTCGGCGACGATGCGACCTGGCGGCATGCCATCGAGGGCCTGCTGGCAGATATTGAGGGACTCGCGCATCTCCTGCATGCGGACGACGTAGCGCGCCCAGACATCGCCAACATTGGAGACCGGCACGGCAAACTGGAACTTTTCGTAGCCGCTGTAGGGCATGTCGCGGCGCAGGTCCCAGTCGACGCCAGACGCGCGCAGCGGCGGCCCGGTGACGCCGAGGGCGATCGCATCTGCGGCGGAGAGGTAGCCAACGCCCTTGAGGCGGTTCATCCAGATCGGATTGCCGGTGAGCAGGTTCTCGTACTGGGTGATGCGGTCCGGCATGATGTTCAGGAAGTCCTGGACCTGCTTATAGAAGTCCAGCGGCGGCTCGAGCGCCAGGCCGCCGACACGGAAGTAGCTGGTCATCATGCGCTGGCCGGAGACGTTCTCGTAGATGCGCATGATGTCTTCGCGCTCACGCCAGCAGTACAGGAAGATGGTGAGCGCGCCGATGTCCATGGCATGAGTGCCCAGCCAGACTAGGTGCGACTGGATGCGCGTGAGCTCGTTCAACAAGACCCGGAGGTACTGGGCGCGCTCGGGAATCTCGAGGCCCAGCAACTTCTCGACCCCGAGGCAGTAGGCGAGGTTGTTGGTCATGGGGCAGAGGTAGTCGATGCGGTCCGTAAGCGGGACGACCTGCTGGTAGAACTTGGCCTCGCAGGTCTTCTCGATGCCGGTGTGGAGATAGCCGATGTCGGGAGCGAGCGAGACCACGGTTTCGCCGTCGATCTCGACCACAAGACGCAGCACGCCGTGGGTCGAGGGGTGCTGCGGCCCCATGTTGATGACCATGGTCTGGTCCTGGGCCGGCGGGTTCTGGCGATTGCGCGCGGAGTTCGCGACTACATCTTCGACCCCGGGGTCGATCGCTGCCGGGCCAGTCAGTTCTTCAACGGGGGATGCCATTAGCGGTAGCCCTCCACAGGGTAGTCCTTGCGTAAGGGATGCCCATTCCAGTCCTCGGGCATCATGATGCGGCGGAGGTTGGGGTGACCGCCGAAGTGAACGCCGAACAGGTCAAAGACCTCGCGCTCGTAAAAATTGGCGGAGGGCCAGACCGGGGTAATGCTGTCAACGGCTGCATCGCCGCTGTCGAGTCGGACGACGAGACGCAGCCGCTCCTTCAGCGACATGGAAAGAATGTGGTAAGTGATCTGGAAGCGCGGCTCCGAGGGGTACCAGTCCACAGCGGTGACATCTTCGAGGAAAGTGTAAGCGGCCTGCAGGACGGCCTCTCCAGCAGCGATGATGTTCTCGCGAGCGACCGTGATGGTCAGTTCGTTGCGGTCAAATTTTGCGTCGGTAGCGAGGCCGGCGAGCGCTTTGACTGCAGCGTTTTCAGGATGCGCCTCAAAGACGGCCTGCTTGCCCTTGATGGCTGAGGAAGGCTCGTACATTAGAGGTCTCCCTTATCGGTCGCCCAGTTGAGGATGCCTTTCTTCCAGACATAAAAGAGGCCGACGGCGACGAAGCCGAGGTAGACGATCATCTCATAGAAGCCGAACATCTTCGAACCGGTGATGCGCGGCAGCTGCTTGAAGATGACGGCCCAGGGAAGCACGAAGACGGCCTCGACATCGAAGAGGACGAAGAGCATCGCGACCATGTAGAAGCGGACGGTGAAGCGGCCGCGCGCGTCGCCGACGGGGTCCATGCCGCACTCGTAGGCGCTGGCCTTGGTGCGTGAATTTTTGTGCTTACCGATGAGGAAGGAGGCCCCCACCATTCCGCAGGCGAGTCCAAGAGCGACCAGGACCTGAAGCACGAGTGGAAGGTAGTTCCAGATGTATGGGTAACTGTGCATGGCCATCTTCGACTCTAAGATTGCGGCTGGCAAGTGTCAAGCGAACGAGGTGGTTCTTGCCTGCTACCGAAGTAGCGCTATGTACCTACCAATCAGGCGATTACCGAACTGCGCGGCGATGAGTCCGCCAATGCAAAGAAAGCTGCCGAACGGGAGTTTTGACGTCACTCCTGCTTTGCCGCGAGCTAGGAGAAAGGCGCCGTAGAGTGCAGCGGCGAGTGTGCCCACGAAGAGGGACAGGACCGCGGGCCAGAAGCCGAGGAAGGCGGCAATCATGGCGAGAAGTTTGACGTCGCCCAGGCCCATGCCTTCGCGGTGGCGGACGGCCCGGTAGAGCCAGCGGATGAGGAGGAGCAGAAGCGCGGCTCCGCAGATGGCGGCGATGCGACCCATGATCAGGCTCTCTGGACCGGTGAGAAAGACGTTGCCGTGGTCGGTGACGCCGCCGGGGCTGGTGAGATGGAGACTGTGTTTGGTGAGATGGACCTCATCTTCCCCGGGAGCAAGAAAAATGGCCTGAATGCAGACAAGAAAAAAGCCGATCGCAATGCCTGTGAAGGTGAAGGCGTTAGGCAGGATCATGGTTTGCCAGTCCATCACCATCAGGCCGATGAGCAGGAAGCCAAGGATGGCGAGATTGACGGCACTCCAACGCCAATCCGCAAAATTTGTGTCGCTCGTGGCGAACTCGAGGCGGATCGACAAGAGAAAACGTTCTGCCGCGGCCAGAAAAACCAGACCAACAGCCAATTCGACAAGTGGGTAACGCCACGGGATCGACCATTTGCAGTCGCGACAACGGCCCCGGAGCAGAACCCAACTGAGTATCGGAATGTTGCCGTACCAGCGGATGGGCGCTCCACATTTTGGGCAGTGAGAACGAGGGCGAATGATGGATTCGCGTTTTGGCAGGCGAGAAATGCAAACGTTCAGAAAACTGCCGAAAAGGAGCCCTGCAAGAAAGGCCGCGAGTTCGAAGATGCCGGACATGCCCACCCGATGAGTATACGGTTTGGAAGACCCATGCCCTATGTGAGGCCTAAAAACAGAAAGTACAAGCTAAGTCTCTTCGATGGAATACTTTGCGCAAAAAAGTACCCTGTAGGGGTATCGCCTAGAAATCGACATGCATGCGGACAGACTCGACCAGCACAGGGCCGCGATCTTTGTTGTAGCCGGGGTGGTTGATGTACTGCAGGTCGAGCGCGTAGTAGATTCCGCGCCAGGTGTGCAGATTGTAATAACCCTCGAGGATGTCTTCGCGGGCGTAGTTCAGTTTGCCGTCACCCAACAGGAAGCCGAGGCCCCCGAGCTTCAGGTAGGCCTGATGGTCGGCCTTGATGGCGTTTGAGACGAAGGTCACGCCGAGCTTGTCGTAGGGGCGACACCATCCTCTGCCGGAGTAGTCCCCGCCGAACTCGACGGTCTGGTCGTCTTCGGTGTAAGCGAAGGATTCGTGCTGGCCCTCGTTCCAGCCGATGCGGGTGAAGGCGCGCATATTCGTGGTCAGCTCCTGCTCGGCGTTCAGGGTGAAGCCGTACTTTACCGCGCCGTACGTCTCGTGCTTCGTGATCTCCGGTGTCGGATCTTCGCCGGAAACGTAGGCCTGGTTGGCGACGCGATAAAGACCCATGTGCGCGTGATTCACGTAGCCGAGGACGCGGACGACGCCTTTCCGATCAGGCGTAAGCGGACTGCCGAGAAGTGGTTTGCGCAGCTCAAACTCCCAGTTCTGACCACTGGCTTGCCGCAGGTTCCAGACGAGGTCGATGCCGTTGGCGACGGTCGGCATCAGGGCGATTCCGTAACGTGCGGCCCAGTTCTTATCGAAATACTCGGTCACAATGCCGTAGGTGTAGCCGCGGGTGTCCGCGTCGTAGTCCCACGCGCCGTTGTTGTCGACGGTCCAGTTCATGAACTGCAGGTGGCTGTCCGAGCCGACGCTGTTCAGGTCGAAGAAGTCAGGCATTCCCAGCTTGCCGACGTGGAACTCCAGCCGGCGCTCAGGTACCTGGGTGGCGAGGGAGAACGGCGTCCGTGTGCTTTCAACCATCTTGTCGGTGAAGCCGATGGTCTGGTGAAGCTGGGCGCGAGCCACATACGGCGTCGGGCCCAGGCTGGGATTGCGGACCACGTCCAGATTGGTAAAGCCTGCGAGACCGAACGCCTCGCTGAGGCCGCGGCCGCCGGCTGATTCAAGGTCGAAGATGACATCGGTTTCGGTCCTGGGATCGCGCCGCAGTTGCGCTCCGAGGTAGAGCGTGCCGATCACGGAGGTCTTGTACTCCCCGCGGCCAATGAAGCTGTTGGTGCCTTCGTAGGGTGAGTGGAACGGCCCATCCGCCTGGAAGATGATGTTCGCCTGCCCGGCGATGTAGAAGCGCGAATATTCCGAGTGGGGAAACATCGTCAGTGGTGGGTCACCCGACTCTGGCGACGGGGTCGGAGCGTCTGGCAATGTTGTTTGTGCGGGGCCTGCACCCGTCTTTAGTTGCGCGATAGCCGAACCGCAGGCAACAGACAGGACAACGGAGGCACCCAAGAGAAGGCGCTTCCGGATGAAATTTCTACTCATGAGAACTTTGATCTTCAGGCTTGCAGGTTAACAGAAGACGAACGATTTTGTTGCCTGGTCTACTTTGCCCTTGCTCCAACTACAACCAAACCAAGGCCAGCTACGAGTGATACAGTGCTGAAAATCGGCGAGAGAGGAAGGGTGTCCTGGGTTTTGCGGGAGATCTGAACCGAGCCAAGGTCGGCGACTTTTTTCCGGTGGGTGAAGGAGATTCCGCCAGTCGCAAATCCGATGATGCCGATGACGATGAGAACTATCCCGATAATGGTGACTGGCTTCATGGGCTCGTGGCCTTTCCCGAGCAGGTTGATGGGATGCCGTCAGGTGATGATTTAGATGTATCGGCGACCGTCTTCCTGCAGGCACTTGTCGACGATTCGAATCAGGCGTAATCTGCTTTTACACGGGAAAGGAGGATGGTCCAGCCTATGAAAATTGACTGTAATAGTTGCACAACAATACGTGAGGTGACTGAGGCTTAGAGCGTCCATAGCTCTAGTCCTGGCGGTCTTTTAGTTCGAAAGTCCACGCCGAGGCCAAGTCCGAGTATGGACGCCTCAGGTCAATCTCAACAGTTCACCGCCAGACGGCTCGCTGCTCTCTTTTGAGCGCGAGCCGTCTGCGTTTTTACGCATCCGAAACGGGTAGGATATTAATCATGAAACCTTTGGTGATCGCCGGAAGGGCCTTTCAATCGCGGCTTATCGTTGGTACGGGCAAATATAAGGACGGTGCGGAGACGCAGGCTGCCATCGAAGCCTCGGGTGCCGAGATGGTCACGGTTGCGGTGCGACGGGTCAATCTCGATCGGTCGAGCGAGTCGCTGCTGGACTTCATCGATCCGCGTCGCTACTTCCTGCTGCCCAATACGGCTGGGTGCTACACCGCGGACGAGGCGATTCGCGCGGCTCGGCTGGGGCGCGAGGTCGGGTTGTCGGACTGGGTGAAGATCGAAGTGATCGGCGACCAGCAGACGTTGTATCCGGATATCCAGGCGACGCTGGAGGCGACGCGCGTGCTGGTCAAAGAAGGCTTCACCGTGCTGCCGTATACCTCGGACGACATTGTCTTCGCGAAGCGGCTTATCGATGCGGGCGCGGCGGCAGTGATGCCGCTAGGGGCGCCGATCGGCAGCGGGCTTGGATTGCAGAACACGGCGAATCTGCGCATTCTGCGCGAGCTGATTACCGAGGTGCCGCTGATTGTGGACGCCGGTGTGGGGACGGCCTCCGATGCCGCGGTCGCGATGGAGTTGGGCTTCGATGCGGTGCTGATGAACACGGCGATTGCAGCAGCCAAAGATCCGTTGCTGATGGCTGAGGCGATGCAGCATGCGGTTCTGGCCGGGCGGCAGGCGTTTCTCGCGGGAAGGATGCAGCGAAAGCTGTATGCGACGGCCAGTTCTCCTCTTGAAGGGATTTCTCGATAGACCGCCCCTCCGTATTCAGGCGGACTCAATCTTGATAGTCCGAAGGTACAGCAAAATGCAGTAAACTTCGCCCATGCGAGTCTTCGGGATCGATTGCGGAACGGAGTTCACCGGCTATGGTGTGGTGGAGGTGGATTGCGACGCCCGGATGCCTCGTCTGGTGCATCTCGCCGCAGGGACGATCCGGCTCAGCAAGAAAGAAAAGACACCGCAGCGGCTCGCTCAGATTTATGCAGAGCTGACTGCTCTGTTGGCGCTCCATCAGCCGGAGATCGTCGCCATTGAGGAGGTCTTCTTCTCCGCCAATGCGAAGTCTGCATTGAAGCTCGGACAGGTCCGGGGCGTCGCGATGCTGGCCGCGGCGACCAGTGGTCTGCCGGTGGTTGAATATGCGCCGCTGTCGATCAAGAGCTCCGTGGTCGGTTACGGGCTTGCCGGCAAGGAGCAGGTGCAGTTCATGGTGCGGCGTCTGCTCGAGAACGAGAACGCCTTCGATTCGGCCGATGCTGCCGATGCTTTGGCTATCGCGATCTGCCACATCCACACCGCGCAGACGCTCGAACTCCAGGGCGCGCGCCGATGAGGGCTGTTATTCGCAGTGTGCTCGGAAGCGTGTTGGTTGTGTGTGCCGCTGTTGCGTTCGTCGCCGCCCAGACGGCCGCGCCTACGGCGGATGCCTCTGCCTCAAAACAAGCTGAGGTGAGCTTTCAATTCGATCGTACGGGGCTGCCGGTTCCGCGCTTCACTCTGCGGATACGAGAGGACGGCACAGGCCGCTATCAGGCAGACCAGGCGGAGACGCCTGCCACGGCGAACTCGATGCGCGGTCAGGCAGCCCAGCACATCGACCGTCCCATCAACCTGACTCGGGGGACGGTCGCGAAGATATTCAAGGCAGCCCGAGCCGCGAACTACTTCAACATCGAATGTGCGTCGAAGGCGAAGAACATAGCGGACACGGGCAAGAAGACGCTGACCTACACAGGCGCTGAAGGTTCAGGATCGTGCACCTATAACTACTCCGAGAACAAGACGGTTGACACGCTGACCGGCACCTTTCTCGCCATTGCCTACACGATGGACGAGGGCCGCAGACTGGAGTTTCTGCATCGGTATGACCGGCTCGGGCTGGACGCGGAGATGATCTCATTGGGGCAAGAGGCTGAGGCGGGACGTGCACTGGAGCTGGGTACGATCGCGCCGACGCTGGCTGTGATTGCCGACGACACGGCAGTGATCCAGCGCGTACGATTGCGGGCGCAGAAGATGCTGGAGCAGGTGGCGGCAGAAAATCACTGAAGCTGTCGGCTGAGCGTGAGCGTCTAATATCCAGTGTCGTTTGGGCTCGGGGGTTTGTTATGCGCGCGTTCGCGTCGCGATGTCGGCGGTGTAAGGATTTGGCTGCTGGTTTGGGCGCCGGAATGGCTCTACTCCTTCTTCTTTCTTCAGCGTGGACCCTCGATGCACGAGCGGACGATGCTCCTGCCCACCGCGCGGCCCGACTCAGCTTTTTGCAGGGCGACGTGACCGTCGATCATCTGGATAACACTGCAGGCGATCCTGCCCAGATCAACATGCCGCTGGCCGAGGGTGCGCGCCTGACCACGGGCGAAGACGGCCAGGCCGAGGTGGAGTTTGAGGACGGCAGCGTCGTCCGCTTGACGCCCAACAGCTCTCTGGGATTAAGTGTCCTGAGCGTGGATCCAGCGGAGAACTTTCATACGCAGATGACGGTCCTGCATGGACTCGTCTACGCGGAGCTACGCGCATCATCCAAGTACTTTTACGTAGTTGACGCGGGTGGAGAACTCATCTCGCCAGTTGCGAATGCTACTGTCCGCATCAATCTGGATCAGCCGCCCGCGACGGTCTCGGTCTTCGATGGCACGGTGCAAGTTGAACACGCCAGCACACCTGAGGCGGACGGCTACAAGAGAGATGTGCGTGCAGGTGAGTCGCTGACTGGCGACGCCTCCGACAGCAGCCAGTATTCCGTGTCGCAGAACGTTGAACAGGATTCCTGGGACGAGTGGAACCGGGGACGCGATCAAGCCCGAGCTGACGCAGCGTTAAACCGGACGACTGTGAGGGACCGCTTCGCAGGCGATCAGGGCTACGGGTGGTCCGATCTCGACGCCAACGGAAGCTGGTACGACGTTCCGGGTCAAGGCCAGATCTGGCAGCCTATCGTGGCGCAGGACGCCGACTTCGATCCTTACGGGTATGGCAGCTGGGTCGCCTATCCCGGCACGGGATATGTCTGGGCGTCGGGCTATGTGTGGGGCTGGACCCCCTTCCGCTGTGGCTGCTGGTCGTACTGGAACGGCTTTGGGTGGGGATGGTCGCCGGGAGCCGTCTGCGGGCGAGCAGGAGGGGGCTTCGGAAGAGGCTCTGGCGGCGGAGTGTATGCCGTAAACATCGTTCATCCGCCACTGAACTATCATGCTCCCACCCGGCCCGTTCATGAACCCGGCATGCTTCATCCCATTCCGGTCGGCCGTCCTCCCCGCGAGCCAGCTAACGGGCTGCATCCCTCGCACGAGCCTCGTATGATCGCCGGTGTTCCCGTGGAACCGATACGGCCGGTTGGTAATGCATCGAAGGACCGCGGCCCATCGACTCTTGTTTTGCGGAATGACTTGGCCATCGAACACGTAAGTCGACAGCCAACATCAGGCGCAGCCGGTTCGGTTCCTGCCGCGACAGTTCGAAGCGACTCGCGCTCGATGTATCGGCCAGCGCCCCCGCCCGTTGTGGTCAATGGCACCGAACCACCAGCGAGGCAGATGCGCCCGCCCTCGCCCCCGCCGCAGAACTCGGGCTTCCCAGCGCAGGTACCAGGCGAGCACCCCGCGTCACGTGCGTACCAACCCGCGTATACGCCTCGGCCATCGCCTCCTCCTTCTTCTCCGCCGCCAGCTTCGCGGCCAATGCCACCGCCAACTCCTCGTACGGTCCCAACCGCTCCCGCCGCCTCACCAAAATAGCTAGCGTTAACAATCACGAATGATTGCGCGGTTCCAGTTACTGAGGCGTAACGGCGGTAGCAGGAACTCCGGTTCTCGACAGGGAGCGGTACAACTCCGCCATCGGCTCCAACGCCAGCGATTCGGCGCGGGCCTGTGCCGGAATGCTGGCTGGCCACGCCGCGGAGAGTTCTTCGACGGAATATCCGGCGGCACGCAGGTTGTTCTGCAGCGTCTTTCGCTTTTGCGCGAAGCATTGCCTCAGAAAGCTATTGAACCCCGCAGCATCGACGCCGAGCTCGGCAAACCGCGGCGCAAACTGCAATCGCAGCACGGTGGAGTAGACGTCCGGAGGCGGCGAGAACGCCGACGGTGGCAGGGTGAACAGATTGTCGACCCGCGCGTTCATTTGCGCGGTAGCCGAGAGCAGGCCGTAGTCACGAACGCCAGGAGCAGCGGAGACGCGGTCGGCGACCTCGCGCTGCATCATCAGAACAGCACGGGTAATCAGCCCCGCACTGCCTGCAGCAAAGAGCTGCAGCAGAATATCCGAGGTGATGTAGTACGGCAGGTTGCCGATGACATCAGCGGTTTCGCCGTGGGGCACAAGCGCTCGAAGGTCGGCTTTGAGAACGTCGGCTTCGATAATCTGTACCTGCGGCTGATCGCGAAATCGGAAGGCCAATTCGGCGGCCAGGGCCCGGTCGAGTTCCAGCGCAATCAGCCTGCGGCAGCGCCCGACGAGTATCTCGGTGATGGCGCCATGGCCCGGTCCAATCTCGATCACGGTCCGCTTGCTAATATCGCCAAGGGCGTCGACGATGGCATGGCGGGCAGCATCATCCACAAGAAAGTTCTGCCCGAATTTTGGCTTACGTTTCATCTGCATCCGTGTAACTCGCCGCGTGCTCTTATAGACTAACGGTTTGGTTGAAAAGAAAAAGGACGACAGAATGCATATCGTATTTGCGGCATCGGAGTGTACTCCGTGGGCTAAGACGGGCGGACTGGCAGATGTGGTGAGCGCGCTTCCGCGTGCCCTGGCCAAGCTTGGCCACAAGGTCAGCGTATTTATTCCGTACTACCGGCAGGTTGCCAAGGCCGTGCCGAACCCTCCGGTCGTTCTTGAGAGCGTGACCATTCCGTTCCCGTCCTACAACCGCTTCGTCCGCGTCCTCAACGGTGGCGTAGATGCGGGAGTGCAGACATACTTCATCGATTGCCCCGAATTGTTCGATCGCGAAAGCCTCTACGCTACGCCCTCCGGCGACTACCCCGACAACGCGGAACGCTTCGGCCTGCTTAGCCGCGCGGTCATCGAAGCTTCGAAGGTGATCGAGGTTCCCGATGTCTTCCATGTGCACGACTGGCAGACTGCGATGCTTGCTGTCCTGCTGCGCTCCACCTACTTCTTTGATCCCGTTTTGCGTCACGTTCCGGCTGTGTTGACGATCCACAACGCAGGTTATCAGGGCTGGTTTCCGCCGCAGACGATGGAAAAACTGCTGTTGCCCTGGGACATGTTCACCTTCGACAAGCTGGAACACTACGACACGATGAACTTTCTGAAAGGCGGCATTGTCTACGCGGACGCCATCACTACTGTCAGCCGCAAGTACGCCGAGGAGATCCAAACAGCCGAGTTTGGCAACGGCCTCGAGGGTGTTTTACGGAAGCGCAGCGGCGATCTCTTCGGCATCCTCAACGGCGTCGACTACGAGGAGTGGAACCCGGCGACTGATCCGCACATTGCGGCGCACTATTCTGCGGAAAACCTTGCAGGCAAGAAGGAATGCCGGCGCGACCTGCTGCATGCCTTTGGACTTGAAGGCGTCAGCGATGAAACGGCCGTGATTGGCATCGTCTCCCGCTTCGCGACACAGAAGGGCTTCGACTTCATCGTCGAAATTATGGACAAGCTGGTAGAGCAAGACATGGTGTTGACGATCCTCGGCAATGGCGAGGAATACTACGAGCGCCTGTTGGTGGAGATGGCTAGCCGTCACCCCGCGAAAGTCCGGGTTCAGGTGAAGTTCGACAACGTGATGGCGCACAAGATCGAGGCTGGCGCCGACATATTCCTGATGCCTTCACGCTACGAGCCCGGGGGCCTGAACCAGATTTACAGCCTGAAGTACGGCACCATCCCTGTGGTTCGCGCTACAGGGGGTCTCGAAGACACCATTGATGAGCAGCCCAACGGCGGCGGGAACGGCTTCAAGTTCTGGGGCTATGGTCCGTGGGCGTTGCTGGATGCTATCCACCGCGCGCTCAGTGCCTTCCGCAACAAGAAAGAGTGGACGGAGATGATGAAGCGCGCCATGGCGCAGGACTTTTCCTGGGACAAGCCTGCAGCCGAGTATGTGAGAGTGTACGAGCGGGTCATTCAGAATCGAAGCTAAGTTCTATTCGTAGTATCTGCGGCTTCTGAACCGTTCATTAATTTTGAATCCATTATATGCATATACATCTAATGGAGTATGACAAAGTCGCTCACCCCATCGCTCCCTTGCATGTGTGCTAGTTTTCGCCGTGCATCGCGGGCACTTACTCAGCTCTACGAGGAGGCGCTGCGTCCGGTTGGGCTGCGGGCCACGCAGTTCACCGTTCTGCAAACGCTCTCCCTTGCCGGTGAAGTTACCCAGGGAGAACTGGGGCAGATTCTGGCCATGGATAGCACTACGCTTACACGGACGCTCAACATTATGGGCCGCCATGGCTGGATAGCGAAGCGGCGTGGCGAGGATCGCAGGGAGTGGCGAATGCGATCTAAAGCCGGCGAGACCGAGTTCAAACAAGCATTGCCCCACTGGGAAAAGGCGCAAACACGGTTGCGCCGGCAGCTTGGAGATGAACTCTCGGACAACCTTATGAAGCTGACTCAAAAAGTAACCAACGCACTCATCGACTAAGGAGAATCATTATGACAAACGCAAAGTATGCAAAGCTCACGACTCGTCTGATCTTCGTCTGGTTCCTCTTCTCTCTCACCGCTTCGGCCCTGCATATCTTCAGCACCGCGCCGGATCAACCGCCCATTCCCCTTGGACTGGCAGTGCTCATTCCAATCGGTATCTTCGTGATATGGGCCTCCGTCTCGCAACCATTTCGGCAGTTTCTGCTGTCTTTGGATCCGCGTACGTTGACCATTGTGCAAGCCTGGCGGATCGCAGGCTTTGTCTTCCTTGTGCTGTATGCCTACAACATCTTGCCGGGTCAGTTGGCGCTGCCCGCAGGCTGGGGAGACATCGCGATAGGAGCCACCGCGCCGCTTGTCGCATTGAAACTAGCCAATCCCCATCACCGGAAGAGTTTCATCCTCTGGCAGTTGCTTGGAATTACAGATCTGGTCAATGCAGTCGGCATGGGCGTGGCTGCCCGGTTCATCAACCCGCACGGGATTGCAACCAGCGCCATGACGGTGCTGCCAATGAGCTTGATTCCGACCTTCGCCGTACCGCTGTTTATGATCCTGCACTTCATCTCCATCGCGCAGGCTCGGCAGTGGCAGGAGCGGCCCTATTCGCGGGTTGGCGAACCACTGCAATCATCTGCTCTGTGAACCGCCGGGTTCAGGAGGCCGACCTTCT
>WNFD01011058.1_pt1 | contig 16318 bp, 14 predicted proteins | sample 5400491 | NCBI WGS metagenome assembly WNFD01 (sample SAMN13153343, study PRJNA577476) | soil metagenome | isolation source: 120 cm saprolite under Douglas fir tree site 2 hole 2 replicate 2 | place: USA:California | collected 2015-04-18 | reverse complement strand
CCCATCCGGGTGATCCGCACCTCGGCGATTCCCAATGACGTGACCTTCGAGGACTGCGAGATTCCCGCCGAGAACCTCATCGGCCAGGAGGGCCAGGGCCTCGACCTGGCCTTCGATCTCCTGGTCAAGAACCGCTTCCCGTACTCGGCCTGCAATCTCGGGGTGGCGACGGCGGCGCACCGCATGGCCGTCGAGCACGCCAAGCAGCGCTCGACGTTCGGCGCCCCGCTGAGCCAGCGCCAGGCCATCCAGTGGATGCTGGCCGACGCGGAGGTGGAACTGCGCGCGTGCCGCTGGCTCATCTGGGAAGGCGCGTGGAAAGCCGATCGCGGCGAGGACGCGCGGGTCGAGGCCTCCATCGCCAAGCTCTACTCGAGCGAGGTGCTTGGCCGCGTGATCGACGCGGCGGTCCAGATCCACGGCGGCTACGGGGTGTCGAAGGAGTTCCCGCTGGAGCGCTGGTACCGCGAGGCCCGGGTGCGCCGCATCGGCGAGGGGCCGTCGGAAGTGCACCGGATGGTCATCGCGCGCTCACTCTTCAGATAGATCGGAGCCGGTCAATGGCGACATTCAACTTCGAGCTGTCGACGCTTCCCCCCGAAGCCGAAGCGCTGCGCGACGAGGTCCGCACCTTTCTCAAGCGCGAGATGGCCCAGTACCGGCCCGCGGAGCGGGCGCGCTCCTGGGGTGGCTTCAACCCGGTGAGCGCGCACTGGGTGGCCGACCGCCAGAGCGGCCCGCTGCTCCTGCGCTTCGGCACCGAGGAGCAGCGCCAGCGCTTCCTGCCCCGCATCGCGCGCGGCGAGCTGGCCTTCGCCATCGGCATGAGCGAGCCGGACTCGGGCTCGGATCTGGCCTCCGTCCGCACGCGGGCCGAGAAGGTCGCGGGCGGCTACAAGGTCACCGGCACCAAGATCTGGACCAGCAACGCGCACCTCTCCGACTACGCGATCGCGCTGTTCCGCACCAAGGTGGTGCCGGACAAGAAGCACGAGGGCCTCTCCCAGTTCCTCGTGGACCTGAAGTCGCCGGGCATCTCGATCCGCCCGATCATCGACCTGGCCGGCGGCCATCACTTCAACGAGGTGCATTTCCAGGACTGCCTCGTCCCCGACGACATGCTGGTCGGCAAGGACGGCGAGGGCTGGAAGCAGGTGACCACCGAGCTCGGCTTCGAGCGAAGCGGCCCCGAGCGCTACCTCTCGTCGCTCCAGCTCGTGATCGACCACTTCACCGCGCACCTGGTGACGCTGCGGCAGATGTCGCTCTCGATCGCCACCATGCTGCAGGCCGGGCAGAACCCGAACCTGGAGGCCGCGGTGATGAAGGACATCGGCACCACCTTCGAGCAGGAGATCCCGGAGTCGGTACACGCGCTGACCGGCGCCGAGCCGCGCATCGGCAGCGGGACCGAGTTCGAGAAGACGCTCGGCTATCTGGTGCAGCACGCCCCGTCGTTCTCGCTGAGAGGCGGCACTCGGGAAGTGCTACGCGGCATCATCGCCCGCGGCTTAGGCTTGAGGTAGGGCGAGGTGCAGCCGAAGGCGAGCCGAGCGAATACAAGAAGAGCAGTCAGGGGGCGGCCATGAACGAGCTCCAGACGATTCTCGCCGAGACGTGCACGCGCCTCTTCACCCATCACGCCACCACCGCGGTGCTGGAGGCGGCCGAGAAGGGCGAGTGGCCCGCCGCGTTCTGGCAGGCGCTGGAGGAGAACGGGCTCACCCTGCCGCAGGTGCCGGAGGCCCGCGGCGGGGCGGGCGGCTCCTGGAACGATGCCTTCCTGGTCCTGATGGCGGCCGGTCGCTTCGCGGCGCCGGTCCCGCTGGCCGAGACCATGCTGGCCGGCGCGATCCTGGCCGAGGCGGGCCTGGACGCGCCGCTCGGGCCCATGACCGTGGCGCCCGTGCATATAGATGAAGGCCTCACCCTGGCCCGGCAGGGTAGCGGCTGGGCCTTGAGCGGCCGCGCGACCCGCGTGCCGTGGGGCGCGCGGGCCGCGCACGTGGTGGTGGTGGCCGACGCCGGCGGCGCGCCGATGGTCGCCCTGGTGGCGGGCGGGCGCGCCAAGACCGAGGCGGACGGGAGCCTCGCGCTCGAGCCGCGCGACACGCTCACCTGGTCCGGCGCGCCGGTGGTGGCGGCGGCTCCCCTGCGCGGCCGGCTCGGGAAGCAGCCGGTGTGGGCGGGCGGCGCGCTGGTGCGCTCGGCGCAGATGGCGGGCGGCCTCGAGTTCCTGCTCGCCCAGTCGGTGAAGTACGTGACCGAGCGGAAGCAGTTCGGCCGGCCGCTCGCCGCGTTCCAGGCCATCCAGCAGAACCTGGCGCTCCTGGCCGGGCACACCGCGGCGGCCGGCATGGCGGCCCAGCAGGCCTTCCACATGGTCGAGCGCACCAGCGAGGGCGGTGACGCGTCGTTCGAGATCGCGGTGGCCAAGGTGCGGACCGGCGAGGCGGCGAGCCTGGGCGCGGGCATCGCGCACCAGGCGCACGGCGCGATCGGCTTCACCTACGAGCACTCGCTGCACTTCGTCACCCGCCGGCTCTGGTCCTGGCGGGCCGAATTCGGCGCGGAGAGCCAGTGGTCGGTGGCGCTGGGTCGCGAGGTCGCCGCGCGCGGCGCGGAGGCCCTCTGGCCGCACATGACGTCACGCTAGGAGAGAGACATGCACACGCTCACGCTCGGTGAGGTCTCGATCTCGCGTATCGTCGAGATCGGCCGCTCGGCCTTCCCCACCACCCAGATGCTCCCGGAGTCCGACGCCGGGCGGATCGTGCAGCATCACCGCTGGATCAAGCCGCACTTCTTCGACGACGTGACGGGCGACCTCGGCTCACGCATCCAGACCTGGATCGTGCGCACGCCGCAGCACACGGTGCTGGTGGACACCGGCGTGGGCAACGACAAGAGCCGGCACGAGACCGAGCTCTGGAACAAGCGGAGCGGCGGCTACCTCGACGATCTCCGCGCGGCCGGCGTCACGCCCGAGCAGGTGGACCTGGTGCTGTGCACGCATCTGCACGTGGACCACGTGGGCTGGAACACGCGGCTCGTCGACGGCCGCTGGGTGTCCACGTTCCCGAAGGCCCGGTACGTCTTCCCGGGCGAGGAGTGGGAGTTCTGGAAGCACGAGAACGAGGCCGGGCGCGAGAAGTCGGGCTGCATCGCGGACAGCGTGGTGCCGGTGGTCGAGGCGGGCCAGGCGGTCATGGTCGACAGCACCTACCAGGTGGATCCGTGGCTCTCGTACGAGCCGTGGGTGGGCCACACGCCCGGCCACGTCGGCGTGCGCCTGCACACCAGCGCGGGTGACGCGGTCTTCTCCGGCGATCTCATGCACCGGGTGGTGCAGGTGGCGGAGCCGCAGTGGAGCAGCATCTTCTGCTACGACGCGCAGCAGGCCGCGGCCACCCGCAAGGCCTTCGTGGAGCGCCACGCCGCCTCGGGGGACCTGGTGCTGCCCGCCCACTTCCCGCATCCCGGGCGCATCGTGCGCGACGGCGACATCCACCGCTTCGAGCCGGTCATGCTCGACGCGATCGCCGCGGCGAAGGCGTGAGCTTCGCGCCGATGCTTCCGCTCGACGGCATCCGGGTGGTGGAGGTCGCGCAGAACCTGGCCGGGCCGATGGCCGCCGAGATCCTGGCCCACATGGGCGCCGACGTCATCAAGGTGGAGCGGCCGGAGGGCGACGACGCGCGCAAGTGGGGCCCGCCGTTCTGGAAGGGCGTCTCGCCGGGCTTCCTCGCGGTCAATGCCAACAAGCGCGGGATCAGCCTCGATCTCAAGGACCCGAAGGCGGTGGCGTGGCTGCTCGACTTCCTCGGCGGAGCCGACGTGCTGGTCCAGAACCTGCGACCGGGCTCGCTCGAGGAGATGGGGCTCGGCCCCGACACGGTGCTCGCGCGCCACCCGCGGCTCATCTATTGCTCGGTATGGGCCTTCGGGCGCTCGGGCCCGCTCAAGATGAAGCCCGGCTTCGAGCCGATGGTGCAGGCCTTCTCCGGCCTCATGATGATGAACGGCGACGACGGCGGGCCGCCGACGCGGATCGGTACCTCGATCCTCGACTACGGCACCGGCATGTGGACCGCGATGGGCGCGCTCGCCGGGCTCATGCAGCGTCAGCGCACCGGGCGCGGCTGCGTGGTGGACGCCTCGCTCTACGAGACCGGCCTCGCGTGGCTCAAGGGCCACTTCGCGAGCTATCGCGCTTCCGGCGAGGTGCCCGAGCGCCATCGCACCGGCAGCAAGCGCGTGGTGCCGTTCCAGGGCTTCGAGACCAAGACCGGCACCATCATCGTGGCCGCCGGCAACGACCGCCTCTTCGCCAAGCTCGCGGGCGTGGTGGGTCACCCGGAGTGGGCCAAGGAGGAGCGCTTCACCACCAATGCCGCGCGGGTCGCCAACAAGGCCGCGCTGCTCGCCGAGCTCGACGCGATCTTCCTGACCCGCACCAAGGGCGAGTGGATCGACCTGCTGGAAGCGGGCGGCGTGCCCTGCGGCCCCATCCACACCCTGCCCGAGGCGGTGACGCAGCCGCAGGCCCTAGCCCTCGGCATCATCCAGCGCCTCCCCGGCGACGACTACGACGTCGTTTCGCTGCCGCTCTCCTTCGACGGCCAGCGCCCCCCAATCCGCCGCGCCCCCCCGCGCATCGGCGAGCACAACGCCGAGATCAAATAGCGGGGTCAGGTCTTGAATTACGACATTTCCTCGCGCGCGGCCTTCCGATGGCTAGCCAGAGAAATGTCGTAATTCAAGACCTGACCCCAAGCAGGCGGACGAGAGGCTCGAGGTTGCGGGGATCGGGTGTGAGCTGGCCGACGCCGTGCGCGTGGAAGGCGGCCACCACCGCGTCGTTGAAGGGCGTGGGAATGCCCACGTTGCGGCCCTCGGCGGCGACGAAGCCGTTGAGATAGTCGATCTCGGTGCGGCGGCCCTTCATCACATCCTGCAGCATGGAGGGCCGGCCGCCGCTCCGGCTCTGCGCGTCCGCCGCGATCTCGCGGCCGAGGATCTCGATGTCGGCCGCGCCGGAGGCCTCCGCGAAGCGCTTGGCCGCGATGCCCAGGATGGGCTCGATGCGATGGCCGAGCACGGTGCCGACCCGCACCACCTCGGCCCCGATGTGAGCGGCGACCCGGCGCGGCACCGATTCCGAGCGCACCTCGGCGGTGCCGAGCCCGCTCAGGCCCGCGAGCGGGTTCAGCATGCAGTTGAGCGCGAGCTTCGACCAGCGCTCGCCCCACAGGTTGGTCGTCACGACCGCGGGCGCGACCTCGCTCATGATCTCCGCGATCCGGCGGGCGCGCGGCGAGTCGGTGCCGTCGTGCTCGCCGATCTTGAAGGCGGCGTTGCCCCGGTCCGTCCGGATGGCGTGGGCCGCCTCGTACATGCCGGCGCTGATGAGGATGACGCAGCCGAGCGTGCGCTCGCGCCCCGCCACCGCGGCCACGCGATGGTCGTTGATGCCGTTCTGGAAATCCACCACCACCCCGTCGGGGCGCCGCAGGTGGTCCACCGCCAGCTGGGTGGCCCACTCGGTGTCGTAGGACTTCACGGCCACGAACACCGCCTCGAACGGCTCGCGCACCTGGCCGAACTCGCCCAGGGTCAGGGCCCGCACGGACACGACGTGCTCGCCGCAGCTACCGGAGAGCCGGAGCCCGCTGCTCTTGATCTGCTCCACGTGCTCGGGCCACGGATCGGCCAGCGTCACGTCGTGGCCGGCCTTGGCCAGCAGGCCGCCCACCACGCAGCCGATGGCTCCGGCCCCGATGATGCCGATCCGCGCTTTCTGAGCGCCCATGAGTTCCTCCCGGCCCGCGGCCTCGATCACCGCCGCCGCGTGGCCCCGCGTAGGCTACCGGACTTGCGCGCGGCGGCGCAAGGGCGTCAGCGGCGCCGCCGCCGCATGATCCAGCGCTCGCGCGCGATCCAGCCGGCGACCGCCAGCACCCCGGTCACGATCGCCACGATCAGCCAGCCGGTGTCCCCCATTCGCGTCCTCCCTCTATCGGGTTGAACTTTACCGGGTTGAAGTTACCGAGCGACATCGGTCCCGCGCACGGGGCCGGGCGTCAAGCTTCAAGAAAACCGGACCTTGCGTGTGGCCCGCGGCGGGCACGGGCATTGCCTCTCTCAGAGCACGATCCGGGCCGTTGCGCGGAGGGTATGATGTCGCCGGGTACCTGACGCGATGCAGCGGAACGCGGCTCAGTCCAGCGTGCTCGTCCTTCGCTCGGTGAAGTCTTGGAAGGCGTACGGCGCCGCCCTGCTGGCGGTCGGCCTCGCCTTCGCCTGCACCTACCTCGCGGTGCCGCTCGCCGAGCGGTCGCAGCTCTTCCTGCTCCTGGCCGCCGTGGTCGTCAGCGCCTGGTACGGTGGCCTCGGCCCGGGCGTCCTGGCCACCGGCGTCGCGGTCGTGGGGCATTTGGCTTTCTTCGAGCCGCCGTACGCCGACGACCTCCTCCGGGTCCTGGTCTTCGTGCTGGTGGCCGGGGCCATCAGCGCTCTGGCCGCCGGTCGCCGCCGTGCCGAAAACCGGGTGCGCGAGCAGCGGGAAGAGATGGCGGTCACGCTCGCGAGCATCGGGGACGCGGTCATCGTCACGGACCGTGCCGGGCGCATCACGTTCATGAACACGGCGGGGGAGCGGCTCACCGGGTGGACCGCGGACGAGGCCCGTGGGAGCGCGCTCCCGACGGTCTTCGTCATCGTGAACGAGGAGACGCGGGGGCTCGTCGAGATCCCGGCGGCGCGGGTGCTCCTCGAGAACCAGGTGGTCGCGGTGCCCGCGGGCACCCTGCTGGCGCGGCGGGGCGGGGACGAGCGCGCCATCGACGGCAGCGTCGCCCCCATCCACGATCGCGCGAACGACTCGGTGGGCGTGGTGCTCGTCTTCCGCGATCTCACCGAGCGGCGCGCCAGCGAGCGCGAGCAGGTGGAGGGCCTCGCGCGCGAGCAGGTGGCCCGGCGCGACGCGGCGGCGCTGTCGGCGGTGGGCCAGGCCCTCGTGCAGTCGCTCGACACCGAGAGCGTGGGCCGGTATATCGCCGAGGGCATCCGCGCGCTGCTCGGCGGGACCGTGTCCGTCCTGTGGGAGCTGGAGCACGCCTCGAACCGTCTGGTGGCGGTCGCGACCTCCGGATCGGGCAGCCCGTTTCCCCCGGGCACCCGGATCCCGCAGGACGAAGCGCTTGCCGGCTTCGCGGTGCGCGAGGGTCGGCCGGTCTCGACGTCCAATATCCTGACCGACCCGCGCCTCACCCTCACCGCCGAGACCCGCGCGCTGGTCGAGCAGTCCGGGCACGGTTCCGTGCTCGCGGTGCCGCTGACCATCGGCGGCCGGGTCACCGGGGTGCTCGCGGTCGGCGACGTGACGGGTCGCGCCTTCGGCGCGGAGGAGATCCGGCGACTTCAAGATTTCGCCAACCAGGCCGCCATCGCGCTCGAGAAGGCACGCCTCTTCGCGCTCGAGACGTCGCGACGCGAGCAGCTCGAGGCCCTCGCCAACGTGCAGCGCGATCTCGATGGCGCCGGCTTCGCCTATCTCTTCGACGAGGAGAGCCAGTCCCTCGGCGCCCGGGTGTGGGGCCGGGCCGAGCCGGAGTCGGAGGCCCCGTTCCCGGCGGAGGGCGGGATGGTGGCGAGCTGCGCGGGCGCGCGCTGCGGGCTGCTCGTCAACGACTATCCCCGCTCGCCGTACGCCCTGCCCGCGGTGGTCCACCTGGGGGTGCGCCACGCGATGGCCCAGCCCCTCGTGAGCCGAGACCGGCTGCTGGGCGTGCTGGTCGTGGCCCGCCGCGTGGACGTCCCGTTCCGGCCCGAGGACTTCGCGGGCTTCGAGGGCCTCGCCGTGCAGGCCGCGGTGGCGATCGATAACGCGATCCTCTTCGTGGAGGCGGGCCGGCAACGGCGCGAGGCGGAGGTGCTCGCCGAGCTGGCCCGCTCCATTAACTCCGCGCAGGACGTGTCCACCGTCCTGCAACGCGTGGTGGACGGCGCCAAGGAGCTCTGCCGGTGCGATCTCACCAGCGTCGCCCTGCGCGAGACGGCGAGCGGCGCCATCGTCATGCGTAACCGCGCCGGTGAGTACCGGGGGGCGCAGGAACGCTTTGTGGTTGAGCCGGGCCGCGGCGCGGGAGGGCTCGTGCTCGAGTCGGGCCGCCCGTTCCGCAGCGACAGCATGGCAGACGACCCGCGGATCACGCAGGCCTACGCGCACGTCATTGCGCTTGAGGGCCTCGTGGCGAGCCTGGTGGTCCCGATCATGGTGGAGGGCCGCGTCGAGGGCCTGCTCTACGTGCACCGGCGCACGCCGAAGCCCTTCAACGACCGCACCGAGGCCGTCCTGCGCCAGCTCGCGGAGTACGCGGCCATCGCCATCCACAACATGCGCATGCTGGCCCACGAGCACCAGATGCGGGCGGAGGCGGAAAGCGCGAGCCGGACCAAGGACGAGTTCCTGGCCACGCTGTCCCACGAGCTGCGCAGCCCGCTCCAGCCCCTGCTCAACTGGGCCTACTTGTTGCGCTCGCCCAATCTCGATCCGGCGAGCGCGGAGCGCGCGCTGGACGCCATCGAGCGGAGCACCAAGACGCTCGGCCAGCTCATCGAGGATCTCCTCGACGTCTCGCGCATCGTCACCGGCAAGCTGCGGCTGCAGGCCCGGCCGGTCCGCCTGCCCGGGGTGGTGCGCGCGGCGATGGAGGCGGTGGAGCCGGCCGCGCTCGCCAAGTCGGTGACACTCGAGGCGCGGATCGAGGCCGATTTGCCCGCGGTGATGGGCGATCCGGACCGGCTCCAGCAGGTGCTCTGGAACCTGCTCTCCAACGGGATCAAGTTCACGCCGAAGGGCGGGCGCGTGACCGTGACGGTGGCCGGCCGCAACTCGGAGGTGACGCTCACGGTGGCGGACACCGGGGCGGGCATCAAGCGCGAGTTCCTGCCCCACGTCTTCGAGCGCTTCCGCCAGGCGGAGAGCAGCACCAACCGGGCCTACGGAGGCCTCGGGCTCGGTCTGGCCATCGTGCGGCACCTGGTCGAGCTGCACGGGGGCAGCGTGGCGGTGCAGAGCGAGGGTGAAGGCGAGGGCGCGACCTTCAGCGTGCGCCTGCCGGTGGCGGCGGTGACCCGGACCGCCGAGCACGCGCCCGCCGCGGTCAGCACGGACGGGCCGGTGGGCCCGAGCCTCTCGGGCCTGCGCCTGCTCATCGTGGACGACGAGGCGGACGCCCGCGAGGTGATGCGCTTCATGCTCGAGCGCGGCGGCGCGCAGGTGCGGACCGCGGATTCGGCGGCCCAGGCCCTCGACGCGATCCGGGAGGAGCGGCCCGATCTCCTCATCAGCGACATCGGCATGCCGGTCGAGGACGGCTACGTGCTGGCGCGCCGCCTGCGCGCGATGGAGGAAGGCCTCGGCCGGCGGCTGCCCGCGATCGCCCTGACCGCGTACGCGAGCGAGGAGGACACGCGCCGCGCCCTCGCCGCCGGCTTCGACGCGCACCTCTCGAAGCCGGTGGATCCGGCCCGCCTCATCGACATCGCGGCCGGGCTGGCGGGCAGCCGGCGCGGGGTCCTCTGAGCGGGGTCCTCTGAGACGGGAGGCTCAGCGGCCCGCCGCCGGCCGCGCCGGGCCCCGCGGGCTCACCGTCTCGAAGCGCCAGATGGGACCGCCGGTGTAGAGCGGGCCGTCGATCGCCACGAAGGCGGGGAGATCGGCGGTCACGATCCAGCCGTGATAGTCGGGCGGAGTCTTGCCGAAGAGCGCGGCCACCGTCCCGCGGAGCAGGCCGAGCTTCGGCTTGAGCACGTAGTGCGTGACGGGCACGCGGCGGTCACCCGCCAGCACCGGCTCCGCCGCCTGCGGCGTCAGCTCGACCTGGACGAGCGTCGGCTTCGGCGTGAAGGCGAGCACGTGCACCGTCTCCGCTGCACCCTTCGGCAGGTTCTTGAGGATCATGATGAACATGCCGTTGTAGACATCGGGCGGCAGCTCGATCTCGCCGGTCACGGTCTCCGCCTCGCCGCCCGCGCGCCGCGACTTGACCTTGTAGCGGCCTTGGTCGCGCTCGCGGTCGACCGAGATCTCCATCTCTTCGGGAAAGCTCGGCCCGCGCTGCTGCAGGCGATAGCTCAGCAGGGTGAAGACCTTGCTCTGCGAGAAGACCACCGTCTCGTCGTAGAGCGAGCCGTCCCGGAAGCGGAACACGAGGCGCGAGTCCACGCCCTCGGCGCGGACGACCTGCAGCAGATCGCCCTCGGCCACCAGGTCCCCGGCGGTCGAGCGGAGCGTGAGAAAGCCGTGGGTGACGCCTTCCTGGTAGCGCACCGCCACCGCGCCGGCCTCGGCCGAGGCGACGCCGGAGGCGAGGAACAGGCCGGCCGCGAGGACGAGGCTCCCGAGCCACGGGCGGGCGTTGCGCATGAGCGTCTGTGAGGTGCAAGGGGGCTGCCAGGGTGGCCTGGGTCGTTGTACCGCCCCGCGCCGGACTATTCCTGCTCGGGTTCTGCGTGCTGCTGGCCGCCGTGATCTCCGTCTGGGTCGGGAGCAGGGGCGAAACTACCGGGTAAAAGCTTTCGGCTTTCCGCGCGCCCGCTCGGCAGGGTGGCGAGTTTCACGCCGTTTCCCGGGCGGTGAGGTGGGCATGGGGGTTGCAAACCCTCCTCCTCATGACCTCTTCGCTGCGCGGCCGTCCGCGGCCGCGCCTGCCGCTCCGCGCGTACCTCGTGGTGCTCGTCGTCGTGTGCGTGGTGCCGATGGTGGTGTTCTCGGTGTGGCTGGCCGTCGTCCTCGCTGCGCCGGTGGCCACGCTCGGTCGGCCGTGGATGCGGTCGCTCGGCGCGGTCGTGGTCGGTGGGGCCGCGTTTCTCCTGATGGGGGTGGCGCTGGCCACGCTGGCGTGCCGGCCCATCACCCGCTCGCGCACCCGGCTCACGGAGACGGCGCGCGCGCGAAGCCCAGCTCTCCGCCATCGTCAACCAGGGTACCGCGGGGATCGCCCAGACCGATCTCGGGGGCCCGAGGACCTGCTGGACGCCTCCCGCATCGTCTCCGGACGCTTCCGCCTCGCCATCGAGCGGGTGGACCTGGCCGGGATCATCGAGCCCGCCATCGAGGCGGTGCGCGCCGCCGCCCGCAACAAGGCCATCGTGCTGACCAGCGCGCTCGACCCCGCGACCGGTGCCGTGCTCGGCGATTCGACGCGGCTGCAGCAGGTGGTGTGGAATCTCCTGTCGAACGCGGTCCGGTTCACCCCCGCCGGGGGCCGGGTGACGGTGGGGCTCCGGCGCCTGGGTCCGGAGGCCGAGGTGACCGTGACGGACACCGGCCGCGGCATGGCGCCCGGGCTCCTCCCGCGCGTCTTCGACCGCTTCCGCCAGGGTGAGAGCGGCACCATGCGATCGCACGGCGGCCTCGGCCTCGGGCTCTCGATCGCCCGGCAGATCGTGGAGCTGCACGGGGGGACCATCCGGGCCGACAGCCCGGGCGAGGGCCGCGGCGCGACCTTCACCGTGTGCCTGCCCCTCGCGGCGGTCCAGGCGGTCCGGCCGGGGCCGGCGGCGCCGCGCGCGCGACCGAACGGACCCGATCGGGCCCCGACCCGCCGGCTCGAGAACATCGACGTGCTGGTCGTGGACGACGACGCGGAGACGCGGGAGGTGCTGAAAGTGGTGCTCGGTTTCGAGGGGGCACAGGTGACGACCGCGCCATCAGTGGCCGACGCGGTGGCGGCCATCGAGCGGCGCTGGCCCGACGTGCTGGTGAGCGACATCGGCATGCCCGGCGAGGACGGCTATGACCTGATCCGCCGGGTGCGTCGGCTCGAGGTCGTCCACGGCCGCCACCTCCCGGCCATCGCGCTCACCGCCTACACGGGGGCCGAGGACCGGCGCCGCACGCTCCATGCGGGCTACGACACCCACGTGGCCAAGCCGGTCGAAGCCTCCGCGTTCGCGCCCCTGATCGCGAGCCTGCTGCCCAGGGAGAGAGGAGCGTGAACGGCTCCGCGCCGTTCTTACCGGGTAAACGTTCCCGTCTTCTCGCGCGCGGCGGGACGGCGGCGCGCGCGAGCGCGTGATTGCGCGGCCCTCGGGGCCGGGCACAGAAGTTGCTCTTTCCGTGACCAGGAGGGCACGAGAGATGGACGAGAAGGTCTTGCAGTGGCCGCTGGCGTGGAGCGCGGTATGGGTCGGGACGCTGTCGGCGGTCGCGCTGGCCCTCGTCTTCGGGCTCGCGGCCATCGCGGTCGGCGCGCATCGCGTCGGTCAGCCCTTCGGCACGTGGCGCGAGGTGAGCTTCCTGGCGCTGGCGTTCAGCGTCTTCGGCTCGTTCCTGGCCTTCGCCCTCGGCAGCTGGGTGACGGCCAAGGTGGCCGGCCTGCGCCGCTCCGAGACCGCCATGCTGCACGGCGCGATCGCCTGGCTCGTGGCCGCGCCGATCCTCGTCGTGCTGGCGTCCATGGGCGCGGCCTCCTACTTCGGCGGCTGGTACGGCGGGCTCGCCGGGCTCCCGCCGGCCGCGGCGGCCCAGGCCTTCGCGGACGCGCCGGATCCGGCGGCGGCGATGGCGGCCCGCAACGCGGCGCTGGCCGCGGTGACCGCCCTGCTGCTCGGTCTGATGGGCGGTGTCGTGGGCGGATGGATGGGCTCCGGGGAGCCGATGACCTTCACACACTATCGGACGCGGCGGGACCGGGCCGCGGCGGGAGGCTGGTAATGCCACTCATTCTGCTCTGGCTCCTCGGCGTGCCGATGAGCCTCATCCTCATCCTGTTCCTGCTGGGTGTCGGGCGCTAGGGCCATGAACGAGCTGATGGGCGACTTCGTGAGACTGGGTTCCTCCTCACACTGTTCGGGTTCGGGGCCTGGGTCGGAGGGGCGTCCGTGACCGCCTGGGTCGCCTGGGAGAAAGGCCGCGAGCCCGTGGCCTGGTTCGTGGTGGCGTTCTTCCTCTCGCCGCTGGTGGCGCTCGTGGCGCTGAGCGCGGTTCCCGCGCGGCACCTGGCCCGGCGGCGCGAAGAGAAGGCCGCCCGCGTGGTGGTGGCCCCGCGCCTCGTGAATGGGCTGCCCCGAGAGGACAAGCGATGGGACGAGCGCAAGGTCAACGCGTAGCGCGATGACGGACTCCCGAGGGCTGTGGGGAATCGTGCTCGCCGGCGGTGAGGGGGTTCGGCTCCGGCCCCTCGTCCGCCAGGTGGTCGGTGAGGAGCGGCCGAAGCAGTACGTGAAGCTGCTCGGCCCGCGGAGCCTGCTGCGACAGACGCTGGACCGGGCGGCGCTCGGCATCTCGACGGACCGCACCGTGGTGGTCACGGTGCGCCAGCACACCGCGTACATCGCCGAGGAGTTCGCGGGCGTCTCGAAGCCGCCCTATGTCCTGCTCCAACCGGAGGACCGGGGCACCGCGGCCGCCATCCTCTACGCCGCGCAATGGATCACCTGGCGCGATCCGGCCGCGACGATCGCGGTCTTCCCCTCCGATCACTTCATCCTGGGCGAGGCCACCTTCATGGCGCACGTCCAGGAGGTGGCCGGCGCGCTCGAGCGGCATCCCGACCGCGTGGTGCTGCTCGGTGGGCAGCCCACGTCGCCCGAGGGCGAGTACGGCTGGATCGAGCCCGGCCCGCCCATCGACGGCGACGACGGCGTCGTCTCGGCGGTGCGCCAGTTCTGGGAGAAGCCGTCGGAAGCTCGCGCGCAGATGTGTCTCTCCACCGGCTGCCTGTGGAACACCGCGATCGTCGTCGCGCGGGCGCGGGCCCTGCTGGAGCTCGGGGCGCGGGCGCTACCCGAGATGAGCAGCCGACTGGCCGACCTCCAGCGCTTCGTCGACTCGGACCGGGAAGTGGCGGCGGTGGACCAGGCCTATGCCGTCATGGCCAAGGCGAGCTTCTCGCGCGCTGTCCTGGAATCGCATCCGGAGCGCCTCGGCGTCTCGCGCCTGCCCCGCGTGACCTGGTGCGACCTGGGCAGCCCCCGCCGGGTGCTCTACGTGCTCGCCCGCATGCGCGTGCGGCCGGCATGGGCCGACCTGATGGACGCGTCGGCTTCGCTGGGTCCCGTGGCGGCCCCGGCCCCGGCGCCGGGGCCGGCCATTCGTTCCGTCGCGTCCCACTGAGCGGAGCCGCCGGGTGCCGTCCAAGCTGTGGACCGGCAGCATCAGCTTCGGTCTCGTCAATATCCCGGTGTCCCTGGTGACGGCCGAGCAGCGCGATGAGCTCGACTTCACGCTGCTCGACAAGCGGGATAGCTCCCCGATCGGGTATCAGAAGATCAGCAAGCGCACGGGCAAGCCGGTTCCCGGCGACCGGATCGTACGGGGCGTCGAGCACACGAACGGGCGCTACGTGATCGTCAGCGATGCCGATCTGCGGCGGGCGAGCCCCGAGCGAACCCAGCGCATCGACGTCCTCGCCTTCGTGGAAGCAACCGCGATCCCGCCGCTTTACTTCGATCGGCCGTACTATCTCGAGCCCGCCCGCGGCGGCGAGCGCGGGTACGCGCTGTTCCGCGAGGCCCTGCGGCGCAGCGGCAAGGTCGCGGTGGCCTCGGTGGTGGTGAAGACGCGCCAGCATCTCGCCGCGGTACTGGTGCACGACCGGGTCCTGGTGCTGGACGTCCTCCGATACGCCTCCGAGCTGCGCGATCCCTCCAAGCTCCGCGTGCCCGGGACCAATCTGAAGGCCTTGCGGATCCCGGACCGGGAGCTGAAGATGGCGGAGCGGCTGGTAGCCGAGATGACCGAGGACTGGGACCCGAGCAAGTACCACGACGAGTATCGGGATGAGCTGCTCGCCTTCATCAAGAAGCGCGGCCGCGCGGGCCAGCTGGCCGCGGCGCCCGAGACCCGGGAGGAGCCCGCGACGCCGAAACGGGCCGACATCATCGACATCGCGGAGCTGCTCAAGCGGAGCCTCGCCAAGACGGGAGAGGACCGGCGCCGGCCTCGTCGACGCAAGTCCGCCTGAGACGTGAGCCTCGCGGTCTACCGTCGCAAGCGGGATTTCGCCCAGACGCCGGAGCCCAAGGGGCGAACGCGCGGGGCCGCGAAGCGTCTGTCCTTCGTGATCCAGCGCCACGCCGCGAGCCACCTCCACTATGACTTCCGGCTCGAGCTGGACGGGGTGCTGAAAAGTTGGGCGGTGCCGAAGCAGCCGGCGCCGGTGCCGGGCCAGAAGCGGCTCGCCGTGCACGTGGAGGATCATCCCATCGAGTACGGGAGGTTCCAGGGCGAGATCCCCGCCGGGCACTATGGCGCCGGCAGGGTCGCCATCTGGGACCGGGGCTGGTGGGAGCCGGCCGGCGACCCACGCGGCGCCTATCGCAAGGGCTCGTTGAAATTCATCCTGCACGGGCGAAAGCTCCGGGGCGGCTGGGCGCTGGTGCGCATGCGCGATCGAGACGGTGAGCGGAAGGCCGGTCGGAGGGAGAACTGGCTGCTGATCAAGGAGCGAGACGCGCCCGCCCGCGCGAAGCCGCGCGCGCGATGACGCTGCCCGCGTGGGTCGCGCCCCAGCTCGCCACCCTGGTGTCCGGCCCGCCTCCCGGCGATGGCTGGGTGCACGAGATCAAGCTCGACGGCTACCGGATCCTGCTCCGGATCGAACGCGGCCGCGTCAAGCTGCTGACCCGCAATCGCCAGGACTGGACGACGCGGTTCCCCGCGGTGGCGAAGGCCGCGGCCGCGCTGCCGGTGAAGGAGGCGCTGCTCGACGGCGAGATCGTGGCCCTGGACGCGGCCGGCGTCTCGAGCTTCCAGGCCCTCCAGCAGGCAGACCAGCTCGAGGCCGACCGGACCCTCGTCTACGTGGCTTTCGACCTGCTGTTCCTCGACGGGCGCGACCTGCGACCGCTGCCGCTGGTGGAGCGCAAGGCGCGGCTGGCCCGGCTGCTCAAGGGCCGGCGCGGCCGGCTGCGCTACTCGGAGCACTTCGATCTCCCGGGGCAGCGCGTGTTCGAGCGCGCCTGTCGGCTGGGCCTCGAGGGCATCATTGCAAAGCAGAAGAACGCCCCCTATACATCCGGGCGCGGCCAGGCGTGGCTGAAGGTGAAGTGCGTGGCCCGGCAGGAGCTCGTGGTCGGCGGCTATACCGACCCGGACGGTGCGCGCGCCGAGTTCGGGTCGCTGCTTCTCGGTGTGCACGACCGGGACGGGCGCCTCGTCTATGCCGGCCGTGTCGGCACCGGGTTCGACAATGCCACGCTCCAGCGTCTGGGCGCGCGGCTGCGGAAACTCGAGCGGCGCGCCTCCCCGTTCTCGGCCGACGGGCCGCGACCGCCCGCGCGCGGCGCGCACTGGGTCAAGCCGGAG